>Ga0208435_100002_pt1 | contig 333794 bp, 336 predicted proteins | sample 24_taG_FD_184097 | JGI IMG/M metagenome (GOLD analysis project Ga0208435, IMG submission 184097) | Marine viral communities from Cariaco Basin, Caribbean Sea - 24_WHOI_OMZ (SPAdes) (version 2) | ecosystem: Environmental > Aquatic > Marine > Oceanic | place: Caribbean Sea: Cariaco Basin...
TATTCGGTTTATAAAAGTTACTTCTTTCACAAACCTTCGTTTTTAAAGATCGCTATCTCTTTAGAACTTTACGTCGTTCCTCTGAAATTGGACGGGAATTATAGACAAATTCCTCCCCTTTGTCAAGTGAATTTTCTTATTTTTCGCTTAAATTTGAGAAATTTCTGGGTTTTTAACATAAAGGCAATATTAGTATAGTTTTATTTACTATAATTTCAAAAAGTTTCTTATTAATTTCATTAAAACTAATATTTTTTATACATTTATATTAATATTTCGTTTACTTTTTTTATATATTATATATGTATGATGTAATATTAATAAAAATGTTAAAGATGTTATTAAGAGTAACATAATAAAATTACACAACAAAAAAATTAAAAGGATTAACATATGTATAATAGAGATTATCTATCAAATGAATCATCTCAATATACACAAGAGTCATCTAAAGCTGAGTTGATGAGTTTCTTAAAGGCTACGTATCAGTTATTTGCTGGTTCATTATTAGCTGCAACGGCAGGTGCATATATTGGATTAGAGATTGTTGGTATTTTAGCTGGACCATTGAAATGGGTTTTATTTGCTGTAGAATTAGCATTAATATTCTTTGTAATTCCAAGAACTAAACACATTCCAGGTGTTAACTTAGCAGTATTATTTGGATTTACATTTATTTCAGGTTTAACAATTGCTCCATTATTAGCAGCAATTTTTGCAATGCCTGGTGGCGCTTCAATTGTTGGTCAAGCATTCTTAATGACTTCTGTAGCGTTTGGTGGTATTTCAATGTTTGCAATGACTACTAAAAGAGATTACTCAAATATGGGTAAATTTTTATTCATTGCTTTAATTATTATGATTGTTGCAGGTATTTCTAATATCTTTATTCAATCATCATTATTCCAATTAGCGATTGCTAGTGCTGGTGCTTTATTATTCTCTGCGTTCATTTTATATGATACACAGCAAATCATCAGAGGTGGTTACGATTCTCCAATCGAAGCTGCATTATCATTATACTTAGACTTCTTTAATCTGTTTATTTCTTTATTACAGATTTTAGGAATCATGAATAGTAGTGATGACTAATAACTAACTCCTTTTGGAGTTAGTATACTACTTAAAGACACTTATATAATATGAATTCAAATAACTTACGACTTATTGATGCTAATTTAAATAGATTACGGGAAGGTATTCGTGTAGTAGAAGATATCTTTAGATACATATATAATGATAAAGATACTGCTATTAAATTAAAGAACCTTAGACACTTAGCTAGAACTAAAAACTATACCGAATTACTTGAAACAAGAGATGTTGCAAATGATGTATTAAGATCATCTATTAAAAGTGAACAAAATAGAGATGATTTGTACTCAATATTAATAGCTAATTTTAAAAGAGCTCAAGAAAGCTCAAGAGTATTAGAAGAGTTTACTAAGTTAACATCGATTGAAGATAGTGAAAATTTTAAATATATAAGATATGAACTTTATACTTTAGAAACAGTTTTAACGAAAATTACTTCAAATTCTAAATAATCTAACTTATACTCTTTATATAATTTCTTTGCCATTTTAAAATCAAGTGTTGCAGAACCACCACTTACTCCTGATCTTTTAATATAATCAAATAGATCTTTTTTATTATCAAACTCTAGTTTATACATGATAGTTTCAAATTCACAATTGAAGTATTTTGAAAATGCTTCTTTAATTGAATCTTCATCTAAAATAGGTGATTTAGTACCTGATAGATTTTGAATTGTTTTAAAAGTATTTGATGTAAATAAAACAGCATTTATCTCATTTGTAATATATGATAGGTGTTTTATAATTTTTGATAGGTCTTTTGACCACTGAAGTGCCGATGAAGATAATACAACATCAAATTTATCATTTTTTATATTTTCTAAAAACTCTGGTGTATCAAAATCGAAACATTTAACTTCAATATTTTTAGCTTTTGGATGTAATTCACACATTGAAGATGAGAAGTCAATAGCTTTATAATACTCTAAAGGCCAAGAAATATTAGTAAATACCTGTCCTGAACCACAACCTAATTCTAGTATTCTTTTTGGTTGTCCTTTTAGTTCTCGAACTAATGATTTTGCACAAATTTGTTGGATTATATTATGAGATTGATACTCTTTTGCATATTTTGAAAATTGGTTTTTAACTGACATAAATATCATTTTAACTTTTTATTAATAAGTTTTAGATAAAATATACCCCATTTTTCAAAAAGGAAATAGATTATGACATCTACACTGCTAATAGTTCAGTTTGTTTTAGCAATCTTAATCACAATTGTAATCTTACTTCAAAAAAGTTCAAGCATTGGTTTAGGTGCTTACAGTGGAAGTAATGAGTCATTATTCGGAGCTAAAGGACCAGGTAACTTCCTGACAAAAGCAACAATGGCTTTAGGATTAGCTTTTGTAATCAATACACTAGCGTTAGGATATTTATACAACCAAGAAAGAAATCAAAGTGCTGTTGATAGCGTAAAAACAGATTCGTTAATCCCAACAACACCAAAGACTGAACAAGCTGCACCTGCTGCACCAGGTTCTGCACCAGTTATTCCATCAAATAAATAGGACAAAGAAAAAAGGAATATGAAGTATTTCCTCCTTCTTTGTTTATCTTATCTTTACTTAAGTGCTAACGCACATGTATTTGTTTATCATAGATTTGGTGACGATAGACATCAAAGTACAAATACTACATTAAAAGAGCTAGAAAAAGAGTTTATTTACTTTAAAGAGAATGGGTACATAGTTGTACCTATGATGGATATTGTAAATAAAGTAAAAAACAAAGAAGAGGTTCCTAGTAATTGGGTAGCTTTTAATATTGATGACTCTTATAAAAGCTTTTATGAAAATGGTCTACCTTTATTTAAAAAGTATAACTACCCTTTTACACTATTTGTTTATGTTGAAGCTACTGAAAAAAAATATAGTGACTTCATGACATGGGAGCAAATAAAAGAGGCTTCTAAATATGGTGAGATCTCTTTACACTCTTATGCACATAAACACCTTACTCATTTATCAAATAAAGAGATTTTTGATGATACAAAAAAATCTTATGAAATGTTTGTAAATAAACTTGGATTTAAACCTTTAGGTTATGTATACCCTTATGGAGAATATGACCAAAGAGTAAAAGAAGAGATAAAAAAGTTTAACTTTGAATATATTGCAAACCAAAGCTCAGGGAGTGTTAACTCAAAGAGTGATGTATTTGACTTAAATAGAGTGGCACTTGTTGGAAATGTTAATTTAAAACAGAAGTTAAAATATAAAACTTTAGAAGCTACTTGGATAGAACCAAAACAATATCCAAAAGACGGAATTTTAAAAAGGGTTAAGGTAAAAGTTAACCCAAAATATAAAAAGATGAAATTATATCTTTCTGGCCATGGCTGGAAGGATATAAAAGTTAAAGATGGTATAATAGACGTCAATTTAAACAAAAAGCTAAAGCTCTCAAGAAATAGAGTTGCCATTAGCCCTGACTACTATACGATTTCAAGTAAATTATTAATTAAATAAAGGAGAATGAATGTTAGAAGATATCTATGCTGAAACTAAAGAGCATATGGAAAAGTCAATTGAGGCTTTAAAAAGAGATTATAAAACATTAAGAACAGGAAAAGTTACTACTGCTGTTTTAGATGGTGTTAAAGTTGATTATTATGGTACACCAACTGATTTAAACCAAGTAGGTTCTGTTTTAGCTGCAGATGCTACAACTATTGTTGTTAACCCATGGGAAAAAAATCTTTTAGGTGATATTGAGCAAGCAATTAATGCTGCAAATATTGGTGTAAACCCAAACAACGATGGTGAAGTAATTAAATTATTCTTCCCTCCTATGACTGTTGATCAAAGAAAAGAGAGTGCTAAAGGTGCTAAAACTATGACTGACAGTGCAAAAGTTGCAATCAGAAATATCAGAAAGTCTGCTAATGATAAAGCTAAAGCTTTACATAAAGACAAAGAAATTACTGATGATGAGCACAAAAGAGCTCAAGATGAAATTCAAAAAATCACAGATTCTTTCGTATCTAAAGCTGATGAAACTTTAAAAGCTAAAGAACAAGAAATTTTAACGGTATAATTGAATGAACGTAGAGCAAATTTATAAAGATGCAGATGCATTATTAGAAGGTCACTTCAAATTAAGTTCTGGAAACTTTTCAAAGTTCTATTTACAATCAGCAAAGGTTTTAGAAGATCCTAAAACTGCTAAATTATTAGCAGAAGCTTTAGCTGAGCAAATTAAAGCTGCTGGTGTAAAAGTTGATGCTGTTTGTTCTCCTGCTTTAGGTGGATTAATTGCTGGGTTTGCCCTTGCAACTGCTTTAGATGTAAGATTCATCTTTGCTGAAAGAGTTGATGGCGAAATGACTATTAGAAGAGGTTTTGAAGTTACTGAAGGTGAAAACTACATTATTTGTGAAGATATTATCACAACTGGTGGTTCTGCACTTGAAGCTGCAAAACAAGTAGAAAATGCTGGTGGAAACATCGTTGCATATGCTGCTCTTGCTAACAGAGGGTTTTGTTCAAGAGAAGGAAGTGATTTAGAAAGACAAGAAAATTGTAAACTTCCTTTAGATAAACCACTATTTGCACTTGATGACTTTACATTTAAAATGTACACTCCTGATGAGTGTGATTTTAAAGATATCGCTTATAAACCAGGTAGTAGAGGTAACTAATGGCTAAATGGAGAGATGTAAAACAAAATAGAGTTAAAACTAATAAAGAGACAAACTCTAATGAAACTCAAGAAGAAAAAAAGACTTCTTCTTGTGCATCTCTTTCATCTAGGCTAAAAGCCTTTTTAACCGACTCATTTTTGATTACTACACCTATTACATATGTTGTTATGTATTTAGTTTTAGGTGGAGGAACAGAATTTTCTGAAAATAGAAGTCTTGGATGGACTTTGATTTTAGGAATTACTTCATTTATAATCATCTTTTTTTGGTATGTTAAACTACAAACTCCAGGAATGAAAGCCTATGGATTAAAAATAGCTAATGAAAATAAAGAACGTATTTCATTTGTACAAGCTATTATTCGATTTATAGCAACACTTATATCTATGATTTCTGTATTTTTAATGTTTATGCCATTCTTTCACAAAGAGAAAAAAACTTTTCAAGATCTAGTTTCAAAAACAATTATTATTGACGAATAGAATGCTATTTTTCAATCTTTCTGCATTTTATTTTTTCTATTTTGCAGCTGTTGGTGTATATATAATTTTTATGCCAAAAGTACTCCATGATATTGGTTATAGTGCTTTTGATATTGGTATAATTTTTGCGCTAGCTCCACTTATGAGATTTTTAACACCTTTTTTATTTTTGAAACATATTAAACTTGATCAAACAGTATTCAAAACTGCCCTATTTTCTTCAATTGCTTGCTCTTTAATGTTTTATTTAACACTAGAGAACTTTTATGCTCTTATGGTAAACAATGCTATTTTAGGGGTATCTTTATCTTTAATACTTCCCTATTTAGAAGTAACTGCTATTAAAGAACTTGGAAAAGATAGATATGGAAAATCAAGACTATTTGGTTCTATTGGATTTATGCTTATATCCCTAGTTCTTGCAAAGTTTTTATCTGAACCAAAAGTTGCACTGCATTACTATTTAGCTGTAAATATCCTAACTGTAGTATTTGCTTTATTACTAATGCAAAGAAATGATGCAATTAAAAAAGAAGAAGTATCAAATGTGCCATTTTCATTTTTCAAATATTGGCCATTTTGGGCAAGTTTATTCTTTATGCAGATGAGTTTTGGTGGATTTTATAACTTCTTTACTATTTATGAAACACAACACGGTATTTCTCTTGAAATGACATCATACTTATGGTCTTTTGGAGTTGTTTGTGAAATATTAATGCTTTATTTTCAAGCACCTATATTAAAAAACAACCTACTTACTATTATCAAATTTTGTTTAGCAATAACAGTTGTTAGATGGTTGATGTTATATGCTTATCCTGACTCATTAACTATAACATTTATATCTCAAAGTATTCATGCTTTTTCATTTGGACTGTATCATAGTGCTGTAATCATATATTTATACTCTTTATATGAAAATAAAAAACTTGCTCAACAGTTTATGTATGGTGTTGCTTATGGTTTAGGTGGATTTATAGGGGCATTAATTGCTGGATATTTATATGGTGAGTATTTATTTGTTTATAGTGCTGTTTTTGCTCTAATTTCATTTATCTGCTTTTATTTTATAAAAAATCCTACTCATCAATCGGTAGAATAAGTTCAAAACAAGCACCTTTGTAGATATTATCTTTATACTCAAATTGCTCATTGTAACATGAAATTTCACCATTCATATGATTTACAATAATCTCTTCTGTCATATATAAACCAATTCCTGTTCCTTGAGATTTATGTTTTGTAGTAAAATATGGTTCAAATACCCTATCAATTATACTCTCATCAATTCCACCACCATTATCTTTGATTTTTAAAATAGCGTTTTTATCATCTTTTGATAACTCAATCATAATTACTTTATTTTGCATATTTTGTTCTTCTAAGATATCTCTTGAGTTATTAAATAAGTTTAACAATACTTGAATTAGTTCATTTTCAATTCCATAAAGGTGAACATCTTCCACATTTTGAATAATATCAATCTCTCTATTTTTAAGTTTTGAACTAATTAGTTTTAAACTCTTATTTAAAGTATTTTCTAAATCAAACATCATTCTTGGTTTATCAGTCTTTAAAAAGTCTCTAAAATCTTCAATTGTTTGTGATAAATATTGAGTTGTTTCATTTATTTTCTCAAGCTCTTTTATCTCATCTTCTTTATCATCTAAATCAATACCTTTTTTAAATATCATTCCTGTAGATATTGTCGAAATTACAGATAGAGGCTGTCTCCACTGATGGGCAATATTTTCTATCATTTCACCCATTGCCGCCATTTTTGATTGTTGAGATAGCATTTTTTCTTGATCTTTTAATCTTTTTTCTTGCTCTTTTTGTTTTGTGGTATCTGCAAATATTCCTATATAGTTTTTTATAAGACCTTTTTCATCATACACCGCACTAATAGTGATATATTCATTAAATAATTCACCACTTTTACGTTTGTTTATTAGTTCACCTTCCCATAAACCAGTCTCACTAATTGACTGCCACATTGAAGTATAAAACTCACTTGAATGTTTACCTGATTGCAATAACTTTGGAGTTTTGTTATAAATTGCTTCTAAACTATATCCAGTTGATTTTACAAAAGCACTATTTACATTTATAATATTTGTATTTTCATCTGTAATCATAATACCATCGTGGGTATTTTGAAAAACAGTATAGGCTTGCTTTAACTCTTCTTCTTTTTGTTTTCTTTGAGTAATATCTAAACCTAAAGCAACCAGTTCTAACTCTCCATCAATCTCAATAGGCATTAATGAAAACTCTATATTAAGTGCTTGTTTTTTATAATCCTCTATTACTAACTCAGTATTAATAATATCACCCTTTTGGTACTCTTTTATAACTTTTTTTAACCATACTCTATTTGTTTGACTAAAACATGATAAGTCCCAGAAGTCTTTTGCAATTAGATTGTTAATATCTTCATTTAAAAGATTTTGTCCCACATGGTTAATATCAATAATTTTCCCATCCTCTTTTAAAATAGCAACTAAAAAAAGTCCATGTTCAAAAAGTAATTGGAATTTTTTTTGATGTTTTAACTGTTTTCTTTGAGCTTTTAACTCTTTTTCTTTTTCTGTGTGGTATTTAAAAAGAAGTAAAACAACTAATAAAGCAGAGATAATAAGTAAGGAACTAACCAATAGTGAAATATTAGAACTTTTAGATTCCCATGCACTAAGAGCTGATTTTAAATCCATACGTATACAAATATTTATAGGATATAAATCACTTAAATAATATGCAGTAATAAATACTCTATCATTTATATTTTCAACACCCCATGAAAGAGAGTTTTCTAAAGACTCATCAAATAAAAAGCCATCAACTTGATTTCCAACTTTACTTTGTTGATTTGAAGAAAAAAGCAAGGTACCATCTATTCTAATCAAATCCATATACTCAAATTCATTTTTCAAATTTGAAGCATATCTATTATAAAAGTAATCACTATTTATAGAAAGCAGTATATAGTACTTTCTATCTTTTATAGAAAAATGTTTAAGCACTGGAATAAAAGATTGTTTACTATTTTCACTACTTACTATTTTTGAGTTAGTTAAAGTCTCTGCTAAGTCTCTTCCTATATAAGGTGTTCCAAATCTAAGAATTGACTTATCAAACATTGGAGTTGGATAAAACTCATCAAGATTTACTTGCAAAGTACTATTTTTATTATTTGAGCTGTAGATTATAAGGGCATCTTCATTTAAGATATTTATTGAACGAATGTAAGGTGAATTAAATAAAACTTCTTTAAATTTATTCTCTAATAAATCGAAGTTTTTGTGTTGTTCCAAGAGTGTAATTAGACCTGAAGATAAAAGATTTATATTATTAAAAGTTTGAGTTACTTGCTCTGATAATGCATTTGCATGAAGTTTTGCAACTTCCATATGAGTTTTTACTGCTTCATCTTTTAAAATTGATAAGGATGAAACTATTGCTGTTACTAAAGTCACAACTAGAATTACTGAAGTTAATAAAGTTTTTACTAAAGGTCTAAATTTTCTATTCATTACTTAATATTTGCTATTGGCTCTAATTCATTTTTTTTAGCTAACTCTAGAAGTCTTCCATCTTTTTTAATATTTGAGATAAACTCTTCAACCTTATTGTAAAACTTCTCATTATTATAAGCCATAGCCCAAGCATATGGTGTTTTATGATATTTACTCTTTGGTATTATTAGTTTTGCCCAGCTTGTTTGTGCAATCATTCTTTTACCAAAAGGATAATCCGTCATAAAAACATCTGCTCTACCTGCTTTTACCTCTTGCTCTCTAGCTTTAAAACTATCTAGAATTAATAAAGTTGCATTTTTCAATTTCTTTTTCATAACTGGTTCGTGATATGTTCCTTTTGCAACAGCAACCACAATACCTTTTTTATCAATATCATCCCAAGAGTTGATTTTTTTATTTGTTTTAGTTGTAATTGCATAAATATCACTTGATAGGTGAGCTGTTGTAAATTGAAGTTTTTGTCTTCTTTGTTCTGTATTACCTATTGCAAACATTGCAATATCACATTTATCTATAGTTACATCATTTATAAGTGTTGAAAAAGAGCTTGGTACGTATTCTAGTTTCACTGATAAATCTTTTGCTAACTCTTTTGCTAAATCACTATCAATACCAACAAGTTTTTGTGTTCTTGAATCTAAATATGAAATACCATAGTATTCTGGCCAAATACAAACTTTTAACTTATCTCTCTTTTTTATTATTTCTAGCTTATCTTCTTTAGCATTTAATATAGAAAACACCAAAGTAATAGATAAAAAAATAGCAATTGCTTTCAACTCTTTCTCCCTAAATAATGCAACACAATACAATTAGTACTATTAAAAACATGTAAATAAATTACAAAATAAATGATTTTTATGTATTTAATATATAGCAGGAGTTTAGAAAACTTACCTGTTTTCCAACTCTTTTTCTTTGAAGTTTATAACATCTTTTAAATCTTCAATATACTTATTTTTTTCTTCTATTCTTTTTTCAAAATCTAAAATCACATCTTTTTTTATTTTTAATTCCTCTTTTAAAGAGCCATTTTCTTTTGTGAATTTATCATTATCTTTTTTTAGTTGAATTGCAATAACAGAAGCTTTTTTTACTTTTTCATTTGCAAGGGTTGTTAAGGTACTATTCTTGGCTTTTACATCTTTCATTTCAGCTTCATAATGCACCACTTGAGAATATAACTTATCATTTCTTTCTCTTAAGTCTAAAATCTGTCTGTTTATTGAAGTTAAGTCAAGGTTAGTATAGTTTTTAAGTTGATCTTCCAAAAGCTTTATTTGCTTTTGACTGTCCATCTCTTTCTTTTTAGTATCTTGGATATTTTGAAGAACTTTCTTTTTAAATTCTCTTTTTTCTAGCTCATCATCAGTTGTTAAAAATCTAATTCCAACAAACTCAATAATATCTTCACCAAAGTCATCAAAGATAGGAATAATCGTGGCATTAACATAATAAGCACTTCCATCTTTTGCTCTATTTTTTACTTTTCCTTGCCATGTGTCCCCATTTTTTACAGTCTTCCATAAATCTTGGAAAGCTGCTTTTGGCATATCAGGATGTCTTACCATGTTATGAGGTTTTCCGTATAACTCTTCTTTTGTATATTGAGCAATATCACAGAAGATTTCGTTTGCAAAAATGATATTACCTTTTGTATCTGTTTTAGAAACAATAGCAACATTGTCAATTGCACTTAGATATCTCTCTAACTCATTTTTTTGTTTTCTGATTGTGTCTAGTTGATGGTAAGCATGACAAACTTTATTTATTTTTGCCATTAATTCTCTAAAGTCTACAGGTTTTAAAATATAAGCAGTTGCATTTAATTTAATTGCATCTAATAAGTACTCTTCTTCTGAGTAAGCAGTGGTAAAAATAAATGGTAGCTCTTCATCTTCATCTCTAATTTTAGATAATAACTCAATACCATTTACTTTAGGCATATTTATATCACTAATAATTGCATCAACTCTAATGTTATCTTGTTTTAACTCATTAAATCTATCCATTGCTTCTTGTCCATCTGTAGCAACATATAGATTTTTAACAACCTTTGCTAAAGTTGATGAGATTTGCTCCCTAACCTTTTCATCATCTTCAACATAAAGTATATTTAGCTTTTTTAAAAACTCGTGTTCTGTCATTGTTATCCCTTATGAGAAAACAATAACATAAAAATGTGTCAAAATAATATCATTTTGATATAAATATCATACTTTTTGCAATATAAATAATTATTTTATAGCTTTATCTCGTACCTATTTCTACCATTCTTTTTAGCTTCATACAGTGCTGTATCAGCCCTTTTTTGGATACTTAGCTCATTATCATTATCTTTAAAAGTAGTAAGGCCAAAAGAAACAGTAATATAAGGCAAAGGAGAAAATGATGTTTTCATAATTTCTGTTTGTAATTTAATAACTAAAATCTTTAAATCATCAATACTTGCATCATTTGCAATAATTACAAACTCTTCTCCACCCCATCTTGCTAAAACATCAACTTTTCTAATATGAGATTTAAAACATTTTGCAATATCTTTTAATACATTATCACCAATATGATGTCCATAAGTATCATTTACAGATTTAAAGAAATCAACATCAATCATAATAAGTCCAAACTTTACTTTTTGATATTTTGATTCTTCTATTTTTAAGGCTAGTCTTTTTGTAAACTCTGCTCTATTATAAATCTGAGTTAACATGTCATGGGAAGAGATATATTCTAACTCTTTTTTATCACTTATATCCTCTTGGTAAGAACAATATCCTACTTTATCTCCTATATCATTAAAAATAGGATCAATTGTAACTTTAATCCAATAAGTCTCTTTCTCTTTTGTGAAGTTTTTAATCTCTCCTACAAACTGTTCATCTCTTTTTAGAGTGCCCCACATATTTTCATAAAACTCTAAACTTGTATCGGGTGTTCTAAAAATACTATGGTTTTTGCCTTCTAGTTCATCTTGCTTATAACCACTTAATTGCTCAAAAGCTTTTGAGATACTAATAATATTTCCATTTAAATCTGAAGTTGTAAATAAAGCAGATTTACTTATTAAGTCCTGAGAACGTTGTAGTTCATCAGCTTTTAAATGGATTTTATTTTCTACATTTAACTGTTTGGTAATATCTCTAGCAACAGCAATCATATACTCTTCAGTTTCATTTTTAATATAACTTAGATTTGCTTCCATTGGAACTTCCGAGCCATCTTTTTTGATATGTATTACCCTTAAGCTTATGTATTTTTTCTCTTTTAGTCTTTTAACTTCATCTTGCCATGATTTATAACTATTGCTTTGGGTGATTTTCCTAAACTCTTTTATATTCTTATTTAATAGTTCATTTTTTGTATATCCAAGAATCACACAAGCTCTTTTATTTGTATCTAAAATCTGTCCATTTTGAAGATTTACCACATAAACAGCATCAGTTGTATTATCAAATAATGATCTTACTTTATTTAGTTTTTTTATTACTTTTATAAAATATTGATTGATAATAAAATATAAAAAAAGTAAAGTTAAAAAAGATAGAGCAAAACTTTTTATAATAAAAAAGTTTGTTTGGTTTTCATAGAAACTTTGTCCAGAAGCAAAAATATATTCAACAATGGCATTGCTATTTATATCTAAATACGAGTTTATTATAAACAGTATAAATACAAATGAAAATATATATATATTTAGTAAAGAGAGGCTTGCTTTGTTCATATTATTTATTGAATACTGATGTTATATCATTTCTTAATGCAATGTATTCCATAATATTTCCATCGCTATCTTTAAGAGGCATAATTGAGGTTTGTACTATGTACTCTTCACCATTTTTCTTTTTGTTTTTGATTATTCCACACCAGATTTTTTTATCTTCTTTGATAGTTTTCCACATATCATGGAATAATTCCCTTGGGGTATCTGGATGTCTAATTATACTGTGAGCTTTACCAAGAAGTTCATCTTCTAAGTAACCTGAGATTTTTGTAAACATATCATTTACGTAAGTGATTTTACCTTTTGGATCAGTTTTAGAGATAATTGCCGATTGATCAACAATCTTTTGATAAGATTCAGTTAACTCCTTTTGCTCCATAAGCTCAAATACAAGCTTAGAGTGTTCCACTAACTGATCAACCTTCAAGATAAACTCTTCTGCATATATAGGCTTTCTAAGACACTCAGAGGCGCCACTTTTATATGCTTCTCTTACTGTAGGATATGTTCTATTCGTATCTGATAAGATTATAAAAGGCAAAGATTTATCTACATTACATTTTATATCTACTATAAAATCAAAACTCTTTTCATATTCAATATCTAAAACTATTAAACTATATGTTTTTGTTTTTATTAGCTCATAGGCCTGACCTATTTCATTTAAAATATCAACATTGTAATTTCTTGGAAGTAATAAGTCTTTTATTTGTTCACAAATTCTTTTTGATTGCTCTATTACTAAAATATTATTGAACTTAGTGTTTTTTTCAACTTTTTGTATTGTTTTATAAAGGGTATAAGATAGATGTTTAGTATCTTCAATATCTAAGACATAGTCTAAGATTCCTTTGAAGTATAAGTAGTCTTTGTAATGGATATCTTTTGTGCTTGAAAGAATTATCATTTTTGTTGAGTTTAAATCTTCCATATCTCTGATTAAATCTATGCTTTCACCATCTGGGAGATTCAAATCAGAAACTATATAATCAAACTTTTCTTCTTCAAGAAGTTCTTTTGCTTGTGCTATTGTATTTACACTTTCGCAACAAAAACCAAATTTACTTAATTGGTAAGATAGAAGTTCACTTCTTTTTTTATTTACCTTCAAAATAAGAATTTTTAAATCAAGTTTACCATGCTCGATAATAAAGTCATTTTTTGTATCAATTGGTGGATGGAAAGTGATTTTGTAGCCTATTCCACTTTGATTTTTTATAATTCCATTGTAAGTTTTTCTTCTGATTTTTTTAATTACTGTTCTTAGAGTTTCAATTGTAGCTTCTGTATCTTTTCCTATTGCTGCTTGCAAGATTTCATAAGAGACGCATTCCCCTTTTGCCTTTACTAGCTGGCTAATAAGTAGATTTTCTTGATATGTTAAAGCTATAAGGTTATCGTTTTTTATAATATGAAAGGAGTTTTTTTCATATAAGAAGTTCTCACCCAAATCAAATAAAATATCTTTTTCATCTTCAAAGTCAGGTTCTTTGATTATATTTAGTTTTTTTATTTCTTTGTCTATTTCAGTAAAATTTTGGACTTTAAAGAAGAATTTGTCAATTTTTAATGGAATTGTTTCAAGTAAAGTATCCCTATCAACATTCTCAGTTAAAACAAAACTTCTAATATTGTTATTGTATTTTTTGATTTTTTTGATTAATTCTAAACCACTTCCATCTTCTAGTTCTATATCAGTGATTATTAGGTCAGGCTTATGAAAAGAGTGTTCAATAAGGGCATCTTTTAGTGAACTAATATATTTTACATCATATTCATTTTCAATAAGATACGATAAATATTTTTTTGAATATTCTTTTTGAGAATCAACATAAAGTATCTTAATTTTGTTCATCATTTTCCCTAGCCTAGTTAAAAGTATAAATAAAATAATATATAAAAAAAATGAATAAAAAATGAACCTTGCCTATTATTTAAGAATTTTATAAATTATTTTAGTATAAAAAATAACATCTTTTGATATAAAAAATTATTAATTATTTAGATGTTACTAGAAGTATTATAAATATAGTTTATATTAGTGTTATAAAATATTATTAATTATTTGAAATAGAGTGTGTAATTACTCTATTTCCATAATTAGAAGTTTTACATTTTTCTTTTCTTGTATCTCAATTAGTTTTAATCCTGGCATTTCGCTATTCATAAAATCTGCAATTGAAACAATATTATTTTTTGCCAAATGTTTAAGCAGTGCACCTCTATAATGTTTTGCCCAGTGGCTAACTACTTTTCCATCTTTTATAAATTTAAAAGTTAAAACATTAGCTTTTTTTACTTTATAGAACTTTTCATAGTGTCCAGCTCTTAAATCAATAATTTCATCACCTACATGCTCATCCAATGCAGATGTAAAGTTTTCCATAAAAAACTTCTCTACAGCCATTTCAGGAAGCTTTGCACCTTGTTTATATTTATAATCAGGAATTAAATCACTTGCCTTTATTGGTCCAAATAGATTTGAGAATAAAAGTACATTTTCATCTATATAGTTTTGTTCATCTTCACTTAAAGTATCATACTCAATTGCATCAAATGCAACCCCGTTATATCTTTGAATTGCTTTCATTGTTGGTTTGTTATTTAAGCTCTCTTTGTACCTTTGAACTTCATCAAGTTTTTTAAGTCCAAACCACTTTGATAACTCTTCTATACTTGAGTTTTCAAGAAGCTTTTCATATGCAGTATATACCTCATCTCTTTTATCAAATAACTGCTCTAAAAAGAAGTTCTCTTTATTATATGGTTTACCAACGCCACCTTGGTTTTTTGTTTCTGCTGGTGCTAATAAGATTTTCATTCATCACCTTTATAAAAAATATTTTGAATTTTATCCAAAATTACTTTTCTGAATCTAAAAAGTAGTAGTGCAGATACTACAATAAATAGTAATATCCATACCAATTGACTGTCAAATATCAATAACATATCAATGATCTCTTGTAAAAATAGTCCCCACAAACTAATAGAAATTACCGTTGCAATAAATACAACAAAGATAATAGTATAGTGCTTCATACCAATTAAAAAACCAATTATTGATCCAACAATAGGTCCAGTCATCCAAAAAGGTATAAATACAAATATAAATAAACCAAACTTACCATATCTATCAAACTTTTCTTGATGCTCTTTTTTCTTTTGTTGAACCTCATTAAAAAAGTTCTCTAAAGCCTTTACTTTCACTATACCTTTAAAACTTAATACAAATAATGGATAAATAATAGTAACAAGGATTAATTCAGTATATATATTTGTTGCAATTACAACAAAATGAGATAATTCAGCTGCATAACCAAAAGATAAAGAAGGAACTCTTCCTACTAATAAGTTTGAGAAAACCATTCCTGTGATTTTATTTGCTAAAGATATATCTATTTGATAGCAAACAATAGTAAATACCACCAATGAAAAAATCATAAAAAGACCTAGAAGAAATACATTTCCTTCTTTACCTTGAAATAGTTTCTCCAAAAGTGGCTTTTTCATTACTCTATAACCCCACTATGGTATAACCACATACCATCTACTTTATAGAATTTACTCTTTTCTATAAATGAGGCATCTTGTCCATGTTGTTCTATTATAGCTTTGAAAGTTACATATGCCTCTTCTTCACCATCAATAAAATCTAAAATTACTAAACCTTTAAATAAAGAGTTCTTTGAAAACTCCCTTATTGAAGCACCCCATGCCTCAGTGTCTTCTGTATATTCCACATTTTCATTATGAGTAGTTTTGATTATATATTTACTATCTCCTACAGCATAAGCTGAAAATCTAGATTTCATTAGTTCCAAAGCTGTTTTAGGGTTCGAGCCATTATGAAAAACTTTACAACATTTTTTAAATTTTTTTGTAGAACCACAAGGACATGAAGAGTTTGCAGATATTTTCAAGTATAAACCTTTTAATATTTTTGTTATTAAAAGATTTTATCATAAGTGCCCTTAGGAGGGGAGTCCCCTACTAAGATGATTTTTTAGCTTCTTTTTTTGCTTTTACTTTTAACTTATTTTCTTTCTTTTTCTCTTTTATAGCTTTAGCTTTTTGTTTCTTTTTTTCAAGCTTTACTTTAGATACTTTTTTATTAGCTTTTACATTTGCTATTAGTTTTGCTCCAAATCCTTTGATGTTTTTTAGATCATCAGCACTTTTGATTTTATTTGTTTTCCTATACTTTATAATCTGTTGTGCCTTTTTAGGTCCAATACCTTTTATACTCATTAACTCCTGCTTTGATGCAGTTTGTAGATTAATTGAAGCAAATACAAAAGATATACTTAACATCAACAATAAAACAATTTTTCTCATTCTTTCTCCTTTTAAAATAATGTTAAAAATTATATCTATATTTAAATAAATATCTTTTAAAATTATTTTTATATATAAAATAAGTGATTTCTTATGAAGAAACAATAAGTTAACTTATGTATAATAGTTACTTCACAAAAAGCACAAAGGGAAGCAGTATGGAAAGATTTCCAGTTGAGTTAATCTCAAGCTTTATATCTATTTCACTTATCTGCCTTATGTTATATAGATACCTTGACTATAAAGGTAAACTAGATGTAATGAAAGGGCTTGATAAAGTTAAAGATGAAGAGGGATTAACATCTGAGGATTTAGATTTTATCAAATCAAATGAAAGGGAATACAAAAACAAAGTTATTAAAGCTGAGCAAAATGTAAAGGTTTCTCAACCTGTATTTATATTAATTGCTGGTGTATTGATTTTGTTATTTGATTTCCAAGAGGCATTAATTCATTTAAACGTAGTTGTTGTAGCATTTTTATATATGCAAGTGGATAGACTTCACAAAAGAAATCTATATGGCTTCTTAAGCCAATTAAAGAAGAATACAGCACCTAAACAAGAGCAAGAGTAATAACTCTTGCTAGTCGTTTATCATTTCGTTTAATTTGTCATAATCAAGTATCTTGATATGACCTCTCTCATTTTGAATAATCCCATCTTTTTTTAATTGTGAAATTTTTCTAGAGAAAGTCTCTGGAGTAATATTTAATATCTGCGCAATTTTTACTTGTTTAAGATTTTGTAATAGAGTTTCATTATCCCTTAAAAACTTAGCAATCTTCTCAACAGAGTTTGAGCTTACATTATAAGAAATAAAACTCTCTAATGCTTTAATCTTTTTTGTAAGTGATTTAATAAAAAACATTGCTATTTGAGGTTTTAATAAAAACTCTTCTTTAAACTTCTCATAATCAATAAGCATTACTTCTGCATTTGTTTCAAAAGCACAGTTTGCAGGGAAACCTATCTCTTCATAGTTTGCTATCTCTGCTATTAGTGATGGTGCCATTAGATTATGAATAATAACTTCATTATCTTTATGATCATGTGTATAAAGTCTTGCTACACCTTTTATCATAAAGTGTAAGTATTTTGGCTCTTCACCCCTATAAAAAAGTATCTCATCTTTATTAAAATGTTTTTTTACTGATATCTCTTTTAATCTTAGTAATTCATCTTCTTTTAGGAAACTAAAAAAATAAAAATCTTCTAAACCTTTTGATTCCATAATATTCTCTTTCATAAATTGACATTTGTCAATGTTTCTTTCTTTATTTTATGGAAAAATTCTATAAAGTAAATTTAAATAAGACAATTTTTACCCGAATATAAAAAGAAAGGTATTTTGCATGACTACTCAAAAATATGAAATCGAAATCAATACACTAAAAAAATTTTATGAATTATACTGTAAAGGTAAACATGAAAATGCCCAAAATAAAACATATAATTTAGAGTATAAAGATACAAAATTTACTTTAGATGTACATATATGTAAAGAGTGTCAAGAGTATATAGAATACTCTTTTGATAGATTGCAAACATGCCCCCATGAGATAAAACCTAGATGTAGAAACTGTCCAAATCCATGTTATGATAAACCCCAATGGAAACATACTGCAAAAGTTATGAAATACTCTGGTGTAAGATTAGGTCTTACTAAAGCAAAACAAAAACTAAAGAGCCTATTTACATAGACTCTTCTACTCTACCACTTAATTGGCTCTTTCCCTAAACCTTTTAAAATCTCATTTGTTTTAGAGAAATGTTTACATCCAAAGAACCCTCTATAAGCTGATAATGGACTTGGATGAACTCCAGATAAAATATGATGTTTATCTTTATCTATAATTTTCTCTTTTTTAATTGCACTTCCACCCCATAATATAAATACAACATCATCACAATTGCTTGATATAAACTTGATTAGATTATCTGTAAAGGTTTCCCATCCCATTTTATGATGAGATTTAGCCTTTGCTTCTTCTACTGTTAATATTGCATTGATTAATAAAACTCCATCTTTAGCCCAAGATGTTAAATCTCCATTTTCACATACTGAGCTTCCTATATCATCTTCAATCTCTTTTAACATATTTCTCATAGATGGTGGATTTTTAATCTCATCAGGAGTTGAAAAAGCTAAGCCTTGAGCTTGTCCTGCTCCATGGTAAGGATCTTGTCCTAGTAATACAACTTTAGTGTTTTCAAGTGGTGTTAAATCAAAAGCGTTAAATATCTTTTCTTTTGGTGGGAAAACGGTAGTAGTTTCATAAGCCTTATTTACTTGGCTCATTAAGTTTTGGTAGTAATCTTTTTTTTCTTCTTCTTGAAAGAAATCATTCCAAGTCATTAAATTTCCTATATACAAAATTTTTAAATCAAGGAGTTTTTCCTTGATTTAAAATATATTTTGTATTTTACAATACAGGAGATTTAATTACCATCATTTTTTCGTTTGTCATCTCTTCCATAGAGTGGTGAATACCACCTAATCCAAGACCAGAAGCTTTCGCTCCTCCAAATGGCATCCAATCTACCCTAAATGCTGTATGGTCATTTACCATTACAGCAGTACCATTTAATCTTTTTACAGCTCTTAATGCTGTATCAATATTTTTAGTAAAGATTGCTGCTTGGAAAGATACTTCTAAAGCATTTGCTCTATCAAATGCCTCTTCAATATCATCATAAGTATATAAACACACAACTGGTCCAAATACCTCTTTTGTTGATACAAGTGCATCATCTGGTGCATCTAAAATAACTGTAGCTTCAAAAGTAGAATCTGTAATTCTCTTTCCACCAGTTAAAATCTTTCCACCTTTTTGTGCTGCTTCATTTACCCACTCTTCAACTCTATTAGTTTCATTGTGGTTAATAAGAGGACCTACTTCCGTTTTTGGATCTAGTTGGTCACCAATAATTAATTTTGAAGCATAATCAGATAGTTTTGCTGCTACCTCATCTATAATATCTTTTTGTACGTACACTCTTTGAACAGATACACAAACTTGACCTGCGTGATAGAAACCACCTTTTCCAATTGCTGGAATCAGATCATCAATATCTGCATCTTTTTCGATAATTACAGGTGCAACTCCACCATGTTCTAATGCAACTCTAGTACCAGGTGCTACTTTTGAATTTAAATACCAACCAACAGCACCAGAACCAATAAATGTTAAGAAATCAACCTTAGGAGATGTTGCTAATAATTCACCACCAGTTCTATCACAAACTACAGCTTGAGCCCATCCTTTTGGAAGACCTGCTTCTTCTAAAATCTCTACTAATCTAATAGCAGACATTGGAGTTTGTGTTGCTGGTTTAATAACTACTGGACATCCCACTGCAATTGCAGGAATTACTTGGTGTACAGCTAAGTTAAATGGGTGGTTAAATGCAGAAATTGCTGCAACTACACCAATAGGTTCTTTGAATGTATAAGCCATTCTATTTGCAGAACTTGCAGTGTGTCCCATAGCAATCTCTTTTCCTTCTTGAGCTGCTAAGCCTTCAATTGCAAGTTTAACACCATTAATTGCTCTATGAACTTCAACTTGTGAATCAATCCAAGGTTTACCACCTTCACTTGCACAAAGTTTTGTAAGTTCATCAACTTGAGAGCTCATAATCTCAGCCACTTTTTCTAAAATCTCTACTCTTTTATGTTTTGGCATGTGATTTTCGTGGTCTAAAAATGTAGAGTGCGCTAAATCAATAGCAGCTTGAACTTCTTCATTCGTAGAAAATGGAACTTCTCCTACTACTTTACCGTCAAATGGTGATGTTACTTCAATTGTACTCATATTTTGTTTCCTCTCTTAATTTATATTAAACACTCTTTTTTTGCTAATAGTTCATTTAAAATTGTATGATTCAATGAGTAATCTACTGCTAAATCAATTAAATGAACACCTTTACTATTTACACACTCATCAAGTGTCTTTTCAAACTCTTCGCAAGAAGTAGGTCTATATCCTTTTGCACCATAAGAATTAGCATATGCTACAAAATCAGGGTTACCTAAATCAAGTCCAAATGTATCAAATCCCATTCCAGTTTGTTTCCACTTAATCATTCCATATGCATTATCATTTAGAATAATAACAGTCATATCAATTCCAAGTCTTACAGCTGTTTCTAATTCTTGCGAGTTCATCATAAACCCACCATCACCACAAACTGCTACAACTTTTTTATCTGGATTTACCATTTTAGCTGCCATACCAGATGGAAGTCCTGCTCCCATAGTAGCAAGTGCATTATCTAATAGTAAAGTATTTGGTTTTGCACATCTATAGTTTCTTGCAAACCAGATTTTATATACACCATTATCTAGTGTTACAATATCTTCATCATCTAAAACACCTCTAATAGTTCTAACTGCTTTTTGAGGTAAAATTGGGAATCTTGTATCGCCAAAGTATTTACCTAAATGTGTTCTAATCTCTTCAACCATTCTTTTGTAATATTCAAAGTCCCAATGCTCTTGCGTGGAAACTGCACGTCTTAGGTTATCTACATTTGATGCTATATCTCCAACAACATCAAGTTGTGGGAAGTATGTATCATCAACTTCTGATGGGAAGAAATTAACATGAATTACTTTTTTAGCACCCTCTTCATTTTCCATAAAGAATGGTGGTTTTTCAATAACATCATGTCCCACATTAATGATTAAATCAGCTCTATCAATAGCACAATGGATAAAATCATCCTTTGAAAGTGCTGCTGTACTTAAACATAATTTGTGATTTTCATCAATTACACCTTTACCCATTTGAGTAGAAAAGAATGGAATTCCAGTCTCATTTACAAAATTTGTAAGAGCATCTCCGATTCTTGTTCTATTAGCTCCAGCACCTACTAATAATAGAGGCATTTTTGCTTTTTCTATCATTTTTGCGGCTTCTAAAATAGCAGACTGGTCAGCCTTTGGATATTTGAAATTTCTTACTGGATAAATATTATGTTCACACTCTTCTGCTGCAATATCTTCAGGTAACTCAATTAAAGCTGCTCCTGGTCTTTCAGTAGTAGCAAGTTTAAATGCTTCTCTAACCATTGATGGAATATTATTTCCATTTACAACTTGTTTTGAATATTTAGTCATAGGTTTCATCATGTTTACAATATCAACAATTTGAAATCTACCCTGTTTTGATTTTTTGATTGGTTTTTGACCTGTAATCATAAGCATTGGCATACCACCAAGCTGTGCATAAGCTGCACTTGTAGCAAAGTTTGTTGCACCTGGTCCTAAAGTTGATAGACAAACTCCAACTTTTCCAGTTAATCTTCCGTAAGTTGCAGCCATAAATCCTGCTGCTTGTTCATGTCTTGTTAAAACTAGTTTAATTTGTTTTGATTCTCGAAGTGATTCTAATAAATCTAAGTTTTCCTCACCAGGAATTCCAAAGATATATTCTACCCCTTCATTTTCTAAAGCTTTCACAAATAAATCTGATGCTTTCATTATCATTCACCTTGTTATTTTTGTTATTGATAATCATATTCAATATCTATTAAAACTTTCTTAATACCTTGTGCTTAAATAAAAAAAAATTTTAATTTGATAAAAACATTTACATTTATTGCTTAAATCTTCCTACTAAAGATTATTATATCACTTTTTTTAATAATCATTTATATTACACTAAACATTTTTTATATAGTATTGCAAATATAAGGAGATTTATGGAATCGCAAAAAGCAATAATATTTGATTTAGACGGCACATTAATTGATTCATTAGAAGATATAGCCGTATGTATGAACCAAGTTTTCGAAGAGTTAGATTTACCAACACATGAAATAGAAGATTATAAAAACTTTGTAGGTGGAGGTGTTGATATACTTGTTGAAAATGCACTTGAACCAACTGCACCAAAAGAGCTAAAAGTAAAAGTAAGAGATAGATTCAAAGAGATTTATGATAGTAATTTACATGCAAAAACACAAGCTTATGACGGGATTTATGAGTTATTAGAGAATCTAGAAAAACAAAACTTCAAAATGGGAATCCTATCTAACAAACCCCATGAATTTACAGTAGAGTATGCAAACTCATTATTTGAAAACAATAAGTTCTTAGAAGTTCATGGTCAAAAGGCACATATAGAAAAAAAACCAGATCCAACTGCTGCTATTGATATAGCAAATAGTTTTGAAATTGAGTGTGAAAAAATCTATTTTGTGGGTGATACAAAAATAGATATGCAAACTGCAAAAAACGCAGGAATGATTGCTATTGGTGTATTATGGGGATTTAGAGATGAAGAAGAGTTAGTAAGTAGTGGAGCTGATTTTATAGTGGCTCACCCTAGAGATATTTTAGATATTGTAAATCAATAAATAATCTATGATATAATTTAAAAATTTTTATTTGGAGTCTATAATGAAACTATTTTTATCATTCTTAATTACGTGTTTTATGGCTGTTTCAACTCTTAGTGCAGATTGTGGTAAGAAAAACTGTGAAATGAAAAAAGAACATTGTTCAATGAAGAAAGAGTACAAAAAATCTTGTTGTGACATGAAGAAAGAAGAGAGAAAATCTCATTGTGAAGCAAAAAAAGATTACAAAAAGTCTCACTGTGATATGAAGAAAAAGTCTTCTTGTGATTGTAAAAACACTGGAGAGTGTAAATGTAAAGCTATGGGAAAAGCATCTTGTGACTGCAAAGCTAAGGCAGAAGCAAAACCTAAATGTGATTGTAAAAATACAGGAAATTGTGTTTGTAAATCTAGTGGAAAACCTTCTTGTGATTGTGGGTCTAAAAAATAGTTATGTCTACTGATTATATTCCTATTGCCTGCCACTTCTATGATGAATTAGAAAGTGCTGCTGTAAAAAGAACATTAAGTACTATTATCTATAAAGAGGATAATGAAGAAAAAACCGTAGAAGATTATGTGGTTGATTTCAAAAATATAAATAAAGAAGAGTTTGCTGTTTTAAAAAGTGGATTAAGAATAAGGCTTGATAAAATAGTAAGTTTCAATGGCTTAAAAGCTAATGATTATGGATGTGGTGTATAAAAAGATTTCTCTTTTTATACATCTAATTCAAAAAATGATTCTTCAGTTTTTTGATATTTTGCTACTGAACATGAGATTTTAACTGCGTTATCATAGTTTTTAAACTCATCTACAAATAGTTTTTTTAACTTTTCTACATCTGCTGCTCTAAAAATAAAATACCCAAGAACATCTGTACTTCTTGAACCAGCTTTTTCAATTCCAAAGCTGTCAAACTTCCAGTGAACTCCCTTTGAGAAGAAGAATACTTCTCTAATTCTTTGCTCTAAATCTGCTCTTACATTGTCATTATATTGTTTTAAATGTACGTAGAATGCTACGTTTGTATTAAATTCTTCTTGAACTAATTTTTCTAATGCTGCAGTAGTTGGATTAGCTAATGTTTCTGCACTCATAAAATACCTTTCTGTTATACGATAAAAAATTAGTGTAATTATATATTATAAACATAAGAATTAGTATAAATATAGATATTAATTTCTAAAAATTACATTCATCTAGTTTTTTTATTTTATTATTTTTTTAATTTGCAAGTTATATAATGAAAATAGCCCAAGTGAAGGATTTATTATGACACCAAATTTCTCTTCTGAAAAGCTTGTTTGGAAAAGTGAATATAACATTGGAAATATGCAATTAGACAATGAGCATCAAAAACTTTTCTCCCTAGCAAAAAAAGCTCTAAATACTGGCGATATAAGTGATGAAGAAAGAAAAAAAGAGAAATTAAAAGAAGTAATAAGTGAACTCTTTGAGTATGTATCAAGCCACTTTTATAATGAACAAAAATTTATGCAAAGCATAAAATATCCAGAACTTCCACGACACAAAAAACTACACCAAAATATGTTATCTACATTAAAAGAGCTAATTGAAGAGCTTAATAATCTTGAAATCGAAGAAGTAGAATCAAAACTTTGTGATTTTATTGAAGAGTATTTTGTAAGACATATAATCATGGAAGATAAAAAAATCCACCTTTGGCAGGTATCACTAGATGAGTTACGAAAAAACTTTGGTTGGAAAAATATCTATAGTGTTAATAATATGAAAATTGATCAAGAGCATAAACAACTTTTTGATATTGCAAAAGAGGCATTTTCCACTGTTGATGATGAAAATAGAACTGAAAAAATCAAATCAATTCTAAGTGATTTATATGAATATATGAAAACTCACTTTAAAGATGAAGAGCTTTATATGCAAGAGGTTGAATACCCATTTGTTGAAGAGCATAAAGAACTTCATAAAGAGATTATTTCTCAACTAAATGAATTTGTAAAAACAGCTCCAACAATTGATCCTGAGTTATTTGAAAAAGAGTTAGCTAGAATGATTGATATAGCCTTGGTTCAACATATTATTCAAGAAGATAGAAAAATTATCACCTGGCAACAATCTAAAACCTATTAGGATAATCCTAATTAAAAAGAAGAAAATAAAAGTTAATACTTTTAATTCCCCTCTTTTAAAACTATTTTAAACTGAGCACCTTTATAGTTTTTATTGTTATATACAAACTCTTTATTTCTAGCTGTAAGGGAACCATTCATATGTTTTGTGATAATCTCTTCACTCATATATAAACCAATTCCTGTACCTTGAGTTTGGTGTTTTGTTGTAAAATATGGCTCAAAAATATTCGTCATAATATCACTAGGAATTCCACCTGCATTATCTTTTATTTTGATAATATATTTTTTATTCTTTTTATAAGACTTTACAAAAATATATCTTTTGCCTTTTACTTCCATTAGGGCATCTATTGCATTATTTATAATATTTATTAAAACTTGAATAAACTCATTTTTGTATCCACTAATCTCCATAGTTTCTAAATCTGTAATAATTTCAATATCACCTTTTTTGATTTTTGATGAAATTAAAGAGAATACTTTCTCTTCCACATCTTTTAAATCAAATAAGGTTTTCTCTTTATTTGGCCTAAAGAAATCCCTGAAATCATCAATTGTTTTTGATAAATACTGGGCATTATTGTTTAGGTTTTCCATAGATGAAAGTAAATACTCATCATCTAAAGCATCAATTGATTTTTGAACAATAATACTTGTTGAAATACTTGAGATACTTGAAAGTGGTTGTCTCCACTGGTGGGCAATATTTTGAAGCATTTCACCAATTGCTGCCATTTTTGATTGCTGCATTAACAATTGGTCTTTCTCTTTTAGTTTATTTTTTGTAATAACCTCTTCTGTGATATCCCTACCACTTCCTACAGTACCAAGAAGTCTTCCTTCTTCGTCAAAAAATGGAGCTTTATGAACCTCTAAATGTAAAAGTTTCCCTTTTACATTTCCATACTCTTCAAACCTCATTGGTTTCATTTTTTCAAGTACTACTTCATCAGAGTTAAAACAAAGCTCTCCAAAAGTATGCCAATCTTTTTTGTCTTTATGTTTTTCTCTTTCCCTATAAGCAAAAAATACATCATTTTTTCCTATTGGCTCTTGGGTATCTTTTGCCATAAGTAAGTTATCACAAATTGCTTTGTTTGCAAAGATATATTTACCTTGAACATCTTTTGCCCAAAGCATATCAGGAAGATTATCTGATAAAAGTCTAAGTAGTTTATATATCTCTTCATTTTTTAGGTGTTCTCTAGTATTGTATTTAGTTCCTGATAGAATCAATACATTCTCTTGCATTTTATCAATATCAAATAGATACACTTGTTCATTTTTATTTACAAAAATTCTTCCTAGTCTTATTCTACTACCTTGAAGGCTAGCTTTTGCATTTTCTATAATCTCTAATAACTCTTTGTCTTTCTCATATGAGTAAGGAATAGTTTTAATATCAGAAAATAATTTATGAAACCTGTTGTTTGCAAGTGTAATCTTATTGGTGTTTAAGTCCACAGAAAAGATAATCTGTCCCACTTTGACTCCTAAAAATATAAATATAAATTATTATAAAATAAAGTATTTGAAAAAGATATTATAAAAGAGAAAGATTAAAAAAATCCCCAAGTAAATTACTTGGGGATTGAAGTTGGTCTAAACATGGTGGAGAACATTTCTCTTCATAAATACATATAGACCATATAATAACACCCCACTAGCTAAGAGGAATAATACTCCCTCAAATCTCACGGCTGAGGCTTCTAGTGCTGGTGAATAAACTAAAGATAGTCCCATTGCAATTCCATAAAGGGCAAATAAACCAATATAAATTACATTGATAAATTTTTGAGCTGGAACTAGTTCAACTTTTTTCTTGAAGTGTGTTGTAAGAATAAATATCCCAACACTTACTACTAAGAAAACGACGCTTGCAAGCATAATACTATTTTCGTTGAATAAATCATTTACAACGAAATATCCCATAACTCCTAGGAAAAGTATTAGCGATAAATAGATTCCATTTTTAAGCATAACTAATCCTTCAATAAAATTAATATATATTAATTGTATTTTCATACACCGTTTACGTCTCTTGTTATTCAAATTATATACCAAATGCTAAACTTTAAAAATAACTTAAAATTTGACTTTTTATTTTTAAGTTCTATTTAAGCTTGTATTTATCCCTAAATTCCCTTTGCTTCGTAAGTTAAATAAATGTAAAATAATAAAATTTAATGCTTAACAAGGTAACAATATGAATATCGAAACTCTTATTTTTGAAGATAACAAGTGGTCAAGTAATGATGCTAATTTAGAAGTGACAAATAAAGATAATGCAAATATAGTTTTTGTTTTTGGAACTACAGAGGCCATCAAGAACCCTGAAAGATTCAATGAAATAAAAGAGATCTATCCAAATGCTAAGATTGTTGGTTCATCAACTTCAGGAAATATCGTTGCTGCAGAAGTTAGTGAATATGAACTTACTGCAACTGCTGTTTATTTTGAGAAATCTTCTGTTGAGATTTCATATAAAAGCTTTGATGAAAATGATGATGTTGAAGAGTTATCAAAGGAATTAATCGAAAAACTACCAAAAGAGAACCTAAAACATATCTTTGTAATTTCAGATGGACTTTTAATCAACGGTTCTGAACTTGTTAGAGGGATCAATAAAGTTACAAAAAACACTACAGTTACAGGTGGAATGGCTGGTGATGGTGCAAGATTTGAAGAGACTTATGTAATAGCAAATGATATTGCGAAACAAAGTACTATTGTTGCTATTGGATTCTATGGAGATAATATTCATATTGGAAGTGGATGTTTTGCAGGATGGAGTGAATTTGGAGCGCAAAGAACAATCACAAAATCAAAAGCAAATGTTTTATATGAAATTGATGGGGAACCAGCACTTGATTTATACAAAAAATACCTAGGCGAGCTAGCAAAAGAGCTTCCAAATAGTGGTCTTAGATTCCCTCTTAGTATAAAAGAAGATGAAAACTCACCTGAGATTATTAGAACACTTTTAGCTGTAAATGAAGAAGAAGGAAGTATCACTTATGCAGGTGATGTACCAGAAGGATATAGTGCTAGATTAATGAAAGCAGATATTGATACTTTAATTGATGGTGCAGGAAAAGCTGCAAGTGCTATTGAAGCAGCAAATGAAAAAACAGCTTTAGGTTTAATCGTAAGTTGTGTTGGTAGAAAAATTGTTATGGATTACCTTGTAGATGATGAGCTTGAAGAGGTTCAAGAAATTTTAGGTGAAAACGTAAAACTTTCTGGCTTTTACTCATATGGTGAAATCGCACCATTTGAAGAAGACATTGTAAATTGTCAACTTCACAACCAAACTATGACTTTAACAGCTATTTATGAGTCATAAAATGCACAGATTATTAAAACGTCAATTAAAACGACACATAGGAAAAGAGAGTGATATAGACTCTCTTGACCCTAAAATTCAAAAATTCTTTGATGTTGTTTCAGAAGTGTATGACTCTTTTGACGAACAAAGAAGAATGCAAGAGCATATTATTACAGTAAGTTCTGAGGAGCTTAGAAACTCTAATGAGAAGTTACAAGAACTACTTGATAAAAACTCTGAATTACTAAAAAACAAAACAGATGAAAACAAAGATATTATCAATATCTTACACCAATACAAACATGCAATTGACCAATCACTAATCGTAAGTAGAGCAAATAAAGAAGGGATTATTACTTATGCAAATGACAAGTTTTGTCAAATTAGTGGATACTCAAGAGATGAGTTAATAGGAAGTTCTCACAATATAGTAAGAAACCCTGCAAATCCAAAATCAATCTTTGAAGAGTTATGGGATACTATCACCAAAAAAGAGGTTTGGCATGGAACAATCTCAAATAGGAAAAAATCTGGTGAGTTATATTATGTTAAATCTACGATTGTTCCTATTTTAGATTTAGATGGTGAAATCCATGAATATATTGCATTAAGAGATGATATTACAAAAGAGTTCTTGTATCAAGAAAGACTTCAAGACCAAAAAGAGAATCTTGATACAATTTTTAATGCCCAAGAAAATATTCTAATCATTATAGATCCAAACTCTGGAGTTGTTAATGCAAACAGTAGATTCTATGAGACTTTTGGATTTAAAGACCTTGAAGACTTTAATAGTTCAGTTGATTGTATTTGTAAACTGTTTAATGAAGAAGATGAACTAACAAATAGCCAATGTAACAATAAAAAATGGTATGAAAAATACCTAAATGCTAATGATGAACAAAGAAATATCACAAGACAAGACGAAAACAATCAAGAACAAATCTTTAGGGTTTCATGTCAAGATATTAAACTTCAAGGGCAACAGCATTTTCTTATTACTTTTGTGGATATTACAGAGCTTGAAAATGCTAGAAAAAAAGCTGAAATTGCTAGAGAAACAAAATCAAACTTCTTAGCTAATATGTCCCATGAAATTAGAACTCCACTAAATGCAATTATTGGATTCTCAGACCTTTTAAAAACAAAAAAACTTGAAGGTGATGAGAAGGGATATGCAAATATTATCTCTAATAGTGCTGAGTCTTTACTTGATATTATCAATGATGTACTTGATATTTCAAAAATAGAAAGTGGAAAACTAATCATAGAAAAAGAGGCATTTCCTATCAATGTATTTATTGATAATATTGTTGAGTTATTCTCTGTAAAAGCTAGAGAAAAGAAAATCAGATTTATTTATGATGCAGATCCAAATGTACCATACAGTGTAATAACTGATGCAACAAGACTAAGACAAGTTATCTCAAATCTTCTAAGTAATGCTATTAAATTTACAGATACTTATGGTCATGTAAACTTCAAACTATCTCTAGTTGAAAAAACACAAAATACTGCAAAGATTGAGTTTTTAATCAAAGATAATGGTATTGGTATTTCAAAAGAACAACAACAAGATATCTTTGAGCCATTTTCACAAGCTGATTCGGGAATTAGTAGAAAATATGGTGGAACAGGTCTTGGACTATCTATTTGTAAAGATATTATCACAATGCTTGGCTCAAAAATAGATTTAATATCACAAGAGGGAATTGGAAGTATGTTTAAATTCACTCTTGAAGTAGAAGTTGATAAATTTATAGATGAAAGAGATCACCACTATACTGATAACTCTTTTGCAATTACTGATATTGCAAATGATGATGAACACTTACGTTCAAATATCGTAAACTACCTATCAAAGATTGGTAGAGTTTATGAGTTTAGTGAAGACTCAATCTACAAACATATTGATATTCTATTTTGTTTCTCAAATAAAAACCTAAATAGAACAGTAAATAGATTCAAAGAGTTAAATCCTGATGCAAAGATTGTATTTGTTGGAGAACAAGAGAATTTAGAGTTGTTTGAGGTTGAAAAGCATATTACTAACCATATTGATTTACCAATTTATGGTTCTAAGATTTTCAATATCATTTCCGATAATGACCATAAAATCATAGAGACTTTAGAAAAAGATACACAAAACGATGAAAAAGAGTATTCTAAACATATTTTAGTTGCTGAAGATAATCCAAACAATCAAAAACTAATTGAAATTCTTTTAGAAAATATGAATATCAAGTGTTCAATTGCAGAAGATGGAGTAGAAGCTATTTCTATGTATGAACAAAACAAATATGACTTAGTATTCATGGATATTAATATGCCAAGACTTGATGGTGTGGCAGCAACTCAAGAAATCATGAGAAAACAAAAAGATGAAGGTTTATATAAAATCCCTATTATCGCCCTAACTGCAAATAGTTTAGAAGGTGATAAAGAAAAATATATCCTTGCAGGTATGGATGATTATATCTCTAAACCTATTGTTCAAAACAAACTAAAAGATGTTATCAATAAATATACAAATATCATCAAAAAAGAGGCTGATACTATCGAACTAAAAGAAGAATCAGTACAAGTATATGAAGAAGTGATTGAACCAAAACAAAATGAAGATATATCAATCACTTTTGATAAAAGCAAAGCAGTTAAAACACTAAATCTTAGTGAAAACGTAGTAGATATGTTAATAAAACAGTTTTTCTTAACACTTCCAAAAGATATAGAAAAATTAGAAGATTTTGTAGAGCAAAATGAATATGATGAAATAAAAAAACAAGCCCACTACATAAAAGGAAGTGCCGCTAATTTATCTATGAAAGATATAGTAAATATTTTAGAAGATATGGAAAACAAATCACAAAATCAAAAGTGTGACATAGCTGATATAGAAAAAATCAAACTAATTGCACAAAAAATAGAAGAAAGTATCTAAGCGATACTCTTCTTTTCTTTGTCAATATACTCTCTACAATCAATACAGTATTTTGCATGAGGTTTCACTCTGATTCTTTTCATAGTAATCTCACTATCACACATTTCACAAAGTCCCGTATATGTACCATTTGAAATCTTTAACAAAGTATGATTAATTAACTCTAACTCTTTCATTTGTTGTTTTTTAATATGAATATCAGTGCTATAGTCTCTAGATGCAGCTGCAAAGTCAGCATCATCATTTAAATCCATACTACTTAGTGAATCATGTTCACTTGATAAGTTATTTAAAGTAGCTTCAACTTTTGCTTTATTTTCTAATAATAGAGCCTTAACTTCCTCTATTTGTTTTTCATTTAACGTTCTTGCCATAATTAACCCCTATTATTTTCTTGGGATAATACTAAAGTTAAACTTTACTAATGATAAAGAGTATCATTATTATATTAATACATCTTTTTTTAATTTAACAAATTTTATATAGTATTATTCTATAATCTTCATATCATACACCAATGCAACTTAGTTGCAAATAAAGAAAATTATTATGAATTTACAATTAAGATTTTTACAAAAAGCTATTGAAGATAAAAACTACGTGAAGTTTAACTACGAAGATAAAAGTTTCAAAAGGTTAAAACCATTAAAACTAATAAACAAAGATGGTCTTGATATTTTACACAGTGATGTGGGAGATTTTGACTTTTCAAAGGTCAAAAATTTTACAGTTTTAAAAGATAAATTCTAACACCCTCAAGCAAAGCTTGAAAGTGTTATTGCCCTATTTTACAACTGGAAGACCTGACTTTTTCCAGTTTTTAAATCCGCCTTTTAAATATGTAACATTTTTAAAGCCTAATTTTTTTAGAGTTTGAGTTGCTAAAATAGATCTTGGTTCAATACCGCAATAAACCACAAATCTATCATTTTTATTATAATCTTTTAAAATCAACTTTGGATACTTAACTTCTAAGAACCCTCTAGAGATTTTTACTAATTTATCAGCTTTGATTACCCCTTTTGCCCACTCATTTGGGTCTCTAACATCAATAACAACTATTTTTTTATCAGCTATTTGTGATACAAGTTGTGTTGCATTTGTAGCGCTAACTTCTTGTTTTGCTTCCTTTAACATCGCTTTTACCTCTGGTGTAAGCATAGGCTTTGAAAAAGCAAAAGATACTGCTAATGCAGTTAATAATACTAATTTTTTCATACGTGTCCTCCTAAAATAGTATAGATTTTATTATATGTAAGATATAAGTTTTTATTATTGACTTGTATCAAAAAAGGCAGCTTTAAATTAATTATAATAAAATCAATAAAAACTAAATGGTAGAACTATGAATACAAATGACTTACTAAATACGGCATTAAGCCTAGCAAAACTTGATGTTGCTCCTTATGATACAGACGTTATAGTAGAAGGTGAAAACATCAAAAGAGTACTAATAGGTATTGATATGGAAACACCTGAGCTTTTATTGGCTAAAGAGCTTGGTTACGACTGTGTTGTATCACACCACCCAAAAGCCGATGCTTGTGTTATTGACTTTGCAAAAGTAATGGATGTACAAATTGATAGAATGGTAAAAGCTGGAATACCAATCAACAAAGCACAAAAAGCCCTAAAGAAAAAGCAAGCTAGTATTGATCTTGGAAGACATGCAGCAAACTATGATAGGGTAAGTTCAGCAGCAAGACTTATGAATATGCCATATCTAAATATCCATATCCCAGCTGATTTTATCACTGAAGAGATTGTACAAACAAGATTAAACAAAGCCTTTGATGATAAACCAAAAACAAAACTAAAAGATATTATCGATGAGTTAAACTCATGGGAATACTATCAAGGAAAAGTTGCGAAACCTGTAATTAGAGTTGGGTCAAACGATGATTATGCAGGGAAAATCGAAGTTTTAATGGCTGGTGGTACAAACGGTGGTGTTGACGTATACAAATCATACTTTGAAGCAGGTGTTGGAACAATCATAGCTATGCACGTGCCTGAAGATGTAAAAAAAGCAGTAGTTGAACAAAACATAGGAAATATAATCATAGCACCTCATATGCCAAGTGATAGCATAGGTTTACTAGAAATAGTAAAAGCTTGGAGAGAACAAGGCGTAGAAGTAACTTGTATGAGTGGAATAGTAGAATAATCTAAGTATACCTCCTAAATGAGGTATCTTAGAAAATCTTTCTTAATAATTCATTGTAAGCTTCATCAATTTTGATACTTACTTCTTCAATTGATTCTTCTTCTTTTAGTTTTGTTGATAAAAGAACATTCATACTATCTTCAATAGAATCTTCGTCAGCAACAACTTCAACGTCCCCTACTTTTGAGAAATCTTTTTTGATTAGTGCATTAAAACAATCAATAGAAAGAACCTCTTCTTTATCTAAAATAGCAATGGCTTTAGAGATAAAAGTCTGATCATTCTCTTTAAAAAGATTTAATGAGTAGTTTTCCACATCAAAATATACTTCAATATTCTCAGCAATGTCTTTATTTTTCAGATTATAAAAGTCATTTATATGTTCTTTGTCTAAACTAACCACTTCTACAACATCCTGTTCATTATAAGCTTTCGTGCTAATTATATTATTGTTTAAATAGATATTTTTATCAACGATTTTTAGTCCCATATTTGACTCCATTTTTTTAAGATAAAATTATTTTAACAGTAGCGCGTCACGTTTTGCGTCACAAAAATGGTGTTTTTTAGGTAATTTTGAAATTTTTTTCAGAAAAATATAAGCATTAAAAATATTATTATTTATACTGTTATTTTTAAATGTTTTATTTATTATTTACAAGAAAAACTTGATTATTTGCAGTACCTCAAAAGAGGTACTTTAAAAAATTTTTTTGATTAGTTCATTGTAGGCATTGTCGATTTTTGTATTTGCGTCTTTTATAGAGTCTGTTTCACTAAGTTGTGTAGATAAAAGTAGAGTCATACTATCTTCAATAGAATCATCATCTGCAACCACTTCAACATCAGCTACTTTTGAGAACTTCTGCTTTACTAGTTCATTAAAGTTTTCAATTGTAATAGATTCTGTTTCATCTAAAATTTCAATAGCTTTTGAGATAAAAGTCTGGTCATCTTCTTTGAATAGATTTAAAGAGTAATTGTCCACATCACAATATACTTCAATATTGTTACAAATATCTTCATTTTTCAAATCATAGAAATCTTCTTGGTATTGTGCTTTTAGCTTTACAACTTCTACAATATCTTGGTCTAAAAAAGTCTTTGTACAAATAACAGTGTCATTTAGATATATATTTTTATCATTGATTCTAAGGCTCATAATATGTTTCCTCTCTTTTCCTTTTGATAAGAATATTTTAGCTGGAATTTGTGGTTTATTTATGCCACAAAGTGGTCATTTTGTGGGCATTTTTGAAAGTTTTTGAGAGTTTTGAAACATAGTATATAATACTATTATTTATTAGTATTTTTCTTGTTATTTGTAGCGGTTTTGCTATATTTATTTGGGCTTTTTATATTAATATAAAGGATGCTTCTTTCTTTTATTCTTACTTTGGAAAATGAGTTATTATAAGTTCAATCCACGATGGAGTATTTGTTAAATTGCCTGCAATAATATTGTCAATATGTTCTTTTAAACTCATATAACCTTTTGAATCTTTTTCTTTTAATTCAAGTAATAGCTGTTTTGTTTCTTCTTGGTTGCTATTCTCTATTGCTTTTGTAAGTTTTTTTATTAATTTATCTTTTGTCAAAAGAGAAGATAAAAAGGCTTTTATGTTTTCATCATTACTTTTTCTAAGAACTGATAATTCTTCTCTTAAGTACTTTACCTCATCTTTTAATGATACTAAATTTTCATCATAAGTTTTATCTTTTAAAGCAAGTAATTGTTTTTGAAAACCTATTTCTAGTTCTGCAGATTTTAATTTTGTTTCTAATTCTAAAAGCTGTATTGGATTAGATGTAAATTCTTGTGGCAATATTTGGTTTGAAATTACTAAACCATAATTATTAAGATATTCTTCTACTTCTTCTTTTTTACCATCAGGAGTTTCTACAATCATTGTAACTTTGAAACCTTCTTGTTTTATAGAAACACTTACTTTTGCATCTGGATATTTTTCTTGTAATAACTTTCCAAAATATTGAAGGATAGCACTTCCAGCAGTTAAATGTTCTGGAGAAAAGTTAATTGTTTTTACTAAACTATTAATTGATAAAACTGATTTACGTTTTTCACTAAAATCTTTTTCTAGATAGGCAACTCCATTAACTAATTGATTTTCTCCTAATTCCATAATAGCTTTAACAATTAATTCACCATTTTCATAAAAAAATTCTAATGAATAACTAACTTTTCCATCTGAACTAAAACTATTTTCAAATATATCTTTAAATTTTTTAAGAGAAATATTTTCTTCCCAATCAATACCATTAATTGAGAAATCTGCTAAAACATATGCTTTTCCATTCTTTTTCCAAAAGTCTATGGGAAATCTATCTTCAAACCTTGATGAAAAGTGATAATTTTCTAAATAATCACTTTCTTTCATTTCATAAAATAATTCTAAATATTTATCATTAATCAATGATACGTAGTTATTACAATCAGCAAATGTATACCATGGTTCATCCCATGTTGAATAATGTCCTACTTCTTTGTTATTAAGTAAAAACTTATCATCTTTAATATTATATATCATTAGTTTGTGCCTAACTTCTTCCCAACCATATACCCACTCGCCCACGCAAAGTGTAAGTTGAATCCACCTCTATTTCCTACAATATCTAGTACTTCTCCTGCAAAATATAAACCTTTGCATTTTTTACTCTCGTAAGTCTTTGAGTCTACCTCATCGGTTCTTACACCTCCACCACTTGCTTCGGCGTGTTTGAAACCTTGAGTATCTGTTACTTTAAATCTCCAGTTTATTAGGTTGTTGATTATGCTTCTTATTTGTTTTGCATTTACTTCTGAAGCTTTTGCTTCTTTGTCTATTTTTGCACCCTCTAAGATTACAGGAGCTAGTTTATTTGATACTAATCCTGTTAGAAGCATTAGAGCTTTTTCGTTTGGTAGGGATTTGAAAAGACTCTCTACCATTCCTAAAAGTTCATTTCTATTTAGATTTGGGAACAGATTTATAGCTATTTGAACATCTTGATATAAACTTAGTGGATATACTGCATATTGAGAAATATCTAAGATTGCAAATCCTGATACTCCATACTTTGTAAACAGTACATCTCCAGTAATCTCAGCTTCTTTACTTCCATCTATATATAAAGAAACATGGGCTTCTTTTTTTACCCCTTGTATTCTGCTTGGTTGCTCATAGTTTGTATGAAGTCCCACAAGTGATGGATATGTTAGATTTGATGAGTGCCCAAACTTCTGTGCAAAGTCCATACCCATTTCAGTTGCATTTAGTTGAGGCGCAGCACCAAGTCCACAACTTACTACTACTTTATCATAGTTGGTAAATGTTTTTTCATTTGAGTGAATAGTAAAACTCTCATCTTCTTTTTGAATATCAGTTACTTTAGTATCAAGTATCAGCTTTATATCTAAAGCATTGATAGTACTTTCAAGTAAGTTCGTTACTGATTTTGCTTCATTTGATAGGGGATATACTTTGCAAGTCTCTTTTATATCTAGTAGTAATCCTATACTTTTACAAAACCTCTCAAAATCTTTAAATGAAAACTGTTTAAGTGCATCATTTACAAACTCTGGGTTTTCTCCTATATAGTTTTTTGAAGTTATTTGCGAATTAGAGATATTACATCTTCCATTTCCAGAAGCTAGGATCTTTTTTCCTATTCCTTTGTTTATATCAAATATATCTATTTTTAAATTTTTATTTAATCTCTTAGCAGTTATGGCTGCCATAAGTCCAGCAGCACCCGCTCCAATAATAGCTATTTTCAAATATGTCCTTATTTATATTATGAGTGTAATTATACTTTATATATGATGTTAGAATCTTTTAGTAAAACACCGCAAGCCAAACTGTAGGTTTTGAAGTGTCTGTATATGATACTCTATGTTTTACATGGGCATTTATATTTATATAGTCATTTTTATTTAGTTCTACTGTCTTTATTTCATCTTCTTCTTGTATTTCAAGAACTGCTTTTCCTTCTAGAACTATAACAAACTCATTTTCTTCTTGGTCATACCAAAAATCTTTTGGACTTGTTTGTCCATTTGATACTATTCTTTCAATCCTTACATTTTTAGTAGAGATTAAATCAATAAACTCTTCACTAGTTTTATCTAGTATAATATTTTCTAATATGTTCTTCTTGCTCATTTCCAACCTTTTTACTAGGAATATTATACCTATTTTTACTCTAAATAGCTCTATTTTATTCCATACTATTCTAATCAACTTTGATTTATAAGGCTATTTTTTACTCTTTTTTTGAAAATTTACAAATTTTCTTTAGATTTTTTATCAAGATTACACTTTTTTGTATTAAAATGTATGTATGTACCGTGAAATGGTAGTTTATAATCTTGATAAAATTACTAAAGATACCATCAAAATAGGTCAAAAAGTGCTAAATATGAGCGATTTAGTATAGAATATTGAATTAATCATAATTAAATCACTTGACATTAATTTTGTTTTTTTCTATAATTTCACCATACAAATTCAAATAACAAAAGGAAATAAAATGCAAAACGAAACAATTGCAGTACATGGAGGATATAACAAAAAAGAAGGTTATGGCTCTATGGCCGTGCCAATTGCTCAAACGACTGCATACGCTTTTAGGGATTCAGAACATGCGGCAAATTTATTTGCCCTTAAAGAGTTAGGACCAATCTATACTAGATTGACAAACCCGACAACTGATGTTTTTGAGCAAAGATTCGCTCAACTAGAAGGTGGAGCTGCAGCAATTTGTGTGGCATCAGGACAATCTGCAATTTTTTATGCAATTGCAAATGTTGCTGAAGCAGGTGACAATATTTTAATTTCGGACAAACTATATGGTGGAGCAGTTACACTTTTAACTCACACTATTAAAAGATTTGGAATCACAGCAAAAGTATTTAAAAGTGCTGATGCTTCTGATTTAGAAGAGCAAATCGATGATAAAACAAAAGCGATTTTCTTTGAGTCTTTATCAAACCCACAAATTGCCATTGCAGATGTGGAAAAGATTGTAGAAATCGCACAAAGAAATGGAGTTCTTACTATTTGTGATAACACTGTTGCAAGTGCAGCACTGTTTAACCCAATCAAATGGGGAGTTGATGTAGTAGTTCACTCAACTTCAAAATACACAAATGGTCAAGGTACTACAATTGGTGGAATCATTGTTGAAAGAGACGGTTTAGCTGATTTCTTCAAAGCAAACAATGAAAGATACTACCACTTTACTACTCCAGATGAAAGTTACCACGGTTTAGTGTACACAGATGTGCCACTACCAAACTTTACATTAAGAGTTAGATTAGCGTTATTAAGAGATATTGGTGCATCTCAATCACCACACAACTCATGGTTATTATTACAAACTATTGAGACATTATCTTTAAGAGTTGAGAAACACTCTGATAACTCTTTAGAAGTGGCTAAGTTCCTTGAGTCACATCCAAAAGTAAAAAGTGTTAACTACCCAGGATTAGAGTCTAACCCTGATTATGACAAAGCACAAAAATACTTTAAAGATGGGAAGGCATCTGGTCTAATCTCATTTGAAGTAGATTCTTACGAAGCTGCTAAAAATGTAATCGATAGCGCTAAATTATTTAGCGTAGTTGTTAATATTGGGGATTCAAAATCTCTAATTACACACCCTGCATCTACAACTCACTCACAAATGAATGCTGAAGAGTTAGCAGAAGCTGGAATCAACCCAACAACTGTAAGACTATCTATTGGATTAGAGAACCCAGCTGATTTAATTGAAGATTTAAATCAAGCTTTAAACTAAGATAAGAAGTTAACATGCCGTTAATATCAACAAAAGGTGTATATGGCTTAACAGCCATGTACGAACTAAGCAAACATCAAAAAGATACTCCCATGCAAATCAAGGAGATATCTTCAAATGCAAGCATCCCGCAAAACTACTTAGAACAACTTCTAAGCAAGTTAAGAAGAGCGGAACTTGTAAAAAGTATCAGAGGTGCTAAGGGTGGTTACATCCTAGCTCATAAACCTGAAGAGATTAAGATAGTTGATATTTTGATCGCTTTGGAAGATGATCTTAAAATCATTGATGTTAAAGCTGAGAATCCAATCTTAAATATCTTTTTTGATGATTCAAAGCAAAGCATGAAAAAAATATTTGATGTGACTCTAGCACAACTAGAAGAATATCAAGAAAAATACAACGAATATTTACACTATAGCATATAAGAAAGGAAGCTAAAAATGAAGTACGCAGAAAATTTAACAGAATTAATTGGAAATACACCTTTAGTAAAATTACAAGGTTCAAGTGAAAAAAGTGGTGCAACAGTATTAGGAAAATGTGAATTCATGAACCCTACTCACTCAGTTAAAGATAGAATCGGAACAAATATGATTAACGCTGCTTTAGAAGCTGGATTAATCAACAAAGATACAATCGTAATTGAGCCAACATCAGGTAACACTGGTATTGCATTAGCATCAGTTTGTGCAGCTTTAGGGATTAAATTAATTCTTACTATGCCTTCATCAATGAGTATTGAAAGAAGAAGACTTCTAAAAGCATTAGGTGCTGATTTAGTATTAACTGATCCAGCAAAAGGAATGAAAGGTGCTGTTGATAGAGCAAGTGAATTAGCGGAAGAGACTCCAAACTCATTCATCCCACAACAGTTCGCAAATGGTGCAAACCCAGATATCCACAGAAAAACAACTGCACAAGAGATTTTAAATGATACTGATGGAAAAATCGATATCTTAGTTGCTGCAATTGGTACAGGTGGAACAATCACAGGTGTTGGTGAGATTTTAAAACAACACAACCCAGATATTCAAGTAATTGCTGTTGAGCCTGAAGCTTCTCCAGTATTATCTGGTGGTAAACCAGGTCCTCATAAGATTCAAGGTATTGGTGCAGGATTCGTTCCAGATGTATTAAATACTACAGTTTATGATGAAGTATTACAAGTTGCAAATGAAACTGCAATTGAGACTTCTAGAAAACTAGCTCAAACTGAGGGATTATTAGTTGGTATTTCTGCTGGTGCAAATGCACACGCTGCAGACGTAGTTGCAAACAGACCTGAAAATAAAGGTAAAACAATTGTAACTATTTTATGTGATACAGGTGAGAGATACTTAAGCTCTGGACTATATGACTACGATGAAGAGTAAAACTCTTCATCCTCATATAGCCTTTTATATGAGGGGATTTTAATATGCATGAAAAACCTTACAGATCGGTAGTTAAGACTATATCTTGGAGGGCTCTTGGTACTCTTGACACAATCATAATCTCATATTTTATTACTGGAAGCTTAGGAATGGCAGCATCAATTGGTTCAATTGAGTTAGTAACAAAAATGATTTTATACTATTTCCACGAAAGAGCATGGAATAAGATTCCATTAGGAAGAGTTAAACCAGCAGAGAACGATTACCAAATATAGGCGAAAGAAAATGAATAAAGAAATATTAGCACAAAAACTTAACGAAGATTTAAAAAACAAATCAACACAAGAAATTGTAGCTTTCTTTTTAGAGAACTACAAAGGTAGAGTTGCTCTAAGTTCAAGCTTAGCAGCAGAAGATCAAACTTTAACTGACATCATGTTAAAGCAAGACAAAGAAGCGAGAATATTCACTCTTGATACGGGTAGATTACATCCAGAAACTTACGATGTTATGGATGCTACTAACTTGAAGTACAACATCAAAATCGATGTGTATTTTCCTAATGAACAAAATGTTCAAGAGTTATATAAAACTCAAGGTGTAAATGGTCATTATGAAAGTATTGACAAAAGAAAAAATTGTTGTTTCGTAAGAAAAATCGAACCTTTACAAAGAGCACTTAAAGACTTAGATGTTTGGATTACAGGATTGAGAGCTACTCAAAGTGTAACTAGAACTGAAATGCCTTTAGTTGAATACGACGCTAACTTTGATGTAATCAAAGTAAACCCAATTATTAATTGGTCTGAAGAAGATGTATGGGACTACATCAAAGAAAACAGAGTTCCTTATAACAAGTTGCATGATCAAGGCTTCCCAAGTATTGGATGTGCACCCTGTACCAGAGCCGTTAAGGACGGTGAGGACGTAAGAGCTGGAAGATGGTGGTGGGAAAACCCAGAACATAAAGAGTGTGGATTACACAAAAAATAAAGGAATAAAATGGAAATTAGTCAAGAAAGATTAACGCATCTAAAACAGCTTGAGGCTGAATCTATGCACATTATGAAAGAAGTTGTAGCAGAATTCTCTAATCCAGGTATGCTTTACTCTGTTGGTAAAGACTCTTCTGTTATGTTACACCTTTTACAAAAAGCATTCTATCCTGCACCACCTCCATTACCTTTAATGCACGTAGATACAACGTGGAAATTTAAAGAGATGATCGAGTTCAGAGACAGAAGAGCTAAAGAAGTAGGAATGGAGTTAATTGTTTACTCTAACCCTAAAGGTTTAGAAATGGATATCTCTCCGTTTGAACACGGATCAGCTTTACACACAGATATTATGAAAACTGAAGGTTTAAAGAACGCTTTAAACATCCAAAAGTTTGATGCTGTATTTGGTGGAGCTAGAAGAGATGAAGAGAAGTCTAGAGCTAAAGAGAGAATCTACTCATTTAGAGATAAAAACCACAGATGGGATCCAAAGAACCAAAGACCAGAGTTATGGAATATCTACAACGGTAAACATACTCAAGGTGAATCAATTAGAGTATTCCCACTGTCTAACTGGACAGAACTTGATATTTGGCAATATATCTATTTAGAAGGTATTCCAATTCCTGATTTATATTTCTCAAAAGAAAGAGAAGTAGTAGAGTACATGGGTACAAAAATCATGGTAGATGATGATAGAGTTCCTGAAGAGTTAAGAGCTACAGCTAAGAAAGAGAAAGTAAGATTTAGAACTCTTGGTTGTTATCCATTAACTGGAGCAGTAGAATCAGAAGCAACTACTTTACCAGAGATTATTCAAGAGATGTTAACTTGTACAACATCTGAAAGACAAGGTAGACTAATAGATAGTGATGGTGACGCATCAATGGAGAAAAAGAAACAAGAAGGATATTTCTAAAATGGCACATCAATCAGATTTAATTTCAGAAAATATTGAAAAATATTTAAAAGAACACGAAAACAAAGAGATTCTAAGATTCATTACTTGTGGATCAGTTGATGACGGTAAATCAACTTTAATTGGTAGATTATTATACGATTCAAAAATGATTTTTGAAGACCAATTAGCTGCTATTGAAAAAGATAGTAAAAAAGTTGGAACAACTGGTGAGAAGATTGACTTAGCACTTTTAGTTGATGGTTTAGCATCTGAGAGAGAACAAGGTATTACTATTGATGTTGCTTATAGATTCTTCTCAACTGAAAAAAGAAAGTTCATTATTGCGGATACTCCAGGTCACGAGCAATACACAAGAAACATGGCAACAGGAGCTTCAACAGCAGACGTTGCTATTATCTTAATTGATGCTAGACAAGGGATTTTAACTCAAACTAAAAGACACTCTTACATTGCTTCATTATTAGGAATTAAAAACCTAATCGTTGCTATTAATAAGATGGACTTAGTTGACTTCTCACAAGAAGTATTTGAGAATATCAAAAAAGACTATAATGAGATTATTCCAAATCTTCCACATAACGAAGATTTAAATATTGAATTTATTCCTATTTCTGCTTTAGATGGAGATAATATCTTAACTAACTCAGAAAAGTCACCTTGGTATACAGATAAACCATTAATGGAATTATTAGACACTATTGAAATTCACAAAAAAGAGTCTAACTCATTTAGATTACCAGTTCAATATGTTGTAAGACCACACTTAAACTTCAGAGGATTCTCTGGAACTATTGCAAGTGGTTCTATTAGCGTTGGTGATGAGATTACAGTATTACCTTCAAGAAAAACATCTAAAGTTAAATCTATCGTATCTAATGATATTAAAGATTTAAGACCAATTGGTAAAGATGAAGAAGTTGAAACTATTCAAACAGCATTTGCTCCAATGGCAACAACTATTACACTTGAAGATGAGATTGATATCTCAAGAGGTGATATGATTGTAAAATCAAATGATATTCCAAAAGTATCAGATCACTTATCAGCAATGGTAGTATGGATGGATGAAGCTCCATTAACTCTAGGTCAAAACTATGTAATTAAAAGAGCTACATCTGTATTAAATGGTACATTTAACACAGTTGATTTCAAGAAAAACATCAATACTTTTGATGAAGTTTCTGCTGATAAACTAGAGTTAAACGATATTGCTCAAGTTACAGTATCACTAGATAGAGAAATTGCAGTAGATCCATACCATGAAAATAGATATACTGGAAGTTTCATTATCATTGATAAGTATACTAACTCTACAGTTGGTGCTGGTATGATTGTATCTTCTGTTGATGGTGCAGCTGAATTAGCAACTGATAGTAAAGAGTATACTCAAGCAGAAAAAGAGCTAAACGAATTCATTAGAAGAAACTACCCAGAATGGAATTGTAAGGCTATCTAATGTCTAAAAATTTAACTCTAAACATAGAACAAATCAAAAAAGATAAGGATGGATTAGATGTCTTAAGTGACATCTATATCTATGCTGTTTTAGGTGAAAGAGTAAGTCAAGAAGACCTAATAAGATTTAAATGGTATGGAATTCATTCTCAAGAAGAGAGTAAAGATCTTTTTGAATTAAAGATTCCATTACCTCTAGGTCAATTAACTCTAGAACAAATAAAAACTCTTTCGTTTATTTCTAAAGAGTATGCAAAAAATAGTTTAGATATTTCAAAAGAGCAAAAAATTGAATTAAAGAATCTAAAAATCCATGATTTACCACATGTATTTAATCTTTTACATAATGTAAATCTAAGTACTATTTTTGAATCAGGACACAATGTAAGAAATGTTATTACTTGTCCAGTAAATGGTATTGATGCAACACAAATTGCAGATGTAAGTGAATTAGCTCAAAAGCTAAACAAAGCATTTATTGGAAATAAAAACTTCTCTAACTTACCAAATAAACTTCAAATAGCAGTTAGTGGTTATGCTGAAGGTTGTGCATTAGAATATACTCCAGAAGTAAGCTTCAATGCACACAAAAATGAAAAAGGTAAAATCCTTTTCTCTGTAAAAGTAATTGGTGAACATCTAGGCTTTGTAACACCTTCACAGGTTGTTAATACAGCTAGAGCAATTGCTAAAATCTACAAAGATTTTGGAAACAGAGATGATATTGAAGATAGTACTTTTGAATCACTTGTTGGTTCATGGGGATTTGTTAAATTCTTCGACATTTTAGACTCTTCTGTAACATTTAGAATTAAAGAAGATGATATTGATGATGAAGATATGATTGGAAGACAACCAAGACTTGGAATCAATGAAAGTAAAATTGAAGGTCAAAGTTATATTGGTTGTGTTGTAAAAAACAATCAAATAGGATCTGCTGGTTTAGAAAAATTAGCAAACTTACTAGAAAAGTATAATGCATCAAAAATCAAACTTACTCATAAGGGTAACATTGTAATTTTAGATGCTCCAACAAAAAATGCAAATGAGTTTGCTAAAGAATTACACAAAGTAGATTTTAATCCTTTCAACTAAATAATAGGACTACAAGTCCTATTATATGGGCCTTATAAACAAAACTTATCTTTCTAAAAGCAAACTCTTATAAGAAATAACTTAAAATTATGAAATTAATAATATAAACTAATTAAAATGAGAGCAGAATGAATAGAGATATATTTAGACCTTTTTTCAATACAAACACAAATACATTAGATTTTATCAGATATAACACTATTGGAAAAAATAAAAAAGAGTATTTCGACTATACTGCTTCAGGACTAGCATTTAGACAAATTGAAAATAGAATTAGAGACGTCCTTGAAACATATGCGAATACTCACTCAAAAGAGTCTTCAAACGCAGATACAACTACAAACTACTACGAACAAGCAAGAGCAAATATTGCTAAATCTTTAGATTTAAGTGATGATTTTGCAGTAATTCCTAGTGGATGTGGTACAACAGCTGCTATTAAAAGACTTCAAGAGTTGTTAGGAATTTATATTCCACCAGCAACTAAAAAAAGATACGATATTAAAGTTGATAAATCTAACATGCCACTTGTTATTGTTGGACCATATGAACACCACTCAAATGAAGTATCATTTAGAGAAGCACTTTGTGAAATTAAAAGAGTTAAACTAACTAAAGATGGTTTAATCGACTTAGATCACCTAAAAAAAGTACTTAAGAAAAATAAAGGAAGAGAGATTATTGGCTCTTTCTGTATTGCTTCAAATGTAACAGGTATCATCACTCCATACAAGAAGATTTCTAAATTACTTAGAAAATATGATGCACTAGTTTGTTTTGATGCAGCAGCAAGTTCACCATATATCAATATCCCAAGTAATCTGTATGATGCTATGTTTATGTCTCCACATAAACTTCTTGGAGGACCTGGTTCATGTGGTATCTTAGTTCTTAGAAAATCACTAATTGATACAGAACTATCTCCTACATTTGCAGGTGGTGGAACTGTTCAGTATGTAAATAAAAAAGAACAAGTTTATCAAGAAGAAGTTGAGCAAAGAGAAGATGCTGGAACTCCTGGTATTTTACAACTAATTAGAGCTTCTTTAGCTTATCAGTTAAGAAATGAAATTGGTTTTGATTTCATCAAACAACAAAAAGATGAACTAAAAGAAGTTTTTATTTCTGAACTTAAAAAGATTCCAAACTGTGCAATCTATGGAAATCAAGAAGAGGATAATATTGGTATTGTTTCATTTAACGTAAATGGAATGGATCCTTATGAATTATGTGCAAAACTATCACAAGCTAGTGGATTCCAAACTAGAGCTGGATGTTCATGTGCAGGGCCTTATGGTCATGATTTATTAGGAATCAAAGATATCCATATTGATAACAAGCCAGGATGGCTTAGAGTATCAATCCACTTCTCTCAAACAAAAGAAGAGATTATTAACTTAGCAAACGCTATTGCTAATACTACAAAATAGTTCAAAAAGAGCCTTTTTTATAGGCTTTTTTTGATAAAAAATCACTAATTATTTTATTTATATAAGAATTTTTTTCTGTTAACATAAATTTTACTTTTCGTTAAATATTCATTAATCAAAGTACATTACAATTTCTGCATGAGTTTTATAATATTTTTATCAGTTTTTATTTTAGCTTTTAGTTTCCAAACATATATAATAAAAACTCGTCTTATAAACAACCTTGACTTTTCCCATAAGACGAAAAGGTATCTTAGCTCATTACTTTATATTACGTTTTTAGGGGTATGCGCATATCCCTTAGCTAGATATAATCCAGTAGTGCCAAATTGGCTTTACTTCCTCCTTTCCTTACCTATAGGGGTGATTTTTCTTACATTTATCATAACAATTATTCACGAAATCATCTCCTATGGATTTAAAAAAACAACATTCAAATCAAATAGAAGAGACTTCTTTAAAAAATCATTAGATATTGGAGCAGTATCAGTAGTAGTTGCAACAAATGCAAAAGCTATGGATAATGCAAAAAGTATAGAACTTGAAGTCGTAGATGTAAAAATAAAAAACCTAAAAAAGCCCTACACTATCGTACAACTAAGTGATGTACATATTGGAGGACTTATTGATAAAGAGTTTATTTCAAATCTTGTAAAAAGAGTAAATGCTCTTAATGCAGATATTGTAGTAATTACAGGTGATTTAGTAGATACAAAATTAGATTCAGCAACACCTGCTTTAAATGAACTTGCAAATTTAAAATCAAAGTATGGAACATACTTTATTGTTGGAAATCACGAATATTTCCACAATGTAGAGAGTATTATTTCCCATGTAAGTAATCTAGGAATAAGAGTTTTAGAAAATGAAAATGTATACATTGGTGAAGAGAATGCTGGCTTTAACTTAGCTGGTGTTTATGATAGATTTGGAAGTAGATATGGAGCATTTGAACCAGATATCCATGAAGCTTTAAGTGACAAGAAAAACGCTCCAACAGTACTATTAGCTCACCAACCAAAATATATCGAAGAAATAGAAAATACTAAGGGTATTGATTTAGCACTTTGTGGACATACACATGGTGGGCAAATCTTCCCATTTAATTATCTAGTAAAACTACAACAACCTTATGTAAGAGGTTTAAATGTGCACAATGAGCACACTCAAGTTTACGTAAACAAAGGAACAGGTTTCTGGGGTCCTCCAATGAGACTTGGAGCTAGTTCTGAAATAACTTTACTAAAACTATCATAATAAGCTATACATTCAAATGTAATTACTTTTATTTTAACTATATATCTTAGTTAGAATTATCAAAGATAAAAGCACAATAGAATTTATTGTGCTTTATTCAAATACTCTTGGACAAGCTGAGAACTCATTGAATTTATCGTCCCATCTTCTTACGTCGTTTGCTCTTCTCCATCTTTCATGGTAAAACTCCATTAAACATATATCACTTCCAATTTCTACCATAAATAGATCATACTCTTTTACATCATTGTATGGAGGGTAAGTTTTACTTTGTCCCCAAGTAAGTCCACCATTTTTTTCAGCATAGCTTCGCCAAAACTGTTCAAGTGTAACAAACTTCATTTGTTCTTTATCCCATGCTAAATCAATACCATCTTTACTTACAACTTCTCCATCATCAATGGCATAAGAAAAAGTTGTTAGTGTGGCTAATAATAGTAGTTTAAATAGTGCTTTCATGTGTAGATTCCTTTTTTTAATTAAAGAATCATACACTTTTTTTGTGAAGTGTTTATAAAATAATGATTAAAAACTATACAAAAAAGTATCCTTATAGTTTTTATATTAAATGTATAATGAAAGAAACACAAAGGATCAATATGATTGCTATTCCATTAAGCCAAAAAGACTCAACTAAACTAAATGAAGACTTCTCAAGTGCGCCATTTTTTGCACTTATGGATACATTAAGTGGTAACTTCAGAATTGTAGAAAATAAAGATAATGTATTGGACTTGTTCAAAGAGAATAATATAGACTCAATTGTAGCCTATGAAAAAGAAGATGTTTTACAAACAATAGCACAAAGTGATATTGATGTATTTAGTGCGTACAAAAACTCTCTTACTCTTGAAGAGATTTATACAAAAGCAGTAAATAATAAACTTACTAAAATGTATTAAAATAAAAAGGAGGTATAACCTCCTTTAATTATGCAATAGCTGCAAAACTACCAAAAATTGTAATTATATAAAAACCTACTAAAATTAAATAGTCTTTTTTATTTGTATTAATATTTTCAATCATTGTTTTCTCCTAATATATTCAATAGGAGAAAATCAACTCTTTCCCCTATTATTTGTTAAATAAACCTATATTCAAATGTTTTGACATCTTTAATCCTTTAGACATCTATACTATATGAATAAAACTCCCTTTCTTTTTCGTATATTTCATAATTGTTTTTCTTCCAGCACATTTTGGACATCCTTTGTAGTGTATGTTTTAACATCGTATTTCCTTTTTATTAATTTACTAATTTTTGGACAATAAAAAAGGGGAAGAGCAAAAGCTCCTCCCCTTGAAATAGTTTTCTATTTTAAGTGTCGGTCAAAAGACTAACACTTCAAACGATTATTCGTCTGCGTATTTAGCCTTTTTAGCTGCTCTTTTTCTAACTGTTGGGTCTAACTCTCTTTTTCTAACTCTAACAGAAACAGGAGTTACTTCAACAAGCTCATCTTCTTCGATCCACTCTAAAGCGTTCTCTAAAGACATCTCTCTTGGTGGAACTAATTTAATAGCATCATCAGCACCAGAAGATCTAACGTTTGTTAATTGTTTACCTTTGATTGGGTTAACATCTAAGTCATTTGATTTAGCATGCTCACCGATTACCATTCCACCGTAAACTTTATCTTGAGGTTTAATAAACATAACCCCTCTATCTTGTAAGTTGAAAATCGAGTAACCTAAAGCTTCACCATTTTCCATAGAAACTAAAGCTCCGTATTTTCTAGATTCAACTGTTCCAGAGTATGGTCTGAATTCTAAGAATGAGTGGTTCATAACACCCTCACCTTTTGTTTCAGTTAAGAACTCAGTTCTAATACCAATTAAACCTCTTGCAGGAATTTCAAACTCTAATCTTGTAAATCCAGCACCCATTGGTACCATGTTTGTCATATTAGCTTTTCTTTTTCCTAATTTCTCAATAATTGCACCAGAAAAGTCATCTGGAGTATCAATTACTAAGTGCTCGAATGGCTCCATAGTTACACCATTTTCTTCTTTTGTAATTACTTCTGGTCTACCAATAGAGAACTCAAAACCTTCTCTTCTCATGTTTTCAGCAAGAATAGTAATTTGAAGCTCACCTCTTCCGTTTACTTTAAATTTACCTTCACCAATTTGCTCATAGTTCATAGCAATGTTAGTGTTCATTTCAGCTGCAAGTCTCTCATCAATTTTGTTAGAAGTAACAAACTTACCTTCTGTTCCTGCTAATGGAGAATCATTTACTGCAAATGTTACAGATAATGTTGGCTCTTCAATATGCATAGGGTCTAATGGCATTGGATTTGCAGGATCACAAAGTGAATCACCTACATCAATAGTTTCGAATCCAGCAACAGCACAGATATCACCAGCTCCTACTTTATCCATTTCAATTCTATCTAGACCTTTAAATCCGATAAGCTTAGAAACTCTACCTTTAACTTTCTCACCATCAGCCTTAACTAATACAACAGTTTCACCCATAGAGATTGTACCGTTGAAAACTCTTGCAATTCCGATTTTACCAATGAAGTTATCGTAATCAAGTGTAAATACTTGAAGTTGAAGACCATTTTCTTCGCTTCCTTTTGGTTTTGGAACTTCTGAAAGAATAGTTTCAAATAATGGTTGTAAATCTTTCTTTTCATCTTCTAAAGCGTGCATTGCATAACCATCTCTAGCTGCTGCATAGATTACTGGGAATTCAAGTTGCTCTTCATCTGCACCCATTTGATCAAATAGGTCAAATACCTCATCAACAACTCTATCTGGCTCACCAGCAGGTTTATCAATTTTGTTTACAACAACGATTGGTCTGTGACCTAACTGAAGTGCTTTCTTAACAACGAATTTAGTTTGAGGCATAACACCTTCTTGAGCGTCAACTAGTAATAATACTGAGTCAACCATCTTTAAAACCCTCTCAACTTCTCCACCGAAATCGGCGTGTCCTGGAGTGTCGATGATGTTAATTCTTACACCTTCGTAGTCAATTGCAGTGTTCTTAGAAAGAATAGTAATTCCTCTTTCTTTTTCGATATCATTACTATCCATAACTCTTTCGTCAACCTCTTGGTGAGCTGAAAAAGTTCCAGATTGTTTTAATAACTCATCTACAAGTGTTGTTTTACCGTGGTCAACGTGTGCGATTACGGCAATATTTCTAATATCTCTCATTTAAACTCTTTATGATAATTTTTATTTGAAACTTAAAAGTTTCTTTATTATTTTCGCGATTATAGCTAAAGTATACTTAAAGATTAGACACATTGAAAAGTTAGTTACTAAACAATTACATAATTTTAGGAAAAAACAGACTTTTTATACACCTAGCTTTGATATAATTTATATAAACTTATAATTTTAGGCAAGCAAATGAACTACCAAGCAGTTTTAGAAGAGATACAAAGTGAGATACAAGAGCAACTAAAAAAAGGAAAAGTTGCCAACTACATCCCAGCTCTTGCAAATGTAAAGAAAAATGATTTTGCAATGAGTATTGTAGATCTAGAATCAAATGAATACCATGTAGGTAAATCTAATAAAGAGTTTTCTATACAAAGTATCTCTAAAGTATTTACTTTTACTTTAGCACTTCAAAAATATAGTCGTGAATTATATAAAAGAGTAGGACATGAACCATCAGGAAATGCTTTTAACTCTCTAATTCAACTTGAGTATGAAAATGGTATTCCAAGAAATCCATTTATAAATGCTGGAGCTATTGTAACAACTGATTCACTTCTATCTTTATATAAAGAATCAACTTTTGATTATATTCTTCATTTTATTCAAAATGCTGCAAATGATAAAACAATCACTTTTGATGAAGAAGTATATACATCAGAATTAAAACATGGATACAGAAACCAAGCACTTGTAAATATGATGAAAAGCTTTAATAATATAGATAATCTAACATCAAGTGTAATGCAAACATATTTCAAACAGTGTTCAATCAAAATGAGTACCGCTCAATTAGCAAAATCAATGCTTTTTTTAGCAAACCATGGAGTTAATCCACTAACAAATGAAGTACTTATAAATGAAAGTAAAGCAAAAAGAATCAACTCAATAATGCTTACATGTGGACACTATGATGCCTCAGGTGATTTTGCATATAAAGTAGGACTTCCTGGGAAAAGTGGTGTTGGAGGAGGAATTGTTGCTATTGTTCCAAAGAAAATGGCTATTTGTGTTTACTCTCCAAGACTTAATAAATATGGAAATTCCCTAGCAGGTACAAAAGCATTGGAACTATTTACAACAAAGACGGGATTATCTATATTTTAAGTAATCCTTTTAAACTACATAAAGATTTTTTGCATTAAAATAAACCTAAGAGGTAAAGATAATGCAAAAATCATATATTTGGTCACTTCCTACAAGAATATTTCACTGGACTTTTGCACTGTTAATTACTATTTGTCTTTTAACAGAAGATGATTTTCTATTAATTCATATAATTTCGGGATACTTACTTTTAGTTCCTTTTACTTTTAGAATTATTTGGGGTTTTATAGGCCCAAAATACTCATTATTTAAAGACTTTCATTTAAGTATAAAAAAGGCCACTGATTTTATTTTTAATATTTTTGATAAAGAACATAAATATATTGGACATAATCCTTTAGCTTCTATCATCATGTTCTCAATGTTAATGATTATTCCATTTGTAATATTTACAGGGGCTTTAGTTCTTGGTTCAGAAGAAGGAAAAGGTTTCTTCTATTATCTATATGAAAATGATTTTTTTGAAGAACTACATGAAATTTTTGCAAATATTTTTTATATATTAATATTTGCCCATTTAGTAGGTATTGCTAGTGATAGACTTCTTCATAAAGAACACGGTACTTTAAATTCTATTTTTAGTGGATATAAAAATACTAAAGAAAATGAAAGTATAAAATTAAACTTCTTTCAAAAATTAATTTTTTCTATTTTCTTTTTACTATTTTTTATATTCTTAGTCTATTTGATTTTTGATCCAAATAATCCTTTTATAAACTAAGCTATTTTATTCTTACTAAAGCAATCAATCCTAGTATTGTTACAGCAATTCCAACGAAACCTATTACATTTGGGAAAACTGCATTTAAAAATATAATCTCCCCTAGAAGTGCAAAAAACACTTCTCCTGATTGTGAGGCATCTACAGCTACTAATTTCTCAGGTGTATTAGCCTTTGCCCTTGCATATAAGAAAAATGAAGTTGCAATAACTCCAGATAAAAATGCAATCATCGCAACATTTACTAGTTGCCCACTTGATGGAGCTGTTGCATCTGTTGTAAAAAATAGAACTATCCATAAAGGAAAACTACCTAGAGTTAATAAGAATACTTTTACAAAAGCATTATTTAAAATACCTACATCTTCATGTTCTTTTTCATGTCTTCTTTTTTTCTCTTGCCAAACAAGTTGATTACCAATAGGATAAGCAAAAGCAGCTACTAATACTGGTATGAAACCTAAAATTAAAGGCTCTATATTGTTTATATCAAAATGACTTAGATTTACTAAAGTAATACCAATAAAGATAATAAAAGTAAAAAACCAAATCTTCTTAGATAACTTCTGTCCAAAAAATGCTAATACAAAAAGTGAAGCAAGTATTGTTAATTGCCAAGTAGTTGCAACTACCCATCCAGGTGAAAAATCAGCGGCATAACATATAAGTGAGTAAAAAAATCCAAAACCAATAGTTCCAGCAACTACCCAAAACCTGAAATGCTCAAAAAATTCATGTAATACAGTTTTAAAATAGGATAAGCCTTTAAAGGCAATAAGCCCAAAAGCTATAAATAGTAATGTATAAAAAAATCTAAGTGTTGCAGACCAATACCAATGACCACCATCTAAAGATATTGCTCTATTTATTAAAAATGTTGCAGAAAAAAATAGTGCTGCTAACAAACCTATAATTAAAAGGTAAGTAGAACTATTTTCATACTGACTAATATATGTTCTTATTTTATTCAAAATTTGTCCCTAAATTATAAAAAAAAGATTATACAAAATATTGCTTGTAAGTTACAAAAAATGGCATAAAAATTGTACTATTTTGGACTTTTATGCCATAAAATATTAAAGAAAAATAGAGTATAATCCCAAATTAAATTACTAAAAAAAGGTTTATAATGAGTGCATTAGAAATTGCTGATATTATTGGTATTGTATGTTTTGCTTTATCAGGATTTTTAATTGCAGTACACTATAAACTTGATATTCTTGGAGTATTTATCTCTGCATTTTTAACTGCACTTGGTGGTGGAATGATTAGAGATGTTTTAGCTGATAGAACTCCATATGTATTTACTGATACTATACCAGTAACCTTAGTGGTAGCCACTGTGTTTATATCACTTATACTAAAACTACATAAAATTGACGATATAGAGGGAAAAACTGCCTTTATTATTTCTGATGCAATTGGCCTTGTTTCCTTTGCAATTACGGGTTCATTAATCGCTATTGATAATAACTTTAACTTCTTGGGAGTTCTTATTTTGGCTTTTATTACTGCTGTGGGTGGTGGTACAATAAGAGATGTTTTAATAAACAGAGTTCCATCTGTTTTAGTATCTGAATTCTATGCAACTGTTGCTATTATAGTTGGTCTTATCACTTATGCTTTACATCTATTAGATATGCAAAATCTTATTACTCTAATTATTTTATTAATCTCAGGAGTAGCACTTAGACTTCTAGCATATTACAAAAATTGGCATTTACCTACATTATCGAAGTAATTTTCATATAAGAATAAGTTATTTTAAGATAATATCCTTTTCCATTTTTACATTCAAGGTTTCATATATATGAATATGCAAAAACTATTTTTTAGTTTTATTGTTATTATAGTTATTGCTGTTGTTAGTGCTTATTTTACTATCAATAAGATGAAAGAACTATCTTCAAACACACAAAAAATGTATACTCACCCTTTTACAGTAAGTAATGCTGTAGCAGATATTCAAACAACTATTATTACTATGCATAGAAACATGAAAGATATAGTTCTAACAAAAAATAGCCTTGAAATGATCAAAATTATAGAAGATATTCAACATGAAGAAGATAAAGCTTTAAAAAAATTTGAACTAATATATAAAAACTATTTAGGTAATAAAAAAGACATAGATAGTACCTATAAAGCCTTTAGAGACTGGAAAAAGATAAGAGAAGAAGTAATTGCATTAATGTATCAAAAGAAAGTTGATGATGCTATTGCTATTACCAAAGGAAAAGGTGCAAAACATATTCAAAATCTTTATGTACAAATTAAAGTATTAAAAGATTATGCTTTTAATAAAGCAGATGAATTCTATATAAAGTCAGTTAAAGACAATGGCGTTCAATACGTAATAAGCTCTATATTCTTTGCTATGGCACTATCTTCTTTGATTGTAATATATATTGTAATTACTCTTTTAAAAGTTAATAAAACTAACCATAAACAACTATATTTGATTGATCAAAATATATTAACTGCAAAACTATCATTAAACAAAGAGATTTTTGATATTTCTAGTGCATTATGTAGAACACTAAATAAGAAAAAAGAAGACCTTCTTCAGACTAAATCGGAATATTTCTTTGCAAATAAAGAACAGTTTGAACTCTTTGATAATAAGATTTATTCAGGAAAAGAACATAGTGGTGAAATTTATATAACTATTGATGAGATGAAGCACTGGTTTAATATTGAGATTTTCCCTGAGCTTGATACAAACTTCAATATTAGATATTTTAATATTTTCCTTACAAATATCTCAGATAAAAAGAAAATTGAAGAGATTGCTATTGTAGATGCTCTTACAGGATTAAACAATAGAAACTATTTCGAGACTATTTTTGAAAAAGAAGTAAGAAGAGCAAAAAGAGACAAAAAACCTCTAAGTGTATTAATGTTTGATATTGACTATTTTAAGCAGTTCAATGATACATATGGTCATCAAGATGGTGACAAAGCTTTAAAAGCAGTTGCCCATATAATTTCCCAGTATACAAATAGATCATATGACTATTCTTTTAGAACTGGTGGAGAAGAGTTTGTAATTTTAGCTTATCATGAGGATGAGAAAAAACTTGAAAGTTTTGTAAATACTATCATTCATGATATTGAAGCTCTTAAAATTCCACATAAATCTAGCAAGATTTCAGATTACCTTACAATATCAGCAGGTGCAGCTAGATTTGAGACTTCACACCTGCTAAATACCGATGAAATGTATAAAGAAGTGGATGACTTATTGTACCTTGCAAAAAAAGATGGAAGAAATAGATTTATTAGCAGAATAATAAATTAATTTTTCTACTTAACCTTTCATTTACTTTTTATTGATACAATTCTCAAATTTTTTAGATTTTAGGAGAAACTATGAAAAAATTTTTATTTTCTACGATTTTATTATTTGTTGCAACATTTGCTAACGCTTTAAACATTGGTGATGCTACGCCATCATTTACTATTAAAGACCAATTTGAAAAAGGTCACACTATTTCTGCTGATACAAAAACTATTTTAGTTGCTGCAGATAAAGGTACTAGTGAAATTTTAAGAGATTACTTATTAACTAAAGAAAAAGGTTTCTTAGAAACAAACAAAGCTTACTATGTAGCTGATATTTCTGGTATGCCAAGCTTAATTGCAAAATTCTTTGCTTTACCAAAAATGAAAAAATACCCATTCTCAATTTTATTAGTTGATGAAGAACAAACTAAATCATTTACTAAAAAAGAAGGTAATATTACGATTTATACTGTAGCTGCTGGAAAAGTTACTGATATTAAGTACGTTACAGACGCTGCTGGTTTAGCTTCTGTATTTAAATAAGAAAATTACTAGCCTAGGCTAGTAATTTTTTAAATGCATCTATAATTGCTTCGTTTTCTAAGTCTTTGATTCTATTTTCTAAAGAATCAACCGTTTCGTCTGCATTTAAAGTTAAAGCTTTTGTTAGGATAATTTCACCATCATCATATTTTTCATTTACATAATGAATAGTAACCCCTGATTTTTCCTCAGCATTTTTGATTACTGCTTCATGTACAAATCTTCCGTACATTCCTTTTCCACCATATTGTGATGGCAATAAAGCCGGATGAGTATTTACAATTTTGTTTTCAAATGAACCAATAAGTTTTGGCCCTATCATTTTCATATAACCAGAACAGAAAACATAGTCACAACCAAACTCTACTAGTAATCTAGCAATTTTATCGTCAATATCTTGTCCAGGGTATCTTTTGTCATTTATTACAAAGTGTGGGATATTTAAAGACTCTGCTGTATCTAAAACATTTGCATTTGAGTTGTTTGAAATAACCACAACAACTTTTGCATCTAAAATATTATCTTCAATTGCTTTTTGAATAGTTTGAAATCCACTTCCATTATAAGAAGCTAAGATACCTATTTTTCTCATATTTTTTTATCCTACTATTTATTAGGGCGTGATTATATCAAATAAAAAATATTTATACTATAAGTTAAACTTTTTTTACCATTTTCAACTAATATCTAATAGTAAAGGAACTATATGTTTCATTAGTTTTTTTAATTTGAAGATTAGTAACTTTTGAGTAAGACGAGCCTTTTTTCAAAATGCCTAAAAACCTATCATAATTAGTGTCATTTAACATAACACCAACTTCTACATTCCCATTATTTAGGTTCTTTACATAACCTTTAAAACCAAATTTTGAAGCATTTTCTTTGATAGTTTTTCTATAATAAACACCTTGAACTTTTCCACTTACAATAATTTTATAAGAAGTCATAAAAAAGGCCTTTTTGTTTTATGATAACAAAGTTTTTATTACAATGTTATCTTATTCTTTGTGCATGAGTTAATGCAATTGCAATTGCATCTGTAATATCAAGTGGTTTAATCTCTTGTTTAATTCCAAGAAGTCTTTTTACCATAAAAGCAACTTGAGATTTATCAGCTTTTCCATTTCCAGTAACTGCTTGTTTTACTTGAAGTGGAGTATATTCTGCAAAATTTCCAAACACTTGTAAAACTTTTAAAGATATAGCTCCTCTAAACTGAGCTAGTTTAATAACTGTTTTTGGGTTAAACGCATAGAACATATCTTCAATTGATACCTCATCAATTTTATGTTTTTGAAAAATAAGATCAAAACCTTCTGTCATTTCAACAATTTGTTCTTGAAGTACTTTTGTTTTAATTTTAATCAATCCTGCTTCAATTAGTTTCAACTCTCTACCATTTTTTTCAATAATTGCATATCCACAGTTTCTTGTTCCGGGGTCAATTCCTAGTATTTTCACCTAAATTTACTCTTTTTTATTCAATTTTTTATTCACATACGTGAAAGCCCTATATAATGGTATTTTTCACCTAAATATTCACTTAAAAAACATCACTTATTCACTAGTTATTCACTATGTGAACAACAGTTATTCAGCAAATTCATCACAGCATAATTTCACTTCGTTATACCATGTGAATAACTTTTATAAAAGTTTGGCTATAATGTCTACTATTTACAAAAAAAGAGTTAATTTATATGACAAATAAAGATTTTCTAGCGCTTATTCAAAAAGAAGCTACTTCTGTTGACTATGACAGGTACTTAAAGCAACTTACATACAAAAAAGTTTCGTCTGATGACAATCTTGCTGTATTTGAAGTATCTAATAAGTACATTGCTTCATGGATAAAAAGCAAATTTACTGGAGTAATTCAAAACTGCTTTGAGCAATTTGATGGTACTAAGCCAAAAATTGAAATCAAAATTGCAGGTGAGAAGAAGTCCAAAAAAGAGATAATCCAAGAACAAATTAAAAATGAAACTGCAGAAAGTACTATACTAAATCCATCATATACTTTTGGATCTTTTGTAGTAGGTCCATCTAACCAAATGGCCTATAATGCGTCACTTGCAGTGTCTAATAAACCAGGAACTCAGTATAACCCACTATTTATTTATGGTGGTACAGGTCTTGGTAAAACTCACCTTTTACAAGCAGTTGGTAATGCTGCAATTGAGAAAGGACAAACTGTAATTTATGTAACTATTGAGCAGTTTATGAATGACTTTACTTTCTCAATCAAAAACAAAAACATGGAGCACTTCAGATCTAAATATAGAAAGTGTGATGTTCTATTAATCGATGATATCCAGTTCTTATCTGGAAAAGAGCAAACACAAGAAGAGTTCTTCCATACATTTAATGAATTACATAATGCAAAAAAACAAATTGTAATGACTTCAGATAGACTTCCATCACAAATAGCAGGGCTTGTGGATAGGCTAAAATCGCGGTTTGAGTGGGGTTTAACAGCTGATATTCAAATTCCAGGTTTAGAGACAAAAATCGCAATTATCGAGAAAAAGTCTGACCTAAATGGTATTGCATTAACAAGAGAAATCATTAACTTTATTGCTACAAACCTTGATAACTCTATTAGAGAGATTGAGGGAGTTCTTATTAGAATTAATGCCTCTGCATCACTTCTAAATCAAGAAATCAGCCTTGAAATGGTTCAAAACCTATTAAAAGAGCAAATTAAAGAAACAAAAGAAAACATCAAATTACCTGATGTTATTGATATTGTTGCACGTGAGCTAAATATCAAACCAAGTGATATCAAATCTAAGAAGAGAACCGCTACAGTGGCTAATGCAAGAAGAGTTGTAATCTATCTTGCTAGAGAATTAACGCACAATTCTATGCCTGATATTGCTAAGTTCTTAGGTATGAAAGATCACTCATCAATTTCTCATAATATTAAAAAAGCAAATGAGCTTATTGAGAAGGATGAAAACTTTAAATTAATCATTGAAAATTTAAAGAATAAAATCATAAATAAGGAGTGGTAAAAATACTCTGAAAAAAAAAGTTTCAGAGAGAAGTGTGAAAAGGTGTGAATATTTCATTTCGTTATGTCACATGAAAGTGTGCCCATAATATCGAAGTGAAACAAGTATTTTCATCTTTTCACATACACTACTACTTCCACTAAAATATATAAAAATAAATAGGAGATATAATGAGGTTTATAATTACTAAAAATATCATAGAAAATGTAATTGCTTCAATGCAGCCTTTTTTAGAAAAAAAAGATGCTAGTGCAATCACATCACATATATATTTAGAGATTAATAATGCAGGATTAATTTTAAAAGCTACAGATTATGAAATTGGATTAGAGTCTCATATCGATAATATAAATGAAAGTGAAGATGGAAAAGCAACAGTTAATGGATCTAACTTACTAGGTATTATTAAAAGATTAAAAAACGAAGATATTATATTTGAAACTGCTAATCATAATCTTGTAATTAAACAAAATAAATCAATTTTTAAATTACCTATGTATGATGCTAATGAATATCCAACTTTAATAAAAGAAGGAAATTTAAAACAATTAGATATTTCAACTTTAAATTTTATTAGTTCTATTAGAAAGATTACTCCAGCTGTAGATAACAATAATCCTAAGTTTGAATTAAATGGAGCATTAATTGATATTAAAAATTCTAAAACAAATTTTGTAGCTACTGATACTAGAAGATTAGCTATATCTCATTTAGAAAATATGTCAAATGATGAATCTCAATTTATTATCCCTAAAAAAGCAATTATTGAAATTCAAAAACTTTTCTTAGATGAAGCTACTATTTCATATGATGATACAAACCTAGTTATTTCGAATAACAATATGAAATTCTTTACTAAGTTAATTAATGGAAAATTCCCCGACTATGAAAGAATTATTCCACAGAATTTAAAATACCAATTATCATTACCTAAAAATATTTTAGTAGAGTCAATTAAGTTAGTTACATCTTTATTCTCAAATATTAAAATTACATTTAAAGCAAATGCAATTATTTTTGAATCTTTAGATGAAGATAGTGAATCACAAACTCAAATTGATATTAATTTAAATATTGAAGAAGAGTTCTATTTAGCAGTAAATGCTAAGTACCTATTAGATTTCCTAAGTATGACAAACAATGAAAACGTTACAGTTGGATTCAATGAGTCTAACTTACCATTCTACTTAGAAGATGAAAAATTCTTTACAATTGTAATGCCAATTGTTTTAGAAAAATAAAAATTAGTATATAAAAATAAAATAGAAATAGATTAGATAAGGACATAAACACTATGAGCGAATATGGTGCTAGTAATATTAAAGTTTTAAAAGGTCTTGAAGCCGTTAGAAAAAGACCAGGTATGTATATTGGTGATACAAACATCAATGGTTTACACCACATGGTTTATGAAGTTGTTGATAACTCTATTGATGAAGCTATGGCAGGATTCTGTAGAAACATCAAAGTTACAATGACAAAAGATAATTGGATTAGAGTTGAAGATGATGGTAGAGGTATTCCTGTTGCAATGCACCCTACTGAAAAAATGTCAGCTGCTACTGTTGTACTTACAGTACTTCACGCAGGTGGTAAATTTGATAAAGATACGTATAAAGTATCTGGTGGATTACACGGGGTTGGTGTATCTGTTGTAAATGCCTTATCTAAAGAATTAAAAATGACAATTCATAGAGAAGGAAAAATTCACTATCAAGAATTCTCTAAAGGTATTCCAAAAGCTCCACTAGAAGTAATTGGTGATGCTCCAAGAAAAACTGGTACAACTATTGAGTTCTTAGCAGATGATTCTATTTTTGAAGTTACTGAGTATGTATTTGAAACTTTAGCTAAAAGATTTAGAGAAGTTGCATACTTAAATCCATTTATTTCTATTACTTTAGACAACGAAAAAACTAAAACAAAAGAAGTTTACCACTTTGAAGGTGGTATTAAACAATTTGTAACTGATTTAAATAAAGATGTTGCTGTTTGTGAAGCTGTAGCATTCTCTGATAAAGCTGAAGATATTGAGATTGATATTGCATTAATGTATAACTCAACCTATACAGAAAAAACTATCTCTTTTGTAAATAATATTAGAACTATTGATGGTGGTACTCATGAAGCTGGTTTTAAAGCAGGACTTACTAGATCAATTGTTAAATATTTAAACAACAATGCAAATGCTAGAGATAAAGATGCAAAAATTACAGGTGATGATGTAAGAGAAGGTCTTATTGCTATCGTTTCTGTGAAAGTACCTGAGCCACAATTCGAAGGTCAAACTAAAGGTAAGTTAGGTTCTTCTTATGTTAAACCTTTATGTCAAAAACTTACTTCTGAGTGTTTAGATAGATATTTCGAAGAAAACCCAGCACAAGCAAAAGCTGTTATGGAAAAAGCTTTAATGGCTGCAAGAGGTAGAGAAGCTGCTAAAAAAGCTAGAGAGCTTACTAGAAAAAAAGATTCTATGACTGTTGGAACACTTCCAGGTAAATTAGCTGAGTGTCAATCAAAAGATCCAGCAATTAGAGAATTATACCTGGTGGAAGGGGATTCTGCAGGTGGTTCAGCTAAACAAGGTAGAGATAGAGTTTATCAAGCGATTTTACCACTAAAAGGTAAGATTCTTAATGTTGAGAAATCAAGACTTGATAAGATTTTAAAATCTGATGAAATTAGAAATATGATTACAGCTATGGGTTGTGGTATTGGTGAAGATTTCAATGAAGAAAAAATCAGATATCACAAAGTAATCATTATGACGGATGCCGATGTTGATGGATCTCACATTCAAACACTACTTTTAACTTTCTTCTTTAGATTCTTAAGACCAGTAGTTGAAAAAGGTTACCTTTACATCGCTCAACCGCCACTATATAGATACAAAAAAGGTAAAAATGAGATTTATCTAAAAGATGATACAGCTTTATCTAACTTCTTAATCGAAAATGGAGTTGAAAACTTTGCATTTGAAGGTTTAGGAACTAATGACTTAATCGACTTATTCAAAACTGTATCTAGATATAGAGGAATGATTGCACAATTAGAGAAGAGATATTCTCTTGTTGAGGTATTAAAACACTTAGTTGAGAACCCAGATTTAGTTCAATTAGAGCAAGCTGCATTATTTGAAGAAGTACAAGGATTCTTAGAGAATAAGGGTTACAATATCTTATCTAAGACAATTACAGAAGAAAAAATTCAATTATTCGTTCAAACTGGTGAAGGTTTAGAAGAATTAATTATTGATGATGAGTTATTTGCTTCTCCATACTTCTCAGAAGCTACATATATCTACTCTAAATTAGTTGAGAGAGATATTACTATGTTTGATGGTAGAGACCTAATCGAAATCCTAGAAGAAATCGAAGGATTAGCTAAGAAAGGTGCATACATCCAAAGATATAAAGGTCTTGGTGAGATGAACCCTGAGCAATTATGGGAAACTACAATGATTCCTGAAGATAGAAGACTTTTAAGAGTTACTATTGAAGATGCAGAAGTTGCATCTGATACATTCACACTATTTATGGGTGATGAGGTAGAACCAAGAAGAAACTATATCGAAGAACACGCAAAAGACGTAGAGCACTTAGACGTTTAATACTAAGAGACTTTCTGGAGACTTTTTAAAAAGTCTCTATTTAGTCTCTAAAAAATATTATAAATAATAGCACTTGCTATAAACAATAAAACTCCTCCAGAAATTTTTTCAATCCTATTTGAGTATTTTTCCATAAAAATTTTCGCTTTTTGATGATTTACTAAATATACTATGAAAATATCCCAAGCTAAAACAGCAAAGAACATCCATAGAGCATAAAAGCCTTGAATTACAAGTGGTGTATGGCTTTGAATGGCAATTGAGAACATAGTAAAATAGAATATTGAATTCTTAGGATTTAATATGGCAGATAAAAAACCATTCATAAAATAGCCTAGAAGCTCTTTTTTGCTTTTTACAGTCAATGAGTCGTTTTTTTCAAATAAAGCTCTTTTAGGAGCAATTAAAAGTAAATAAGCCATATAAAACAGATATAGTGAACCTAAAATCTTTATAAAAACAAAAATAAACTCATTATCTTTGATAAGAGTGATTCCAAAAAGTGCAAGTAAGATATATACTAGGTTTGCAATAGCTATACCAAAAGCTGTAGATATACCAGCAAGTTTTCCATACTTACTAGAATTACCAATAATTATAAAAAAATCCACACCAGGACTTAATAGTGCAACAAAGTGTGCAAAAGCTAATGCTGTAAAATCGTAAGAGTAGTTTGATAGTTCCATATTTTATTAATCCTTCTAAAAAAAGGAAGTATAGAAAAATATGAAATTTATTTATTGTACAAAATTGAGTTGGTATTTTCTAGGAGTTGTTGCTACTATATTTACAAAATTTCTATGAAAGTGACTTTGATCTGTAAATCCACACTCTAATGCGGTATCAACAATTGGGTAACCACTTCGAAGTAACTCTTTTGATTTATTTATTTTTAGATTTAGCAAATATTGATGAGGTGAAAGTCCAATTTTTTCATTAAAAAGTCGAATAATATAAAAACTATTTAGTCCAAACTCTTCTTCTAACTCTTTTAAAGTAATATTTTCTTTATAGTGTTGTTCAAAATAGCTTAATATAGGTTTTATATCTTCATTTTCTACTGGATTGGATTTATTAATTTCCTCTAAATCTTGTAAGAAAAGCTTTTTAAAAAACTCTACTATAGCACACTCTTTTTCTAAGTAAAAATCATAATTTAATAATGTTTTTGCTAGAAAAACAAAGTCTTTATATAGCTTCTTATCTTCTAAAATCTCTTTAGAAAATGGTTTAAATTCTTTTACTTTTTTATTTAGAGAGTTTTGTAGTTTATAACACCACTGTTTATCTAAATACATCATGTAATATTCATGATGAAACTTTTCTAAGCTATTACAAGAGTGAACGGTAAGTGGATTAATTATTGCAATTTTTCCTTTTTCAAATTCAAATTTTTTATTTTTGTTTGTATATAAACTTCTTCCATTTATATTTACACCAATAGAAAATGTCTCATGAATATGCTCTTTATAGTGCTTATTTGAGTTTGAATGTCTTAATTCTATATATGGTAGTTTTTTGTCACTAAAAAATTCGCTAAACGCTTTTTCCAATTTTAATCCTAAATAATCTAAATAATATTTCATAAAAATATATAAAAAGTATAGTAAAAGTTACATGAAATTATAAATCACGAAAAAAAATTATTTTTAAGATTAAATTGTAAAATTTACAAAAAAAATTAAGAAATTTTTAAAATATATAGGAAAAATGACTTTACTTAATTGATAAAAAAAGCTAAAATCATTACTACTAGCACGTAATTTTTACTAAAAAAAATAATTATTTAAGGGTAATTATGAATTTAAGCACAAAAACAATTGATGAACTTATAGATTTGGCTTTAAGAACAACTTGTTTAGACGAAATGTTGTTTCTACAAAGAAATCCTTCAATGAATGTAAGAAGAGCTTTGGCAAGAAATAGAAATTTGGATGATAAGATTTTAAGAATGTTAACTTATGATCCAGTACAAAACGTGTCATATATGGCATCACAGCACCCAAAAAACTCTTATAAAAGGGATTTTGAAGAACCAAGACCTTGCGTAACTTGTGATAAGGACGAAAAGGGATTATATTGTGAGAGTTGCCCTAACCTAACAAAGTATAGTCAGTAAGACTATACTTTAGGTTAGAATCAAATTAAGAATCTAAAGAAGCTACTTTATCAGTATGAGAGTAGATTTTCCCTCTTTTTCTTAAGATATTATTTACAATGTGGTAACCATGGTTTAAAGCAATTGCAATTGAACCACCAGATTTAAATGCAATATCACCAGCTACATATACACATTTTGCTGAAGTTTCATTATGCTCATCAAAGATTGGTTGAGCATTTTCATTTACTTCTACACCACATGATTTTAAGAAATCAACTGGAGTTGTACCACCAATAGCGTAGATTACTCTATCGTATAATACAGAGAAACCATCATTGAAGTTTACTTTTACTTTTCCTGACTCATTTTCTAATGAATCAACATCAGTGTTCATTCTAAGTCTTAACTTCTCTTCACCATTGTATTTAGTTAAAATCTCTTCATTTGTTTCATTTAATCTTGAGAACTCAGGTTTTCTATAAACCATAGTTACATTGTTGTTTTGATCTGCTAAATCGTACGCATACTCAGCAGCAGAGTTACCACCACCAACAACTAAGATTTTCTCATTTGAAGAACATTTGTCTAAATTGAAATTAACTTGTGCTTTAATTGACGGTGGAATTTTGTAAGAAGGTTTGTTTGGCTTCCCCATTTTTCCAATTGAAATTACAGCATTTCTAGTTTTGATTAGACCTTTTGAAGTGTGTACTTCTAAAATGTCATTAACTCTTTGCATTTTTTCAACTTCAGTGTTGAATAAAGAATCAATTTTTTCAGTATCTAATAAATTGTCAAAATAATCTAAAGTTGTTTCTTTTGTCCCATCAAAAAAATCAACATTACCTTGTAATTCAGTTACTTGACCTTTATAATCTTTATCAACTCTTTTATTGTCTTTATAAAACTTTCTAATAGTATTTGAGTGATTGTCTGTTTTTTCAATCAGTAAAATCTCTCCAACATTATGAGCTGATGCTTCGATGGCAGTTCCTATTCCCCCAGGACCTCCACCAATAATAACGATATCATATAATTTATCTGTCATAAAAATTCTCTCTTATATATTTTTGATAATCGCGGATTATACATTAAATTAAGTTTTTTTTCAATTAGTAACATTTGTAAGAAAGATTTTGCTAAAATTGCCTTAAATTAATTATTATAAAGGTTATAAAAGATATGGAATTAAAATATGGTGAAAAAGAGATTCTTGAGTTTGATATTAACAAGGACGAACACTATTGGCCAAATACAAATAAGAAAAGCTACTTAATAGATATCGAATTACCAGAATTTATGTGTAAGTGTCCAAGAAGTGGATACCCTGATTTTGCTACAATCAAATTATCATATACACCTAATGAAAAAGTTATCGAATTAAAAGCTTTAAAACTATACATTAACTCATTTATGAACAGACACGTTTCTCACGAAAACTCTGCAAATGAAATCTTCGATACATTATTTGAAAAATTACAACCTAAATGGATGAAAGTTATTGCTGACTTTAAACCAAGAGGTAATGTACATACTGTAATTGAAATCGATAGTGACAAAATGTAGGACATAAACCTTGGAAAGATTAGTAACTACCTCACAGGCTGCCCAAATCTTGGGTCTTTCTTTACAAGGTGTACACTATAGAATTAAAAAAAATCAATTAAAATCAATTAAAAAAGCAGGGAAAACTTTTGTTTATATTAGCGAAGAAATGGAAAGAAATGCCGCTTCAAATAATCAAATAAAAGTAGAACCTGTAACTGCACAAACTACTACAACAACTGCAAACGCACAAGCACCAAATGATGAGCAAATGCAAGCAATTATTGATGTAAAAAATGAACAAATTGTTTTATTAAAAGATTCAATGAAATGGATGAAAAAACAATACAAATCTGAAATTTCAAGACTAGAAAAAAATCAAAAAAGTATAGTAAAGGTATTTAACTCAGAAATAAAACTTTTACAAAGTGCTTTTCATGAGATGAGAGGTATTTACAAAAATCAACCACAAGTTGAGCATGTACCTACACCAGCTTCAAATGCTACTGTTGAACCCGTAGTAGAAGAGACACAATTTATTACATTAAAAGATTTTTTTGTATTGATGAAAAGACATAATAAAACACAATCTGAAATCAAAATGCTTATTTTCAAAGCAATCTCTAAAAATGATGATAGATTTATCTATAATAAAAAAGAGAAAAAACTACTTATTATAAAATCTGACTTTTCTGATTTAGTTTAAAAATATCTATTTAGTTTTATTAGTAAATTGGCTAGTTTTGTTTAGAAAGTTTCTACTTTTAGAGGAAATTTAGTCTTAAATCCTAAATTTTGGGCAAAAAAAAAGAGTACTTTAAAAAAGTACTCTTCTCCAGATACCTAAACACACCAATAAGAGAGGTGCCTTGCTATGTTCCCATCCTGGGGCGATGCCTCAACTTATCAATTGTAAAGGTCTAAAGAAGAGCACTCAAAATACAGTTTGTATTCTCAGTGTTCCTCTTTTGGAGCGGAAATTATATCTGAACAATAATAAAATTAAAATTAAATTAAACAAAATAATAGAATTAAAGAGTATAATTGCAAAAATAATTTCAATAAAAAGTATATAAATTGACAAAAAATTTTAATTTAATAGGGATTTTTTCACTTATCTTTGCAATGTTTATTTGGGGTTCATCTTTTATTGCTTTAAAATCAGCAATTGGACCTTTAGGTGAATATACAGTTATATTTCTAAGAATGTTAGTAGCTTCATTAGTTTTTATCTTCTTTATAAAATCATTTTTAAAATATAACTTTACTAAAAGTGATATCAAATATATTCTATTATTAGCCATATTTGAACCTTGTTTATATTTTATCTTTGAAGCAAAGGCTATTCAGCTTACAACTGCTTCACAAGCTGGTATGATTACTTCACTTATGCCTGTAATTACAGCAATGCTTGCTGGATTGTTTTTAAAAGAGATTATCTCAAAACAATTAATAGCAGGTTCTGTAATTGCATTAATCGCAGCTATTACGCTTAGTTTACAAGCAAGCTCAAGTGAAGTTGCTCCAAACCCTGTACTTGGAAACTTTTTAGAGTTATTAGCAATGGTTTGTGGTGCAGGATATACTATTGTTGCAAGATATTTATCAAAGAAATTTTCAGCACTGTTTATTACAGCTATTCAGGCCTTTATTGGTGCAGTTTTCTTTTTCCCATTTTTTGTATACGAATATTTTACAATGGATCTAAACTTCACTTATGAAGCTGTATCTTGGACTATTTATCTAGGATTAGTGGTAACTTTAGGTGGATATGGTTTATATAACTTTGCATTAACAAAAATAGAAGCATCAAAAGCTGCGATGTTTATATATCTTATTCCTGTATTTACTATGATACTTGCATATTTAATATTAGGAGAAAAATTAACTGCATTTGAGTTATTATTATCAGCAGTGATTCTTCTTGGAGTTGTAATCTCTGAGATACCTATAAAAAAACTAAAAAGAAAAAAGAATAAATGACATACCTAATCCTTTTTATATCAGCTTTTGTTTCTGCTACACTTATTCCTTTTGGAAGTGAAGCATTACTGGTTTTTGATATAAATGAGGGTTACAATCTTGCTCTTCTACTTTTTGTAGCAACTTTAGGGAATTCTCTTGGTTCTTTAGTTAATTACTATATAGGATTAAAAGGGGAAGAGTTTTTAGTTAGGAAAAACTATCTAAAAGAAGAGCGTATTTTAAAAACAAAAACTTACTTTGATAAATATGGTGCTTTTTGTATTTTACTTTCGTGGGTGCCAATAATTGGTGATCCTATTACTTTTATAGCTGGAGTTTTAAAATACAATTTAAAACTATTTATACTTCTTGTAGTTATTGCGAAGTTTTCTAGATATGCATTTTTAGCTTTTGTAGTTACTAGTATGAGTTAATAGAAATAGAGAACTTAGCTCCTTTAAACTTCTTATCATTATATACATACTCACTATTATAAGCTTCAATAGTTCCTTCCATATGTTTCTTGATAATCTCTTGACTCATATATAAACCAATTCCAGTGCCTTGAGATTGATGTTTTGTTGTGAAGTATGGTTCAAACACTCTACCTAAAACATGCTCAGGCATTCCCCCAGCATTATCTTTGATGATGATATACAGTTTTTCATTGTTTTCTTTTACTTCTATGAAAATATAGTTTTCATGTTGTTCTTTTTTCTCAAACTCATCTCTAGCATTGTTTAGAATATTTATAATTACTTGAATTAGTTCACTTTCATATAAATTTATATCTTTATGTTCTATGTCTGTAATTAGTTGGATATTTTTTGTTCTATATTGATCTTTGATTAGATTATGAGTTTTTTCCCATAAATTACTTGTAGTTGTATTAGTACTTTCTTTATTTGGTTTAAAAAAGTTTCTAAAATCATCAATAGTTTTTGATAAATGTTGAGTCGTAGTAGTAATATTATTTGCTGTTTCTACAATATCTTCTGGTTCTAACATATTTAGTTCATGTTTTAGTTTTAAGCCTGATGATGATGTTGATATTAAAGATAGAGGTTGTCTCCATTGATGGGCAATATTTCCTATCATTTCACCCATTGCAGCCATTTTTGATTGTTGGGCTAGAAGATTATCTTTTTCTCTATTTCTTTCCATCTCTTCATAAATTTTACTTCTATATTCAATAAATCTTTTTCTTAGAATACTTGAAAAATACATAGAAATAGCTACTAAAACAGATGTAATAGCTGTGATGATTATAAATACATTTAATAAATACTCTTTTTGGTATTCATCTAATTCTGCTTTTTTCTTAGCAATAGACACATCTAATTTATCCCTATAAAAACCACTTCCAATAATCCAACTCCATTGATCAAAGTTTTTAATATAAGATGTTTTTTCTACTTTATCTCTAGTTTGATTATGATAAATTGTTTTATATTTCATAAAACTCTCATCTTGCTTGGCTGCATCTACTATTCTTTGAGTGATATTTTTTTGATTATCTTTTTTAGGTAAATAGTTATTTATAAGCTCTGTATTTATATGTGCAAGAACTTTTTGTTTTTTGTCAATAATAAAAATATACCCATCATTTGAGTACCTAATAGATGATACAAACTCCAATACCTTCTTTTTTAGTGAGTCCTCATAATCTCTTATATATTCACCTGTTCCAATAGATATATTTAAAGGTTCAAAGTATTTATAAAAAGCAATCTTTTTATAGATTCTTTTTCCTTCATTTGTTGGTTTACTCCAATAATATGTATCAAAATTTTCTGTTTTATTTTTAATTGTACTCATTATTTTTTTTACAAAGTAGTAGCCATTGATATCTTGTAGGTTTGAGTAGTCAATATTTTCAAGTTTTCTATCTAAAGGATATAAAATATTAAAGCCTTTATGATTGTGCATAAAGTAGTATCCCCTACCCTCATTGAACCTAATACTTCTAAGAGCATCTTGTATAAGTTTTAAAACTTCTGCTTTAGTTTTTTCTTTATTTTCATTATAGATATTTGTAGCAATACTATGAGCTTCATAGATTCGCTGTTTTAGCTCATTTTTTAGGTTCTGTTCACTTGTTTCTTTTTGGTAATTTATATAGTTATATACCCTTTGAACTTCGTTTCGAACTAAATCTTTTTGCGATTGGAAATACTCATTTTCTAGGTTTTTGATATCTGTTTGTAGTTTTTTCTCAGATTCTTGAATAAACGAATAAGTAATTAAAAAAGATGATAGGATGATAAAGATGATAGGCGCGTACCTAATAAACTTTAAAATATTTTTCTCACTCGTATTTAACATACTTGGATTATATTATTTTAAAGTTTAAAAATAAGTTATTATCTATGTATAATATTCAATAAAATAATTATTTAATATTATAATTGTTTCAATATATCGTCATTTTTGGATTTTATTTTGTAAGTTACCCCTTTGAAGGTAAATTCAATATAGTTTGCATGTAACCAAAGTCTATGACTTCCAGTCATTTCAATTCTATCTTCTTTGCTTAATGTCTTGTTTAAATAATCTTCTGCCGTAACATCATCAACTCCATAAATTGGGTCACCCACAATTCTATGACCAATAGAGTATAAATGAACTCTAATTTGATGTTGTCTTCCTGTAATTGGAATAGCTTCAACTAAAGTGATATTTTTCTCTTTATTGTATTTTACAGGCTTGAAAATAGTACATGACTCTTTTCCTTCATTTCCCGCAGCCATTCTTACACCAATAAGTTTTCCTTCTTTTTGGATTTTACTATCAACTGTAACTTCTTTTTCTAGTTTTCCGTCAACTAAAGCCAAATATGATTTATGATATTTTTTTTCTAAAAACATATCTTTTAGAGCAATTTCACTTTTCTTATTTTTCCCTACTAAAACTAGACCAGAAGTCTCCGCATCAATTCTATGAATTAGGTTAGCATTTTCACCAAAATGGAATCTAATTTCATCCAATAAAGAGTATTTTGTGTTTTTAGAAATGGGGTGAACCATAAGATGTGTAGGCTTATCAAAAACAGCGAAATCATCGAATTCTAAAAGAGGTTTTAAGCCCCTTGAAATACCTTCAAAAACAGCCATGTATATATACTCGGTTTTTATAGTCTCTGATTGGTCTATGGGATTCATGTTTTCATCAAATATTCTGCCTTTAGCAGCGTATTTCTGGGCTCTTTTGTGATTTATTTCTAAGTCTTGTAGCATAAATAAACTTAGTTTTTTATCTTTTATAGCTTTGATTTTCTTTAAAGTAAATGGCAATATTTTTTTCCTGAGATTTTTTTCTAAATCGGGTAGATTTTATCTTTTTTTTTGTCTTGTTTAGATACTATATCATACTAAAATTAATAAAAAATTTTAATAAAATTTTAAAAATATTGATAACAAGGGAATTCTAGATGGTTGAAAGATATGCAAGAGAGGAAATGAGTTCAAAGTGGACTCAATACGCAAGATATGCAGCATGGTTAGAAGTTGAAAAAGCAGCAGTTAAAGCTTGGAACAAATTAGGGTTAATTCCAGACGATGATTGTGAAAAAATTGTTAAAAATGCAAAATTCTCAGTTGAGAGAATTGAAGAGATTGAAGCAGTTACTAAACACGATTTAATTGCGTTTAATACTTCAGTTTCTGAGTCTTTAGGAAAAGAATCAAGATGGTTCCACTACGGAATGACTTCATCAGATGCAGTTGATACTGGTGTTGCATTACAGATGAGAGATTCTTTAAAGTTAGTTATCAAAGACGTTAAAATGCTTATGAAATCTATCAAAAAAAGAGCTAAAGAGCACAAATATACTTTAATGGTAGGAAGATCTCACGGTATTCACGGTGAGCCTATTACATTTGGTCTTACTTTAGCTGTATGGTATGATGAAATGGCAAGACACTTAAAGAACTTAAAAGAGACTCTAAAAGTAATCTCTGTAGGTCAAATCTCTGGTGCTATGGGTAACTTTGCTCACGCTCCTTTAGAATTAGAAGAGTACGCAATGAAAGAATTAGGTTTAAAACCAGAGCCTTGTTCAAACCAAGTTGTACATAGAGATAGATATGCTAGACTTGCTACTGCTTTAGCTTCTATGGCTTCAACTATCGAAAAATTCGCTGTTCAAGTAAGACACTTACAAAGAACAGAGGTTTACGAAGCTGAGGAATTCTTTGCAAAAGGTCAAAAAGGTTCTTCTGCAATGCCTCACAAAAGAAATCCTATCTTAACTGAAAACATCACAGGTCTTGCTAGATCTATTAGAGCTCACGCTATTCCAGCAATGGAAAACGTTGCTTTATGGCACGAAAGAGATATCTCTCACTCTTCAAGTGAAAGATTCTGGTTACCAGATGCATTTATTACAACTGACTTCATGCTTCACAGAATGAACAATGTAATTGCAAACTTAACTGTAATGCCTGAAAACATGATGAAAAACTTAAACCAAACTGGTGGACTTGTATTCTCTCAAAGAGTATTACTTGAGTTACCACTTCAAGGTGTTTCTAGAGAGGACGCTTATAAAATCGTTCAAAGAAATGCTATGAAGGTATGGGCTGAAATTAAAGAAGGTAAGCCAACAGTAAATAAAAAAGGTGAGTCTTTATACCTTGGACACTTATTATCTGATAAAGAATTAAGAGAAAAACTATCAGAAGAGCAAATCAGAGAGTGTTTCAACTATGATTACTACACTAAAAATGTTAGCGCAATCTTCAAAAGAGTATTCAAATAAGAATACTCTTTAACTTGTAATTGATATTAAAAAATTGAATAGATATAAACAAATATAAACACAGAAGGTAATTAAAATGGCAATTATGATTCAAAAAAGAAATGGTCGTAAAGAGGTTTTAGATATTACTAAAATCCAAAAAATGACTATTGAGGCTACTGAGGGACTAGATGGTGTATCTCAGTCTGAATTAGAACTTGATTCTCAAATCAAATTTATTGATGGTATGAAAAGTGCGGATGTACAAGATGCACTTATTAAAACAGCAGTAGAGAAAATCGATATCGATGTTCCAAACTGGACTTTTGTTGCTGCAAGACTATACTTATTTGACCTATACCATAGAGTTGGAAAAGAGACTCATGGTATCAAAGGTGAGCCTTATTGCCATTTAAAAGATTATTTAAAATACGGAAAAGAAGCGGGAAGATTAATCCCTAATCTTGGAGAAGGGTATGATTTAGATGAGTTAAATGACTACATGGATCCATCTAGAGATTACTTATTTAATTACCTTGGAATCAAAACTTTATACGATAGATACCTAATCAAAAACAAACATGGTAACCCTATTGAGTTACCACAACAAATGTTCATGGCAATTGCTATGTTCTTAGCTCAAGATGAAGAAGATAAGCAAACTAGAGCTAAAGAGTTCTATGATGTAGTTTCTAAGTTTGAAGTTATGCTTGCAACTCCTACATTATCAAATGCTAGAACAAACAGACACCAATTATCATCTTGTTATATTGGGTCTACTCCTGATAATATCGAAGGTATTTTTGATGCTTACCATGAAATGGCACTATTATCTAAATATGGTGGTGGTATTGGTTGGGACTGGAACCAAGTAAGAGCACTTGGTGGAGTTATTGATGACCATAAATCTGCTGCTGGTGGTACTGTTCCATTCTTAAAAATTGCAAATGATGTAGCTTTAGCTGTTGATCAATTAGGTACTAGAAAAGGTGCAATTGCTGTATATCTTGAGCCTTGGCACATGGATATCGTTGATTTCATCGACCTAAAGAAAAACTCTGGTGAAGAAAGAAGAAGAGCACACGACTTATTCCCTTCTTTATGGATTACTGACTTATTTATGGAAAGAGTTCTTGAGGATTCTTACTGGACATTATTTGATCCATATGAAGTAAAAGATTTATCAGAAGTTCATGGCGATGAGTTCAGAGCTAAATATGAAGCTTATGAAAGAGATGAAACTATCACAAAAGACAGAATGAAAGCAAAAGATTTATGGAAGAAGATTCTTACTTCTTACTTTGAGTCTGGAAGCCCATTCTTATGTTTCAAAGACAATGCAAACAGAGCAAATCCAAACAATCACGTAGGTCACATTAGATCTTCTAACCTTTGTACTGAGATTTTCCAAAATACTAACCCTAACCACTACAAAATCAAGTTAGAGTTTGAAGATGGAACATTTAAAACATACGAAGAAGAGGATTTAGTACTTGTTGATGGTGGAATCACTAAAAAAGCAAACAAAGTTACTGCTCTTGATTCTATTGGTGGAAAGAAAGTATTCATCGTAGAAAAAGAGAAAATTGATGGTGATACTGCTGTATGTAACTTAGCATCAGTTAACTTATCAAGAATCAACACAAAAGAGGACATCGAAAGAGTAGTTCCAATTGCAGTAAGAATGCTTGATAACGTAATTGACTTAAACTTCTACCCACTAAGAAAAGTAAAAGCTACGAACTTAAAATCAAGATCTATTGGTCTTGGTGTTATGGGTGAAGCTCAAATGGTAGCTGAATCTCAACTTGTATGGGGTGGAGCTGAGCACTTTAAGAAGATTGACCAAGTAATGGAAGCAATCTCTTATAATGCTATTAAATCATCTTCTGATTTAGCAATCGAAAAAGGAATCTACCCAACATTTGATGGTTCTAAATGGTCTGAGGGAATTATGCCTCACGATCACGCACCGCAAGCTGTAAAAGCACTTGTTGATAGAGATTTATTTGATGCTGGATATGACTGGGATGCATTAAGAGAAAAAGTTAAAAAAGATGGTATGAGAAATGGTTACTTAATGGCTGTAGCTCCTACTTCATCTATCTCTATTCTTGTTGGTACTACTCAAGCAATTGAGCCAGTATACAAAAGAAAGTGGTTTGAAGAGAACTTATCAGGATTAATTCCTGTTGTTGTTCCAAAACTAAGCCCAGAGACTTGGTCTTACTACACACCTGCGTTTGAAGTAGACCAATTAAACGTAATTAGAGCAGCTGCTATTAGACAAAAATGGATTGACCAAGGTCAGTCTACAAATATCTTCATGAGCTTAGATAAAGCAAGTGGTAGATACTTACACGAAATCTATACATTAGCATGGCAATTAGGATTAAAATCTACGTATTACCTAAGATCTCAATCTCCTGAAGCTAACAACGATGTAGAAGATAGAAGTATGGAGTGTGCAGGTTGTCAATAAGATAACCGCACTTCGTGCAAACAAACACACAAAACATTTAAAAAATTTGAATAAATTATTATAAAAATAGAGGAAAATATCCATGGATAGAAAAATAATATACAACCCAGATTCACAAGAGTCATTAAACGATAGAAAAATCTTTGGTGGTGATAGTGATGGTATGATCAACTTCACAAGAATGAAATACCAATGGGCACTGAATTTATGGGATACAATGGAAGCAAATACTTGGTTCCCAAAAGAAGTACAGATGACTGGTGATGCAAAAGATTACAAATTTTTAACGGCACCAGAAAAAAGAATGTATGACTTAGTGTTATCTCAACTAATTTTCATGGATTCACTTCAAACAAACAACTTAATGGATAACATCAACCCATATATTACTGCACCAGAAGTAAATGCATGTTTATCAAGACAAGCTTACGAAGAGGCTAATCACTCTAAATCATATGCAGTTATGGTAGAGTCTATTTCTGATAATACAGATGAAATCTACGATATGTGGAAAAACGATGCGAAATTAAGAGAAAAGAATACTTTCATCGCTGATACATACAAAAATCTTACTGGTGATGACAACGGTGATATCACTGATGAAAAAATTCTATTAGCTATGTTTGCTAACCAAATTTTAGAGGGATTATACTTCTATGCTGGATTTGCTGCAATGTACGCACTTGGTAAATCAGGTAAGATGCTTGGTTCTTCTCAAATGATTAGATTTATTCAAAGAGATGAAGTAACACACCTTTTATTATTCCAAAACATGATTAACTCTACTAGAAAAGAAAGACCAGAGCTATTTACTCCTGAATTAGAGCAAAAAGTAAGAGCAATGTTCAGAAAAGCTGTAGATTTAGAAGCTTCATGGGGAGCATACATCACTCAAGGTCAAATCCTTGGATTTACAGATGCAATCATCAGACAATACATCGAGCACTTAGCTGATAAAAGACTAGAAGCTGTAGGTTATGCTCCAGAGTACAACGTAAAACACCCTATTCCATGGGTAGATGGTTACTCATCGTTCAATGACCAAAGAACAAACTTCTTCGAAGGGAATGTTGTAAACTATTCGAAGGGTTCAATCGACTTCGACGATTTCTAAAAAGAAGATTTTCTAATCTTTCTTTTTGCCAATCTCTGCGTTGGCACTTGCATTTTATGGACTCACCTACTACTTGTAGGCTCCTCCATAAAACCCAATTACCGCCTTGACCTTAACAAAAATAAAAATCATAAAATCTCTTTTAGGAGTAAAAATGTTTTATCATGTAATTGTTGAAACTGTTGATGATAAATTTATATATCAATCAGATTTAAAAAAAGAAGATATTCATTTAATTATGCTTGATTATTCATCAGTTCAAGAGTTTCAGATAGATGGTTACTATTTATTAAAAAACAATTTAAAAAAATTTCAAATATTTGAATCAAAGAATAATATATCAGAGATTATTAGTTATAAGGAACAAGAAATTAACTATAATGGTATATCTGAAGATGATGTTTTTTCTTGGATAAATGAATATAAAACATATATGCAAGATATTACAAGAAAATTGACAGCAAGTTATAATAATTATAAACAAGAAACTAGAAAAGTTAAACAAAATAGCAATAAAGTTTTTCTTGTACATGGGCATGATGAGGCTTTAAAAAATGAGGTTGAAAATTTCATCAAAGATTTAAACTTATCACCTATTATTTTACATAAACAAGCTAGTGAAGGTGCTACAATAATTGAAAAAATAGAAAGCCATGCAAATGATGCTACTTTTGGAATTGTGCTCTATTCTCCTTGTGATATTGGTGGAAAAGATGTACATTCTTTACAAGGAAGAGCTAGACAAAATGTTGTATTTGAACATGGTTTTTTAATTGGTAGTTTGGGACGAAGTAAAACTTGTGCAATTGTAAAAGGTTCATTAGAAAAACCTAATGACATATCTGGTTTAGTATATATTTCGCATGATAATAATGAAGGTTGGAAAGTTCAACTATTTAGAGAATTAAAAAAGACTTTTAAGGGTATTACATTTCAAATTTAGTATGAAGTATTTTAATAGTCCAGCCTTATTTGAAAAAAAGGCTGGAGATTTCTTCTTTTCAATAAAAGAAGAAAATATAATATTTATTCCGAAGATTTTTCTTTTATATTTATTTCCATAACAGCTACTAGTTCAGAAAACTGTGACATCTTCACCATAGAAGCAAAGTAAACTGATAATATTCCTACTAAAACTACAGCATTAAGCCATAGAGGTATTGCTGAACCTAAAAAAAAGTTTATTAAGATTAGTACAATTACAGAAAGTAAAGACTTTCTATTTATACTCTTACACTTATTTACCTTACCCATTAAAATTTCAACATTTTCTATATTATCATTCATATTTTTATAATCATCTATTTTTTCAAAAAGTATCATAATTTTTATTATCCCTTATTTTTAAAAATCCTTCTAATCCTAACCATTTTTGTTTTTTAAACTTCTTTAATACAAAGTATTGATTAAAAAATTAATTTCTTGACGCAAAATGTGACGCTTTTTATTTTAATCTATATAAAATCTAATTTTCATTTTAAATCCTATATAATCAAAGCCATATAAAAACAATTTTGAACTTAGGAGAGAAAGTGAGAAATATATTTATTATAGGTCTTATTGTAGTGGCTATGGGATATATGGTTAATATCCTAGTAGATAGATTCAACAATATCGTTGAGCAAGAAGAGAAAAACAAAAAAACACTACAGCAAAAACAGCAACAACAACCTCAAAAACAATAGAAAAGTAAAAGAAGAAGATAAACTCTTTACTTCTTTTATCTTATCTAACTAGCGTATAAACTACTAATATTATCAGTAGTAAACCTACTAACAATCCTTTTTTGATTAGTTCTTCTTTCAAGTATTTATCCTTTTAAAAATCTAATTATATATAAATATGGTAAATGAAAGGTTATACAAACTTTTTAGTTCTGTTCCTCTTCTTCAAACTCTAACTCTACTTTATGAAAGTATTTGTTTATTCCATTCCAACCTTCTAAAAAGTATAAGAAATGATTTACGATTCTTATGTCCTCTTCGCTTATTTTGCCTTTCATGCTTGGCATAGTATCAAAATGTCGAATAACGCCCTCTAGACATATTGTTTTGCTTTTATCAGGGTAATATAGATAATCAACCAAAAAGTCCGCTGTCTCTTCTAGTTGGAACTCTATATCGTCCTTACTTCCTATTTGGCTTTTTAGTCTATATGAGATTTCATTTCCTGTTGGGGCTTTAAGATTTAGTAGTTTATTGTCTTCATCTATGAAGTTTTTCATCAGTAAGCCAATATTCATAGACTTTTCATGACATGAATTACATTTATTTTCAAATATCTTCTCACCAGCATTATACAAATCCCTATCAAACTCAGGTGGAGGTGAGGCAAAAACAGCACTTACAAACGCAAATATTAAAAGTATAGGTTTCATAGTAACTCCTTTTACTAAATCTTAGCATAAAAATATAAGAAAAAATTATTAAATTCTCTTAAACACAAGTAATTTACTATATTATGTAGATACAAGGAGCAAAAACATAAAATACGCTTTTATATATACTATCAAGGATTTATTATGACTTTAAAAGAACAAGTACAGGATTTTTTAGACAAACAACTAGTTGACTTTACGAACTTTAGATATGAATTTGAAGAGGATGGAGAGTATTTATATGTTCATTTTCAAGAAGTATTAGGAGAGCAAGTAGAGCTTGAAACTACATTTAAAATCATCAAAGATATTTTATATTTCCACTCTACTTCTTTTGGATGGAAAGCAGTTACAAAAGGAAGTGCAAACAAGTTCTTCTGGATAGAATTAGCTAGAAGTTACTAGTTTTTATCAAAAATAAAAAATTATTTCTTTAAAACATACATTTTGAATAAAAATTTATTTTTATCCAAAATGTATAATTTACTTATATCTTACTATTAAAACATTAGAATTTACACGATATTTTACTAGTGTTTGAATATTCTTTTAAAAATTATTTTTTGTAATCAATATGAAACCTTTAGCTCTTATAATTTCACTAACACCAACAAAAGGAAATTAGATGACGACTTATGAAAACATTAAGTTTATGGGTCTATGCGCAGGTGTGTACTCTATGGGTACATTAGTTTCTTTCTTAACTATTGTTTGAATTATAAGAGATACAGCACTCTTTTATATATAGTTCAAAATTTATTTAAATCTACTCCTCTCTCGTTCGTAAAACTTGGCAGTTTTTAACTGTCGAGTTTTTACATATAAATACTAGCAATTTTATTTATTTCGATATAACATATATTACTATTGTATAATACCCTCAAATTTTTAGGATTTTTCATGATAAATATAAATAGATTAGACCATTTTGTATTAACAGTAAAAGACATAGATAAAACTGTAGAGTTTTATGAAAAAGTACTTGGTATGAAAAAAGAGATTTTCAAAGGCTCAAGGATTGCTTTGAAGTATGCAAACTCAAAAATAAACCTACATGAGTTAGGAAAAGAGTTTGAACCCAAAGCTTTTAATGTAAAAGAAGGAAGTGCTGATTTATGTTTTATTATAGATACTCCACTTCTTGAAGCAAAGAATTATATAGAGGGTCTTGGTATTCCTATAGAAGAAGGAATCGTACAAAGAACAGGTGCAAATGGCATAATAGAATCTATATATCTAAGAGATCCAGACAAAAACCTAATAGAACTATCAAATTATAAAGAGTAAATATGGCAATAGAGATTGAAAGAAAATACTTAGTTGATTTAGAAGCAATTGTTTTAGAAAGTGGCTGTGATATAAAACAAGGCTATATCAAAACAGCAGATAATACAGTTGTAAGAGTTAGAATCAAAGGCAAAAAAGGCTTTTTGACTATAAAAGGTGAAAATGTAGGCGCAAGTAGATTGGAGTTTGAATATGAAATTCCTTTAGAAGAAGCAGATGAAATGCTACAGAAATTATGCTCAAAGCCTATAATAGATAAAACAAGATATGAAATACAACATGAAAATCACCTTTGGGAAGTTGATGTATTTTATGCAGACAATGACGGTTTAGTTGTAGCAGAAGTAGAACTAGAAGATGAAAATGAAGAAATATCTCTTCCTTCTTGGATAAAAGAAGAGGTAACTGGTGATATTAAGTACTACAACAATCAACTTATGAAAAATCCATATAAAAACTGGAAATAAAAAAGAGTTGTCAATTTCTCTTTTTTATTTGTCAAAAAATACAAAAAATATTATATACTCTCAAAACGTACTTTTATAACTACCAAAACAATCTTTATGGACAAATATGTCCATAAATGACAAATTTGTACAATTTGGCATGAAATTTGTAGTTTTGTGTATTCAAATCCCTTTCATTAACTGATAAACTTTCCCTGTAATTAACAAAACGAGTTACATCTAGGTTAAAAAACTTGGATGCTAAGAAAATTAAATTTTTAAATAAAAAAGGAAAAATTATGAGAAGAAATGTTTTATCAAAAGTTTTAGGTGCAGTATTATTAGGTTCATTTATCGCGGCAAGTTCAGCAGTAGCAGATACATCAGCACCAGTTCAAAACCCAATCGTTGGAATCTATGCGGATAACTTCTTAGACTAATAGTTATAAGAATACAAATATAAACAAATTATTGATTTACAAAAAATACAAACAATTATTCAAGGACTAATCACCCTTGGCAACAAATAAAATTATAAATAAAAAGGAAAAATTATGAAAGCAAATTTAGTAAAAAAAGTATTAGGTGCAGTATTATTAGGATCATTTTTAGCAGCAAGTTCAGCAGCAGCTGACACATCAGCACCAGTACAAGAACCAATTGTTGGAATTTATGCAGATAACTTCTTAGACTAAGAAAATAGAAAAATAAGACTATAAATATATTAAATTAGAATACCCAAACAAACTACGAACTTACTATCCTTAAAAAGGGGACTTTCTCCTTCCCCTTTTTAATTCAATCACTTTATTTTAAACTCCTCTTTTTTGCCACAAAATACCTCTAGAATATAGATATAAAATTACACTTTAAACTAAACAGTATAGTTTAATTTATAATTAAGAGAGCTTTTATTAAACTAAATCGTTTAGTTTAGAGAAATAGGCATGAAATTTGAAGTTTTGTGTATTTTCAATATTTACTATTGTTGATAAGATTAGAAAAATTAAAAACAAAGAGGGAATTATGGCTTTTAAATTAACTGTTGATAATAAAGTTTATGATGTTAATGCTAGTGCAGATACTCCACTTTTATGGGTATTAAGAGATGAGTTAAATTTAACGGGTACAAAGTTTGGTTGTGGAGTTTCACAATGTGGAGCCTGTACCGTACTGATGGATGGAGAATCTATCAGGTCTTGTTCTACTCCTATAAGTTCTGTAGGAAATGCAAAAATCACAACTATTGAAAGTGAAGAAGATAAAGAAATTACAAAACTTCAAAAGTTTTGGGTTCAAGAAGATGTAGCTCAATGTGGTTACTGTCAAGCTGGGCAGATTATGAATGCTGCAGGTTTATTAAAGAAAAATGCTAACCCAAGTGATGATGAGATTGTTGCAGCTATGGATGGAAATATCTGTAGATGTGGAACATACAGCAAAATCAAAACAGCTATAGCAAAAGCAGTGGAGGCTTAAGATGGAAAGAAGAGAATTTCTAAAAACTACGTCAATTGCGGCATCAGCTTTTGTAATAGCTATGCATATCCCACAAAAATCAAGAGCAGCAGGCGGTGCAGCACCAACTAAAGCAAAAGAGCTAACACCAAATGCTTTTGTTGAAATCAAATCAGATAATACAATCAACTTTTATATAGGGCAAGTTGAAATGGGTCAAAATACATATACAACTTTAGCTATGTGTATTGCTGAAGAGTTAAATGTAGATTGGGAAGCTATCAATATCATTGGTGCTCCTGTAACTCCTGCACACAACCACGTATGGGGACCATTTATGTTAACTGGTGGTTCATCTTCTATTATTGCTAAACAAAATGAGTTTAGAAAAGTTGGAAGTGCTTTAAACAGTATGTTAAAAGAGGCAGCTGCTAAAAAATGGAAAGTAAGAGCTTATGATACAAAAGCAAGTGATTCATTTGTAATAAATAAAAGAACTAATGAGATGTTTACTTTTGGTGAGTTAGTTTCTGAGTTAGCATCTATAAAAGTTCCAAAAGATCCTAAAATCAAAGATTTAAAAGATTGTAAGATTATTGGTAAACCAATGAAAAGACACCCAAAAGAAGCATGGGCAAAAGTAAAAGGACAAGCTCAGTTTGGAATTGATGTAAGAGTTCCAAATATGAAATATGCAGCAGTACTTCACCCTACTGTGTTTGGTGCAACTCTAAAAAGTTTTGATGCAAGTGCAGCACTTAAAAGAGATGGTGTATTAAAAGTAAAACAACTTCCAAATGGTGTTGCTGTAATTGCTGAAAAGTGGTATATCGCTAAAGAAGCTTTAAATGATATAAAAGCTGTATGGGACAATGGTGAAAATGCAAATGTAAGTACTGAGTCTTTAAATAAAGAGTATGAAGAAGCTATGCAAAAAGATGGTGCAGTAATGAAAAAAGAAGGTGATTCTGCTAAAGCATTTAAAGAAGCACATAAAGTAATCGAAGCTGAGTTTAACTTCCCATTTTTAGCCCATGCTCCTATGGAGCCTTTAAACTGTGTGGTTCATGACAGAAAAACAGATGCAACTGTATGGTCTAGTTCTCAGTTCCAAACTCTAACAAGAGGTGCTATTGCTAAAGTATTAGGAAAAGAAGCTAAAGATGTAGATTATAAAACACCATATTTAGGTGGAGCTTTTGGTAGACGTGCACCTATAAACTTAGACTATTTAATGGATGCAACATTTGTAGCAAAAGGTGAAGCTTGGCCAGTTATGACACTATGGACTAGAGAAGATGATATTAAGATGGGTAACTACAGACCTATGTATAAAAATAAAGCAAAACTTGCTTTAAATAAAGATGGTGAAATCACTGCATTTGATGCAAAAGTAGTAAGCCAATCTATCTTTAAAGGTTCGATGTTTGAAGGTTTTGGATATGCAAATGGTGTAGATGGAGCTCAAAAAGAAGGTTTATCAGATCACCCATATGATATTGAAAACTCTTTTATGCAAGCATATATCACAAAAACAGTACCACCAGTATTATGGTGGAGATCAGTAGGTCATACACAATCTTCTCCATTTGTTGAGAGTCTTATTGATATGGCAGCAAATGAAGCTGGAAGTGACCCAATTGAGTATAGAATCAATATGTTAAAAGATAAAAGACATATAGATTTACTTGAAGAAGTTGCAGCTTTAGCAAATTGGAAAAATAGAAAAAAAGAGAAAGATGTTGGATATGGTGTAGCTATTCATAAATCATTTGGCTCTATCGTTGCTCAAATTGCAAAAGTAAGAGTTAGTGGAAACGACTATAAAGTAGAAGATGTTTGGTGTTCTGTTGATTGTGGATTTGCCTTTAATCCTCTAAATGTAGAAAATCAAATGATTAGTGGTATTAACTTTGCTTTAGCTGCTACAAAATATAGTGAAATCACACTTGATGGTGGTGCTGCTGTTCAAAACAACTTCTATGATTATGAAGTATCTAGAATCTCTGATGCTCCAAATGTAAAAGTAAGTATTATTAACTCAATGGAGCAAATTGGTGGTATTGGTGAGCCTGGTACTCCTCCTATGTTTGCAGCTGTAACAAATGCTTTATTTGATGCAACTGGTAAGAGATTTACTAACTTTCCAATTAAGAACTTAGGATAAGAAGTGTTTTATAGTAAAGAGTATTTGAATTTTATTGAGGACTCTAAAAAAAGAAAACTTGATATTGTTCTAATTTCTGTAAAGCAAACAATAGGTCATTGTTATGCAAAAGTGGGAAATATAATGCTTGTAAACTCCAATGGAGAGTTTACAGGTGTTTTAGGCAGTCCTGCTTTACAAATAAAACTGCAAGAGTTATCAAAAGAGCTTTTTGAATCAAAAAAAAGTATCACTTATGAGAATCAACCAAAAGACAAAACTAGTGGACATGGGATTTCTATTTATTCTTTATCATCGTTTTTTTATGAGGATGGTTATGAGTTTCTAGATGATGTACTACAAAGATTTGGAGAAGTTTACTCTTTATTGATATTTGGTTCAGGAGCTCATGTAAGTTCCCTTGTATCAATGGCAAATCTTATGGGATGGAAAACTACTATAATTGATATGAAAAGAAGAGATGAGTATTTAAATGAACTTGATGAGGTAATAATCCTTGATAAACTTGAGGATATACTAGATATGGATTTGAGTTCATACAATGCTTCTGTGATTTTAAGCCACTCTCCTAAAACAGATGATACTTATCTTGAAGCACTTCTAAAATCAAATGTAGAGTATATTGGAATACTGGGAAATAAGAAAAATATGCAAAAAAAGCGCGAACAATTCAATCTTGAAGATGATAAAAGATTTTTTGCACCAGTAGGTTTTGATATTGGTGGTATAACTCATCAATCAATTGCTTTATCAATATGTTCTCAAATAGAGGCTAGAAAAAATGGGAAAATTTAAAGATTTAGCAGTCTTAATACTAGCAGCAGGAACTTCAAGTCGTTTGGGTGAACCTAAACAGCTTGTAAAGTATGAAGATAAAACACTTTTATATCATGCTTGTAAAAAAGCAAGAGATGTAAGTAATGATGTTTATGTTGTACTTGGTGCTAATTATGAAGAGTGTAAAAAACAAATAGAAGATTTAGATGTAAGTATCATAGAGAACAAAAACTATGAAGAGGGATTATCAAGCTCTATTAAAGAGGGAGTTTTAAATCTTGTAGATTATAAAAGAACTCTTATTATGCTTTGTGATCAGCCATTTATACAAAGTTCTCATTTACAGAAATTAGTAGATAAATCACAAGAATCTGGAAAAATAGTATGCTCATATTATAAAGGTGATGTGGCAGTACCTGTGGTGTTTCCTAAAGAGTTTTATTTTGATTTATTTGAACTCTCAGGGGATAAAGGAGCTAAAGCTGTAATTAGAAAGAATAGTTATGAAAGTATAGTTTTAGATGATACTTATGCTTTTGATGTTGATACAAAAGAAGACAAAAAATATTTAAATGTTCAAAGAAAATTGTAATTTAAATATGTTATAGTTATAGATATCTAATCAAAAGGATAGCTTATGAACATGCACTTACAAGGTCAGGTAAATAAGATTGTTGTTGATTACTATAAACTGCTTGATGAAAGAGCCCCAGTAGAGCAACTTCAAAGCTTTTTTTATAAAGATGGTTTTGAGATAAATAAAGGTGACTTGATTATCTCATCTTTAGATGAATATGCTAATTGGTATGATCAAAACAAAATCAACTTCTTTGATTGTAGGCATAATGTTGAGAGACTAGATGCAATACAACTTGATGACAATATTTGTCAAGCTGTAATCTGGATGAATTATAAAGCAAAAACAAAAAACTATGAGAAAGTTGTAATAAACGGCATAGTAAAATGGAATATGATTAAAACACCAGATGGATTGAAAATAAAAGAGTATTTCATCGAAATATAAAATTTAAAAATTTTATAAAAACTACTACAAACTAAGCTATCGTATGGGAAACTTTTAGGTAACTAAATAACCTAAAAGTGCCTTCTTAACAAATATTTCTTTCTATGCTAAAGTTCTAAAATAAATAGACTTAGGATAGTATATATGAACCAAACAATCAAACAATTATTAAATAGAAAATCAGTTAGAAACTTCACTGGAGAATCTGTAAAAGATGAGGATTTAAAACTTATCTTCCAAGCAGCTCAAAGATGCCCTACTTCAATTAATGGACAACAAATCTCTCTTGTTTATACTAAAGATAAAGAGAAAATTGCTCAAATTGCAAAGCTTTGTAGAGATCAAAAGCAAGTTGAAACAGCAGATGTATTTGTAACATTTGTAATTGATTTTAATAGAACAGCTAATGCTATAGAATCATTAGGAAAACAGCAAGTAGTTGAGAAATCAGCTGAGGGTATTGTTGTTGGTGCGGTAGATGCTGGAATTATGTTAAGTTCACTTCAAACAGCAGCAGAATCTTTAGGGTATGGAACTACAGCTATTGGTGCTGTTAGATGTGCTCCTGAGGAGTTTATAGAGATTTTGAATTTACCAGCTAAAACATATCCAATTGTAGGTTCAACTATTGGAGTAGCTAAACAACATGTAGTTGATGCACCTCTTAAACCAAGGGTATCTTTGGACTCTTTTGTATTTGAGGATAGATACGATGAGGTAAAAGTAAAAGATGGTGTTGAACAGTATGAAAAAGACCTAGAGCAATTTAGAGATGACAATGGTATGGAGTATCTAACTTCTCACAAAGAAGCAATTTCTTCTTTTTATGAAAACTATTATATGCCACAAGTAAAAAGCTCATTTGAGAAACAAGGCTTTTTCTTTGAGGATGAAGCTAAGTAGTTTTTGGTAGAATCTTCTTTTAAAATAAAGGAATAAAATGAAAACAATAGGCTTATTAGGTGGAATGTCTTGGGAAAGTACACTTTCATACTACAAAATTATCAATGAAGAGACAAAAAAGGCACTTGGAAAACTACATAGTGCAAAGATTGCAATGGTCTCTGTCGATTTTGAGCCTATTGAAGTCTTACAGCATAAAGGTGACTGGGATGAAACTGCTAAAATCTTGGTAGAAGAAGCAAAAAATATCCAAAATGCAGGGGCTGATTTTTTGCTTATATGTACTAACACTATGCACAAAGTAGCTCCTCAGATTGAAAAACAAATAGATATACCAATTCTTCATATTGCTGATGCAACAGGTGAAGCTCTTAAAAATGATGGTATTAAAAAAGTAGGACTTTTAGGTACTGCTTTTACAATGCAGCAGGACTTTTATAAAAACAGACTTATTGAAAAGTTTGATTTGGATGTGGAGATTCCAGATGAAGAAGATATCAAAATAGTTCATAAAATCATTTATGAAGAACTATGTCTTGGAAAGATAGAAAATTCATCAAAAAATGAGTATATAAGAATCATAGAAAACTTAGTAAAAGATGGTTGTGAAGCTATAATTTTAGGTTGTACTGAGATTGGACTTTTAATTGAACAAAAAGATGCAAGTGTACCTTTATATGATACGGCAGAAATTCATGCAAAAGCTGCTGTAAAAAGAGCAAATTCTTAGCAATTTGACTAAATAGTTTACAAAATAGACAAAAGTGTCTCAATTGTGCTTTTAATTATGTTATACTACGCATATTAAAAGGAATAAAATGGTAGAACTAAACAATATTGAGTACGAATGCCCAAGTAAAATCCCAATGGATTTAGTTGATGATAAATGGAAGTTTTTAATACTTTGGAATCTTGCTTCTGGTCCATTAAGAATCAGTGAATTAGCATGTAAAATTCCTGAAACTTCACAAAGAACAATTACAAGAAAAATAAAAGCATTAGAAGAAGTTTCTTTAGTTGATAGAGAAGTATTCCCAGAAGTTCCTCCAAGAGTAGAATACTCACTTAGTGAACATGGAGAAAAGCTTTTAGCTGTATTTGAAGTTATGGAAAAATGGGGATTAGAATACGCCCAAGCAATGGGTGCAAAAATTACTGGCTGTACAAATTAGTTCTACTATAAAGTCTCATAAGAGACTTTATTTATGGAAAAGAGGAAGTATCTCTTCCCCTATTTTTTTAATAGACTCTTCTAGATTATCTTCATTTCTTCTAAAATGTAAACCTATATGATTAACCCCTGCTTCTTTCATATCTTGAAGCTCTTTTATTAAACCATTTTTACCAGTGCTTATACCAAAATGATGTCTGTTTATTGGTGCATCATCTTCATTAACTTTAAAATCAAGATGTATAAAACTAACATATGGTTTATCAGCACTTGCAGTTTTTCTGTAAATTTGCACTTGTGTTTTATGTTCATTTGGTGTTCTTGGATATGCAAAAATACCATCTAAATGCTCATTAATATACTCAGGACTTTGTTGTGCAAGTCCAGCTACGAGCATTTTTGGTGCATCAGCATGGGGTAAAATATCAAGATTATTAGCTCTTAATTTACTTAAATCTCTTTTTCCTTTGATAATATCAACAGCTTCTCTAAAAGCCTTACCTCTTGTACTAAACTCTTTATCAAATACTGGATACTCTATTGGTCTATCTCCACTTGCAACACCTAGAATAAATCTATTGTCACTTAAAGTTTGCATAGTATTGTACATTTTTCTTACTAACCAAGGCTCTCTTAGTGGTAATACAATAGCAGCTGTTCCAAGTAAGATATTTTTTGTATGTGAAGCTAAATATCCCAAATAGGTAAAGGCTTCAAAAACTTGAGCAGCATCTCCAAACTTTGGGTCATATAAAGGAACATCTCTAAGCCAAGCAGTTCTAAACCCTACTTCATCTACAAGTTTGATAAGATTGGCATGATTACTCATATCTGGTTGCCCATGGTATCTATTATCTTGAACTCTTTTATTTATTCCATTACTTGACCAATCATTATCTAGGGGTAATTCTACCCCTATTGAGAATCCTTCAGGTGCTAATTTTTCTAGTGCCATAAAATCTCCTTTTAGTTTGCTACAGCTCTAAGTTGGGCTTTCTTATCCAAAATACCACTAAAGTGAGTTAGAACAAGCGCTAAAACTACTACAATAGCTCCAATCCAAGGCGTTTGAATAAGTGAGTAGTTATCAACTATAAGTCCACCAGCCCAAGCTCCAAAGGCAATACCAACATTAAACGCTGCAATATTAAGTCCTGATGCTGTATCTACTGCATGAGGAGCGTGTTGTTGTGCTAATTGAACTACATATACTTGAAGCCCTGGAACATTTCCAAAAGCAAAAGCTCCCCAAACTAAAATTGTAGCTACTGCTAAATATGGATTTGTGGCTGTAAATGAAAATACTAAAAGCACAAGGGCTAGTCCTATAAATACTCTATAAAGTGCTTGAATAGGGCCTAGTTTATCTGCAAGTTTTCCACCCCAGATATTTCCAATAGCTACAGATACACCATAAACAAGAAGGATTATAGAGATAACTTTTGAATCAAAACCAGTTACCTGCTCTAAAATAGGAACTAAAAAAGTAAAGGCTATAAATGTTCCTCCATAGCCTAAAGCAGTGATTAGATAAACAAGAACAAGTCTAGGATTTACTAAAACAGATAGTTGTTGAGAGATTTTTGTAGGTTCACCCTGTTTTAAATCTTTTGGAATTAAAATCAAACTTCCTAATAAAGATATCACTCCAAGAGCTGAAACAGCTAAGAAAGTAAATCTCCAACCAAGTTCTTGACCTACAAATGTCCCTAAAGGAACACCAGTAACTAAAGCAACAGTAAGTCCTGTAAACATAATAGCAATGGCACTTGCTTCTTTATCTTTTGATACTAACGAAGTTGCAATAGTAGATCCAATAGAGAAGAAAACTCCATGAGCAAGACCTGTAATAATTCTAGCAATAATCAAACTCTCATAATTAGGTGAGAAATAAGCAACAATATTTCCTATAGTAAATAAAGCCATCAGGGCTAAAAGTAGATATTTTCTATTCCATTTACCTGTAAGTGCTGTTAAAACTGGTGCGCCAATAGCAACACCAAGGGCGTATAAACTTACTAATAAGCCTGCACTTGGCAGTGAAACATTTAAATCATTGGCAATAGTTGGAATAAGACCAACAATAACAAATTCTGTAGTACCAATAGCAAAGGCACTAATAGTTAAAGCAAATAATGCAATAGGCATATTTGACTCCTTAAATAAATCTTAATTTAATGTACATTAGGTGAAATTATATATGTAACATTCTTAAAATATTCTTACATTACTTTAGGTAAGTATAATACATACCTAAAGTAATGTATTGAAAAGTTAAGGGATTTTTGATATAATTTGTTAAAATTTTTTAGGAGCATTTATGTATTTAGTAAATGACAAAGAGTATAAATGTGCTATAGATATTTCACAAGATATTTTTAATGATAACTGGAAACTAAAAATCATTTGGCATCTATTAGATGGCGAAAAAAGATATAAAGAATTAAATCAAGAAGTAAAAAATATAACTCAAAAAACATTAACTGTAAAACTAAGAGAATTAGAAGATAAACAACTAATTAAAAGAGAATCTTTCCCTGAGATTCCCCCAAGAGTCGTTTATTCACTTACTCCAATTGGAGAGAAGTTAAGACCTATTTTAAATACTATGTTTGATTGGGGAATTGACTATGTTGAGGAGTGTGGCTCATTTTCTGATAAAGAAAAGTGTGAACCAAAATTATCTTCAAAGTAAAGAGCAAAAGCTCTTTACTCAAAAATAATTGGTAAAACTGAGGCTACTAATAAAATAGCCATTATAATATTTAGTTTTCTAACCATACTTTCATCTTTGATAAACTTCTTTAGAACTACTCCGCCAAAAGCCCATGTATTTGATGAAATAATAGCTGTTAAAAAGAAAATCATTGAAATCACTATTACTTGAAATACTGTGTTTTCATTTGCTGATACAAAGATTGAAATAGCTGTAATAGCCATAATCCATGCTTTTGGATTTACCCATTGGAACGTTGCTGCTTGTAAAAAAGTAAAGGGTTTACTATCTTCGCTCTCTTCTACATCATATGTTCCTGTATTTCTAGCAATTTTAAAAGCCATCCAAAATAGATATAAAATTCCTACTATCTTTAATCCTGATAATAAAACTGGGAACTTTTCAAAAACTACACCAAATCCAAGCCCAATAAGAAGAACCATAAGAGGGAAACCTATAACTATTCCACTTATATGGGGAATTGTTTTTTTATAACCAAAAGTTAAACCAGATGATAAAAGCATAATATTATTAGGTCCTGGTGTTGTTGCTGATGTTAAAGCAAAAGTTCCAATTGAAATCAGCATTGCAATGCTGTAAAACTCTTCCATTTTTTCCTCCTATAAAAATTAATAATGAATAATAGCAGTTACAAAAAATAAAATCTTCACATAAATTGCTAATAAAACTATCTATTTTTGTGAATAATACTATCTTTTTATGGTAATATAATATGCGAAAAGGAAGATAATGCAAAAAAAAGCTACCCATAATTTACATATGCAAATTGCAAATGACACTATGTATTACATATATGGTCATATTGATACGGATATAAATATCGATGATTTGGCATATAAATTTGGTATTAGTAAATATCATTTTCATAAGATATTTAAAGATCAAATGGGAATTAATATTTATGAGACTATTAAATCAAATAGACTTCAAAAGGCATCTAATCTTCTATTAACAAATAAGTTTTCAACAATCACTGAGATTGCAAATATGTGCGGGTATAGCTCTCAAACCTCTTTTATTAGAGCTTTTAAAGAAAGGTTTCATCAAACTCCAAAACAGTGGAGAAAAGGTGGCTTTATAGAGTATTCAACGCAGGTTTTAAAAGACTCAACTCTTTCTTCATATAAAGAGTTTGATTATGATGATACAAATGTAAAGATTGTAAAAACAAAAGCACGAAAGGCCTACTATATTAGGCATAAGGGTTATGATTTAAATGAAGCCAAAAGAATGTGGCAAAAACTTCAAGCTTGGGTTTATACAAATGATATAGAAAACTATGAAGAGATAGGTTTTTATCATGATAACCCAGCTATAACACCCCATAATGAGTGTTTTTATGTGGCAGCAGTAATTCCAAATGATGAAGTGGATTTATCAAAAACAAATCTTCCTCATTTTAATGTTCCAGAGTCTTTATATGCAAGTTTTGATATTAAAGGCAAGATTGGTGATGTTCTAAGATTTGTTCAGTGGGCATATCATAAGTGGCTTCCAAAAAGTGGTTTTGAAACAACAACAAATCCATCCTATGCAAGTTTTAGAAAAAATCAGTTTTTGGAGGAAGATGAAGAGTTTGAAGCTACATATTATCTTCCAATTAGGTATGTATAAAACACTTGTAAAAGAAAGTATAAAATTTCTACACTTTACAAGATTACTGTAACTTACTTTTTGGTAAAATACTAATAAAATATAGGAGTTTAAAATGACACTTTTTAGTATGATTGCCTTTGCTGGGGCAATGTTTTTACTTGCAATTACTCCTGGACCTGGAGTATTTGCAACAATTTCTAGAGGGCTGGCTTCTGGATTTGCGAATGCTTCATTTGTTGCTTTAGGAATAGTTTTAGGGGATTTAATATTTCTTCTTCTAGCTATTTTTGGGCTTAGCTCAATTGCCGCGTATTTGGGGGATTTTTTTATTCTTGTTAAATATATTGGTGGATTGTATTTAATCTATTTGGGTTATAAGATTTTGATATCAAAAGAGCATGAAACAACAGTAGAAGCTGTTGAAGAGCTTTCTTGGCAAAAGAATTTTTTAACAGGATTGTTTATCACTCTTGGTAACCCTAAAGTAATTCTATTTTATTTAGGATTCTTACCTACATTTATGGATTTAGCTGCTTTAACTATTATAGATATTGCAATTGTATGTGCAATTGTAACTGTGATTTTAGGGGCTGTAATGATGTTTTATGCATACACAGCAAGTGGAGCTAAAAAATTATTTAAAAGCAAAAAGGCTAAAAGAAAAATGAATGTAGCCGCAGGTGCAACTATGGTAACTGCTGGAACTTCTATCGTAATTAGAGCATAAAAGCTCTAATTATCCTTGACTAAATGAAGAAAATTTTGATATATTCATTCCTTGACTATATAGTCAGCTAAGAGGGAGAGAGCTTATGTCACTATTTTTTATTTTATTATTAAAAATATTTCCATTATATATAAATATTATTTTAGGGTACTTTTCAACAAAAATGTTGGATGTAAAAAGAGAATCAATTGCCAATATATTGATGTATATTTTAGGGCCTATTGTTGTTTTTTCAGCAACAATAAGTGTTAAAATTAATCTTGCAGTAATATTCTTACCAATATTTTTCTATCTGTTTTGTTCAATACTTGCTTTTATAATATTAGGTTTATTCAAGAATTCGTGGAATGATCCTACTGGAAATATTCTAGCATTTAGTGGAGCCACGGGTAATACAGGATACTTTGGTATTCCTCTTGCTATCATCTTCTTTCCACCATACTTAGCTGATATTTATATTTTTACTGTTTTAGCTTCATTTTTATTTGAAGGAACAACAGGTTTTTATGTAACTGCAAAGGGTAACTTTACAGTAAAACAATCTTTGATGAAAATAGCAAAATTACCAGTAATTTATGCCTTTATTTTAGGTCTTATATTTAACCTTATGGGTGTTGGTATTCCTGAAGCCATTCAGTCTTATACTGCTCAATTCAAAGGAGCTTATGGGATTTTAGGAATGATGCTTATTGGTATGGGACTAGTTGGAATAAATCTTAAAAGAGGAAGTGATTTAGACTTTAAGTTTATATCTATTTTGTTTATATTGAAGTTTATATTCTGGCCATTGGCAGTTCTTGGAGTAATTTATCTAGATCAACAATACTTTATGTTTTTAAATGAAGATTTATATAAAGTAATGTTCTTATTTTCTATTGTTCCACTTGCTGGAAATACGGTAACTTTAGCGGTTTTATTAAATGCAAAACCTGAGAAGGCAAGCTTTACAGTAATATTAAGTACAGTTGTTTCTATACTTTATATTCCTGTAGTTTTAGCTTTATATGGAGGCTTTTAGTAGTTGTTTTTAACTCTTTCAAGAAGTGAGCATAAAAGCTCTTTTTCTTCTTGAGAAAAGCCTTCATAAGTAGTATTTAGAAGTTTATGAGATATCTCTTCTACTATAGGTTTTGTATCTAAACCTTTTTTTGATAGTTTGATGATTGTACTTCTGCTATCTTCTTTACACTTTGTTTTTTCAATTAACTCCATCTTTAGAAGTTTATTTATAAGTGCTGTAACAGTTGATTTATCTTTATTTATTGAAGATGTGATTTTATTCATTGGAACACCCTCTTCATTTTGATAAAGCACTATTAAAATATCTCCATGAGAAGGTGCTAGACCTTCTAAATCATGCTTTTTTAGCTCGTCAATGATAAGTTTATTTGCATTGTTATGAATGTTTCCAATAATTGAAATTATTGTATTAATATTTATCATTAATTGTTATTCCTATACTATTCATTTTTAGAATAATAACTTTAATTTCATTAAAAGTTAAATTTTCCGTTGATGTTTTGTCTTTTATCTTCTTCTAAAATCTCTTCAATTGTATCCCAGTGCTCTGTAATTTTACCATTTTCAACTCTAAATAGGTCATAAAAAGAGTGAGCTTTTCCATGCCATTTCCCTTCACTAACTGTTAATACAAAATCACCCTCACCCAGTACTTTATGAGTTTTTTCATAAATGAACATATCGTTAATTGATGTTAAATACTCTATTGCTTCTCCAAGACCATTAAGTCCATCTTTTACAAAAGGGTTGTGTTGGTGGTATTTTTCATTTGAAATATATTCAGTGATTTTAGCAGGATTTTTACCATGTAATACGTCATTTACAAAGTTTTGAACAAGTTGTTTATTTTGAACTGTTTTATCTAGGTCTTTTACTTCAACAGGTCCATCAAACTGTGATCTTCCACTAGCAGTTTTTTCTACAATTTCTTGTAAGTTATCCCAATGCTCTACGATTTTACCATCTTCAAATCTAAAAATATCAAAACCGGCTTTGGGTCCAAAGAAGTTGTATTTTGTGTGGGCAAAAACATAGTTCCCATCTTGGAATGCTCTAATAACCTTTGCCTTTGCACTTCCCTTTGGTAAGGCTTGCATAACTTCTCCAAAACCTGCTAATCCATCTTTTACTGCTAGATTATGTTGTATATATTTGTTTGGGTTAATATACCCTACTGGTTTTGGATCTCCTGACTCAATAGAGTGTAATAACTCAACTACTTTTTGTTTATTTGAAATTTCCATTTGTGATTCCTTGATATTTTCTTGGTTAAATGCACACCCTGCAAAAACTGATGCTGTTAATAATGCTGCTACTGTTGTTTTAATATTTAGAAGTTTCATAATTTACCTTTTTAGATTCTATTAGTTTGATATCAAACTAAATGTATAATCGAATTATAGTTTGATATCAAACTAATGTCAAGGGCTTTAGAAATAAAATTTTAAAATTAGCTATAATTAGGATTATGAAAGCAACACTTTTAATAGATTATTTAAAGGCAGAATTAGAGTATATCTCAACTATAGTTTTGAGTATAAATAAAGATAGTGATATTGCATATCTTCACGGTTTTAGGGTAGCTATACGAAGAGTGAGGTCTTTATTAAAACTCTTTTTTTCTCAAGAAAAAAGTATAGAAAAAACTCTAAAGAAAATAGTCAAAAAAACAAATGCACTAAGAGAGTTAGATATTTTTATAAAATCCTTGGATAAAGAGCTTTATCCTAAACTTTATAGTAGTATTTATCAAGCTAGGCTATCTTATTTTGACACTATATGGACTAAAAAGTTTGTAACTTTGACTATTAAAAATCTTGAAATACTAAAAACAAAACTTCTAAATATCAAATCCTCTTATACAAAAAGAAGTTATATTAAAATTACTCATAGACACTATAAACAAAGTATAGAAAAGTTTAAAAACTTAGACTCAAGTTCTAGTGAAAAGACTCTTCATAAGGTAAGAATCCACTTCAAAGTTTCAAAGTATGCTTTGGAGTTTTTGGATAAAACAAAATTCTCAAATGAGAAAAAAAGAATAAAAAAAGCTAAAAAAATACAAGATATTTTCGGTGATATACAAGATAAAAACAATCAAATTGAATGGTTAGAAAATTTCTGTAGTAGTATAAATAATAGTAAAGAGTGTATGGTATTGATTGAAAATAAAAAAGATGAATTAAAAGTATTAAAAGAAGTTACAAATAAAAGAGCCTAAGCTCTTTTATTTATGCGCTAAGAAGTTTTTCTAAATCATCTTTGGCATTAGTTGTAAGTGTTAAGTTGAAGTTTTCACTTAAGAAGTTGAAAATATCTTCATTAACAAATTGTGGAGGTTTTGGCCCTAAGTAAATATCTTTTACACCTAAAGAGAATAATGCAAGTAAGATAATTACAGCTTTTTGTTCCATCCATGATAATACGATTGATACTGGTAAGTCATTGATTGGAGTATCTAATGCATCACTTAATGCTTTTGCGATTTCAACTGCACCGTATGAGTCATTACATTGTCCTAAGTCTAAGTATCTAGGAATTCCTGTACCTTCGATTTCTCCAAAGTCAATATCATTGAATCTGAATTTACCACATGAAGAAGTTAAGATTACTGTATCTTTTGGTAAGTTTTCAGTTAATTCTCTGTAGTACTCACCTGGTTTACCTGGCGCATCACATCCTGCTACTACGAAGAACTTCTTGATTTTTCCTTCTTCGATTGCTTTTAAGATTTGTGGAGCTAATGTAAGAACTGTTTTGTAGTTATGACCTGTTGTTAAAGTCGTATCTTCATTTAAGTCAATTCCATTAGCGCTTGGACAGGCTAAAGTTTTTTCAATTAATTCATCAAAGTTGTAATCTTCAATTGGAGTAGAACCTTCAATTCCTACGATATTATGAGTAAATACTCTATCAATGTAAGTGCTGTTTTTCTTTGGTGGTACAATACAGTTAGTATTAACTACGAATGTTCCAGGGAATTTTTCCATTAGTTTTGCTTGGTCGAACCATGCTTTACCAACATTTCCTTTTAAGTGTTTGAATTTTCTAAACTCTGGGTAACCATGAGCTGGTAACATTTCAGAGTGAGTATAAATGTTGATACCTTTATCTTCTGTAGCAATAAGTAATTTTTCAAAGAAGTCTAAATCATGACCAGAAACTAAAATAGCTTTACCTTCTACTTTGTTTTGAGGTACAACTACTGGAGTTGGGATACCAAATTTGTTAGTGTGTGCTTCACCTAATAGGTTCATAACTTTAACACCAGCAGAACCGATTTTCATTAATTGGTTTACGTGATCTTGGAAGTTGAAGTTTACGTTTGTAAGTGTGAAGTATAATGTTTCAGACATTACATCATCAATCTCTTTAGTTTGCTCAGGTTTAAAAGTGTTTAAATGCTCTCTATATGCACTAAGACCTTTTAGTCCAAAAATCATAATATCTTGTAATCTAGCAAGGTTCTCATCCTTACCACATGTACCTACAGTTGCACCAGTACTACCACAACCACCTTTTTGACTCATTTCACATTGATAACAAAACATACTCATGTTTTAATCCTTTTTTTTCTTCTATATTCTAAAAATTTTGGTGAATTATAAGCATATTTGAAAGGCTTTACATTGATACGAATCAATGTTAGGTATTTTGTAAAAGAATAATTTGAATTTTATAGGAAATAAGGCTTTATTAGCCTTATTTTATGCTCTACCAGTCATATTTTTTCTAAGTTCTTTATTATAGTTATTAAGGAATTGGTTATATTCATTGTATGATTCTGTATAAAGTTGTTGAAGTTCTCCTTTTGAGGCTTCCATACCTTCTTTTGAACTATTAACCATATGGACTAAAAAGTTAAATGCTTCCTCATGTGTAATTTTCTTTTTATCTTCTAAATTATTATAAAATTTTAATTTTCCTGTTTGGTCTTTTTCAAATAATTTAGAGTCAATAATAAAGTAATGTCCATCACCTGTTTCTAAAAACTTATTAATTTCACTTTCTTTTTGCATAAGCGATGCAAATGACTTTTCAAGTGGTAATTCTTTTCTAGTTTTATCAAAAAGTACTTTATTAAAAATATCATTTTCTGTAAAATTTGCTATTGAGTTTAATGATAGAATACCTTGTTTTTCTTCTTCTGAGAAGTCAGAATAAATTGAGTTAAACTCTTCTTCAGAGATACCTTTTAAATTTTTTATAAATTCAAAAGACATTTTCTCAACTTTCTTTTTATCTAAAACTTCTGAACTCTTTGATGTTTGTGTTGCTTCTAAAGTTTCATCAAAAGTAGAATTTTTAGCTTGATTATTTGATGATGTTTGTGCGTAACTATATGTTTGAGTAGTATTTGAAGTTGCTGTAATCATCGTATCTCCTTATATTATGCCAGTCATATTTTTTCTAAGTTCATTATTGTACTTTTCCAATAAATCACTATACTCTTCATAATATTTTCTATGAATATCTTGTAGTTCACCTTTTGAGCTTTCTATACCTTCTTTTGACATTTCTATCATGTTTAAAAGCATATTAAAGGCTTCTTCATGTGATAATTTTACTTCTTCTAGTTCTAGAGGTATTCCATTAGGATATTTATCTAAAACTATTGGAACAGCAAGAGATAGATTAGCAGTACCTGTTAGTTTATAGTGATTATGTTCGCTCATTTTTTGAAATGAATATGTTCTTGCCTCACTAGGTGACATTTTTTTTGCCTCATTAAACATCACTTTATTTAAAGTGTCATTTTCACTTGTATTTGCTAAGTGTCTTAAAAAGGCTATTTTAGATTGTTCATCTTCTGATAAGTCTGCATAGATAGTATCAATAGTTTCTCTTATATTATCCATACCAATATTTTTAATAAATTCAAAAGACATTCTTTCAATCATTTTAAATCTAACTTCTTCTGTTTTTGCTTGTTGAGCTTCTAGAGTTTGCTCACTTTGTAATAGTTCATCAAAGTTTGAATCTTTAGATTTAGAAGCTACTGTTTGTTGCGTTTGTGTGTATGTTTGTATTGTATTTGATGTTGCTGTAATCATATGTATCTCCTATATTGTTCCAATTAAAGTTCTTTTTAATTCATTTCTATACAGATCTAGCAGTTCTGTATATTCATTGTAATATCTTGTATTTATTTCTTGAAGTTCACCTTGAGTTGTTTCCATTTCTTTTTTAGAGCTATTTACCATGTATAAAAGCATATTAAAGGCTTCTTGATGGGAGAGTTTTGAGTTTTCTGATGTTTCTATACCATTTGGGTATTTCTCAAGCATAATTTGAACAGCTACTGATAAGTTTGATGTACCTGCGTATTTATAATGGAATTGTTCAATAGATTTTCTAAATGAGTATGTCCCAGCTTCTTTAGGACTCATTTTTTTTGCTTTATTAAACATCACTTTATTTAAAGTTTCATTTTCACTAAGATTAGAAAGACGACTTAATGAACGTATTTTTCCTATCTCTTCTTCTGATAAATCAGAATATATTGAGTCAACTTCATCTTGTGAAAAATCCTCAAGGTTTTTGATAAATTCAAAAGTCATTCTTTCATTTTTAACTTGTACTTCTAAATTTTGTTCATTTTGTATTAACCTTGCAAGGCTTGAACTATTAGTATGTTGTGTTGAAGGTGTCGTTGCAGTAGTCATTGTGAACTCCTTTATACAGTATTGTATAAAACAGCCGTCACGTTTTGCGTCACAAAATATTAAAATTGATTATTTTTTTATAATTTTTGAGATTTTTTAGTAAATAAGGCTTAAGAAGCCTTATTTCTAGGAGGTAAAGTAGCTACATACTCTTCAATAGCTACAGATACTTTTTTAGAGAATGCAACAGCTTCTACAACTGTTCTTGCACCAGTTACAACGTCACCAGAGGCAAATACACCTTCTCTTGTAGTTCTTCCATCTTCATCACTTTCAAGAAGACCATTTTCACCAAGACTTAATCCTGCATTGTTTTTAACGATTAAATCTCTAGCAGTTTGAGAAATAGCAACCAAGATACTGTCAGCTTGCTCAAAGCCTTCAACTGTTTCTTCTTCAGGATTAGTAGTTTGGTATTTGATTCCTTCATTTGTGAACTCTAAAGGAGATTTAAATAGATTAAACTTAACACCATCAATTTTTGCGTGTTCGATTTCGATTCTTTCAGCTGGCATATTCTCTTCAGCTTTTCTATACATGATTTGAACTTCTCTAGCACCATTTCTAATAGCAGTTCTAGCAACATCCATAGCAACATTACCTGCACCAACAACCACAACTTTTTTACCTAAGTTATAAGCACTTGGTGTTTTTAGATAATCAATAGCAAAATGCACATTTCCTAAACTTTCACCTTTGATACCAAGTTTTTTAGGTTTCCAAACACCAGTACCAATAAACACAGCATCAAAATCATCTCTAAATAGATCATCAATAGTGATATTTTTACCAACCATACTATTTTTTTTGATTTTTACACCAAGTTTTAGTAAGTTTTGTTCAATAGTATCTAGAATAGTTTTATCAAGTCTAAAATCAGGAATACCAAATCTTAATACACCACCAATTTTATCATGAGCTTCATACATTGTTACATCAAAACCTTTAAGTGCCATAATCATAGCAAGAGAGATACCAGCAGGTCCAGAACCAATAATTGCGATGTTTCTTCCATTTTGCTCAGGTTTATTAAACTCTCTATAGTTCATATAATATGTTGAAATATAGTTTTCAATACCACCTACATTAACAGGTGTGTGTTTTTTGTTTAGAACACAGTTACCCTCACAGTGCTTTTCATGTGGACACACTAATGAACATATAATAGATAGTGGGTTGTTGTTAAATACTTTTTCTCCAGCTTCTTTAATGTCACCCGCCAAGAATAGTCTAATCATCTCAGCAATTGGAGTATTTACTGGACAACCTTTTTGACATCTTGGCTTCTTACAGTCAAGGCAAGTCTGCGCAGAATTAATGATGTGTTGCATTTTAATCCTTTATCATTCGTTAATCATTCTGGGTTATTATATCTAATAAATTAGTTTTTTTACATTAACTTTAGTCAAGAAAATTAAATTTATAAATTAAGCATATATTTATATTAGAGAAAATATTTCTCTATTGTTATTTTTTATTAATTTTCTAATATAATAGATGTTTTGGTCAAAATGACCATTTTGTGGGGAGTATTTATGTCTTTGGGAAAAAAAATCGGATTTTTATTTGTAAGTTTAATAGTTTTGACAGTTTACACAGTTGCAACTTTTGATTATAAGGTTATAACAGGTGAAACAAAAAATGAAGAAATTGCTTTTTTAGATACTAAAACTATTATAGAATATACCAATGAGATTCGAGAAAAAGCCTACTTGATGAAAGATGACCTTCTTAAAAAGATGGGAGTATTAACAGAAGAAGAAAGAATAGTTGAAGAGTCTGTTAATCTTGATGAAGCAAACCACAATGAACAAATTTTAGTAAAAAAACTAACAGCAAATAAGCCAAGTATGGTTGATGAAATTGAAGATAATGTAAAAGATAATAAAAGTAACGATAATATAACGGATAATATAACAAAAACTAATGAAAATGAAGTAAAAAATACAGAAATTTTAGAAGAAAAAATTGATAAAAACCAAGAAATTTCAAAAAATATAGAAAATCCTGAAAAAAATGACGAAAAAATAATCAAAACTAGCGAAAATACCGATATTTCTAATACAATTCAAAACCCAAAACAGATACAATTTAAGATTAACGAGATTTTAGCACAAAATAAGATTTCATTTAAAAGAAGAAGTGTAAAAATCACAAAAGAGTCTTTTGAATCAGTTAAAAAAGTTGCTGATATTCTAAAAGAAAACAAAGACTTAAATGTAGAAATTGCAGGACATACAGATTCAAGGGGTAAAGCATCTTTAAATAAAAGAATCTCTCAAGATAGAGCAAATAGTGTAAAGGCAGCACTAGTTAAGCTTGGAGTTGAAAAGAAGAGATTAAAAGCAGTTGGATACGGAGAACAGTTCCCAGTTGCAAAAGATGATAAAGATGGATTGTCTGAAATAAATAGAAGAGTTGAGATAAATATCGAAGGAGTAGAGAAATGATTGAGGTAGCTTCGCTAATTGTTGTTAATTTATTAATTGCAGCCTTTATAGGCCTTTTAATTGGATTTTTTTTAGGAAGAGCTTCAAGACCCGCATATACTCCCCCAGTGGATAATACAGACTCAATTAATGTAGATGAGAATATCTCTCCATCGGTAAATAAAAAACCAAGTTTAAACCCAATATTTAGAAAGAACTCTAGTGTTGATAACAAACCTTTAATTTTAAGTAGTCCTAGACAATCAGGAAAAGACAATCTTAAAAAAATCAAAGGTATTAATACTCAAATTGAGTATGAACTAAATAATCTTGGAATCTTCCACTTTGATCAAATTGCTAAATGGACAAGCAAAAACACGGATTGGGTTGAAGAGTTTTTACAACTTCCAGGATGTGCAAAAAAATATCAATGGATTGATCAAGCAAGAATTTTAGAATCAGGGAAAGAGACAGTTTATTCTCAGAAAGTTGAGAATAAAGAGATTGAGGTAGAGTAACTAGGAGTTAATTCCTAGTTTAAATATTTTATACTTCTACTTTTTTTAATTGTCTAATAATACTAGCAATATCTCTTGAATATTTTCTAGCTCTTTTTGAGTTATATCTCCAACCACCATTGTAGCTGCTCCATACTCTTCGCCAGTCATTATTATGAACTTTTCTCCAGTACATTAACTCTGCAATTGCATTTTTTGTAGCAAACTCAAAGTCAGAAATTAGTTTCATTGCGTATCTGTTTCTGTTCCATGAAGTATCTTTTACTTTATGTCTTCTAATAACTGTTTTAATATTAGCTTGGTATAAACCAAAGTCCCTACTATCAACGTTTACTAAGAACTTACCTAATGATGATTCTTTAATTGCAATAGCCATTAAAGAGTAGCTAAGACCATGTTTTTTACCAACTTGTTTTATCTGTTTTAACATTTTCATATCATTCTTTGATAAATGAGATGGGTTAAAATTAGTTGCGAAAATGTTTGTAATAAATAGTGAAATAAATAGAATTATTTTCAAATTCATTAACGATCTCCTTTATTTTCACTTAATTCAAAGCGCGAATTATATAGAAAAATATTTTTTTTGTCAAATTTTACTATAAATTACTTGTTTTAGAAGCTTTTTTAACCTCTTTTTTAGCTTTTCAGACTATAATTTCAGCCCAAAAAATTTTATATGGTATTAGGCGCTTTGGAAAAGAAAGAATTTAAAAAGATTATTAAAGAGATTGGATTTACATCTCAAAGAAGTTTTGCAGAGAACATTGGTGTGAAAGCTACGACTTTTACAACGTACAAAAGTATACCAAGTCACATTGTTAGAATTGTTAACATGGGTCTTATGGCTAGAAGAAATGGTATCTCTTTTGATGACATTAAAGAAGCAATGAAAATAGATTAATAATCTATTTTCCCTCCACTTCTTTTTTTATTAGATTTCTAACACAAATATCAATCATCTCAAAAACCTTATCAAATCCTTCAAACCCTTCAAAGAAGTAAGGATCTGGAACATCATCCCCCTCATATCCATAATCACCTAGTTTAATTGGATTTTTACACCCTAAGTTTTTTAAATTTTGTATATTACTGCTATCAAGACCAATTACTAAGTCATATTTAGAAAAGTCTTCTTTTTTCACTTGTCTTGCTATTTGTTTTGAGATATCAACATTATTCATTCTTGCAATTTTTACTGAATCTGGACATGGATGTTCACCCACATGCCAACTTCCAGTTCCTGCACTTTCAACTATAATATCAAGGTTGTTTTCTAAAGCATATTTTTTAGCAACACCCTCAGCTATTGGAGATCTACAAATATTTCCTAAACATACAAAAATTATTGATTTATTATTCATTTTTATCTAATCCTATATTTATATATTTTCTAACTTTTTTGATTTCATCTAAATCAGCTTCAACTTTAACAATCTCTTTTTCATCGTCTCTAGTAACATTTCCAAAAGGAGAGATAATACCACTTCCTTTTGCCATATTATCATCAGCAGAATTTGAAGCTATTACAAAACATTGATTAACTAAAGCTAAGGCTTTTGAGATTGATTCGTAATGGTCTTTTCTTTTTAATCCCCACGCTGCAGGATTTAATATAATATCAGCACCTTTTACTTTCTCCCATAAAACTGGGAATCTAAGCTCAAAACAAATAAGAGTAGCTACTTTTACGCCATTGATATCAAGGATTTTGATATCTTCTTCCTCTCCAGCTGTAAAGTGTTCTAACTCATTTCCAAGGGGGAATAGTTGTTTTTTTGATTGGGTATGAATAGATTCTTGATTATGAAAAATATGTAAAGTGTTATAGTAAGAGTCGTTTTGTTTTGTGATAAATGTTAAAGCAATAGTTTTATTAATAGCAAGCTCTTTTATTTGTTCAATTGCTTTTATACTAAAAGCAGATGCCTCTTCCATTCTGTCATAACAAAAACCACTAAGAGCAATCTCTGGAGCTAAAATAATAGAGTCTTCATCACATTGATTAATTAACTCTATTAGGTGTTCTAGGTTCTTTTGGAAATCATCGCTTGTTTTAACTTGAAGTGCTATTAAGTTCATCTATTGCCTTTTGTAATAAGTTTTCCACTGCATTTTGATAAGAAATAGCAGTTGCATGGGATGAGGCTTCATATTTTGTAACTAAGATAGGGTTTGTATTTGATGCCCTAACTAATGCCCATCCATATTCAAAGATGATTCTAATACCATCTACTTTAATAATCTCTTTGATAGGAGGAAAACCTCTTTGTTTTTCTTCAACTAACTTTTCTAGTTTTTTAATTACATCAAACTTGATAGTTTCATCTAGTTGTATTTCTATATTAGAAGTAGTATAAACCTTTGGAAGTTTTTCTATCTCTTTATCTAGATTTATTCCACCTTGAACTAACTCTAATACTCTAAGGGTTGCATAAATAGCATCGTCATATCCAAAATATCTATCATTAAAGAAGATATGTCCTGATACTTCTGCTGCTAAGTCAGCATTTAACTCTTTTAGTTTTAGTCTTAGGTTTGAGTATCCAGTTTTATCCATCACTGTTTTTCCATGATGATTGATTTCATCAAAGATATTTTGAGAGTAAGTAACCTCTCCTATAATTACTGGATTTTTCATAGTTTTAGAAAACAAATAAGCTAAAGTATCACCTTTGATATTAAAGTTTTGTGTTAATACAGCAATTCTATCTGCATCTCCATCATAGGCAAAACCTAAGTTACAATCATCTTTTAATAAAGCTTTTAATTCTTCTAAGTTTTTTTCTTTACTTGGATCTGGGTGATGATTTGGGAATCTACCATCAGGTTTTGTATGTAAGGCTTTGTAGTTTAGCTCTAGTTTGTCTAATATCTTTGTTAGAACCGTATCTGCTACACCATTTCCACAATCTATTACAAAGGGTGTTTTTAAACCTCTTAGATGGGCAAACTGTTTTAACATATATTTTATATACTTCTTTTTTGCATCTATTTTGAGATATGATTTATCTTTTGGGATTTTAATCTTTGGTTCTTTGATGATATTCTCATAAACCTCTATTAGATCTTTATCAAAGAAAGGTTCATTATTTACAGTGATTTTAAAACCATTGTATTTTTTTGCATTATGGCTACCTGTAATCATAATAGAAGCATTTGCTTTTATTTTCTTTTTTGAACTCTCTATTTTGAATTTTTTATAAGAAGCAAAGTAGTTAACTCCAGTTGCAACAAGACCTGTATTTAAAACTCTACACCCTGATTTATTAAGTCCAGAGATTAAAGCATTAAATAGCATTTTAGAGTGTCTTCTTACATCATAACCTACAACAACATAAGCATTTTTAACACTTCTTTTTTGAATAGCCACTCCAAGGTGGTAACCAATTAGTTTTGTATTCTCTTTTGTAAGTTCTTTTTTTACAATACCTCTAATATCGTACTGTCTGAAAATAGTTTTATCTATCAAAGTACTCTACTTTTGTTCTAAGTCTAAAAGGAATTTCTTTTTTTCATCGCCACCAGCATATATATTAAATGTTCCATCATCTTTTAAAACTCTGTGACAAGGAACTATTATGTTTAACATATTTTGAGCACATGGGCTTTCTAGGGCTTTTTTAGATTTAAGTCCTTCTATCCTTGCTGTGATTTGACTAAAAGTATTTGTTTGTCCATATGGGATTTTTAGAAGTTCTTTCCATACTTGAACTTGAAAGGGCGAACCAATTAATTGCATAGGTAACTCGAAGCATTCTCTTTGACCATTAAAATACTCTTCTAGTTGCTCTCTTAGCATATCAAAATACTCACACTCACTTGGAACAATATCAACTTCAAGGTTCTGCTTTAAAATATCAATTCTAGCTTCAATATTAAAAGGTGTAAAAAAACAAAGCATTACAATACCTTTTTTAGAAGCAGCAGCGAACATTTGACCTAATGGTGTTTCAATTGTTGTTGTTAATATAATCTCTTTAGATTTACTGTTATATTCTCTCATGTTAAAGATTTTAGCATAAGAATGTAGTGAAAAATATTTATTACTAAGCTATAAAAGAAATAGCCTAGTATTTAATAGTTGTTTGTATTATTTATAAGTTTGTGAGTAAACAAGTTCATATGAGTGAGTATAAATCTCTACAATATTTCCAAATGGATCTTCACAATAAACCATTTTGTATGGTTTTTCACCTGGGAAATACTCTCTAATTGGCATTCTTTGTTTTCCGCCATTTTCTACGATTTTTTTAGTTAATCCTTCAATATCTGGATCTTTTACACAAAAGTGGAAAATACCTGTTTGGTATGGATTAAATTCATGTTTTGGTTTTAGGTTCTGCGGAAATTCAAATAGTTCTATTCCAATAGTATCCGAAGTTGATAAATGAGCAATTTTAAAACTACCCCACTCTTCTCCAAATACGTCTATACACATTTGTCCTATTGCTGTATCATTTTCTTCTAAAACTTCAGTTGGTTCCATCATCACATACCAACCCATCACATCTTTATAAAATTTAACTGCTTCTTCAATATTTGGTACTGTAATTCCAATATGCGAAAATGCTTTTGGATAAGTCATAATAACTCCTTAAAATTATGGTAAAATAGAACTTTAACATAGAAAATAAGTTTTTTGAAGAAGGCACTTTTTGGTGATTTGGTAACCTAGAAGTTTCTTTTATGTATATATAGTATCTGTGTTAATTGAAAAAATTTTAAAATTTATTGGAAATGATATGTATAGCTTTGATGAAAAAGAGTATAAATGTTCCCTAGAAGCTGCTATGGATGTACTTGGTGGTAAGTGGAGATCGCTAATTCTTTGGCATTTAATACAAGAAGATTTACGATTTTCTCAAATACAAAAAATAGTACCTGGCATTAGTAAAAAGGTATTATCTGAGCATTTAAGAGTATTAGAAAAGAATGATTTAATTATAAGAAACGTATTTGCAGAAGTTCCTCCACGAGTTGAATATAAAATTAGTGAAAAAGGAAAGACTTTAGCAAAAGCCTTAGATGAGTTAGAGTCTTGGGGAAGAGAATATTTAGCTTGTGATAAAAGTGAGTAAATTATGAACCTAGAAGCTTGTAAAAATATAAAAATATTATATGTAGAAGATGATGATATAGCAAGAGAGAATGGTGTTGAGTATTTAGAAAACTATTTTGAGTCTATTTATGAAGCAAGTGATGCAATTACTGCATTGAAACTATACGAAAAATACCAACCCCATATAATCATTACAGATATACAAATGCCAAAGCTAAATGGTTTGGAGTTTGTAAAAAGAATTAGAGAAAATGATAAAAAAGTACAAGTTATTGTAATCTCTGCTTTTTGTGATAAAGACTATTTGTTTAAAGCAATAGAACTTCAACTTGTAAAATATCTAGTAAAACCTGTAAATGAAAAAGAGTTAGATGAAGCACTTGATACTTGTGTTCAGTCTGTAATTGATGATAGCTCAAATATTATAAACCTAGATAGTACTACTGTATTTGATATGTTTAATAATACTTTAGTAAAAGATGGTGAAATTATAAAACTAAGAACTAAAGAGATTGACTTTTTAACCCTACTTATCAAAAATAGAAATAGGTATGTTACATATGTAGAGTTAGAGAACTATGTATGGAAAGATACAGGTATGAGTAAAGATGCTTTAAAGACTTTAGTAAAGAATATAAAAAATAAAGTTCCAAAGGAGCTAATAGTAAATCTATCTGGTACAGGATATAAAATTGATTTATGATTTACCAACTACCTTAATATACGGTATAACCTTTGGTATTGTTTTGATGACAATCGTATATACTTTTATTAGGTATGTGTATTCAAAAGAGATATTTTATATTAGCTACTGTTTAATGCAACTATTTTCTCTTGTGTTTATTGTGGCATATAGTAAGATGTTTGAGATTAGTTTATTTATTCAAGAAGTGGCACTTGTAGGGGCTAGTTTATCTGCTTTAGTTTTTGCAGTAAACTTTTATGAAGGTAAGTTTTTACCAAAGATATCAAACTATAAAGAGTTGATTGTAAATACTATTCTTTTAAATATAGTAATACTAACAGCATTCTATCACTATATGCTTTTTGAGTATTTCCCATATACGATTATCTATGCCATTTTGTTTATATCTATAATCTTTAATTTAAAGCAAGGCTTTAAACCTACTATTATTTATGTTTTAGGTTGGTCAGTATTTTGTTTTGTACTTTTTGTATTGGATTTCAAAGAGTATTATATGCAAAAAGGATATACAGATTTAGTATTGAGTGCTTTTGCAATTGAAGCTGTTTTATTTACACTATCTGTAGCATATAGATATAACAGTTTAGAAATAGAGAAAAATTCATATGAAAATATGTTGTTACATCAATCTCGTTTAGCAAAATCTGGTGAAATGATTGCAAATATAACACACCAGTTCAGGCAACCCCTTAACAATTTGGCATATATTTTAATAAATATGCGAAAAAGATACCAAAATGATAAGTTAGATGAGGTATACTTCGATAAAAAAGTAACTCAAGCAAATGAACAGCTTGAGTTTCTATCTAAAACTATAGATGATTTTAAAGAGTTTTATACTCCTTCAAAGAAAAAAGAGAATTTTAAAGTTTTAGAAGCGATTGAAAATTCAATCACAATTTTAAGTGCAGATTTTAAAAAGAACAACATAGATTTAAAACTAAATATAAATACGAATGATGATATTAAAATCTATGGAATAAAAAATGAGTTATCACAGGTGGTATTGGCTTTACTTAGCAATGCCAATGATGTTTTGAAAAATATTCATGAACCCTATATTAAAATTGACGTTTCTTCAAATAATGCAGAAGTTATTATAAAAATTGAAGATAACGGCGGTGGAATTAAAAAGAAAAATTTAGAAAAGTTATTTGATCCTTATTTTACTACCAAAGAAAATGGTACAGGAATAGGCCTTTATTTGGTAAAATTAATTATTGAAAAGAGTTTTGAAGGTAAAATAAGAGTAGAAAATAATAAAGATGGGGCGTGTTTTATTCTTCAATTTGAAAAATAGAAAAGGGATATATTAATGAAAATTAGCAGTAAAATAGCACTATTCTTTGTTATTGTAGCGCTATTTCTAGTTGTTATTATTATTACTTTATCAATTATGTTTACAAATGCTAAAAAAGCAGAAATGGTTCAAAAAGAGAGATTTGAGTTCCATGAATTAGTAATTAAACATAAACAAAACACAGATACATTTAGTGATGTATTTATTAAATATATAAATACGGACGATAGATATTATAAACAAAAAATTGATTCTATTTTAAATAGAGAAACTTTTAATAAAGAGAATATAAAAGATTATAGAAATGAGATTCTAAAAACTTTTGGATATAAAGTTGCTGCTCAAGTATCTCCTCAAAAAGAAAAAGAGATTGAGATGTTTTTTGCTTTGATTGAAATACCAGAAGACAAAACTCACAGAATCTTTAATCTTATGGCTTTTGTAGATGAACTTTTATATTTAGAGTTTGATGCAATAAATGTAGCAAGAGGTGTATATAAAGATAAAAATGGGAACTTCACAAAGTATGGGGAACCTGATTTAGAGTATGCAAGAGACTTCTTATTGAGTGAAAAGTATAAACAGCTAAGAAGAGATATAAATGGAAGTGTTGACTATCTTTTTGAGGATTTAGACTTTTATTTAGTTAAGTATATAGAAAAGCTTGAAAAAGAAGAGGATTTGGCATATAGGTTCTCTATTTATCTAGCTATTTTACTTTTAGTTGTTGTATTTATAAGTTATTTAAACTTCAAAAAATCTATTGTAATTCCCCTAGAAAGACTTACAAACTGGATTGAACAGATGAAAACAAATGAGTTTGTAGTAAAAGAGAGATCTTTTCAAAAAGATGAGATTGGTATAGTTATGAACTCTTTTATAAATATGGCTGATACAATCAAAAAAGATATTCAAAAGCTTGAGGATTTATCAACAACAGATATTTTAACAAAACTAAAAAATAGAGTTACTTTAGATAAAGTTCTTGAAGAAGCTCATTACAATGTAAATAGATACGATACACCATATTCTGTGATTATTTTAGATGTGGATCACTTTAAAGATGTAAATGATATGTTTGGACATATTATTGGTGATGTGATTTTAAAAGAAGTGGCACAAGTTCTAAAAGATAATACTAGAAAATCAGATACTCTTGGAAGATGGGGTGGTGAAGAGTTTTTAATTATCTGTGCTAATGCAAATCTTGATGCTGCATTTAGTATTGCTGAGAAATTAAGAAGAGAGATTGAAAATAGTGAGTTTACAAAAGTAGGTCATAAAACAGCAAGTTTTGGTGTGTCTACATTTATTGCTGGTCAATCAATCGAAAATGTTTTAGATAATGCGGATAAAGCTTTATACAAAGCAAAAAAAGCAGGAAGAAATCAAGTAATTTGCAAATAAAAGAGAGGGGAGTATCTCTTTTATTTGTTTAAAAGGTCGTTTCTTGGGTAAACAAAAGATAAATCTTTTGTTTGAAGCGTCTTTTTGTCTTCTACAGCATAAGCATTAATCTTAACTTTTAATGCTGTATCCTTGTAATCAGAAATAAATAGTCGTTTTTTAGCTTCAAGAATAAATACTTTTTTGATTCTTTTACCTGCTTCAAGTTTAAAAGGTTTGAACCTTTTAATGGCAAAATTCTCATTATCCTCTAGCTTAATGTCGTACGTAAAAGCTTTATCTTGTGTATTTTGGAATGTTAAAACATAGTTGTTTGTAACTCTTCCATCATCTTTGATAGAGTAAAGCTTTGTAGTTTTATTGATATTTAGTAAAAAGTACTCTTTTTGAGCGCCAAATACACCTGCTAAAACTAGACACATGATTAGTGAAGCAAAATATGCGTTATTTCTTTTTGTGAATATTGATTTAAATTTTCTATTAATAACACTATTTGTACTTCCCCAGTTAATTAGAGTTGGTTTCCCTAATTTGCCCATAACTGTTGAACACGCATCAGAACACTCTAGACAGTTGATACACTCAACTTGATGTCCTTTTCTAATATCAATATGTGTAGGACAAACCTTAACACATGCTTCACATGTTGTACACTCTTCGTTAGAACTCCATTCTTTCATATTAAAGATAGATTTCTCACTGTTTACATAAACATTTCCACCTCTGTTTGTATCATAAACAACTTGTTTAGTGTCGTTATCATATAAAACAGATTGGATTCTTGAATATGGACATGCATAAACACAGAAATTCTCTTTCATGAAAACAATATCATATACCAAGAACATTGCAGTAGATAGAATGAACATAATCATAAACATATGTTCAGACGGTTCTTGCATATATGCAAAGAAGTCTTCTGGGGGAACGAAGTACCACATGAAGTTTGTAGAAATGATTAAGGAGATAAATCCCCATAAAAGAATAGAAATGTATTTCTTAATTTGGTTTTTGCTTTTAGAGTAATCAATATCTTTTTGCTTATTCTTGATTCTTCTTAGGTCCAGTAAAGTACCTTCGATTAAATCCCTATAGATAACTCTAAAAATAGTTTGTGGACATGCCCATCCACACCAAATTCTTCCAAACATTGATGTCATAGCAAAAATACCAATGAATAAAAACATAAGTAAAAAAGGCATTACGTATAATTCATTCATATTAAATGCGAAACCTACAAAATGAAACTGCATTTTATCAAATGATAAAAGTAGCATATGATTACCGTTAATAGTAATAAATGGCAGTATAAAAACTAATAGTGTTATGCTTGCGTATGTGTAGTATCTTTTATGTGAATATGTCATATTATCTCCTTAAACAATCTAAGTTTAGTGACACATAGTGTCCATTTAGTGGCACATGATTTTTTAGATAAAAATTCGCTATAATACATAACTTTAAAATTATTCAAGAGGAATAAAATGATTGAATTAACTAGTCTATATATGTTTATTGCTGCTTCATTTTTATTATGTTTAGCACCTGGTCCTGATAATATTTATGTATTAACTCAAGGTATGACAAAAAGTAAAAAAGCTGCAATAGTTACTACTTTTGGTCTTGCATCTGGGCTTATTATTCATACATCTGCTGCTGCTTTTGGTATTTCTGTAATTTTTCAAACATCTGAAATTGCTTTTAATATTGTTAAGTTTGTTGGTGCTGCTTATTTAATGTATATTGCATATCAAGCCTTTAAATACAGAAATGAACCACTTGATTTATCTGTTCAAAACTCATCTAAAGAGCTTAAAAAACTTTATGTAAAAGGGTTTATTATGAATATTTTAAATCCAAAGGTTTCTATTTTCTTTTTAGCATTTTTACCACAGTTTGTAACTACTGCAAATGGAAATGTTCCAATGCAAATGGTTACATTAGGTGCAGTGTTTATGGCTCTTACAATTATTGTATTCTCTTCAATTGGAATAGCAGGAAATCTATTAAGTTCAAAGCTTTTAGAAAAACCAAGTATTGTTAAATACATGAATGTGTTAACATCTTTTGTATTAGTTAGTTTAGGAATCAAATTAGCTTTATCTCAAAGGTAAATTATGAAAATTATAATCTCTCTTCTTTTAGTTGCAGGTTTCGCTTTTTCTTTTGATGATCTTCACCCTACTTTACAGGAGTGTTCAAAAGTTAAAAACGATATTGAAAGATTAAACTGTTATGACTCTTTAGCTTTAACAAAAAAGCCAAAATCTCAACTAGAAATAGATGGGGAGAGATTAACTGCTAAGTGTATTCTTTGTCATGGAAAACAGTGGGAAATATCTACAAATGGGCAAAGATTAGTTAAAGATATGAATGAGTCTGAAATTTTTGATTCATTACTTGCATACAAAAACAAAGAGATTGATTCTGTTGTTATGAATTTTCATATGGCTAGATATAGTATTGATGAGATTGAAACAATGTCTAAATATTTAGACTTATTGTTTCATTCAAAAGACTAAAACAGGTGTTTTAAAATGCCTATAAGTATAAATAATAAAATAGTATAAAGAATTGGAATTTTAATAGTTCTAATTAAAACTAAACCTACTAAAACCAAAATCACATCAAAGGCAGAATAGATTGCACTTGGTGCAACACTTACTATTAAAACAGAAGCTAATAGTCCTACAACAGCTGCATTTACACCAGCTAATGCACTTAATACAGCTTTTTTCTTTGAGTAACTTTCAAAACTTTCACTAAACGCAATAATCAATAAAAAGCCTGGTAAAAAGATTGCAAGAGTTGCAATAAGTGCACCCATAAAAGCACTTTCTTTCATAATATCTGCACCTAAATATGAAGCAATTGTAAACATAGGTCCAGGAATTGCTTGTGCAAATGAGTATGCTAATAAAAAGTCATCTTTAGAAACTAAACTCTCTAAGCTTTGTTGCAGTAAAGGTAGTACAACATGCCCTCCTCCAAATACTAAAGAACCAACTTCATAAAATGATGAAAATAGCTTTAATTCTAAGCTATAGTTTGCAAAGAAAGGAAGAACTAGTAATAAAACAAGAAAAAGTACTAATGGAAGCTTTTTTGTTTTCTTAGGCTCTATAGGCTCTTCTTTTGAAGAGTCATCAATAAATACTTTACCAATGATTGCACTTAGTATTAAAACTAGAACTTGAATAAATGGTGAAGATATTAAAATAAGCATTATCGTTGCTAAAGCAAAAATAGCTATAGTGATTTTGTCTTTACAAAAACTTTTAAACATAGATATTGTTGCATCACTTACAATTACTACTGCAAAAAGTTTAAGTCCTAAAATAGCTCCAAAAATAAGAGAACTTTCACTATTTGTTAAAGAGAAAGTTGCAAGTAGATATAAAACAATAAATGATGGAAAAGTAAAAGCTACAAAAGCAGCATTTGCCCCTAATAATCCACCTCTTTGAAGTCCAATAGCAAATCCAACTTGAGAAGAACTAGGTCCTGGAAGAAACTGACTTAAAGCCAAAAGTTTCGAGTATGCTTGCTCATCAAGCCATTTCAATTGTTCAACAAATCTTTTTTGGAAGTAACCAATATGAGCCATGGGTCCACCAAAACTAACAAGCCCTAAAGCAAAGAATTTTATAAATATATCAATAATGTTTTTCATGGTGGAATTATAGCTAGAAAAGCTATAAAATTTTAACAAAAGTTGTTACTAGATTGTAATTAAACTAGATAGTCATATGATTATCTAATTTTAGTTGATTTCGTCAGTGTAAACACACACATTAAAGTCTTCTACAAGACCATCTTTTGCAACGCAGTGTGTTTCAAAAAAATTAGTAATATATGGTTTATTACAGTGAAGTTCAAAAGCTTCATTTGAAGCCCAAATTTCATTAAATACAATAGGAAATGATTTTCCCATTGCATTTGGATGTTCAAACTGTTTTGTAACAATATATTGAATACATCCATCTTCTCTTAGTGTTAAAGGCTCTAATGCTTGAAGAGTCTCTAATAATTCTTGTTCTTTTCCCTCTTTTGCTCTAAATGAAGCAATACAATATACCTTCTTTGACATTATCTAATTTGACCTTGTCCATAAATCTTGAATTTAAATGTAGTTAGGTCATTAATACCCATTGGTCCTCTTGAGTGAAGTTTGTTTGTTGAAATACCAACTTCTGCTCCAAGTCCAAATGCTCCACCATCAGTAAATCTTGTACTTGCATTTGCGTATACACAAGCAGCATCTACTTGATCAAGGAATCTATTTACTACAGTGTAGTTTTCACTTAAAATTGCTTCAGAGTGACCTGAACCATATTTTGCAATATGTGAGATTGCTTCATCAACATTTTTAACTACTTTGATATTTAGGATATTTGCTAAATACTCAGTATCATAATCTTCATGTGTTGCACATTGGATTTCTAAGTGTTTAGTTGTTTCAGCACAACCTTTTAACTCTGTTCCATGCTCCATAAATGCATCATAAAGTCCTGGTAAAATGTATGGTGCAATCTCTTCATGAACTAAAAGAGTCTCCATAGCATTACAAACACCTGGTCTTTGAACCTTTGCATTTAATGCAATATCAATAATCTTATTATGAGCAGCATCTTTATCAACATAGATGTGACATAGACCTTTATCATGTTTAATTACTGGAACAGAAGAGTTTTCACTTACAAATCTAATAAGTGCTTCTCCACCTCTTGGAACGATTAAATCAACATACTTATCTTGTTTGATAAGTTCGGCAACGCCCTCTCTTGTCGAGTCGGGTAATAAAGAAATAGCTTGTTCAGGAAGTTTGTTTTTTGCTAATACTTGTCTTAATACATTAGCAATAGCTTTGTTTGAATACTCAGCTTCTTTTCCACCTTTTAATACACAAACATTTCCACTTTTAAAACATAAAGCTGCTGTGTCTGATGTTACATTTGGTCTACTCTCATAGATAATACCAATAACACCAATTGGAATTGAAACTTTTTGGATGTTTAATCCATCTTTTGTAACCCAACCATCAAGAATTCTTCCTACTGGTTCATCTTGGGCTGCAATTTGTTTGATGGCATTAGCCATATCCACTACTCTTTGTCCTGTTAAAAGTAGCCTATCTAATAATGCTTCGCTAAGATTGTTTAAGTGGGCATTGCTCATATCTTTATTATTGTGGTCAATAATATAATCGCAATGGTCAATTAAAGCTTGTGCCATTTCATTAAGAACTTTGTTCTTAGTTTTGGTACTTAGGTTAGCAATAGTTCGGCTAGTTTTTTTAGCTTCTTCTAAAAATTGTTGCATAATTTTGTCCCTATTTCTTATAAAATTAAATGTATTATAGCAAATTTATTTTAACTTATAATTTTTGTCTTTAAAGATTAAATAGAAATTGTGTTTTTTCCACTATTTTTAGAAGTATACATAAGTTTATCGGCACGTTTAATAACATTTTCTAGAGATTTATCATCATTTCTAAATTGACTAATTCCGATACTTACTGTTGTTGAAGGTGTTTTTTCATCTTGTTCTTTTGCAAAGGAATCTTTGATTCTTGTAGCTACTTTGAAGGCTGTATCAATATTTGCATTTCCTAATAAAATAATGAACTCTTCCCCACCATACCTTGCACTTAAATCAATATCTCTTATATTTGTTTTTATTTCACAAGCTAGTTTTTTTATAACTTTATCACCTTTATGGTGTCCAAAAGTATCATTTATTTGTTTGAAGTTATCAATATCTAACATAACTATACAGAAGTCACCTTTCACTCTTTTGGCTCTTTTAAACTCGTTTTGTGCAAGTTTAGTAAAATAACCTCTATTTAGTAGTTTTGTTAAACTATCCCTTTGCGATAGTGTAATTAGTTTTTTTTGTAGTCTTGTGTAGTATACAATTAGTAGTATAAAACCTATTGCTAAAAGTACTGCTATTGTAATGGTATTTCTTTTTTGAGTTTCCCATGGTTCTAATACATCAGAAGTTAAAAGTGATGCACCAGTAATAATTGGGTAAATATCTGATTTTACAAGTGTGGCAATTCGTTTTTTATTATCTAGTGGTGATGGGATATCAAAGTGTTTTTTATCTACTCTTTCTTTACCAAAGCTTTCAATCTCTTTTATTTTTTTCCCAATATATTCGTATTTGTAAGGATATCTCATATATATCTCACCATTATTTGAGGCTTGGAAAATTGAACTGTTTTCATTGTCTGAATGTTTTTTATATCTTTTATTAAAATAGTCTAAGTCTAAAATAATTACTATAATATTTTTTAACTCACCATTTTCATAGTAGGCTTTACTAATTGGTAGGAACCATCTTTTGTCTCTAACTTTTGATAGGTTTGGATCGCCAATAAATGTTTTTGTAGATTTTATTTGATTTAGATGATAGTTTACATACTCTCTATCTGAAATATCGGGATAGGGAACATTTTTTAAAGTCCAGTGGATTATTTTTGCTTCTTTGTTGATAACAAGGATATTTAAAATATGATCTCTCATACTTTGAAAAAGAACTTTATCTATCTCTTCATCATGGTTTTCATCTTCTAGAATATGCTGTTCTACGGCATTTATTCCTTCCATGAGCTCTTCAGCACCAAAAATAAATCTCTCTAAATCTGATAGTATGAATTTTGCAGTGGCTTCTGTTTTATTTTTAGCTTCTTTTTCTAAATACTCTTTTTGATTCACTAAATTTACGCATAATAAACCTGTTATTATTAATGAAAGTATTAACAAAGCAACGATATTAATTAAGTAAATTTTTTTGTCCAAAGAGTCAAACATAACAGTGCCTTTAATTACATAATAGCACTTATTTATGAAAATAAGAAGAAAAAGGGATAATTTTTGTCTTGATTTTTTAGAATTGTTTCTTTATATAAAGGGACTTAGCCCTTTATATTTTAACTACGTATCTACCTACAGCTCTTCCAGCTAATAATAAATTGTAAGCTTTTTTGATTTCTTCTAATGAAATCTCATTTGTAATACTATTTAAAGTATCAATTTTCCATTTTGTTGCAATTTTTTCCCAAGCTGCTTGTTTTTTCTCTAATTTACATTCAACTGAGTCAATACCAATTAATCTAACACCTCTTAAGATAAATGGAAATACGTTTGTTGGTAACTCATGAGAAGATGTAAGACCACAACAAGTTGCAACTCCGTCATATTTGATGTATTTTAATGCATTAGCTAAAACTTCACCACCAACAGTATCTACAACACCTGCATATTTTTCACCCATCATTGGTTTTGATGCTTGCTCATTGAAATCATTTCTTAAAATAACATCATTAGCACCAATCTTTTTTAGGTATTCAATTCTTTCTTCTTTACCAGAAATTGCTACAACTTTGTATCCAATTTTACTTAAGATAGAAACTGCAATAGATCCAACACCACCAGTTGCACCAGTTACTAAAACTTCACCATTTTCTGGCTTTACACCATTTTCAATTAATTCATTAATAGATAAAGCAGCTGTTAAACCTGCTGTACCAAAAGTCATAATCTCTTTATCCGTAATTGCATCTGGAGTTCTTGCAACCCAAGAAGCTGGTACTTTTACATACTCAGCATGTCCACCATGAGTATTCATACCCATATCATAACCTGTTACTAAAACTCTTTCACCTTCTTTGAAAATTGTTGAGTTTGATTCATATATAGTTCCTGCAACATCAATACCAGTAACATGTGGGAATTTTCTAGTAACTCCTGGGTTTCCAACAGAACTTAATGCATCTTTATAATTCAGTGATGAGTAAGTAACTTTAATAACTACTTCATTTTCTTCACATTTTGGGATAGATACTTCTCTAACATCTGAACTAAATTCTTTATCTGCAATTTTTTCTACAACAAAAGCTTTCATTATCTCACCTTTAATTTTGTAATTTTTAAAAGTTTAGCTAAAATATAACTAAAGGGCAAGAACTTACGAAAAAGATAGGTACTAACTAAAAAGATACTATGGAGTATAAAGTATGACTAAAAAAATTGATAATAAAATTGAAGAAAATATTGAGAAGTGTCCTGTAGAAACGGCACTTGATGTACTAGCAGGAAAATGGAAGATTTTAATACTTTGGTATTTAAGAGCTGAAAAAAAGAGATTTAATGAATTACAAAAATTATTGCCAAGAACAACTCAAAAGATGTTAATTCAAAAATTAAGAGAATTAGAAGAGGATGGAATAGTTCATAGAGAAGTATATCCAGTGGTTCCTCCAAAGGTAGAATATTCTCTAACACAGTATGGACAAAGTTTAAAACCTATATTAAAACAGCTTTATTTATGGGGTGAAATTCATAAAGAAAAAAAAGAGTCTAATTAGTTTTAACTCTTTTTTCTTTTAATAAAAAATAGATGATTATACTAAGTGCTGTACTTGAAAAAAGTATTGCCATAATCATTATTTGATATCTAACTGCAATTAGTGGATCAACTCCTGATAGGATTTGTCCTGTCATCATACCTGGTAGTGATACAAGTCCAACTGCAAATAAAGAGTTGATTTGAGGTATCATTGCTGCTTTAAATGAATCTTCTCTTGATAATATAAAATTTTTATTTATATTAAACTCTCTTTCAAATCTCTCAATAGCCAAAGAAAGGGAATTCATAATATTTGCAAATAACATTCCTGCAATTGGAATTACATACTGTGGTTCGTATATATTTTCTAATTTAAGTACAAATATTGTTACTAAAAAAAGATGAATTAATCCAGAAATTGCTAAGGCTATAGCAATTAGCATATACTCTTCTTTGGTTTTATTTTTTAGATTTCTCAAGCTTATATATGAAGAAACCAAAATCATAAAGCTAAGAATAAATGCTCCCATATATAGATTTTTATTTTCAAATAAGTATAAAAGTGCATAACCTATAAGTAAAAGTTGTGTGATCATCCTAATCATTGCATGAATAATCTCTGTTTTATTGCCAATCCATGATTTATAAAAATACCAAACAATAATAACTGGAAGCAGTAAATAAAAAAGATTCAAAAGTGGTATGGTTTGCATTTATAAACCTCATTTTAAAAGTATGTTATTATAACGTTTTATTAAACAAATGAAAATATGGAGATTTAAACTTGAAAAAAACCAGTTTTGTATATTTATTAATACCTTTTTTTATACTACATTTAAATGCAAATGAAAAATGGATGAAGTTTGAAAATCCTCAGCCTGCTACAGATCAACAAATGTATACACCAAAATCAAACCTTTCAACTCCTACGATGAAAGGTTTAGAAAATATAAAAATTACAAAGCCAAATCAAATAGTAAAAATATCAGACAAACATAGAATTATCAAAGAGTATTACGCAAATAGTAAGATATTAAAAAAACAGACTTCCTATTTGGGTAATCAAAAAGATGGTGCTGAGTTTGAATACTATAGTAATGGTCAAATTATGGTGAAAACCCACTATACAAGTGGTAAGAAGCATGGTGTTGAAACTATATATGATGATACTGGCAAAGTTTACAAAAAGTACTTTTATGTAAATGGTGAGAAACAAGGGGATAAATAGTTTATTTATCCTCTTTCGTTATAAGTAGTAAATTATTTAGATTGTGTTGATTTAAGATATCTAGCAGTTTTATCACCCTTTCATACTTTACTTCTTTATCAATTTTTACTGTTAATGGGGTATCTTTTTTGATAGTTGAAAGTTTTTCTTTTAACTGCTCAAAGCTTATTTTCTGAGCTTTATATGCTAATTCATCTTTTGAAATTTCTATTAGAACTTCTTCTTTTTTTACAACTTTTTGAGTTGATGCTGAATTTGGAAGAGTTAAATTTAAAATAGTTTCATTTTTTTTGAATTCACTTGCAACAATAAAGAAAATCAATAATAAAAACACCACATCAATTAATGGTGTTAAATCCATAGATATAGATTCTCTTTTTTTAACTAATCGTTTCACGAGTCATTCTTTGAATAATTAAAGATTCATATTTTGATTCTAGCTTTGTAAAAGAACCATTTAAATAGTTGTACCCAATATAGTGTGGAAGTGCAACAATAAGACCTCCAATTGTTGTAATTAAAGCCAAAGAAATACCAGAAGCAAAAGAGTTAGCTCCACTTGCAAAACCTGTTGCAGCGATTGTCTCAAAGGATTGAAGTACACCTATTACTGTTCCTAGTAGTCCTAAAATTGGAGCAATAGTTGCAATAATTTTAACTGTATTCATTCCCCCTTCTAAAGAAAGAAGATGTTTTGATGCTTTATTAAAAATAGCATCTTCTAAGTTCTTAAATGATGTAGAGTGCTCTTTTTGTACTTCGTTAAATATATTTGTAACAACTTTTTGTGCTTTGCTTTTTTCAATTTGTATTTGGATGAATTTCCAAAATAAAATAGAAAGACCAATTATATTTAGTCCAACAAGTATATACATAACATATCCACCTAAGTGGATATACTCAATTAGTGAATGTTGCATAATTCTCCTTATTGCAATTTAAATGATATAGGAAGCTCTATATTTAAAAAATCAACTTTTAGCTCTTGTGGTATTACCTTAAAGCTATTTGTCTCTTTTAGAGCATTTAAAGCTGCTTTATCAAGTCTTTTTTTTCCTGATGATGTAAGAATCTTGATATTTTCAAACTTTCCAGATTTTAATACTCTAAAAGAGACAATTACTCTTCCTTGTTCATTTAATCTTTTTGATATTTTTGGGTATTTTTTATTGCTATCGATTTTAGCTCTTAGTTGTGTTAAATAGTTTTGTTTAAAGGCTTTTATTTTTTTAAGTGATTGGGCTTTGTTTTCTTTTGAGACATTTTGTAAAGGCTCTTTTTTTGTTAATACTGGTTTTGTGTCAACTTTTTTTTCAATCTTTTTAGGCTCTTCTTTAACTATTTGTTTTTTTACAACTTTTTTAACTTCTGGCTTTTTTTTGATAACTTTCTTTTTCTCAAGTTTTTTTTGTTGTTTTACTATTTTTCTTTTTGCTTCTTTTTTGATGGGCTTTTTAATAGTTTTTTGCTTTTTTAGCTCTTTTATCTCTTTTTTTGAAGTCTCTTTTTTGGGTTCAGGTTTTTTTACAACTTCTTTTGGTTTTTCAATAGGCTTTTGCAAACTAGCCATTTGTACAGATACTTTTTGATATTGAGGTAGAGTTTGTATAGGTTTGTTTTTAGTTACTTCATAAGAAAAAAATGCATAGTGTAAAGCACTAACAAATAAAAAAGATATTGAGATTAAAAAAATATTCATACTATGCCATTTAGATTTTGATTTTGGCATTTTAATATGTAAGTGTTAAAAATCTATTAATTTCTTAATAGATCTTTTAATGAATCTAATGGACTTTTCCCATCAAGAACAAGTTTTACTTCATTTGCAATTGGCGTATAGATATCATGTTCACATGATAGTTTGTAAACTGCTTCTGATGTTTTTACCCCTTCAGCTACTTCTCCAAGCTCTTCTAGGATATTCTCCAAGCTTTTACCAGCTGCAAGTCCAAGGCCTACTCTATAGTTTCTACTCATTGTTGAACTAGCAGTTAAAAACAGATCCCCTGCTCCACTTAATCCAACAAAAGATGATTTTTTAGCTCCAAACTTTTTACCAAATCTTTGCATTTCCACAAGGCCTCTAGAAATTAGCGAAGCCTGAGCATTTTTACCTAGTTGTAAACCTTCACAAATACCAGATGCAATTGCTAATACATTTTTATATGCACCTGCAACTTCTGCTCCAATAACATCAGCACTGTAATATGTTTTGATAAAGTCAGGGAAGTATGGTTTAAACTCTTCGTATAGTTTTTTATGAACAGAGTTTAAAACTAAAGCACAAGGAAGTCCTTTTATAACTTCAGCTGCAAAAGAAGGTCCAGAAATAAATCCAATATTTGATTCAGGTACAAAATCAGAATAGATTTCATTTAAAAACTGACCAGTAGTAGCTTCAATACCTTTTGAAGCTACAAGGATTTTTTGACCTTTGAATTCAAAGTTATCTTTTAGCCAAGCTCTAATTTGTTGAGCTGGAATAGCAATTACTAGATATTCACATTCAAGTGCAGTTTTTAAATCAACAAAATTTTCAATCTCTCTTTTTGTTCTAGAAGTGATTAAACATTGTTGTTTTTGTGATAGTGCAAAATGAAGAGCTTGTCCCCATTTACCTGCACCAATTACTGCAATTGCGTTTTTTTTCATCTAGTTATGCCTTCTTATGATAATCTTTCTTTTAATAATTCATTTACTTTTTGTGGGTTCGCAGAACCTTTTGATGCTTTCATAGTTTGACCTACAAAGAATCCAAATAGTTTCTCTTTTCCACCTTTGTATTGCTCAACTTTATCTTGGTTGGCTGCAAGGATTCCATCAATAATTTCTAAAATAGCACCATCATCTGATACTTGTTTTAATCCAAGTTCATCAATTACTGTATCAATCTCAGTTTCTGGTTTTTCCATTAAGAAGTCAAGTACTTCTTTAGCTGCTTTTCCAGAAATAGTTCCATCTTCGATTGCTTTTACAACACCTGCAAGTTTTTTAGCTTGAACTGGTGAGTTTTCTAAGTTCATACCTTCAGTAAATCTTGCTGGTAACTCAACTGTTAACCATGTGGCAGCATTTTTACCAGAGATTCCTTCTTTCATCATTTCATCAAAGAAGTTTGCAGTCTCTAAGTTTGCAGTAATTACAGAAGCATCATACTCTTTGATTCCAAATTCTTTTACAAATCTAGCTTTTTTCTCATCTGGAAGTTCTGGGATTTTTGAATATTTATCCATCATTTCATCTGTGATGATTAAAGGTAATAAATCTGGGTCTGGGAAGTATCTGTAATCAGCAGCATCTTCTTTACCTCTCATAGATCTAGTTTCACCTTTTTCTGGATCAAATAGTCTTGTTTCTTGAACAATTTCAGTATCGTGAATTCCATCTTCCCAAGCTTCAATATGTCTATTTACTTCATACTTGATTGCTTTTTCGATGAATTTAAATGAGTTCATGTTTTTGATTTCACATCTTGTGTATAACTTATCATCACCTTTTGGTCTAATAGATACGTTAACATCTGCTCTAAATGAACCTTCTTGCATATTTGCATCAGAAATACCTAAGTATCTTACAATTGAGTGAAGTTTTTTAAGGTATAAAATAGCTTCTTCTGAAGATCTCATATCTGGTTCAGATACGATTTCAAGTAATGGAGTTCCTGCTCTGTTTAAGTCAACGTGAGATACAGAACCTGCGTGGATATTTTTACCTGCATCGTTTTCTAAGTGAGCTCTTGTTACACCAATAGTTTTAGAAGTTCCATCTTCAAAATCAATTACTAGTTCGCCAAGTCCAACAACTGGTACTTCAAATTGAGAAATTTGGTATCCATTTGGTAAATCTGGGTAGAAGTAATTTTTTCTGTTAAAAATAGATTTTTTATTAATTTGTGAATTTAAAGCAGTTCCTAACATAATTGATTTATGTACCGCTTCTTTATTTAATACAGGAAGTGCTCCTGGTAATCCTAAACAAGTAGGACAAGTATTAGTATTTGGCTCTTCACCAAAACTTGTAGCACAAGAACAGAAAAGTTTTGAGTTTGTGTTTAACTGTACGTGAACTTCTAATCCGATAATTACTTCAAACATATTTTATTTATCCTTTTTTTATCTTACTATTTTAATATCTGCTGTTAATTTTTCTTTTTCAAAGTAGTCTTTTAAGTATTTCTTTTCTCTAATACTCATAATCTCACCGAAAATTCTATTTTTTACTGTTTCAAAAGCTAAAGTAGAAGTACCTTTTTTCTCTGTAATATATAAAGCGTTATATGCTCTGTTTGCTGTAAATACAGGAGTGAACTTACCAACTTTTGTGTTGTTTAATAGATATTGTAGTTGAGGGTTTAACTCTTTTACTTTTAGTTCTAAAGGTGTTCTTTGAACATCACTTGGAACTATTAATGGATTTTTTGTTGTTTTTACTAATGAGGCTTTGTTTTTAGAAGCATATTGCACTAACTCAATTGTTTCGGCACTTGTAAACTTCTCTTTGTTATTCTCATAATAAACTTTCATATCATCTTCAGTAGCAATCTTTAATTGACCTCTTACAATCTTTTCAAGTAATTTTTGTCTGATTACTTTTTTTCTTGCGTCCTCTTCAAAAACATCATAGTTATTATATTTTTGTCTGATTATAGATTTGAATGTATATAAATCCATACCATTTTGAGCTGCTAATTTTTCAACATAGTTATTTACATCAAAGATATCAGCAGTGATATTGTGTTTTTCAACTAATTGATCATAAAGTACTTGATCTACAAGTAATCCAACAGCTTGACCTTTACTAAGGTTCTTCTCTACCATAGTTTTATCAATATCATATAGAGTGATTGGGTCTTCATTTACAGTAATAGCAATACCATTAATTAGTCCTGCAAATGAGATTGTAGTACCTAAAAATAGGGATAATAAAAGTTTAGACATTATAAATCCTTTTTTATAAAACAGACATTTTACCAAAAAAAAGGTAAATGTCTGTTGTTACTAAAAAAAGATTATAAATTTTTAGATTTTGTTACTTGGTTTACAAGGTAGAAAATTGAGTTATAGTCTAATCCAGACTCGTCACTTAATCCAATTTCACAAGTTTTAGATGTTGAGAATGCCATCTTAGCACCTTTTGTTTGTTCTTTTAGGTTTCTAAGTGCTGATTTGTTTAATTCTGGGAAGTTAAATCCTCTATCTCCTGCGAATCCACAACATTTTACATCTGCTGGAATAATAACGTTGTTAGAACACATAGAAGCTAACTCTTTAAATTTACCATCTAATCCCATTTTTCTTGACGAACAAGTTGAGTGAATAGTAATAGCATCATCAATTGCAGTAAAATCTAGTTCTGGAGCTAAAACTTTTAAAGCAAACTCAATTGGTTCATAAATATCCATTTCATTTGTAAATGCTTCCATCATCTTTTTAGTACATGGGCTTGTATCACATAAAATTGGGTATTCACCATATTCACTTGCAGTTAATAAAGCAGTTTCTAACTGAGTTGATTTAGTATTTGCAGCTTCATTATAACCTTTAGAACTAAACGGCATACCACAACATAAGTTTCCTAAGTTCTCAGGGAAGATAATCTCAAAACCTGCTTTTTGTAATAACTCTACAGTTACATCAAATAATTGCTTTTCTTCTTTACTCATTGAGCTAAGACCCATAGTTCTGTTAATACAAGATGGGAAATAAACTACTTTTTTATCACTTGATTTTTGTTCAAAGTGTGTGTTAATAGAAATAGCTTTAGGCATTGCTGGTGACCATTTAGCTGTACTTCCACTAGTCCACTCTCTAACTGTATCAGCAATACTTTCCATACTTGCTGTTCCAAGAATTTTATGTGCAATATTTGCCCCATGTAATCCAAATTTCATTCCAGTTAATGTAGTAGAGAAGTTATTTGCTACAAAGTTAGCTACACCTTTTGCTCTATCTGTATTTTGCTCTGCTCTTAAGTGTTTAGTTAATGAACCTGTATCAATCTTAACTGGACATGCAGTAGAACATAAAGAACATGTAGCACATGTTTCAATACCATCATATTGGTATAGGTCTTTATACTCTTGTGCTTCTTCTAAGTTACCTTCTCTCTCAAGTCTTGAAATTTCTCTATTGATTACAATTCTTTGTCTTGGAGTTAATGTTAAATCATTTGATGGACATGTAGGCTCACAGAATCCACACTCAATACATTTATCAACAATTTCATTTGTTGCTGGCATTGCTTTTAGGTTTTTAAGGTGTGCTTCTGCATCATCATTAATAATTACGCCTGGGTTTAATAAACCTTTAGGATCAAATAAATCTTTGATTCTTTTCATCATTGAATAAGCAGTTCTTCCCCACTCTACTTCAATAAATGCAGCCATGTTTCTTCCCGTACCATGCTCAGCTTTTAATGAACCTTGATATTTAACTGCAACAGATTGAACAACATCATTCATAAATGCATCATATCTATCTACTTCTTCTTGAATTGAGAAGTCTTGAGTAAATACAAAGTGGAAGTTACCTTCAAGTGCGTGACCAAAGATTAAAGCTTCATCGTAATTGTGTTTTTTAAATAAAGATTGAAGCTCTAATGTAGCCTCTGCTAAAGACTCAATTGGGTAAGCAACATCTTCAATAATTACAGTTGTTCCTACTTTTCTTACAGCACCAACTGCTGGGAATAGACCTTTTCTAATCTTCCAATATAGAGTATATTCAGCTACATCTTTTGTAAAATAAATATCTCTTTCTACTTCAAACTCTTCAAGTAAAGCTTCAAGTTGTGTAATTTGAATATCTAAAGTCTCATCATCAACTGCTCTTGTTTCAATTAATAAAGCTGTTACATCATCATTAAAGTTCTTAATAAAAGTAGGCATTGCTGGATCATTTTCAATTGATCTAAGACCTGCTCTATCCATTAATTCAACTGCATCAACTGTAACAGTTTTAGATTCTCTAGCTAATTTGATTTTTGTAACTGCATTACATGCTTCTTTTACATCTTTGAAGTAAATAAGTGCAGATGCTTTATCTTTTAAATCTTCAACTGTGTAGTATGTGATTTCTTCAATAAAGGCTAAAGTTCCCTCAGAACCTATGATTAAATGTTGTAAAATCTCAAATTCATCATTAAAATCAACAAGTGAATTGATTGAATAACCACATGTATTTTTGATTTTAAATTTCTTTTTAATTAAATCAGATAATTCTTTATCAGCTTTTGTTTCATCAGCAATAGCTTTTAATTCTTTTAAGAACTCACCATGAGTTGCTCTAAAGGCTTTTTTACTCTCTTCGTCAGCTGTATCTAATCTTGTTCCATCAATGAAGATTAACTTCATAGATTTTAGAGTTTTATATGAGTTATCAGCAATACCACAACACATACCAGAAGCATTATTAGCAGCAATACCACCAATCATTGCAGCATTAATAGAAGCTGGATCTGGACCAATTTTTTTACCATATGGTGCTAATAGGTTATTAGTTTGAGCTCCTGTTAATGCTGGTTGAAGTGAAATAGCACTTTTATCATCTGCAATTTTAAAGTTTGAGAACTTTCTTGAAGTTATTACTAAAATAGAATCAGAGATAGCTTGTCCTGAAAGAGATGTTCCTGCTGCTCTGAACGTTACACTTAATTGCATTTCATTTGCTAGTGTAACAATTTTAAGTACTTCATCTGAGTTATCAGTTTTGATAACAATCTTAGGAATTAACCTATAAAAAGAGGCATCCGTTCCATACGCTAATGTATGTAACTTATCTGTGAAAATATTGTTTTTAGATATTTCCGTACTAATTTTGTCATGGAATTCTTGATACTTTGCATCTAACATTTGTAAATCCTTTTTTCTTCTGTAATTATTTTATTATTTTTATTATGAAAAAGAAATTACTGTTATTCAAGTCTAGGTACTGTGTAGATTCTTTGTTGAGGATCATCAATAAAACCAAACATTTTATCGCTTACTTTTAAGATGATATTTAAAATTAGTTTTTTTAAGTCTTTTTTCATAGGTTAACTCCTATATAAAAAGTAAAAGGAGAACCTTTTACTTTTAATTATTATCCTTAGTTACTCGGATTAATTCCGAAGAACTCTGGATAGAATGCAACGATTAATAGTACAACTATTTGTATTGCAATAAACGGCATAACACCTTTATAGATCTGAATTGTTCTAACTGTTGCTGGTGCAACACCTTTTAAGTAGAACAACGAGAATCCAAATGGCGGCGTTAAGAATGATGTTTGTAAGTTCATAGCAATTAAAATTGCGAACCATACTGGGTTAATATCTAAATTCATTGCAATTGGAACTAAGATAGGAACAATAATATATGAAATCTCAACGAAGTCAATAAAGAATCCTAAAATTAAAATTGCAATCATTGTGAAGATAATGAATCCCCATTTCTCATCACCTGGTAAACTTAACATAAAGTGTTCAACGATTTCTTCTCCACCTGTATATGAGAATACCATAGAGAACGCTGTAGCACCAATTAAAATACCAAATACCATAGATGTAATTTTTACTGCATCTAAAGATGCTTCTTTAACCATTCCAATTGTGAATGATCTATATACTAAAGATAACCCTAATGCACCAATACAACCAACAGCTGCAGACTCAGTTGGAGTTGCAATACCTGCAAAGATTGAACCAAGTACTAATAAGATTAGTGTTAATGATGGAATAATATCAATTAACGCTCTTTTTACTTGTTGCGATTTTGAACCTCTTGAAGGATCTGGCGGAATTGAAGGAGCCATATCTTTATTAATAAATGCCATTATAACAATGTATAAGATATACGCACCAACTAATGCTAATCCTGGCCATACCGCTGCTTTAAATAAATCACCAACTGGAACTTGGAATACGTCACCTAAAATAATTAATACAATTGAAGGTGGAATAATCTGTCCTAGTGTACCTGAGGCACAAATAGTACCACACGCCAGAGGAACATTATATTTATATTTCATCATAACTGGTAGTGAGATAACACCCATTGCAACAACAGACGCTCCAACAACACCAGTAGAAGCTGCTAATAAAGCACCAACTAATACAGTAGAGATTGCAACTCCACCTCTAATTTCTCCAAATAAGAATCCCATAGATTCTAATAATCTTTCAGCAAGTCCTGTTTTTTGTAAAACAATACCCATGAAGATAAACATTGGAATAGCCATTAAAATAGTATTTTGCATAATAGACATAATTCTAAATGGCATAAAGTCGAACATTGCAATACCTTCGTCAAGCCCTTCCATTAATAAAGGTAAGAAGGCAGCACCCTCGTCTGCATAAGAGAAAATCTCTACAAAACCAGCAATTAATCCGAAGAATACAGATACAGCTGCAAAAGTAAATGCTACTGGGAATCCAATAAGAAGCATAAACAATGCAGTAAAGAACATAATAATACCTATCATTTGTTATCTCCTTCTTCGATGTTGTGTTTGTGGTCTTCAATATCTTGTTTTAAGTGATCAATTTCACTTTGTAAACTACTCTCATTAAATTGGTGTAAACCTTTGTATACATTTAGATTTCTAATAAAGAAACCAATTGATGTAATAATTAATAAGAAAAATGATAATGGAATTAATGATTTAACAATCCATCTATTTGTAAGTCCACCTGGATCTCCACTTTGTTCACCTGAAGTATAAGCTTCAAGAACATAATCAATTGAACCAACACCAATTAATAAAGCAATTGGTAAAATAAATGTGATTACACCAATCATATTAATCATGGCTTTTTTCTTATCATTTAATCTATCATAAATTAAGTCAACTCTTACGTGTCCATCTTCTTTAAGTGTGTATGCAACACCAAGTAAAATAATAACAGAGAATAAGTGCCACTCCATCTCTTGCATTGCAATACTTCCAGCTCTAAAGAAGTATCTCATGATAACATCGTAAAATACATTTAGAATCATTAGCACCATTGTAAAGGCAGTAATATATCCTATTATATCGGCGAATCTATCGAAACCCTTTTCTAGTTTTAACAACATAAAAATCCTTTTGAAATTATGAATAAGTCAAATAAATATAACTTTTTTTCTATATATATTTACTAAACTTATTTGGCCTTTGAAAGAACTCAACTCCCTTGGAGTGGGAGTTGGAGTTTATTATCTTATAAGTTATCTTTTAAGTATAAGTAGTCAGACATTTTAGTCCACTCTCTAGCTTTCTTTTGGTAGTCAGCTTGAGAATCTAAAATCTCTTTTAATAATGGTTGACCCTTAGTTTTCTCAACTAATAACTCAGCGTTAGCTTTTTTCATAGCATCCATAACTTCTTTTGGGAAAGTTTTAATTTTGATGTTTGGATAATCAGTTTCAATTTTAGACCAAGCCTGCGCACTCATGTGGTAGTTTTGGATGTACATATCGTACGCTGAAACTCTCATAGCTGTAACTAAGATTTGTTGTAAATCTTTTGGTAATTTTTTGAATTTTCTTTCGTTAACTAAGAATTGTAACTCAGTTCCTGGTTCGTGCCATCCTGTGTAGTAGTAAGGTGCGATTTTGTTGAATCCCATCTTGATATCCATTCCAGGCCCAACCCATTCAAGTGCATCAATAGTACCTCTTTCTAAAGATGTATATAATTCACCAGAAGCGATATTAGTAACTGTTAATCCTAATTTAGCCATAACCTCACCAGCGAAACCTGGGATTCTCATTTTAAGACCTTTTAAATCATCAACAGTTTTGATCTCTTTTCTGAACCATCCACCCATTTGGTTTCCAGTGTTACCACCAGGGAAAGATAATACTTTGTGTTTTTTGTATGCTTTTTTCATTAAGTCCATACCACCACCGTAGTAGAACCAAGCGTACTGCTCAGGTGCAGTCATACCAAATGGCATAGTAGTAAATGGTAATGTGTTAATGTCTTTACCTTTCCAGTAATAAGACGCAGAGTGACCCATATCATATTGACCACCTTTAACCATATCTAAAATACCTAAAGCAGCTTTGTGCTTATTCGAAGCATCAACTCTAATTTTAAGTCTTCCATCAGACATCTCTTCAACCATTTTAGCCATATTTTTTGGCGCATCAATAAATGGTGATAAAGTAGATCCCCATGTAGTTGCAAGTTTCCATTTGTAAACTTTGTCTTTAGCCATAGCAGCTGTACTTAAACCTGCAACTAGTGCAGAAGTTACTAATAACTTAGTAGTTGTTTTTAACATCATCATTCTCTCCTTTGATTTGTTATGTGTCAATTCTAACGACTAGACATGATAATGATATGATATTTTTCTTTAAAAAATGTCTTTTTTATGTAGATTTAAAAATATATCCTGTGTCAACAACTGTTTGTATATAGTCCCTTGTAAGCACCTTTCTAAGCCTTCTAATTAAAGATCTAATAGATTCTAAAGAAGCGAAAGAACCCTCCCAAACGTAGTTTTCTATGGTTTCATATGATAAAACTTGGTTTTTCTTAGTTAAAAAAAGATTCATAAGTAATCTTTCTTTTTTTGTTAATCTTTGCTCTACATTATCTATTACAACAGTTGATGATTTATAATCAAAATAACAATCTTTATCAAAATAGATTAAATCGTCTTGAATGTTACATAACTTCTCAATCTTGATTTCAAGCTCATCAATAAAGAAAGGTTTTTTCAAATAATCATTACATCCAAAGTCATAAGACTCTTTAATTACATCTAATTCAACAGAAGCGGAGATGATAATTACGGGTACATCATCATAATATTCTCTAATTTTTTTAAGAATTTTAATTCCATCTACATTTGGAACATTGATATCTAATATGAAACAACTATATCCGTTAGTGATTTTATCGTAGGCTTCAGCGCCATCAATACAGGCATCAACGGAATAGCCTTTAAGACTTAGCCTTTTTTTGATTGTTTCGTTTAGTTTTTGATTGTCTTCTAAAAGTAGAATTTTCATGTTATACCTTTTTGTGAGGTAGTTTTATTGTAAATATAACATCATTAATATTATTTTTTACAGTAATAGAACCTCTCATTTTATCTTCTATTATTACTTTTGCCATATATAGCCCTATTCCAGTACCATCTTCTTTAGTAGTAAAGTATGGTTCAAAAATAGAATTTATGATTTTTTCGTCAATTGCTCCACCATCATCAATGATTTCTATAATATTGAAATTTTCACTTCTTTCAATATTAATATCAATTTTACCTTTTCTATTTGTATCAACATTTTTTTCGATAATTTTATTTTTAGCGTTATTGATTAAATTTAGTAAAACTTGTTTGAATTCATTTTCATATCCATAAATCAGAAGTTCTTCTTTATCATTTTTGTAGTTGAATCTCATATGAATATTTGAGTAGAAAACTTGTTTTCCAATAATTTCGTTTATCTCATTTAGAGCTTTAGAAATTGAGAATAGTTTTTTCTTTGTTGATGGTTTTAGGAAATTTCTAAAATCATTTAGTGTTTTTGACATATATTTTATTTGAACCATAGAGTCTTGAACAAAATCTTTTACGTGCACATCTTTTAACTCATTTAATAGATATGTAGTTTGAATATCTTGGACTAGCGCAGATAACTCTACTAGTGGTTCATTCCATTGGTGTGCAATGGCAGCAACCATATCACCCATTTCAGCTAATTTACTTTGTTGGATTAAGAACTGCTTTTGTTGGACTCTTTCTGTAATATCATCCATAATACATACAATACCACCAACATTACCTTCAATATTTTTATAAACAGCCTTATTTAAAATAATATGTTTCATATGATTTGAAGGTGTATAGAATGTAAACTCTGAAGTACTTGTACTAAAAGTTTGTAATAGCTCTTTATCAATATTAGTATTTTTAAGTGCTACGTCATATGGGAAAAAGTCAAAGGCAGTTTTTCCAATAATTTCATCTCTTCTTTTATTTACAAGATTCGCAAAACTTAGATTACATCCTAAAAATTTCCCATCTACATTTTTATAATAAATAGGATTTGGAATAGTATCAAGTAAAACTTTATCAAACTCTAGTTGATTTGATAAGGCAAGTTCTACTTTTTTTCTTCTTTGAATGTTTGCTCTTAATACAACTACAACAACACTTAGAATCATAATTATTACAACAGCAGTTACAATAAATTTTGTAAACTGTCTATAAACGGAGCTTGGCTCATTTATTATTATATAATCTTCCAGATAGTTTGTTACATCAATATCAAATCTCTTTAATTCATTGTAGTCAAACATATATAGGTTTGGTGATTTTTCTAATACAGGAATATTAGAGATTTTTTCACCATTTAAGATTTTAATTGCTCTACTTGAAACAGCTTCACCTTGTGCAATTGCAGAAGTTAATAATCCTCCAACAATTCCATAATTTAGATAAAAGTCCCAAAGACCATAGATTGGAACATTACTTACTTCTTTTATCTCTTGAAAACTTTGTTTATAAGTAAAATATTTACCAGTAGTATCTTTAAATAATAGTACAAATAAAATCACATCATTTTTTCCTAGATTTGCAACTTTATTTTTTAAAGATTCGATTTCCATTTTATCAATATATTCAATATTAAATTTTGTTTCATATTTTTTAATGATATTTCTTAAATCTCTTTTCACAGCAAGACCAGTTTTAGATCTATCATTTATAATAAGAAGTCTTTCTAAGTTTGGATGTAGTTTTTGGATAAGTTCGAAGTTTTTTTCTAAATCAACTTGTTCAACAACCCCTGTCATATACTTTTTCATATTGTTTTCATCAAGTAAGGCTTTGTCGAAATTGTTTATACCACAGAATAGTACTGGTAAATTTTTAAAGAGGTATTCATGATATCTAATGACGAAATCAAAAGCATTATTGTCACTAGCAATAACTAAATCAAAATCTCTTTTTTTAAATTGTTCTTTGTATAAATCAGCAAGTTTATCTAAATATACGGGATCAGCGACACGTTTTGTGTCCATGTATACAGTTGTTAGCTCAATATCTTTGTGCTTGGCAAACTGCTTTTCAATAGTTTTTGAGATATCATCACTCCAAATGTATCCTTTATGATACGAATGGAGCAATAAAACCTCTTTTGTGTTATTAGCAAATAAGTATGTAATAAAGAGCAAGCTAAATAGTAAAAATTTTTTCATATGTAAACCTTATTCTATTTAGCAATTATATCAAGATTTAGTAAAAATAACATATCCTGACTTAGGACCGTGTGCTCCAATAACTAAAGATTGCTCAATATCTGCAGTTTTTGAAGGACCAGAAATAAATACACCATAACCTACATTTTCGAAGTTAATCTTTTGGTAAGCTTCATGCATATTGTTTAAAATCTCTTTTTCATCAATTACAATAACAATATTTTGTGCAATGAAATATAAAGATCTATGTCTATTTTCTGGGTTCTTCATCCAAATAGCACCATTTTCAGCAACTGCAAAATTACCTTTTACAACTGCTAGGTCGATGTCTCTTAGTTTATGTGGATCATCTTGCTCATTTGGTTCAAAGTTTTTTAATCCAAAATCATCTACATTTGATGCAATAATTTTTTCATCAGGGTATAACTCTTGAACCGTTTTTTCTAAATCAGCTCTATCTACAACTAGAGCTTTACCACCAACACTTTCAAGCATTGTTGAGAATTTTGCAAATTTATCTTCAAATGTAATTCCAAAGTTTTCATAAGATGCAGGTAATTCTACATTTGGCACAACATTGTTTTGTCTAATTTTACTTAAGATTTTTTGTTTACTACTCATCTAATTCTCCTTGCTCAAACATCTCTTTGAAGCTTTTTTCTGGCATTTTAGGTAAATCTCTTTGTCTTCCCCACACATTTGAATCATTATAAACCATCGATTCTGGAAGTTTTGGAACAAATTTTCTTGCCATTTTTCCAGCAAAGTTAAACAGTGTTGGTTTTGACATTAACCAAGCTGTAACTTTCATTGCCATTTTCTTTTTAGAATCAATAAGTCCCATTTCTGCTAAATCTTGTCTTCTTGCATATAATTGCGAGTCAAGATCAATTTTTGCTGGACAAACATGTGAACATGAACCACATAATGTACAAGCAAATGGTAATGTATTGTGTTTTTCAGGCTCTTTTACTGCACCTAAAATAGAACCAATTGGTCCAGGAATTGTATATTCATACGAGTGCCCACCAGATCTTCTATATACTGGACAAGTATTCATACAAGCACCACATCTAATACAGTTTAATGCTTTTTTATATTTTGTTGAACCTAAGAATTCACTTCTTTTATTATCAACAATAATAATATGCATCTCTCCACCTTCTACTGCACCGTGGAAGTGAGAAGTATAAGATGTAATAGGTTGACCAGTTGCAGACCTAGCAAGAAGTCTTGTAAATACTGATAAATCCTCTAATCTTGGGATTATTTTTTCAATACCCATAGATGCAATATGGAAATCAGGTACAGAAGCACCCATATCAGCGTTACCTTCATTTGTACAAACAACAACACCACCAGTATTTGCAATAGCAAAGTTAACACCAGTCATACCTGCTTCAGCAGTTAAGAAGTCTTCTCTTAAAGAAGCTCTTGCAGCTCTTGTAAGGTAAGTTGGATCATCATTTCCTTTTTCAGTTCCAAGTTTTTCGTGGAATGTATCAGATACATCTGATTTTTTAAGGTGAATTGCTGGTAATACGATGTGTGAAGGTGGCTCGTCTCTTAATTGAACGATTCTTTCACCTAAGTCTGTATCAATTACAGTAATTCCTCTTTGTTCTAAGAATGGGTTTAGGTGACACTCTTCTGTTAACATCGATTTAGATTTAACAAGTTTTTTAACACCTTTTTCTTTTAGAAGTTTGTATGCAATTTCATTGTGCTCTTGTGCATCTTGTGCATAGTGAACTGTAATTCCCTTTGCATTTGCATTTTTTTCAAACTCTAATAGATACTTATCTAAGTTTGCCATTGTATGAGTTTTGATTTGACTAGCAAGTTCTCTTAATTGTTCCCATTCAGGGATAGATTTAGAAGCTAAATCTCTTTTTGCTCTAACGAACCATAAAGCTTCATCATGCCAGTGCATTCTCTCATCGTTGGCTACGAATTTTTTTGCATTCTCTGGATGTGTACTCATAGTTGTTCTCCTGCTAAGATTTCAACGATATGCATTACTTTAATTGGATAGTTATTTCTATTGATTAATCCATCCATATGCATTAAACATGACATATCAGCACCTGTCATTACAACAGCTTCAGAATCTAGGTGGTCTTTGATTCTATCTTTACCCATTGCAACAGAAACATCTTCTTCTGCAACTGAGAAAGTACCACCGAATCCACAGCATTCATCTTTTCTTTTTAATTCAACTAAATCAATACCTTTTACAGTATTTAAAATATTCTCTAATTTTGAGTTATATGGAACATTTAATTCACTTGCAGTTCCAAGTTTTAATACTCTATGTCCGTGACATGAGTTGTGAAGTCCAACTTTATGTTCAAATGTAACATCTAAGTTAAGGTTTTCTACTTTTACTACATCATGTAAAAACTCACAAATTTCATAAATTGAAGCTTTTACTTTATTATAGTCCTTATCATTATTGAAAAATGGTGCATAGTGTTCTTTTACCATTGATACACATGAACCACTTGGGGCTACTATATAGTCATAATCTTTAAAGTTTTTTACAAACTGTTTAGCTAATGTCTCAATATCCTTTGAACATCCTGAGTTTGCCATTGGTTGACCACAGCAAGTTTGATTCATTGGGTATTCAATATCAAAACCTTGTTTCTTTAATACTTTATAAGTTGCCTTACAAACGTCTGGGTATAGTTCGTTCATAAAACAGGGAATAAATAGACCTACCTTCATATATACTCCTTCCATTGTTATACAGTAATTCTATACTTAAGATATGAAATTAGTATGATATTTTGCGATTTACTTAACTAATTAGTCAAGTAGTGTTTCTTTAAGTAAACACTTATGTCATTTTCAAGGTAGTTGTCTTTGATATAAATATCGCGACTTAGGTGCTTACAGTGTCCTAAGACCTCACTTACACTTATTTTATTAAATGAATCTTTTTTTAGAAAATTAAATGCAAAACCTTTTTTAGATGCTTGGAAACACTTGTCAATAAATACAAACATTTCATCTTTTGTAAGAATATTCATAGCTCCACTACAAACATAATAATCAGCTTCAATTAATTCATCTTTTAAAACATCTGTTTTTTCAAATTTTATATTTGAAAATCTATGTTTTGCTCTTTGTATCATCTCTTCTTCAATATCAATGCCTATATATTCTTTTGGTTTTTTAGAGTTTTTTTCTAAATAGTTGTAATATTCCCCAAAACCACAACCTGCATCAACTATTGTTGAGTCATTTATATCTTCTTGTATTAAATAAGTTAGGATTTCAAATCTTTTATATTGTGTATATTGATTTTGCCAGTGTACACCCAAGGGTGAGATTCCATGCTTTTTAATAGCATGGATGTAGAATTCGTGATTGTTTTTATTTCCTAGTTTTATGAAAAAGCCTTATTTACAAAGTTGTTCAATAATTACATGGTTATCTTTAATAAATTTAGATACTACTTCAGAATTAGTATGTTCATATGCTCTATCATATACAATTCTAGTAATACCTGCTGCAATTAAGTTCTTAGAACATTCACTACAAGGCTCTAGCGTTACATAAATAGTTGCATTTTCAATAGAAATACCTTTTCTTGCAGCCCAAATCAGAGCATTCATTTCTGCATGAATTTCATATGTTTTAGACCATTCATGATGATCTTTTGTATATTCTCCATTCCAATGATCACTACAGTTAGTGTAACCTGTAGGTGTACCATTGTAACCAGTAGATAGAATTCTTCCATCTTTAACTATAACTGCACCTACTTGTTTAGATACACATTTAGATGCACTAGCAATTTCATGTGCAATATTTATAAATGTTTGATCGTTTAACATATGTGTCCTATTTTTTTAAGGAATTATATCAAAAATAGGTTTATTTTTAATTTTTTTAACAAAATAGAGCAAAATCTGCTATTTTTTGCTAAAAAAACCACTAAATTTCATAAAAATTGTGCTTTTTTACTTAAACCTAGCTTTACATTAAAGTTAAAAATAAAATTATAATTAAAAGTGTGATAAGATATTTGAAAAAATTTGACGAATAAAAAGGCTGATTATGGATTTTAAAGAAATCAAAGAATTAATAAGAGTATTTGATAAGAGTGAATTAAATAAACTTAAAGTAAAAGAAGGTGAATTTGAAGTTGCTATGCAAAAAGGTTTCGAAGGTGGAACTGTTGTAACTACTTCTGCTCCTGTTGCTGCTGCACCAGTTGCTGCTGCACCAGTTGCTCCTGCTGCTGCACCTGCTCCTGCTGCTGAAGCTGCTCCGGCTGCTGTATCAGGTGATACTATTAATGCTCCAATGGTAGGTACATTCTATGCATCTCCATCTCCAGAAGCTCCTGCATTTGTAAAAGCAGGTGATACAGTTAAAAAAGGTCAAACTTTATGTATCTTAGAAGCTATGAAAATTATGAACGAAGTTGAAGCTGAGTTCGATTGTAAAATCGTAGAAGTATTAGTTAAAGATGCTGATCCTGTAGAATACGATATGCCAATCTTTGTAGTAGAAAAAATATAATAAGAAGCTAATATGGCAGAAATTAAAAAAATTCTAATTGCTAATAGGGGTGAAATAGTTCAAAGAGCTATCAGAACTATTAGAGAAATGGGTAAAAAGTCAGTTGCTGTTTACTCTGCAGGTGATAAAAATGCCTCATATTTAAAACATGCAGATGAAGCAATTTGTATTGGTGATGTAAAATCAGTTGATTCTTACTTAAATATTCCAGCTATTATTACAGCTGCTGAAATTACTGGTTGTGATGCAATTTTCCCAGGATACGGATTCTTATCTGAAAATCAAGATTTCGTTGAGATTTGTAGACTTCACAACATTAAATTTATTGGACCATCTGTTGAAGTAATGGAAAAAATGGCTGATAAATCAAAAGCTAAAGATGAAATGATTAAAGCTGGTGTTCCAGTTGTTCCTGGTTCTGATGGTGCTGTTCATACTGTTGAAGATGGTAGAAGAATTGCTGAAGAAATCGGTTACCCAATCATGGCTAAAGCTGCTGCAGGTGGTGGTGGTAGAGGAATGAGACTTATTAATGATGAGTCTGAGTTCGACCAACTATTTATGGCTGCATCTTCTGAAGCATTAGCTGCATTTGGTGATGGTACTATGTATTTAGAGAGATTCATTAACAACCCAAGACACATTGAGGTTCAAGTTATTGGAGATTCTCATGGTAATGCTATTCACATCGGTGAAAGAGATTGTTCTTTACAAAGAAGACACCAAAAAGTTATCGAAGAGTCACCAGCAATTTTATTAAATGATGAAACAAGAGCTCACTTACATGCAGTTGCAGTAAAAGCTACTAAGTACTTAAACTATGAAGGTGCTGGTACATTTGAATTCTTAGCAGATGATAAACAAAACATCTATTTCATGGAAATGAATACAAGACTTCAAGTTGAGCACCCAGTATCAGAGATGGTTTCTGGTTTAGATATTGTTGAATGGATGATTAAAGTTGCTGAAGGTGAAGAATTACCTTCTCAAGATAAAATCAAATTCAGAGGTCACGCTATTGAAGTTAGAATCACAGCAGAAGATTCAAACACATTCTTACCTTGCCCTGGTAAAGTAAAACAATGGTTTGTTCCAGGTGGAAGAAACGTAAGAGTTGACTCGCACGTTTATGCTGGATACGTTGTACCACCATACTATGACTCAATGATTGGTAAATTAATCGTTTGGGGAAGAGATAGAAATAAAGCTATTAACATTATGAAAAGAGCTTTAAATGAATTTGAAGTAGAAGGAATTAAAACAACTATTCCTTTCCACCAAAAAATGATGGATAACGAAGACTTCATTTCAAACAACTACGATACAAAATACTTAGAAAACTACAAAAGTTTAGACGATTTATAGAAAAAGGAGAATTTTTCTCCTTTTTCTAAAGCTTAAATTTATATAAAATTAGATACAATCCGCAAAATTATACACATTTTATATACCTATTATACTTTGATAAAATCAAAGATATTTTTTATAAACTAACCTACTTGCAAGAAAAGATTACGCATTAGTCATATATGTTTATGTTAAATTTATATGAAAAAATTATATATAAAGCCTGTGTATTATTTTACAAAATTTTACTAAGGTAACGAATGACATTTAACGAATTTAATTTTAAAGATCTATTACAAAAGGCAATTGACCAAGCTGGGTTCAAAGAACCAAGTCCAATTCAAGAACAAGCAATTCCAGTAGTTTTAAACGGAAAAGACATGGTTGGACAAGCACATACAGGTACAGGTAAAACTGCTGCCTTTGGTTTACCTATCATTAATAAAATGAAATGTAATGGTTCTGTAGAAGCAGTAGTTATTGTTCCAACAAGAGAACTTGCAATGCAAGTATCTGATGAGTTATTTAGATTTGGAAAGTTTTTAGATATTAACACTGCAACTGTATATGGTGGACAATCATATTCTAGACAATTAAAGCATATTGACAATGCAGGTATTATTGTTGCTACTCCAGGAAGATTCTTAGACCTATTAAGAGGTGGTAAGATTGATATCAAACCTGAGTATGTTGTATTAGACGAAGCTGATGAGATGTTAGATATGGGATTCTTAGATGATATTAAAGAAATCTTCACATTTATGCCAGAAGATAGACAAACATTATTATTCTCTGCTACTATGCCTCAAGCTATTAAAAACTTAGCAAAATCAATTTTAGTTGAGCCAGAATTTATCACTTTAACTAAAAAAGATATTACTAACTCAAAAATCACTCAAACATACTACGTTGTTGATGAGCATGAAAGAGATGATGCTTTAATTAGATTATTTGACTACAAAAACCCAGATAAATCAATTATCTTCTGTAGAACTAAAAAAGAAGTAGATAGATTATCTACATTCTTAATTTCTCAAGGATATATGGCTAAGGGTCTTCATGGTGATATGGAGCAAAGACAAAGAGAAGAAGCTATTAAAGCATTTAAATCATCTAAATTAGAAATCTTAATTGCAACAGACGTTGCTGCAAGAGGTTTAGATGTAAGTGATGTAACTCACGTATTTAACTACCACTTACCATTTGACTCAGAGTCTTATGTACACAGAATTGGTAGAACAGGAAGAGCTGGTAGAGAAGGTGTTGCAGTTTCTATTGTAACTCCACACGAATTTAGAATGCTTCAAAAAATTGAAAAAACAACTGGTTCTAAATTAGAAGGTAAGCAAGTTCCTAATATTAATTCAGTTAAAGAGAAAAAAGTAACTGACTTAAAAGACAAAATCAAAGATCAAGAGATCAAAGATTACGCTTTACAAATTGTTGAAGATTTAAAAGAAGATTTTGATATCTCTACAATTGCATTTAAATTAGCATCTATGGTTGCTTCTTCTACTTATGTAAAAGGAAACAACTACATTGGAAAATCTGAAAATGATATCCAAAGACTATTAGAAAACCTTAAAAGAGGTGGTGATGATAGAAGAGGTGGAAACAGAGGTAGAGGTGGCTACAGAGGCGGAAATAGAGGCGGTAGAGGCTCTAGAGACGGTGGTTCAAGAGGTGGCTACAGAGGTGGAAACAGAAGCGGTGGTTCTAGAGACGGTAGAGGTTCTAGAGACGGTGGTTCAAGATCTGGCTCAAGATCAGGAAGTAGAAATAGAAGAAGAGATTAATCTCTTCTTTTTCTACTTATAATATTTTTTTAAAGCTTTTTTTGCTTTTTTATAAGCGGCTTTAGTATCTCTCCCAAACCCTCTAAATACTCCATCTTTATTAAAGAATTCAACCATATCTAGCTTCTCTTTAGTTTTTACTTTTACTACTCTAAATATTTGGAACTCTTTCTGGATTTTTTCTATGTTTGGCAGATCATTTTTTGATAAAATTGTTACTTTCATACGGATCTCCTTGGTTTTCTCTATATTTTATGGACATTATATATAATTATTAAAAAGCTGTCAAATTATTTACAAGAATATAACGCAAAAAATAAAAAAAATTTGGAAAATTTACAAATTTACACGGAATATATTATAGAGTTTTTGAATAATTTAACTATTTTAGTCATAAATAATTTAAGCTTACTTAAAGGTTTAGTAAGGAAAGACCCATTAAAATTCTACACATATTAAATTACGAAATGGTTACATAAAGGGTCACTTTTGGATATTAAAACTATCAACACGTTTGATAAAGCAGCTGGAAAAACACTTCCAGGTTTTGCTAAGTTGTCTTTGGCACTACTATTTATGGTAGTAGTATTTCTTTGGTCATATACTTCTCATGGAGATGTACCTAATAATTCATTCTTAATTATTGGTGCAGTGTTTGGTGCATATATGGCAATGAACATTGGTGCAAATGACGTTGCAAATAATGTTGGTCCAGCTGTTGGATCAAAAGCTCTTACTTTAACGGCTGCAATTGTAATTGCAGTTATATTTGAAGCAATGGGAGCATTTGTTGCTGGTGGAGATGTTGTTAAAACAATTAAAAAGGGAATTATTGATCCTGCAATGATTTCTGATCCACAAATCTTTATTTGGGCAATGACAGCGGCTTTATTATCTGCTGCTTTATGGCTTAACTTCGCTACATCTATTGGGGCTCCTGTATCAACTACTCACTCTATTGTTGGTGGTGTAATGGGTGCTGGTATTGCTGCTGCTGGTTTTGCAATTGTTTCATGGGGAACAATGGGTAAAATTGCTGCTTCATGGGTTATCTCTCCTGTTCTTGGTGGTTTGATTGCTGCAGGATTCTTGTACTTCATTAAAACCAGAATCGTATTTAAAAAAGATATGGTAACTTCAGCTACTGTTGTTGTACCTTATTTAATTTCTGTAATGACTTGGGCATTCTCAACATACCTAATTTTAAAAGGTATTAAAAAGATTATCAAACTTGATTTCTTTACTGCTGCTGGACTTGGATTAGCAATTGCAATTGGTGTTTACTTCTTTGTTAAACCTTTAATTGCTAAAGCTGCTGCAAAATTAGAGAATGATAGAGTTTCTGTAAATACTTTATTTACTATTCCATTAATCTTCGCTGCTGCTTTACTTTCATTTGCTCACGGTGCAAATGACGTTGCAAATGCAATTGGACCATTAGCTGCTATTAATGATGCAATTATGAGTTCTGAAATCTCTAAAAAAGTTGAAATTCCATTCTGGGTTATGGCAGTTGGTGCTATTGGTATTGCTGTTGGACTTGCATTATATGGACCAAAACTAATTAAAACTGTAGGTTCTGAAATTACTGAACTTGATCAAATGAGAGCCTTCTCAATTGCAATGGCAGCTGCTATTACTGTAATTATTGCTTCTCAGTTAGGATTACCTGTATCATCTACTCATATTGCAGTTGGTGGGGTATTTGGTGTTGGTTTCTTAAGAGAGTACTTAGATTCAAATGAATCAAGAGCTTTACAACAATTAAGAAAAAGATTTAAAAAACATAAAAAAGAATTAGATTCTATGACTAAAGAGTTAGATGAACTTGAAGTTATTGAGAAAAAATCTAAATCTAACTACATTAGAATTGTTGAACTATACAAAGGTATTGAAGAGAAACAAGAGGTAGTTAAACAAGAGAAAAAAGACGTAAAAGAAGCTAAGAGTGCTAAATACGTTAAAAGAGATGCTGTTAAGAAAATTATTGCGGCATGGGTTATTACTGTACCTGCTGCTGCTATGTTATCAGCTGCAATCTTCTTTATGATTAAAGGTATTATGGGATAAGTAGAATTTTCTACTTATCTTGAGTACTTTTTATCGCCTCATCAATACTATTAATCAAATCTTTTATTTGAATAGGTTTTCTTAAATAGTTTGTAAAAATATCTGTAATATCTTGAACTGCATGATCATCTTCAGAATAAGCTGATACTGCAATAATTGGAATATCTGAATTATTCATTGATTTAATCTTTTTTGACATATCAATACCAGAAACCTTTGGCATATTTATATCAGTTATAACTGCGTGTAGTTCGTCTTCATATGATTCAAACTTTTCTATTCCATCTTGTCCATCATTTGCTGTATATACATTATTGAATATTACTGATAGAAGTGAAGAGGTTTGTTCCCTAATAAAGTCATCATCTTCAACATATAAGATATTTATGTTTTTTAATTCTTCATACATATGAAAAATATATCGAAGATTATATTACATTATGATAAAATTCCAGCAAATTAATATAGGAAATTCATATCGAAGCATTAGTATCTGTTGCCACTATTTATCTGTTTATTATTATAGGTTTTGTATTTAAAAGAACTTTTAAAAATGATGTAAATGAGAGAAGTTTTGTAATATTAAACTTGTATTTTTTACAACCTATGTTAATATTTTGGGGATTGACTAGAGCTCCTATTAATGAAGAATTTATACTTTCACCAATGATTTATTTTGTAGCTATTTTTATAACAATGGCTATTGCTTACTTTTATTCACTTAATGTTTTTAAAAAAGATTATCAGGATAAATCCATATTTATGGCTTCTGCACTTGTAGGAAATACAGGAAACTTAGGGATACCTTTGGGAATTGCACTTTTTGGAGTGGCTTCAGTTCCATATACTTCCATATTAAATATTGCAAATGTTTTTTTTATTTACATCTTCTCAGTTTACTTTTTTGCTGGGGATAAGTTTAAATTTACAGATGCTTTAAAAGAGATATTTAAAATACCTGCAATGTGGTTTGCTGTAGCAGCACTTGCATTTAACTATTATGGTTTTGAAATGAGTGCTGATTTTGATAAAGTATTTACAATGGGAGCATATGCAGCAATTGTAATGCAATTAGTAATTTTTGGTGTATTTATGTCTCAAGTAAAAATCAAAACAGCTAATTGGAAGTTATCATTAAATATTTCATTATTTAAACATATAATTTTACCTGCTATTGGTTTATATGTGATTACTTACTTCGATATTGATCCTTTTGTGGGTGCTATTATCTTTTTGGAGTTAATTGTGCCTTTAGCAGTAAATAATGTGAATTTATCTGCTTTATACAATTGTAAACCAATTGATACTACTTTTTCTGTTTTAATAAGTAGTTTAGTGTTTGTTTCAATTGTGTATTTCTATATTTTAATTATAAATAAGTTTTTTGGATTATAAAAAATGTGTGGAATTTTAGGTACTAATTTTACCTCTAGGAGATTTTCTAAATCTTTAGAGATGTTAAACAATAGAGGACCAGATTATCAAAACTCTATAAAAGTTGAAGATAAACTTTTTGGTCATACAAGACTTGCTATTATTGATTTGGATGAAGAAGCAAATCAACCAATGGTTTTTGATGATATAGTTCTAGTTTTTAATGGTGAAATTTATAACTATAAACAGTTAATAAAAGATGAAGAGCTTGAGTGTAAAACAAAAAGTGATTCAGAAGTACTAATAAGACTTTATCAAAAGTATGAGTTTGATTTTTTAAATAAAATAAATGGTATGTTTGCTTTTTGTCTTTTTGATATCAAAAAGAATAGATATTTTTGTGCTAGGGATAGATATGGTAAAAAACCATTTTTCTATTACTTCAAAGACAACAAATTTATTTTCTCTTCATCTATTAAATCTGTTGTAAATTTACTGGATAAAAAACCAAAGTTAAATAAAGTAGCTTTATCAAAATATATGCAATATTTTGTTTCTTTTGGTGAAGATACTTTTTTCCAAAACGTTTTCAAGCTTGAAGCAGCAACATACATGGTTTATGAGCCAAATAAATCAAAAGAACTTAAAAAGAAACGTTTCTATAAGATAAACACTTATAAAGCTGTAAAAGATGAATCTAAAGCCTTAGAGGACATAGAAGAGCTTTTATTTAATGCTGTTGAATCTAGACTTACTTCTGATGTGGAAGTAGCTTCACTTTTAAGTGGAGGAATTGATAGTTCACTTGTATCTGCACTTTATACAAGAATTTCAGGAAAGAAGATAAATACTTTCTCTGTTGGTTACAATGAGTATAAAAACTATTGTGAGTTAGATTATGCAAAAATTACCGCAGATTATATTGGTTCTCACCATAATCCTGTAGAAATCTCTAAAAAAGACTTTATAGATCATTTTGAAGATACTATGGATGCTTTAGAAGAACCTCATGGAGATTCTGCTGCGACACCTCTTAATATTCTTACAAAAAAGATTCATCAAAGTGGAATAAAAACTGTTTTATCTGGTGAAGGAAGTGATGAACTATTTTTAGGTTATGATAACTATGCAAAGTTTTTAAAGTATTATAATTTTGAAAAAACTTTAAGTGGTGAACAAAATGAGTTTTTAAATGATATTATTTCAGCTTTACAAAATAATACTAAAGAGAGTGAATATCTAAGAAGAATTGTAAAGAAGCAAAATCTTTATAACTCTTTTGGTGAAATTTATACTGATATTCAAAAAAAGAGACTATTTAAAAAAGTTCCAACTTTTAAAAATGAAACAGCAAAAAAAGATCCAGTTGATTGGATGAGTTATATTGATTTGAAAATCTGGTTAGGAGAAGGACTTTTATCAAAAGTTGATAGAATTTCTATGAGAAACTCTTTGGAAGTTCGTACTCCATTTTTAGATTACAATTTAGTAAATTACTTATTCTCAGTTCAATCGGATATAAAAGTTGGAAATACAAACAAACATCTACTTAAAAAAATAGCTGCTAAATATATTCCTAATGTGATTATTAATAGAACAAAAAAAGGTTTTAATTCGCCTTTTAATGAGTGGTTAAATCAAGAGTATGGAAAATCAATACTAGAAACAATACTTTATGTAAATAATCAAACAAACTTATTTAATGAATCTTACATTAGGCATATATACGAACTTTCAGTGCAAAAGAAGTTTAAACAACATCTTTATTCACTATATGTATTCTCTTTATGGTACAAAAAAGAGTTTTTATCTTAAGAAAAAAAAGAGTAAAATCCCGTCATTAGGAAGATTTAATATATTAAATAAATTATAAAAAAGGTACATATATGACGGTATTAATTCCAGTTGATAGTAAAAATAGACATGAATGTACTATTTCATCTATGGAAGAAAATAAAGCATGGGCTTTTATAAGACTTGAAGAAGGTAAAATTACTGATGTCGAGTTTTATGATAGAAGAGAAGATATTTGTGAATGGATTGATGCAGTTGTTGTAATCAATAGCTTAGAGTATGTTTGGCCATTTATGGATGAAGGTATTATTGCATTAATTGCTCCTACACAAAAAAGTATAGATGAGATTATTGAAGCATTTTTATTCAAAGATCTACACGATTTTTCTGCATAATGAAATTTAACCCACAAGACTTAGAAACACTTACGAAAATTATTGCCTCTAGAAGGGACGTTAGAGGTAATAATTTTATAAATAAAAAAATCTCAAAAAAGAAATTAAATACTATATTAGAATCTGCACTTCATGCTCCTTCTGTTGGTTTTTCTCAACCTTGGAGATTTGTAATCGTTGATGATGAAAAAAGAGATGAAGTATATAAGCACTTTTCAAAATCTTATGATAAAAGTAAATCAAAATTTAAAGACAGACCTTTATATAACTCTTTAAAACTAGAAGGCATAAAAGAATCAAATATTAATATAGCTGTATATTATAAAAAACCCGAAAAAGATATTTTGGGGCAAACATATATGAAAAGATCAGGAGAATATTCTGTTGTTTGTGCAATTTTAAATATGTGGTTAACAGCACGTGCTATGAACATTGGTATGGGTTGGGTTTCTATTTTAAAACCAAAAAAGATAAATAAAATATTTGATATAGATAAAAAAGAGTATAAGTTTGTTGCTTATTTATGCTTTGGTTATACAAAAGAGTTTTTGGATGAACCAGAACTAAAGACACTTAAATGGGAAAAACAAAAAGAACTTCAAGACTGTATAATTAGTCAGTAATTAATTTACAATTTTATCAAAACTATTAAGCCAAATAAAAATTATTACTCAATATAATTTCTCACTAATTAATATATAGGAGTAATTATGAAAAGAATAATTGGTAAATTAGGTGTTACATCTGTTTTACTTATTGCAATGTCAATGGGTGCGAATGCCAAGGATAAAGTATATAAACTAAAATTAGCTACAACTTGGGGTACAGCTGGTACACCTCTTATTGACGCGCCAAAAAATATGGCAAAACTTGCAGAAGAAATGTCTAACGGAAGATTAAAAATCAGAGTCGATTCATCAAACAAACATAAAGCACCTTTAGGTATTTTAGATATGGTAAAAGGTGGACAATACGACATGGGTCACTCAACATCTTACTTTTGGAAAGGTAAAGATATAAACACTTTACCATTTACTACAATGCCATTTGGAATGACAGCAGCAGAGCAATATGCATGGTTCTATCACGGTGGTGGTATGGAACTTATGAAAAAAGTTTATGATAAACACAATGTTCTTGCATTTCCTGGTGGAAACACTGGAGTTCAAATGGGTGGATGGTTCAAAAAAGAGATTAAAACTCTTGATGACCTAAAAGGTCTTAAGATGAGAATCCCTGGTTTTGCAGGTGAAATTATGGCAAAAGTTGGTGTACAAGTTACAAATATGGCTCCAGGAGAATTATATACTTCTTTAGAAAGAAACACATTAGATGCATTAGAATGGGTTGGACCATCTATGGATATCAAAATGGGCTTTCATAAAATTGCTCCTTACTACTACACTGGTTGGCATGAACCAGGTGCAGAAACACAATTCTATATTAATACAAAAAAGTTTAATAAACTACCAAAAGACTTACAGAAGATTTTAGTTACAGCTATGAGAGTTAGTGCTTATGATTTATATATTGAGAACTATCACTTATCAGCATTAGCCTTAGAGGATATGTTTAAAGAGTATCCTAATATTAAAATCAAATCTTTACCTGTTGATGTAATGAATAAAATGAAACAAGTAAATGATGATCTAAGAGTTGAAATGGCAAACAAAAGTGCACTATTAAAAGAGGTTTTTGAATCTCAAGAGGCTTATCAAAAGAAGTCTAGAGAGTGGACTAAAATGTCAGATTATTTATATTTAAAAGATAACTTATAAGATTTAAATTAAGAGCTATATGCTCTTAATTTAAAATCCTCCATTAGGGTTAAAACCCATATCACTCATATCAAATCCCATATTAGAATCGAAACTTTGCATATAAGGATTAGAGTAGCCTTGTTGAGTTGCTAATGTTTGTAATTGAAGTATATCCATTTTAGGATCTATTCCTTGAGGACATACCATTGTACATGCTCCACAAAGTGTACAATCCCAAATTCCATTTGTTTGTACTGAAGCAATTATAAGGCTATTATTAGCCATCTTTTTGTCTTTTGAATATCTCAATGCTCTTGATAAAGCAAAAGGCCCTTGGAAGCTCTTATTTACATCGTACACTGGACATGAGCTATAACAAGAATTACATAAAATACAATTACTTTGCCTATCAATTGTTTTAATATCTTTTTGTGTAATTGTAGAGTCAGAGTTTCCTTCCATAAAAGATTTAGTCTCTTTTATCAAAAATGTTTCATGTGAAACATCGAAAACTAAGTCTTTAATTATTGGTCTATTTTTTAAAGGTTCAACTAAATCATTCTCTTTTATTACAGTTTTACAAGCAAGTCTTTCTACTCCATTTACTCTTACTGCACATGATCCACATACTCCACTTTTACATCCGCATCTGTATGTTAAACTATTATCTTGTTCATGTTTTATTTCATTGAAGGCTTGTAGTAAGTTTGTGTTTTTCACATCAAACTGCTCTACTTTTGATTCAGATGTACTTGGATAAAATCTCTTTATTTTTATTAACATGACATATCCTCAAAATAAATATTATAGACACCCTCTTCTATTTTGATCATTGAAGCCTTTTTATATTCATCAGATGTATTTTCATAATCTGTTCTATAATGACTTCCACGACTCTCTTTTCTTTGTATTGCACACATTATTACAATCTTTGAAACTTCAACAATATTTTTAAACTCTAAAAGTTCAATCAAGTTCTTATTATACGTTCTTGATTTATCATCTAGTCCAAATTGATTAAAGATATCATCAATTTGATGTATAGTTTTAAGTGCTTCATTTAGATTTTTGTCATCTCTATAAAGCCCTACTTTATTGAATAGTTCAAGTCCCAATTTATCTTTTTCATTATAGAAGTTAATACAGTTTTCATTTTCTAATAAAGAATCTATATACTCTTCATATTTAGTTTTAATATCAAATTCTTCATCACTTGAAATGATTTCTTTAGCTTTATTTGATGCTGATATACCAGCAATTTTTCCAAAAGTAACAATCTCTAAAAGAGAATTACCACCTAGTCTATTCGCTCCATGTATATTAGCTTGTGCACACTCTCCACATGCATATAAATTTTTTATTGATGTTTGAGATGTTTTGTCTGTAAGTACTCCACCCATACTATAATGTGCTGAAGGAGTAATTGGAAGTAGTTGCTCTTCTAGTTTAACACCTGAAAACTCTAAGGCTAGTTTTCTTTCTTGTGGCATTAATTCATTGATTTTTTCTAAACCCAAATGTCTTAAATCAAGATATACTTGTTCATTTGAGTTATTCTTTGTATAGATAGCACGAGCTACTTTATCTCTTGCTTCTAATTCATTTATAAATCTGTTTTCATCTTCTGTAACTAGAAATCCACCCTCACCTCTAGCACTTTCACTTATTAAAATATTTGAGTTTAAAAGTGTTGTTGGGTGAAATTGTACAAACTCCATATTAGATAATTTAGCCCCTGCTCTTAATGCAATTGCTACTCCATCCGCACTATTAGAATAAGAGTTTGTTGTTTTATTTGAATAAATTCCTGCATAACCACCAGTAGCTAAAATTACAGTTTTTGCATTTATTTGTTTAACTTCAGAACTTAGAATGTCTAAAAATACAGCACCTTTACAAACATTATCTTCAACAATTAAATCAAGAAGATAATGTTCATTTATAATGTTTATATCATTTTTGATACATTGATCATAAAGTGTATGAACTATCTTTAATCCTGTGTAGTCAGATGAATAACATGTACGTATTTTAGATGTTCCACCGAACTTTCTTTGAGCAATTTGCTCTTTATCATTTCTATTAAAAGGGACACCTTTTTTATCTAACCAAAATATAGTATCTTTAGCTTCTTTACACATTATTGAAATAGCATCTTTATTTGCTATCTCTTTTGAAGCAAGATATGTATCTTTAATATGTTGTTCTACACTGTCATCTTCTTCATATAAAACAGCATTAATACCACCTTGGGCTTGAACAGTTTGAGAGTGAGTTGGAAATGTTTTTGAAATAAGTGTAACGTTAGATGTGTTTTCTTTTGCATTTAATGCTGCAGATAAACCTGCAGCACCAGAACCAATAATTAATACGTCAGTCATATTAATCCCAAAACTCTTTAATGTTTTGTGCCACTTCTTCACTGCTTGGTTTTTCATTTATTGACGGATCAATTTCTATATCCATTTGCTCAATTTTAGCAAGTGCTTTTTCTAGTTCATCTTCATCAATATCTTCAACTTCAGTAACATCATTTTGAATTTCAGATTCTATATTTTCTATTGTTGTTTTGTTTTCTTCAACAACTTTTTTTTGTTCTTTCACTTTTTTTTTGTAGTTTTCTACTTCATCTTTTAAAGCTAAATATTCAGTAATCAAATCTTCATATTTATTAAATTCTAATAGCATAAAACTTGGTTTACCATCTCTTAGAATTATTGCTTTTTCGATCTCTTTTTTTGTTAACTTATCAAAAATCCCTTTACTCTTTCTGATAAGTTCTGTAGAAGAATACATCTCATTTGATGTATATTGTAATAAACTCATATTAACTCCTATACATATAATAGTTAGTATTATAACACAAATTCATCTATATTTTTTATAATTAAATTAATAAGTTTATTCCTAGCTTCAATTGATGCCCATGCAATATGTGGAGTAATAATAAACTTATCATCATGTAATATTTCATTTAATATACTGTTTTTTGCTATTGGTTCTGTTTCAACTACATCTAGGGCACAGCAGAAGTTTTTCTTTTTAAATACTTCAACTAAATCTTCTTCATTTATTATGCCACCTCTTCCAACATTAACTAAAATTGATTTATCTTTTAGCAGTTCCAAATTAGATTTATTTAACAAATTAGAAGTTGCAGGTGTTAATGCACAGTGTATAGATATTACGTCTGACTCTTTTAAAAGCTCTTCAAGTGATACATTTTTGTATTGTGTATTAGTATTCTTACCTGATGTAGAATAGTATAATACTTCACAGCCAAATGCTTGCGCTATATGAGCTACTTTTTGTCCAATTGACCCTAGACCTATAATTCCCCACTTTTTGCCTTCTAGCTCAAAGAATGGCTTTTCAATATGGGTAAATATATCTGAGTTCTCCCATTGATTTGTTTTTGTATAGTTTGAATAGTAATCTAAGTGTTGAATAAAATCTAAAACAAGTGAAATAGTAACTTGTGCTACAGATGATGTCGAATACCCAGCTACATTTTTTACAACTATATTGGCTTCTTTTGCATACTCTAAATCTACATTATTCATACCTGTTGCTGCAATACAGATTAGTTTTATATTTGAGTTAGCCATAATATTTTTATCAATAACTACTTTGTTTGTAATTACAATATCTGCTTCTTTTACTCTTTCTAATATTTGATCTTGCGATGTAGTTTCGTATTTTACAACTTCTCCAAATTTGTTAAATCCTTCTAGATTTATATCTGATCCAAGTGTTTTAGTATCAAGAAATACAAGTTTCATATTAAGATTCCTTTACTTTTTTATTGTAAAGGTATCTTAATTTTGCTAAAAGTAGTTTTACTTTTTTGAGAAGATTTGTTCAGCCCACTCTGTGATTGGACCTCTTAGTACTTTTTGTAACTTAATTGCAAAGTTATTTACTAATGAGCTTTCATTTTTTGTAGATTTTAAAAGTGTTGTTAATGAGTTAGTATACTTATTTACATAGAAGTTATCGATCTGTTTATTAGATCCAAGGATAACTACTTTACATGTATTATCAATTCTTGATAAAACCATCTGCATTGTTTTATTTGACATATTCTGAGCTTCATCAATAATGATAAAGGCATTAGATAAAGTCCTACCTCTCATCTCACCTACCCACATCGTTTCAATGCAGTAATTAGCAATCATCTGCTCTATTCTTGCAGTTAATTCAGATTCATCAAGTTCTTGAATATTCTCTTGATTCTTTTTTGATTTCTTTCTTTTATAGTCACTTCTAATAATATAGTCTAAACTATCCATTAATGGATGATTATAGATTTTAAACTTCTCTTCAAAGCCTGGTAAGTAACCAATATCTTCACCCTTATCTAAAGACTCAATTGAGTTTCTAATATAGATAATTCTTTGGTATTGTTTTTGTCTTACAAGCTTCAAAGCTCCACTTAATGCTAAAAGTGTTTTTCCTGAACCTGCCTTTGCTTCTACTATTAATACATTAAAGTAATGAGATAATATTGCATTTGAAAAGAATAATTGCTCTTTATTTAATGGAGTAATTATTTGATTTCTTACTTCACCCTCATCTAATATTTTAATTCTTTTATTTTGAATAGAAGCTAAAATTACTTGATCTGATGCTTTTATTTTAAAACAGTATGAGTAGTTATAAGGTTGGTAGTCTTTATCAAAATTTATAATTTCTTGATTATCAAGCCCTTCTTGTTCATGAAAGTCTATAGTGATTTCTTTAATAAACTCGTAGTTAAAGTCCTCTTTTTTAGAGCCATTTAGAGCTTCAGTTTTTATATCAAGAGAAATAGCTCTAGTTCTTGCCATAATATCTAAAGATAAAAACTCTACCTCTTCATCGTAATAAATATTTGCAAATTTTGCTACTTCAAGTATTTTTCTGTCATTGATAATATTAAGCGAGACATTCTTTGTATTTATATCATACTCTTCTTTTGAGATGATATCTACAACAGTTTTTGTATTACTTTCAATTTCTAGTCTAACTATTTTGAAGTTTCCATTTTTTGTAGATTTCAAAATTGTTGAATTTTCTAGTATTCTTGCAAACTCTCTTGCTTGAAAGTTAATTTCATCAAAACCACTTTTTTTACTATCAATTTCATCAAGTACTGTTTCTGGTAAAATGATTAGATTTGTTGCTTCTTGAGATAACTTGAAGATGTTATTAGCATCTTCAAGTAAAATATTTGTGTCTAGTACATAGTATTTTTCAAATATCATTTTTCATCTTTTGGAGTTTGTTTTAGTACTTTATAGATAATAAATGCACCAAATAATAGTGTAATTGCAGTGAATAAAACAGAGAATGTTTTAGTTATTACATATGCAACAATTAGAAGAGATAGTACTGTAGGAACTTCATTATATGCTCTAAAGAAGTTTCCAGACTTCTCAAACTTATCAGCTTCTAAATCTTTTCTATATTTCTCTAATGACATAGAGTATATAACCAAAAAGAATGCAACAAGTAGTTTTGCATGCATCCATCCACCTGCTTCACCAGATAGTAAATATGGATTTAAATACAACATAAATCCACCACTTACAATTGTAGCCCACATCGCAGGAGCTCCAATATATTTGTATATTTTAAACTCTTGTACTTTTACTACATCTGTAAAATCTTTTTTATTTTTGTGCTCTACGTGATATACGAATAGTCTTGGTAAATAAAAAAGCATTGCCATCCACGACATAAATGCCATTACATGAAATGTAAGTACCCATGTATAGTATTCCATTCTAGTCCTTATGTTTGATTTTGTTTAACCATTCATTTAAAGTCTTTTCAAATCCAATGTTTAAACTCTCATATAAATTTAGATTCTCTTTTAGATATTCTTGATGTACATATCCACCATAATCATGAGGATATTTATATCCTATATGTTGTGAATCTAAGTGTTTTGGTACTTCTAATATTTTACCATTTTTAACTTCACTTAATGCTTTGTTTATAGCTTTGTATGCACTGTTTGACTTAGGAGATGATGCTAAATATATAATACACTGCCCTAACATGATTCTTGATTCAGGATAGCCTATTTTATTACAAGCATGCATAGTACTAACTGCTAAGTTAATTGCATTAGGATTTGCATTTCCAATATCTTCACTAGCAAATATTACTAATCTTCTAGTGATAAAATCAACTGATTCTCCACCATTAATAAGCCTTGCTAAATAATATAAAGCAGCATCAACATCTGAACCTCTAATGGATTTAATCATAGCACTTGCTAAATCATAGTGAGAATCTGATGATGATACTCCATCCCCTATTACATTCTCTCTAAGTTCTTTTAACAAATCAATATCTATATCTTTAGATACTTTATATGCAAAGTTTAAAAGTGTTAACATGGCTCTAGCATCACCAGAGCTTGATATTATCAGATATTCTATAGCTTCTTGAGTGAAGTTAACATCAACTTCATCTATAGCTGTATTAAGTATTTGATACATTTCTTCTTTTGTAAAGGCTTTAAACTCATATAAAAATGATCGTGATCTAATAGCATTAGTCAGTGTAAAAAATGGATTTTCTGTTGATGCTCCAATAATAATTGCATCATAATTTTCCATAATTGGAAGTAAAACTTCTTGTTGATTTTTTGAAAGCCTATGAACTTCATCAATAAAAATAAGAGGTTTGATTAAAGCATTTTTATATCTATCAAATACTTTTCTTAAGTCTTCAACTTTTATACTTGTTGCATTAAAATAGTAATAATCTGTATTTATCTCTTTTGCAATAATTTTTGCAAGTGTAGTTTTACCAGTTCCTGGTTTACCATAAAAAAATAGGTGTGGGATGTCTTTTTGTTTTATAAGTTTGTAGAGAGCTTTGTTTTTTGAGATTATATGAGATTGACCAACAAAGTTGTTTAAATTTGTTGGTCTAAGTTTATTCGCTAAATCCATTTACTTCACTATTTAAAAAGTGTCTTAGATTTCTATACTCTTCTTTTGAAAGGTATCTTGATTTTCCAGTTGGTAGGTTATTTAAAGAAATTCCTCCAAACTCAAATCTTTTTAAATCTAATACATCTAATCCAAAGTGAGCAAAAAATCTTCTAAGCTCTCTATTTTTACCTTCAGTGATTGCTACTCTAATTCTAGAGAATTTTGCATCATTTCTTTGAATATCATATGCTAAGAATGGTTTAAATGACATTGCTTTGATTTTTGATTTCTCATGAGCTCCAGCACTTGCATCCTCAAGCTCTAAACCATTTTGCATAGCCTCTTCTACTTTAGGTGTAATAAAACCGTTTACTTTAAGTTTATATACTCTCTCTAAGTCTGAAGTAGTTAATGCATTTACAACGTCCACAGAATCCGTTAGAAGCAATAAACCTTCTGAAGCGAAGTCTAACCTTCCAACAGGCATAAAGTGCTTATATTTGCTTCCTAAGCTATCAAAGATAGTCTTTCTTCCTTGAGGGTCATTCTTTGATACAATTTCACCTTTTGGCTTATTGTATACAATTACTGTGATCATTCTATTTTTGTCTTCTTTGATTTTCTTTTTACCAATTTGAACATCATCTTCTGCTGATACTTTAGTAGCTAGGTTAGTAACAACTTTACCATTAACCTTAACTCTACCCTCTTCTATTTGTTTATCAGCTTCTCTTCTAGAGTAACCACTATTATGTGAAATGAATTTGTTTAATCTTACTAATTCAATCTCTTCTTCTTGATTTTTTTTTCTCATTTTATTCCAGCTTCAATTAAATCATGAATATGTAATACTCCATTTAGAGTATTATCTTCATCTGTTACCACAAGAAGTTGAATTTTGTAATCTTCAATTACTTGTAGTGCATCACTTGCTAATAATTCTTTGTTTTTTAACATTTTAGGATTCATTGTTGCAATTTTCTCTACATTACATTCCATAGAGAAATCTTCATTCATAAGAGCTCTTCTTAAATCGCCATCACTTAAAAGTCCTAAAACTTTGTTATTATCATCAGTAATTATAACGTTTCCAAGTCTTCCTTCACTCATTATAAGGATTGCATCCTTTAATTTCGTTTCACGTGAAACAATAGGTAAATTCTCTTTTCTAAGTAGGTCATCAACCTTTATAAAAAGCTTTTTACCTAAGCTTCCACCTGGGTGGAATGATGCAAAATCTTCTTTTTGGAAGTCTCTTTTTTTCATTAAACATACTGCTAATGCGTCACCCATTGCCATTGTCAATGTAGTTGACGAAGTTGGAGCAGTATCCAAAGGACATGCCTCTTTGTCAACATGTATATTTATAAAAATATCTGAATATCTAGCTAATGTAGATTCTTCATTTCTTGCCATTGAGATTAAAGGAATATTGAATCTTTTTAAGTGAGGAAGAATTTGAACTAACTCTTCACTCTCACCACTATAAGAGATACCTAATACGATATCATCTTTTCCAATCATTCCTAAATCACCATGCATAGCTTCTGTTGGATGTAAGAAAAACGAAGAAGTCCCAGTACTTGCAAGTGTTGCAGCAATTTTTGCTCCAACAAGTCCCGATTTTCCTACACCAGTTACAATCAATTTCCCCTTAGAGTTTATTATCATATCAACAGCTTTGTCTATATCAAAAGAAAGGTTTTGTGCTGCTTTCTCTAACTCTTTTGCTTCTGTTAATAGTGTGTCTTTAATAATCTCTTCAAAATTCATTTTGCCCTACTTTTCTATTGTACAAATACTGTTGGTACAATCATTGGATATTTTTTATATTTTCTAATACAGTGTTTTCTTACTACTTTTCTGATTTCATCTTCTAAAATTCTAGAGTTTTTGAAAATACCAGGTTTTACATTTGCTAAGAATGTAGTTAAGATATCTTCAATCTCTTTTGAGAACATTTTATCTAATTTATCAGGAACTAGACCAAATGATGTTACTTTAGGTCTTTGAGCTAAAGTTCTATCATTTTCATTTACTTGAGCAACAACCATAACAACACCCTCGTTTGCCATAGTTTGTCTATCAATTACAATATCATCAGAAATTTTGTGGTTTAATTGGTTATCAATATAAACTTTACCAGTTTTAACTGTTTTTACTTTCTTTAAATATTTTGGTGTAACTTCAATTTGCTCACCATCACTCATAATGTATAAGTTTCTCTCTAATACACCACAGTCAACACCAGTTTGCCCGTGCTTTAATGCGTGGTTATATTCACCGTGAACAGGCATAAAGAACTTAGGCTTAACAAGTCTAAGCATTAACTTCTGCTCTTCTTGTGCCGCGTGACCTGATACATGAATATCTGGGTAGTCTTGGTATGCAACTTTTGCACCAGCTTTTAATAAGTGGTTAATAATTCCAGAAACAGAACCCTCATTACCTGGGATTGCTTTTGCTGAAAGAATAATTTGATCTGTTGGTTTAATCTTAATGTGTCTGTGTTCGTGAATTGCCATTCTGTATAGAGCTGACATTGATTCCCCTTGAGAACCAGTTGTTACGATTAAAACTTCATCATCATTATATTTATTAACTTCGTGTGCATCAATAAATTGATCTTTAGGGAATTTAATATACCCAAGACCCATTGCAAGTTCTAAGTTTTTCTCCATAGATCTTCCAATAACACAGATTTTTCTATTGAATTTTAAACCTTTTTCAATAGCTTGTGAAACCCTGTGAATATTTGAAGAGAATGTAGACATAATAACTCTACCTTTTGCAGTAGAGAAAATTCTCTCAAATGTAGGACCAACTGATTTTTCAGTTTTTGTAAATCCTGGAGAGTGAGAATTTGTTGAATCTGATGTTAGTAATAAAACACCCTCTTCCCCATAATGTGCTAATCTATGTAAATCTGTTGGGTATCCATCAATTGGAGTGTGGTCAATTTTAAAGTCACCTGTGTGAATAATTGTACCAGCATCAGTTTTTACAGCAATAGCAGATGAGTCAATAATTGAGTGAGTAATATGCATCCACTCTACTTCAAATTCACCAATTTTAATTGGAGTTCTTTTTTGAATAGCTCTGAAGTATTTTCTATGCTCTTTCATTTTGTGTTCATCAAACTTAGAACCAATCATTTCTAATGGTAAAGAAGTTCCATATACAGGGAATTGCATCTCTTTAAATAAGTATGGCATTGCACCAATGTGATCTTCGTGACCGTGAGTAATTACAATACCAGCAATTTTGTTTTTGATTTCTCTAATATAAGTGAAATCAGGAATTAAAATATCAACACCATGCATATCATCATCAGGGAAGCTCATACCAACATCAACAATAATTGCAGACTTTTCAGTCTCCATTACCATCATGTTTCCACCAATTTCACCTAATCCACCAAGTGGAGTAATTCTAATTTTAGATGTAGTATTAAGATTTAACTTATAGTGTGGGTTTAATCTATCTTTTTGAATTTTCTCATTGATAATATGAGCTTTTTTTAGATCATTAATCCAACCTTGACCTTTAGTAGGTAATTTTGGCTTAGGCTTTCTTCTTTTAGCATTTGGGTTTGTTTTACCTTGTTCCCTTTGATCTTTTTGATTAGGGTTAGGCTTTCTTTGTTCCTTCTGCTCTTTAGGAGTATTATTTTCTTTTGTTTCTTTATTTTGAGTATTTTTTGGAGCAGTTTGGTTATTAGTAACTTTTTCGTTTACAACAGTTTCTTCTTGTTTAGTTTCTTCCATTTTTAACCTTTGTATACATTTGGCTATACAAAGATGAACTTACTTCATGTGGTCTTACATTATCACTTATTTCTAATTCTTTAAAAATCTCAGATATTAAACTTTTATCTACAATTGAAGATAGGTTTTTAGATAGTTTCTTTCTAGGCTGCGTAAAACAGGCCTTTAGGAAACTTTTAAATTCCTTTTCAATAGATTTATTCATATCTTTTCTTACATAAAGAATTGAAGACATAACTTTTGGCGGAGGATCAAATGATTCTGGTGGTACATCAAATAATATACGTGAATCAATCGATAATAGCTCACAAATAATTCCTAAAGAAGAAAACTCTTTTTCATTTACTCGCGCAGTAAACTTTTGAGCAACCTCTTTTTGAATCATAACAATAATATGTTCACAATTGTCGTCTTCTAAAGCTCTTAAGATAATATTTGTTGCAATATAGTATGGTAGGTTTGCAATCATATCATATCTACCATCATGCAGAGTTTTTTGCCTGTCCCAAGCCTCTAAAACATCAGTGTGGATCAGTTTTAGTTTACCCTCTTGCATCTGCATTGCAAATTTTGACTCTAAGATACTAATTAAGTCAGTATCTACTTCATAAGCAGTCATATCTTTGTACTTGACTAAGTTTTTAGTCAAATCACCTAATCCAGGCCCAATCTCTACAACATAATTATTATTGTTGGGCATCGATTGGATGATCTTATCCAAAACAGTAGTGTCTATTAAAAAATTTTGTCCGAACTTCTTTTTTGCTTTTACTTTTTCCATAATCCCGAAGAGTATATCTGCTTTTAACTTACATTTAGATAAGATATATAGTAATAATAACAAAGGAATTTATTTGAGTAATTTTGCAAAAAGAATAATCCCATGTTTGGATGTTGATAACGGTAGAGTAGTAAAGGGTATTAACTTCGTAGGACTTAGAGACGCGGGTGACCCTGTTGAAGTTGCAAAAAGATATAACAATGAAGGTGCTGACGAGATAACTTTTTTAGACATTACAGCAAGCCACGAAAATAGAGGTACTATTGTAGATATTGTAAAAGAAGTGGCAAAAGAGGTTTTTATTCCCCTAACTGTAGGTGGTGGAATTAGAAAACTTGATGATATTTATAAATTATTAAATGTTGGATGTGACAAAGTATCAATTAACTCTTCAGCAGTAACAAATCCTGATTTAATCAATGAAGGTGCAAAAAGATTTGGAAGCCAGTGTATTGTAACGGCAATTGATGTGAAAAGAGTTGAAGATGGTTCATACCATGTATTTGTAAAAGGTGGTAGAGAAGATACTGGACTTGATGCAGTACAGTGGGCAAAAGAGGTTTATAATAGAGGTGCTGGTGAGATTTTACTAACTTCTATGGATACTGATGGAGCAAAAACTGGATTTGAGTTAAATATTACTGAGCAAATCTCTTCAGTTGTAGATATTCCTGTAATTGCATCTGGTGGTGCTGGAACAATGGAACATATCAAAGATGCCTTTGAACATGGTGCTAGTGCTGCACTTGCTGCTTCAATTTTCCACTTCAAAGAGATTGATATTATGGATTTAAAAAGATATTTGAAGGACAATAATATTCCTGTAAGGATTTAATTATGAATAAAAATTTATTAACTATTTTAGTGGCACTTTTACCAACTGCCCTATTCTCATATGAAGTTAGTTTTAATAAAAAGTTTAGCAAAGCAGTAACTCCAGATTTATTAACAACTTTCGTTACTGTAAATGTTGAAGATGATGATGAAGTTTTTATTAATAACAAAATTGAGATTTTTAACGAATATATAAAAAGTAATAAAACTATTACTAAAAAAAATGGAACTTATACTTTAAGCCCAAAATATAGATACTACAAAGATAAACAAGAGTTTACGGGATATGTTGGGAATTTAAGGTATCAAATTAAAACAGATGATGCAAAAAGAATAAACAAATTTTTTGATCAATTAATTGTTTTAAAACAAAAAGCAGACTCAAGAAAAGTAAAACTAAATATTTCAAATGTTACTTGGATTGTAAGCCCTGCTTTATACAATGAAATATTAGATTCATTGAGACTAGAAGCTATTAGATGGATTAATGGCTATACAACATCACTATCACAAACAATTAATAAGTCGTGTGAAGTGAAAAAAATCAATATAAATAATATAAACAATAATATTTTAAGAGCTAATGCAATGGCATTTTCAGATAAGGCTTCACATGTTGCACCTGAAAGAAGTGATAAAGAGATAAGTATTAGCCCAAATTTTGTAATGGAGTGTAAATAGATGATAATTTGTGCTGGAAGAAATGAAACTTTCCCTTTTGCCCAATCTATGGGAGTAGGGCTAGTTGAATCTGCAATTAATTTAACAAGAACATGTTTATTTAATAAACCTGATTACTTACTATTTATTGGTAGTGCAGGATCATACGGTGAGCATAAGATTTTTGATATTATAGAATCAAAAAGAGCTTCAAATATTGAATTAGCATTTTTAAATGATGATGCATACACTCCTTTAGATAATGTACTTGAATCAGAAAATAAGTTTGCTAAGAATGATACTATTATTAACTCATCAAACTATATATCAACAAATGAAGAACTTACGAAAAACTTCAATAAATATGGAGTAGGGGCTGAGAATATGGAGTTTTTCTCTGTATTACAAGTAGCTCGTGAGTTTGAAATCCCAGTAGCTGGGATTTTTGTTGTTACAAACTTTACAAACAAAAATGCCCATGAAGATTTTATGAAGAATCATAAAGTCGCAATGGAAAAATTAACTAACTACCTAGTTGAAAAAAATATAATTAAATAAAATTGGATAAATTATAATGGCAAAAGAAGAATTAAATTCAATCTATGATTATTCATTAGATGAATTAAAAACAATGCTAAAACCCTCATTTAGGGCAAAGCAGGTATATAATTGGTTATATAAAAAATATGCTTCATCTTATGATGATATGAAAAATATACCTAATGATTTAAAAGATGAACTAAAAGAAAAATACCCATTAGATATTATGGAAGTAGTAAAAAAAGAGCAAAGTACTGATGGTAGTATTAAGTATCTTTTTAAACTAAGAGATAACCATACTGTTGAAGCAGTTTTACTTTTAATGAAAAAGAAAAAAATTGATGAAGACGGGAATATTCAAAGAAGTGAACAATATACTGTTTGTATTTCATCACAAGTTGGTTGTAAAGTAGGGTGTACTTTCTGTCTTACTGCAAAAGGTGGATTTGTTAGAAACCTTACAGTTGGTGAATATATAGCTCAAATTGTAAATATTAAAAGAGATAATAATATTCCAGAAAATAAATCATTAAACATCGTTTATATGGGAATGGGTGAACCTTTAGATAACTTCAAAAACTTTACTAAAGCAGTACAAATATTCTCAGATGAAGAAGGTTTATCTATTAATAGAAGAAGACAAACTGTATCTACTTCAGGAGTTGCATCAAAAATTGAAAAATTAGGTGAAAAAGATTTAGGAATACAGTTAGCTATTTCACTTCACGCTGTTGATGATGATTTAAGATCTGAATTAATTCCAATGAATAAAGCTTATAATATTGCAACAATTATTGATGCAGTTAAAAAGTTTCCAGTAGATACAAGAAAAAAAGTAATGTTCGAATACCTTGTAATTAAAGGGAAAAATGATTCTATTGAGGCTGCAAGAAAACTACTTAGCTTATTAAATGGAATTCATGCAAAAGTAAATTTAATTTATTTTAATCCATACCCAGGTACAACATATCAGCGTCCAGAAGTAAAAGATATGATAAAATTCAAAGATTATTTAAATGAAAGAGGCCTAATCTGTACGATTAGAGAATCTAAAGGACTTGATATTTCAGCTGCTTGTGGGCAGTTAAAAGAAAAGGAAGCAAATGGGAGCACTTGAGATAGCCTTATTAGTATTCATCGCATTAGTAGCGGTAGTATCGGGAATAGGTTTTTATGTAAGTAATAAGAAAGAAGAGGAGAAGTAGTAAAATGGCAATTACAAGATTTGCGCCAAGTCCAACTGGATATTTACACATTGGAGGGCTTAGAACAGCTCTATATAGCTACCTTTGGGCTAAAAAAACAAACGGGGAATTTAAACTAAGAATTGAAGACACAGATAATGCAAGAAACAATGAAGATGCTGTAAAAGCTATCTTAGAAGCATTTGAGTGGGTTGGTATGCCAAGTGACTGTGAAATTGAATACCAATCAAAAAGAGTTGATATTTATAAAAAATACATCGCTCAGTTATTAGAAGAGGGTAAAGCATATAAGTGTTATATGAGTAGAGAAGAACTTGATGCTTTAAGAGCTAAACAAGAAGCTGCAAAAGAAAACCCAAGATATGATGGTACTTGGAGACCAGAAGAGGGGAAAACTCTTCCTTCTATTCCTGAAGGTGTTGAGCCAGTAATTAGAATCAAAGCTCCAACTGAGGGTTCTATTGTATTTGAAGATGGTGTAAAAGGAATTATGACTTTTGAAGCAAATCAAGTAGATGATTTTGTAATTGCAAGAGCTAATGGAATGCCAATTTATAACTTTGTTGTTGCTATTGATGACCATTTAATGGGAATGACTGATGTATTAAGAGGTGATGACCACTTATCAAATACTCCAAAACAAATTGTTATTTATAATGCATTAGGTTTTGATGTACCAAAATTCTACCATATGCCAATGATTAACAACCCTGCTGGTAAAAAACTATCTAAAAGAGATGGTGCTATGGATGTTATGCAATATAAAAGAGATGGATACTTACCAGAAGCACTTCTTAACTTCTTAGTTAGACTTGGATGGTCAAATGGAGATCAAGAGATTTTTTCAATGGATGAAATGTTAGATTTATTTGATCCAAACAATATTAATAAATCTGCATCTGCTTATAATGCAGAAAAATTATTATGGTTAAATGCACACTATATTAAAAATGTGTCAAATGAGAGATTAGCTACTGAATTAGAGTTCTTTGATTGTGTTTTAGAAGGACATGATAAAAAAGAGATGATTCTAGACTTATGTAAAGAGAGAGCTCAAACATTAATTGAGTTAAAAGATGCAATTTCAAATATCTTAGAAGTTCCTACTGAGTATGAAGCAAAAGGTTCTAAGAAGTTCGTAAAAGAGGGTACTTTAGAGATGTTAGAGAAGTATCTAGAATTACTTGAAGCAAACAAAGATACATTACATGTAGCACCAGACTATGAGGCAATTACTAAACCATTTATTCAAGATAATGGACTTAAATTCCCTCAACTATTCCAACCAATTAGAATAGCATTAACAGGTGGAACACAAGCACCTTCTGTGTATGATATTCTTGCTGTTTTAGGATTAGAAGAGTCGAAAAATAGACTAAAAGTGGCAATTGAGAAAAATTTTAATAAATAGCCATCACCTTCCTTGATTATTATTTAATAATTTGGCATAATATTTCTAATGTATAAAAGGAAGGGACAAATGAATATTTACGTTGGAAATCTATCTTATAGAATGGCAGACAAAGACTTAGAAGAAGTTTTTGCAAAATATGGTGAAGTTAAAAGTGCTAAGGTTATCATGGACAGAGAAACTGGAAGATCTAAAGGTTTCGGTTTTGTGGAGATGTTCAATAGAGATAGCGGAAATGACGCAATCGAAGCATTAAACGGAAATGAATGTGAAGGTAGAACTTTAAGAGTAAATGAAGCTAAACCTAGAGAAGAAAGACCTAGAAGACAATTCTAGGTTGCTTTTATTCATTAGTAAGTAACGAAGTGTTACTTCGTTGCTTACAAAACCTTATTTAAAAACTTTCCCACTCATCACTACTATCATTTTTATTTTCATGAATCACTTTATTTTCAATAGGTTTATTTTCTATTTTTGGTTTTATTTCGGTTTTAATACTAGGTTCTCTTGATACTTTTTTAGTATTACCTTTTCCATCAAAATGGTTTTTATCTACATTTTCTACAACTTCTAAGGCAATTTTATTAGTTTCTAGTGCAATACCATTAGTTTTATCAGCAATAGCTGCATTTTGTTGAGTAAATTGATCTAACTGTCCAACTGCATCTGCAATTTGAGTCATACCAATAGTTTGCTCTTTTGCAGCATTTGTAACATCATCAATTAAAGCACTTGTTTGCATGATTTTTTCATCAAGTTTATTAAATCCTTCAATCATAGAAGAACTAATTTTCTTACCATCATTTGCTTTAATAGTAGCACTTTCAACTAAATCTTTAATCTCTTTAGCTGCTTCAGCAGATCTAGAGGCTAGGTTTCTTACTTCTTGCGCAACAACTGCAAAACCTTTACCTGCTTCACCAGCAGTTGCAGCTTCAACCGCAGCATTTAGTGAAAGAATATTTGTTTGGAAGGCAATTTGATCAATTACAGAAATAGATTCATTAATATTTATTACTGTCTCATTAATATCATCCATTGCTTTAACTGTATGTGTTGCTAAAGTTTGACCTTCATTTGCAGATGTTTTAGTTTCATTTGAAATATTAAACATCTCTTGAGCTTTTTGACTTGTTTGTTCAATATTACTAGTAATCTCATCAATAGAAGCTGCTGTTTCTTCAAGTGAAGAAGCTTGTGATGTGGCATTAGTACTTAATACTTTAACATTAGATGTTAAATCATCTGAACTTTGTTGTAATAAAACACCATCTCTTTCATTATCTTGAAGCATGTGAGTAATCATTCTATTCATTTGAATAATCTCATTTCCAATTTTACCACTTGTTTGAGTATCAAGTTTTGCAGTAAAATCCCTTTGAGTATATTTACTTAAAGCATCACTTATTTTATTGATATCTTTACCTACTAATGATTCTAGTTGATTTAACATATCATTTAAAAGATTTTTTAATTCATTTAATGATTCAGTTGTAGTTGATCTATCAATTCTTTTATCTAAATGTCCATCAGATACCCTGTGTACAACTGTTTTAACATTATCAATTAGCATATTATCTTGGTCAATTCCAACTCTGATTTTTTCCACATTTTCATTTATACTTGCTGCCATAATCCCAAATTCATCTTTTGATTTAATATCAATTTGTTTTGGATTAGTTGATTTTTTATTTAAGTAATCAAAGAAGTCATTTAACCCTTCACTAATAGAAGCAAGATTTTTATTTAAACTTCTAATAGATACAAAAATTACACCAGTTACTAAAACAACAGCAATAATTCCTGCAATAATAGAGAAAAACTTCATAAAAATTGCATGGGCTAAGTATTCATCAACTGGAACAGAAACCATAAATGTCCAATTATCTCCATTTGATAATTTAAATGAGTTTGAATAATAGTATGAGTCTTTTTCTGTTGCAATAGAGTATTTATCAAAATTATGGTGTTGTCCACTTTTTGATTTATTTAAAGCTTGAGCATAATCTTTATCATTTTTTACAATATCAAGAAGTTTTTTACCCACAAATTGGGCTTTTGGGTGACCAATGATAAACTCATGATGATCTACAATAAATGTATATCCCGATTCAAAAATCTTAATAGAATTTGCCATTTTTGAGAAGGTATCCATTGTAATATCAATACCAATAGAACCTATAAACTTACCATTATGATACATAGGTACTGCAACTGTTGACATAAGTACTTCTACTCCATCAACTGGGTACATATATGGTTTTGTGATGTATGTTTTACCACTTTCCATAGGTCCTTTTACCCACTCTAAATGCTCACCATACTGACTACCTGGGGCTATTGTAATTTTAGAACCAGACTTAGCAATATAGGGATTAAATTGACCTGTTTTGTCGTACCATTTTTTTGAATCATTTGGATCACCAGCTTTAAAGAAAAGCTCTTTTTCTTTGATTTTAAACCAAAATCCAACAATAAATGGATTATCGTTTAAAATATCAGATGCAAAAGCTAGTACTTCTTTTTCATTTAATGGATGACCAACTTTTAGGGCATTCATATATTTAAAAGCCATTGCTTTTGAAATAGTGATTGATTCATCAACTTCTGCTTGAATTTTTGCAGCGTTTTTTGAGGCAAGTTCTTCTATGTAGGTTTTAGCATCTTTTTCAGAGGCCTCAGAAGAGTATTTTGTTACAAAAAATATTGTAATACCAAAAACGACTATTATCGTTCCTAAAACTTGTAGTAAAAGCTTGTTTCCAAAGCTAGACTTTTTTTCCATGATTTACTCCTAGTTGGCATATAAGAAAATTTTATCATAATATAGATTATTTTTGTTAGTTGAAGTGTGACAGAGTATTGATAAATTACAAAATAGACTAGGTTTGTATAATGTAGATATGGCTATTTTACAAGTGATGTTGTAAAAAATAAAGTTTTTCTGTGATTACAAAGGATGTAATCACAGAATATAAATATTAGAAACTTTCCCATTCATCATCAGAACTAGTATCTTGTACTATTTTATTTTTACTAGTATTTATTTTAGGTTCTGGTTTTGAATAAGCTTTAGTTTGTGGTCTTGAAGTTACTGGTGTTGAAGGAGTATGAGTTACTTCTTGTTTAACACTTTTTTTAATATCACCTTTTCCATCAAAGTTGTTTTTGTCAACACCTTCAACTACTTCTAAAGCAATTTTATTAGTTTCAAGGGCAATAGAGTTTGTTTTATCAGCAATTGCCGCATTTTGTTGAGTAAATTGATCCAATTGCCCAACTGCATCAGCAATTTGAGTCATACCAATAGTTTGCTCTTTTGCAGCATTTGTAACATCATCAATTAGTTTACTTGTTTCTAAGATTTTTTCATCAAGTTTATTAAAGCCTTCAATCATAGAAGAACTGATTTGTTTACCATCATTGGCTTTTACAGTAGCACTTTCAACTAAGTCTTTGATCTCTTTTGCAGCTTCGGCAGATCTTGATGCTAAGTTTCTAACTTCAGCAGCAACAACCGCAAAACCTTTACCAGCTTCACCAGCAGTTGCAGCTTCAACCGCAGCATTTAGTGAAAGAATATTTGTTTGGAAAGCAATTTGATCAATTACTGAAATTGCATCATTAATATTAATTACCGTGTCATTAATATCATCCATAGCTTTTACTGTTTGAGTTGCTAAGGTTTGACCTTCACTTGCAGAAGTTTTTGTCTCATTAGAGATATTTAACATCTCTTGAGCTTTTTGACTTGTTTGTTCAATATTACTTGTAATTTCATCAATTGATGCAGCTGTTTCTTCTAAAGATGAAGCTTGAGAAGTTGCATTGTTACTTAATACAGTTACGTTTGATGTAAGCTCTTGTGAGCTTTCTTGTAATGATACTCCATCTTTTTGATTGTCTTGAAGCATGTGAGTAATCATTCTATTCATTTGAATAATCTCATTTCCAATTTTACCACTTGTTTGAGTATCAAGTTTTGCTGTAAAGTCTCTTTGAGTATATTTAGTAAGAGTATCACTAATTAAATTAATATCTTTACCAATTAGAGATTCTAAAGTATCTAACATATCATTTAAAAGATTTCTTAGTTCGTTTAATGATTCTGTTGTAGTTGATTTAGAAATTCTTCTATCTAAATGACCACCAGACACATTGTTTGCAATATTTTTAACATCTTCAATTAAAGCATTGTCTTGATCAATACCTACTCTAATTTTGTCAACATTTTTATTTATTGAATCAGCCATAACTCCAAACTCATCATTTGAATTGATTTCAATGTTTTTAGTATTTGAAGACTCTTTATTTAAATATTTAAAGAACGAATCAAGCCCAGTTGAGATAGACGCAAGGTTTCTATTTAGTTTTTTAACTGATAAGATAATAACTAGTGCTATTAATAGTAATCCCACTAATCCAGAAATAATTGAGAAATTTCTCATAAATGAAGCATGTGCCAAATACTCATCAACAGGCGCTGCAAGTACAAAACTCCAGTTGATATTGTCATTACCAATTTTAAAAGCTTTTGAGAAGTATAAAGACTCAAGTCCATCTTTTACAGACTCTTTAAAAAATAGTGTATCTTTACCATTTTTTGTATTTTCAAGTAAATTTAAATGCTCTTTAGAGTTATTTGTAACACTAGAAACTGTTTTCCCCACAAATTTTTCTGTTGGGTGACCAATAATATATTCGTGATGGTCAACAATAAAAGCATATCCATTATCATAAAGTTTAATAGAGTTTGCCATTTTTGAGAATGTATCCATAGTAATATCAATACCAATAGAACCTATGAATTTCCCTTTGTCATACATTGGAATAGCTACTGTAGACATAAGAACTTCTACTCCATCAACAGGGTACATATATGGTTTAGTAATATACATTTTACCACTATCCATTGGCCCTTTAATCCATTCTAAACTTTCGTTATATTGGCTACCTGGTGCGATAGTTACTTTGTTTCCAGCCATTGCAATATATGGATTAAATTGACCTGTTTTATCATACCAACCTCTATTATCATCTGGTGAACCTGCTTTATAGAAAAGTTCTTTTTCTTTGATTTTAAACCAAATTCCAACAATAAAAGGATTCTTTTCTAGAATATTTGTAGAAAAGTCTATTAACTCCTGTTCATTTAGTGGGTGACCTGAAGTTAGTGCTGACATATATTTAGTTGCTAAAACTTCTGAGATTGTAACTGATTGGTTTACTTCTGCCTGAATTTCCCCTGCATACTTACTAGCTAATTCTTTGATGTATGCTTCAGTAGTAGTTTCCGATGTCTCAAATGAGTATTTTGATATAAAAAATGTAGAAATACTTAATACCAAAATAGTTACACCTAAAACTTGTAAAAGTAGTTTATTTCCAAAACTTGACTTCTTCATAATGTTTCCTTAATTATAATAATACAAATTATCATAGCATAAAAAGCACATTATTTAGTTACAAAAGTTAGTTATTTATTATTGAATTTAGTTATATTTAAATGAGTAAAAAATTATGGAAGGGATGCCGAAGACTGAAATGGGGTTAAGTTCGCGCTTAACTAAAGATTTCGAAATTTCAGGAATTGCTTCGGCATCTTGTTACTGCTGCAATAACTTATTATAATTATATAAGATTTTGGTGTATTGTGTGTGTAGAGATATATGAAACTTAAACAGAATTAAGAAATATGAATATTTGTAACTTTTTTTGTTAATTAAAGTTTGATATGATTTTGTTTTAATTTGAAGAAGGTGTATGATGAAAATCTTTTTATTGGAAGATGATATTTTATTAAATGAGATAATAAGTGAACATTTAGAAGCAAAAGAACATGAGGTGAAATCTGTATATGATGGGGAAGAAGCTCAAGATTTGCTTTATGCAAATACTTATGATTTATTACTTTTAGATGTAAATGTGCCTAATATAAATGGTTTTGAACTTTTAGAAAACCTAAGAGAAAATAAAATCAAAACACCTGCAATATTTATAACTTCCCTAGATATGATTGATGATGTAGAAAAAGGCTTTAAAGTTGGTTGTAATGATTATATTAAAAAGCCATTTGAATTAAGAGAGCTTGATTTACGAATTGAAAATATAAAAAACCTTTTTAATATTCAGCCCGAAACTGTTATTAAAATAGGAGAAACTGTTGTTTTTGATACAGCTAATCATGAAATCACAAAAGACTCTCAAAATATTACAATTGCACAAAAAGAGTGTGAAGTTCTTCATTATCTAATAAAAAATAAAAATAGATTTGTAAGTATTGAAGAGCTTAGTTTAAATATTTGGTCTTATGAAGAATCTCCTTTAGCTTCAACTATTAGAACATATATAAAAAATTTACGTAAAATACTTGGTGAAGATGCAATATTAAATACAAGAGGAGTTGGTTATAGATTTAACAAGTAGTGAAAAAAGTACCCTTCTTAGGTTTCTAGGACTTTATCTTGGTTCTTCTTTTATTTTAATGCTGTTTATTGCCTTTTTTTATTTCCAAAATGAACAAAGGTTATATCTTGATTTAACAAAATCAAATATGCAAAACTTAGCTTCAAAGATTTCATCAAAGATAATCTATTCTCATATGAGTGGAACAGCTTTTAACAAAGAAGAAGTATTAACTCTAAAAAGCTACAAACTATCTTTTTATAATGATAAAAAAGAGAAGTTATTTGGAAATTTAGATGAAAATATAGACTTTTCTCAAGCTATGTATGAAAAAAACAACTCTTTAATTTTAGTGGATAAATCAACATGGGGACATCTTGGAATTGATTTTATTGTAATTCAGGATAACACGCACTTTGCAATTATAAAAGATTTAAAATTTACTATTGTAATGATGTTTTTATTTGTTTATTTAATCATTGCAATCATTGGGTTTTATTTAGCTCAACTATTTTTAAAACCAATTAGAAATGAAAGATTAAAACTAAACAATTTCATAAAAGATACAACTCACGAACTAAATACTCCTATTTCAGCTATTTTAATGTCAACAGAGAGTGATAAGTTAAATGAAAAACAAATACAAAGAATAAGACTTAGTGCAAAAAGAATCTCTGAGGTTTATAAAGACCTGACTTACACTTTTTTACAAAAAAAAGAAGAAAGGGTTATTGAAAAACTAAACCTAAAAACTGTTTTAGAAGAGCAGTTAGAATACTTTAAAATCTTGGCAATGAAAAAAAGACTAAGTGTAGATATAAAGTTAGAAGATTTTGAATATGAAATGAATAGGGATGATTTTATAAGAGTTATAAACAATCTAATCTCAAATGCTATTAAATACAATAATGTAGGTGGAAAACTAAAAATTCATTTTCAAAATGGAGTTTTACAAATAGAAGATACAGGTATTGGAATTGAGCAAAAGAAGCTAAAAGATATATTCAAAAGATACTATAGGGGAACTTCACAAGAGGGTGGCTTTGGAATTGGCCTTAGTATTGTAAGTTTCATTTGTCAGAAATACAACATAAAAATTGATATTAAATCCAAGCTAAATAGTGGTACTACTTTTATTCTAAAATTCTAACTCCACACAAACTCCTCACTATCTAAGTAAGATTTCTAAAATTAAATTAGGAGTCTTACATGAAATCACTTTTCAAAGTAATTGTTGCAATGTTTCTTGCAGTTGGGTTTTTAAATGCAGAACCTGTATCTCAAACAGGTGAAAAAAACGGTTATGAAATCAAACTTACATCTGAAAAATCACTAGTTGTTGGTGATAACACTATGTTTGTTCAATTATCAAAAGATGGTGACACTGTTACAAATGCAAAAGTAAAAGCGAAGTTCTTTATGCCAGAAATGCCAGGTATGCCATATATGGAATACAAAGATAAAGCAAAGCTAGTTGGTGATAAATACAAAATGATGATTAACTTCTCTATGGGTGGAACATGGCAGTACCAGCTTAAGTTCAAAACAAAAGAGGGGAAAATCCATACAGTTAGAGGAAGTGTGAACTTATAATGAAAAAGCTAGCAATACTACTATCTTTTACAGCTTCATTGGCATTAGCTAATAGTGTTGATGAGATTGTAAAAAGTGCATATCTTAATAATCAAGATTTAAAAAGTTTACAAAAAGCTATAGATACAGCTTCATATAATATCTCTTTATCAAAAAAGTGGAAAGACCCAGTGTTGACATTTGGGGTTAATGATATTCATTTTGATGAACCACTAAAAAGAGATAAAGAACCTATGCAAGCACAATATGTAGGTTTTTCACAAATTATTCCAGTAGGGAAAAAACTTGATATTCAAGAAGATATTGCCAAAAAAGATAAAAGTATTGCATCGCTTCTTTTAGAAGATAAAAAACTAAAACTAAAATCAAAGATATATGAAGCTTCATATAGTATCTTGATGTTAGAGCAAAAACTAAAACTTCTAAACTCATACGAAAGAAATATAAAAAAGTTAAAAAAACTTTCAAATGATTTGTATAAGTTTGGGAAGTCAAATCAAAATGAGATATTAAATGCTGATATTTCACTTGTTAATTTACAGATTCAAAAACAAAACTTACAAAATATGATAGATAATTCATATTTAAAACTAGAACAAATCACTTATAAAAAGATAGATAATATTTCTAATAGTGTTGATATAAACAAACTAGTTTTACATATGGATGTGAATTCTCACCCTAAGATTAAAATACAAGAGCTAAAAAGCAAAAAGTTCTTGGATGTTGCAAGATTGGAAAAAGAGAATGAACGATCTGATATTAAACTAAATGTGGCATATTTCAATAGGGATTCAAAGTATGAAGATTATGCAAATATCTCTGTGAATATTCCTCTAAGTATTTACAAAACTCAAAAAGTAAAAGCTTTAAGAGCAAGAAGTAAAGCAAATGAAGTTAGCTCAAAAATTCAAGATTTAAAACAATCACTTCAAACACAAGTGAAGGTTTTACAAAACAATGCAAATGTGGCTTATGAAAACTACACGCTAATTCAAAAAAGAGTAATTCCTTTAAAAAGAAAGATTCAAAAGAATATTGAAAACTATAATAGTTTCTCTCAAATAAAACCACAAATGGCTATTAGGAACTTAAATGAGTTAATCTCATATGAATTAAAAGCAATAGATGAAAAAATCAAATACTTTTCAAACTATTCTCAAACGAAATATTACAATGCAAGGCAAAAGTGATGAATATAAATAAAGCACTATTATTAATCTTTTTTACACTGTTCTTTTCAACTGCAAATGCGAAGATTATAGAAGTAGAACAACTATTTAATAGAACTACTGTAAAAGTAAAAGAACAAAGTATAGGTGAAACAAAAAGTTTCTACGGAAAAACAAAAATAGATGAGTCAAAACTAACTGATATAGTTACTAGATTTGATGGTTTTGTAACATCACTTGAAGCAAATAAGAACTTTATGTTTATTAAAAAAAATCAGCCTTTGTTTTCTATATATTCAGATGAGATATTAGCAATTCAAAAAGAGATTCAAATAGCAAAGAATGTAAATAGGAATTTATACAGAAGTACAGTTGAGAAACTAGATAGATTTGATATCTCAAAAGGTGAAATCAATAAACTAAACGCAAATAAAATTAAAGCAAAAGGTATTACAGTTTATTCACCTTCTAATGCAATAGTTTTAAAGAAAAATATAAATGATAAAAGTTTTGTTAAAAAAGGAAAACTTCTTTTACAGCTGGCAAATATAGATAAAATTTGGTTTATTGCAAAGGTATATCAAAAGGATTTAAACTTTATCAAAAAAGATATGAATGCTAGAGTTTATATAGATGGTTTTGGTAAATCAATCCCTACGAAAGTTGACTTTATTTATCCATACTTAGATGAAAAAACAAAAACTATAGATGTTAGGTTTGTACTTGATAATAAAGACTTAAAAATCTATCCAAATATGTTTGCCTCAGTGAAGATAAAATCATCTTCAAAAACTATGTTAACTCTTCCAAAAACAGCAGTATTAACAAAAGGAAGCAACTATTATGTATTTAAACCAGTATCAAAAACTGAGTTTGAACCAGTAAAAGTAGAAGTAAAAAGAATTGCTTCATCTAAATATGAAATCTTAGATGGTTTAGAAGCAGGAGATGAGGTAATAAATAATGCTCTGTTCTTACTTGATTCTGATGCAGTTACAAATGCTTTATATGAAACTGATGAAGATGATGATTGGTAGGATGCAGTAATGGTTGAAAATATAATCTCATATAGTATAAGAAATAAATTCTTAGTTCTATTTTCTGTAATAGTTCTAAGTATTGCATCTTTTTGGGCTGTAAAAAACACCTCTTTAGATGCTTTACCAGACTTATCACCTCCCCAAGTAATTGTTCAAGTTAAATGGGCAGGGCAAAGTCCTAAAACAATTGAAGAGCAAGTTTCATATCCATTGATATCAAACTTGATGTCTTTACCTAATATTGAAACAGTTAGAGCTATGAGTTCTTTTCAAAATGCTCTTATTTATATCATCTTCAAAGATGGAGTTGATTTATACGATTCAAGAAACAGAATTTTAGAGCAACTATCTCAACTTCAAGGTACATTCCCCCAAGGTGTGGATGTAGCAATTGGTCCAGATGCAACTGGTGTTGGTTGGGCTTATCAATATGCTTTAAAATCTGATACTAAAGGTTTAGATGAGTTAAGAACACTGCAAGATTACTACTATAAGTTTGCACTTTTAGGTGTAGATGGAGTAAGTGAAATAGCATCTATAGGTGGATTTATAAAAAACTATGAAATCACTTTAAATCAAGATAAGTTAGTTCAATATAATCTTAGTATAAATGATGTGAAAAACGCCCTTAAAAAGAATAATGATGAAAAGGGTGGAAGAATCATCTTAGAGAATGGTTTTGAGCATATGATTCAAGCCAAGGGTTATTTAAAAAGTATAGTAGATATAGAAAATATCACTATTAAAACAAATGGTTCTATTCCTCTAACTATCAAAGATATAGCTGAGGTAAATATCACTTCATCAAATAGACGTGGTATGGCTGATTTAAATGGAGAAGGTGATACAGTTGGTGGTATTGTAGTTGTAAGATATGGGGAGAATCCATATGCAGTTATAAAAAGAGTAAAAGAGAAATTAAACACTCTTAAAATAGATGGGGTAGAAGTAGTAGAAGTTTATGATAGAACATCACTTATTGATAAGGCTATTGATACATTAAAAAATACCCTTGTGGAAGAGTCTATTATTGTTATGGTGATTTCTGCACTATTCTTATTTCACTTTAGAAGTGCTTTAATTATTATCATTACTTTACCTATTACTGTATTGATTACTTTTCTTTTAATGAAAGCATTTGGAATGGGTTCAAATATTATGAGTTTAGGTGGTATTGCCATTGCAATTGGGGCAATGGTAGATGCAACTATTGTAATGGTTGAAAATGCCCATAAATATCTGCAAGGTAAAGAAAATATTAGTAATGCTGAAAGAGTAGAGATTATCATCAAATCAGCAAAACAAGTAGGGCGTCCTATCTTCTTTGCTTTAATACTTGTAGTTGTATCTTTTTTACCTATTTTTGCTTTAACAGGACAAGAAGGAAGACTATTTACTCCTTTAGCCTTTACTAAAACCTTTGCCATGATAGCAGGAGCAATACTATCTATTACTTTAGTTCCTATTTTAATGGTATTTTTCATTAGAGGTAAGATATTAAATGAAAATAGAAACTACTTAAATAGATTTTTTGTATTACTATACTCACCACTTCTAAAAATATCTCTTAGAATTAGATATTTAATAGTATTAGCCTTTATTGGTGTAATAGTGATGGCATATCCAGTTTATAAAAAACAAAACTGGGAGTTTATGCCTATGATGAATGAACAGACTTTTATGTATATGCCTGTAACTCCTTATGGTATAGGAGTGGATTTAGCTAGAGAGTTAACTCAAAAAACAGATAAGATACTTAAGTCTTTTCCTGAGGTTGATACTGTATTTGGTAAAGCTGGACGAGCTGAAACTGCAACAGACCCTGCACCACTAGCTATGATTGAAACTATAGTTACATTTAAACCAGAGTCCCAGTGGCGTGAGGGTATGACCTACAAGAAGTTAATGAGTGAAATGGATCATAAACTTCAAATAGCAGGACTTATTAACTCATGGACATATCCAATTAGAGGAAGAATTGATATGCTTCTAACTGGTATTAGAACACCTCTTGGAATTAAGTTGTATGGTAATAATCACCAAAAATTAGAAGAGACAGCAGGATTAATAGAACAAAAACTAAAAGCCCATAGTAATACATTATCGGTTTCAACAGACAAAATTAATTCAGGGTATTATCTGAACGTAGATGTTGATGAGGTAAAACTTGCTCGATATGGTATTACAAAAAATGATGTTTTATCAACTATCTCTTTAGGAGTTGCCGGAGCTAAAGTATCTACATTTTTAGATGGATTAGAGAGATATCCTATGACTCTTAGGTTTGAGACAACTCAAAGAGAAGATATAAATGCTTTAAAAAATCTTCATATCAAAACAAAACTAGGCTTCCAGCCTTTAGAAATGTTTGCAAATTTATATTATGAAGAAGGTCCATCGGTGATTAAGTCTGAGAAGGCTTTAAATGTAAACTTTATTTATATCACACCTAAAAATGGTATTTCAGCAAAACAGTATAAAGATGAAGCTAAAGAGCTTTTAAAAGATATTAAACTTCCTGAAGGTTTCTTTTTTGAGTGGGCAGGGCAGAGTGAATATCTTGAATCAGCAATGGAAAGATTGATTTATATTATTCCTTTAACATTTGTGATTATCTTTATTTTGATTTTCTTTGCATTAAGAAATCTAACATATACGATGATTATCTTCTTTACATTGCCATTTGCATTAACAGGAGGGATATTCTATTTAGATTATCTAAACTTCAATATCTCCATTGCAGTAATAGTTGGTTTCCTAGCCTTGTTAGGAGTTGCAGCAGAAACCTCTATTGTAATGCTTATATATTTGCATGAAGCAATGGTAGAGTTATATAAGAAGATTGATAAGCCAGATGATAAAGACTTATTTCATGCAGTTTATAAAGGTGCAGTATTAAGGCTTAGACCTAAGCTTATGACCTTATTTGCAATTTTGGGTGGATTAATACCAATTATGTATATCAATGGTGTTGGTAGCGAAGTAATGCAAAGAATTGCAGCACCTATGATTGGAGGAATGTTAAGTTCTGCATTCTTAACACTTATTGTGATACCTTCAATTTTTTATATCTTAGCTTTAAAACAAGGCGAAAAACTAGCAAATACTAATATTTCACACTAAAAAGCAAAAGGGAGAATCTCTTTTGCTTTAATAGTAGATTTCTAGTGGTAATTATTTAGGTAACATATAAATAATATTATAATTATGTGTCAAAAGATGATAAATTTTTAAATTATTTGGAAAATATTTATAATCTAAACATTTTCTACACAAAAATCCATTAAAATTCTCATATAACATTTAGGAATAGATGTTAAAAAATTGAAAAAAAGTTTTGATAGAAAGAAAGATTTTTATCTTCAAAGTTTTTTACTTTGACTTCTTTGAAAACTTGTAAAACAAGAAAATTGTGGCATCAGGCCAACCCTAATTGCGCTTAAAGTAAATGCGGCGCTGTTGAGATAAAAATAAAATAAAACTAAGGATAAAAAATGAGCACTAAAATGAAATTAGCAGGAATTATGTTAGGAGCAGCACTAACAACTACAGCGGCATTTGCTGGATCAGGTTCGTGTGGAGCAGGTAAATGTGGTGGAGAAGCTAAAACTGAGAAAAAAGGTTCTTGTGGAGCAGGTAAATGTGGTGGCGACATGAAGAAAGATATGAAAAAAGGTTCTTGTGGAGCAGGTAAATGTGGTGGCGACATGAAAAAAGATGCGAAAAAAGACATGAAAAAAGGTTCTTGTGGAGCAGGTAAATGTGGTGGCGACATGAAAAAAGAAGGTAAAGCATCAGGTTCTTGTGGTGCTGGTAAATGTGGTAGTAAATAATCACTAGAAGATAAAAATAAAGAATAGGTAAGATGATAGATTTAAAAGGGTGCGGACTAGGTTTAAGAAGTGATTTTCTGCTTGACCTACCAAATACAAAGTTTAGACCGGATTGGTGGGAAGTGACTCCAGAAAACTGGATGCACATGCCCAAACTGTTTGAAAAAGCTTTTGAAGAAGCAGTTTTTTCTAGACCAACTGTGGCCCATGGTCTATCATTATCTATTGGTTCTGTTGACAAACTTAATCGTAAGTTTGTTAAACAGATCAAAACTTTCCTTGATAGATACAATATTGAACACTACTCAGAACACTTAAGTTTCTCATCGTTGGATAATAAACAATCATATGAGTTATTACCTGTACCAATGACTAAAAAAATGGTAAATGTAATCTCTGATAGGGTTAAAGAAGTTGAAGATATTATTCAAAGAAATCTAATACTTGAAAATGCAACATATTATTTAGTACCATACTCAGAAATGAGAGAAGTTGACTTTATAAATGAAGTAATGGAAAAATCAGGTGCTAAAATGCTTTTAGATGTAAACAATGTATTTGTAAACTCTGTAAATCATGGCTTTAAAGCTAGAAAATTTATAGATGAAATAGATAAATCTAAAGTTGCTTATATGCATATGGCAGGTCACTATTTTGATGAAGAAGCAAATATGAAAATTGATTCTCATGGAATGCCTATTTGTTCAGGTGTATGGAAATTATTAGATTATACATTAAAACAAGTGGATGCTCCTGTAATGATTGAAAGGGATAACAATATTCCTCCATTAGAAGAGTTAATTACTGAATATAAACAGATGAAAAAGATTTGTAAAGAAGTTAGAAATGCCTAAATTAGAAAGAGATGTAGAAGATAGATTTTTTGATATTATTACTAATCAAAAAGATAATCCAAGCTCAAATGCTTATGGAGTTTATCAAAAGTTAGTATATTATAGATTTGAAGAAATCATTAAAAACACTTTTTTAGAGTTTGTTAAACATATCTCAGAAAAAGATTTAGAAAAATCAGTATATGCATTTTTACAAAATCCCCCATCAACTCCTTTTGTATGGCAAATAGCAAATGATTATAGAAAGTTTGTAAAAAAGAACAAGATTTTTGATGATAAAAAGTTTTTATATGAGCTTTTATATTTTGACTGGATTGAAGTTGAAGTACTTATGAAAGAGTATAAAGAGAAAAAAACTAAAAACTTCTCTTGGAATAAATCATATAAATTAGCACCAAGTGCTAGAATCAAAAGATTTAAATACGATATTATTAACAAAGATTTTGAAACTAAAAGAGAAAACTATCTAATAATCTATTTTGATTTTGAACAAAAAGAGGTTTTATTTAGAGAAATAAACCAATTTATTTATGTTTTAGTTCAAAGATTAAACAAAAAGCAGACAGTTGAAGAGACTTTAGAAGCTTTATGTGAAGAGAATGAAATAGAATTAAATGAAGCTAAGGCTGTTTTAGAAGAGCCATTAAAAGAGTTATTCTTCAATCAAGCACTAATTAAAAATTAGTGTTTCTTCCTTATATATACATTTCTTAAAAAAAATTGAATAATTTATAACTTTCTACAGTTAAACTTTTTATTTATTATTATATAATATTGTCAAATTATAGGTTTTATACAAAGGGGCAATTATGAAAATAAATAAGAAGTTAGGAATTTTCGTTTCATCACTATTATGTACTACTGCATTAAGTGCAGCTAATCAAGTAAGTATGTCAGCAGATGGAACAGGAGATTTTTTAATTGCACCATTTTATGAAGCAAAAAAAGATGTTTGTAGTGAAATCAAAGTCTTTAATATGAACGAAAATAGTTCTGTACTTGCAAAGGTTGCATTTAGAGAACAAAAAAGCTCACAAGAGTTTGATTTACCTATCTTTTTAACTCCTGGAGATACTTGGAGTGCAACTTTATGTAGTGATTATGGAAATGTAATTCTTCAAAGTTCTGATGACTCAAACCATCCAAAAATCAAAGAAGTTCTTGAAAAGGGTAAAGACTTAACAAAACATAGTAAAGCTGTAGGACAAATGGATACAAACTTTGAGAGAGGTTATGTAGAAGTTTACCCAATTGCACAGTTTGATGAAGTAAGTCAAAATGTAGATAAATCTCTTTTAGTAAAAAGATGGGAATCTTTATCAAATGCTCAAGTAAATGATAAAAGACTTAGAAAATCAGGAGTTGCTGATGATAGTTTAAGTGGAATGGTATCTTATCAAACAAATGTTAGAGAGACTGCAACTATTGCAATGACAGCATTTAAAGGAACACATTCAGCTCAAAAAATTGGGACAGCTATTAGCTATGAATACCCTGCAAAACCTGAGTTGTTATTAGGTGAAGATAAAAAGAATCAAATTCTAAAACTATTACAAAATAGTACTGTGTCATTTTCATTTGATAACTATGGACATGAACAACTTTTATATATAGCCTTTCCTTTTGGATATACAACTGATCAAGAAAGAAGTTTTAAATTAGTTGTTAGAGATATGACTTCTAAAAAAGATGTTCAAGAATCAGTAATCTTCTCACCAAGCCCAGTGAAAACAAAATATGTAGTAAACAATGAATTAGCAGTAATTCCAATCAATAAGTTTATTAATCTTACAAGTGATTACAAAAAGTTCAAAAAAGGACTTATTCAGTTAAAAGAGATTACAAACTTAGGTGATCACCAATTAGGAATGGGAAAACACGCTTCGTTTATTCCAACTGTAGTTACTACAAGAGAAAGTAGAGAGAAGTTTATTAATACTGTGACAAAAGCTCCAGTTAAAAAGTAGAAGATTTCTCTTCTACTATAAACTCATTTTACAACATTTCTTTAAAAGCGAATTAGTGTAAAAGTATGTGAATATTGCTGCACTATAAATCATCACTAAAATTCCAATCCATAAATAAATAAAATCAAGTTCTAAATATTTAACAATGATGTGAGCTACTAAAAGTTTAGCAATGATTTGTCTATATAAAGCAATATAGATAATCATCTTAGGTTTTTTAATTCCTTGAAGAGTTGATACGCAAATAAACAAAATTATATATGCATAAAATATCCAAATCTCAACAAGTAAGTAATCTAATCCATATTGAATTACAGCTTCATTTGGATCAAACTGTGAAATAATAAATTCACCAAAAATCGATAGAAATATAATACCAAATGTCGAAACATAAAAACCATACTTAATTGCAGTTTTTAATATCTCAATAACTCTATCATATCTTTTTGCACCATAGTTGTTTGATACAAGTGTTAATACTGCTGTTGATATACCAAGTGCAGGAAGTAACATAATCTGTTCAACTCTAAATCCAATACCATATCCTGCAACAGTTTGCATACCATAGTGCGAAACATAGTACGTAAGTATTAACGAACCAAAAGCCATAATAAGCATATTTAAACTTGCTGGAAGCCCTTGAACTAGGAACTCTTTATAGATTCGTAATTGTGGTAGAAAATATTCAGGTTTTTCAAAGTGAATAAGTTTTGTTTGAACTACTTTGTAAAGCATATAGAACATATTTAGTACTTGAATTAGTACTGTAGCTATAGCAATACCTTGAAGTCCCATTGCTGGAATAAAAGCAAAACCATATATAAATATAGGGTTTAAGATCAAGTTTGCAACAAATCCAAATATTAAAGTATTTCTGTATGTTTTCGTATCCCCTTGAGCAACAAGTATTGCATTAAGTGAAAAGTTAAACATAAAGAATATTGCACCAAATAAAATAGGATTTATATAAGTTAATGCTGCTTGAAGATACTCATCTTGAGCACCAAGAAGTGTGAATAAATATGGACTTACAAAGTATCCAATGATACTTAAAAATACACCAACCAAAGGAACAAATATAAGTCCTTTATGGGCATAAATTGAAGCCATTTTATATCTTTTTTTACCAAATGCGTTTCCTAAAAGTGCAGTAATAGCAGATGAAAATCCATATCCAAAACCTACAATTAAAAAGAAAATCATAAATGATAAAGTTAAAGCTGATACAGCTTGTGTTGAAATAAGTCCTGCATAAAATGTATCAACAACATTATACATAGTGTTAAAAAACATTCCAGTACTAGCTGGAATAGCTAACTGTTTTATAAGTGATGGAATATCATCACTAACTAATTTTTGTGTTTTTTCCAAAATAAAATATCCGATAGTAAAATTTAATTAAATAATATAAATGAATTATAGTAAAAAAAAGTGTTAAGAGAGGTAGAAGTGTATAAAGAGTTTAGAATTAAGGATTAATCCTCAATTCTAATCATTACAGGCTCAGCTGTAACTACGCTTTCATCTTCGATAGCTTTTAAAGCTTCTTGAATATCTCTTTCTTTACAAGTATGTGTAGCTAATAATAAGTGAACACAAGTTGTATTTAGCGGCTTTTGAACCATTTTTTCAATAGAGATGTTTTTATCACCTAAGATATTTGCAACCTTAGCTAATACACCAACTTTATCTTCGATTCTAAGTCTGATGTAGTATTTAGTTTCAACATCTTCTTTAGCCATTAGTTTTAAATCTTCACCATGGTGAGATTCAAATCCTAACATTGGTGATCCTTTCCCTCTTCTTGCAATATCAACGATATTTGCAATTACAGCAGAAGCAGTAGCATCACCACCAGCTCCTGGTCCATAATACATAGTTTCACCAACTTTATCACCAATTACAGAAACACCGTTCATTACACCATCAACTTTGGCAATCATTTGGCTATTTGGAATAAATACTGGGTGAACTCTTAGTTCAATTTGATCTTCAACTTTTTTAGCAATTGTTAAAAGTTTGATTGAGTAGTCAAACTCATTTGCAAAATCGATATCTTCAGGTGCAATATTTTGAATACCTTCAATTAAGATATCTTCAGGTTTTGCATCAATACCATATGCAATAGATCCAAGAATTAATAGTTTATGTGCAGCATCAAATCCACCAACATCAAATGTTGGATCAGCTTCTGCATAACCTAACTCTTGTGATTCTTTTAAGATAGTATCGTAATCTACACCTTCGTTAATCATTTTTGTTAACATGTAGTTACAAGTACCGTTCATAATACCTTTGATTGATTGGATGTGGTTTGCAGTTAAACCATCTCTTAAGGCATTAATAATTGGAATACCACCAGCAACAGCTGCTTCGTATTCAAATGGAGTATCTCCTGCTAGGTCTTGTAATTCATATCTGTGGTAAGCTAAAAGAGCTTTGTTTGCAGTAACAACAGCTTTTCCTTTTTCAAGTGCTTTTTTTACTACTTCATAAGGTTTTTCAACTCCACCCATTAACTCAACAACAATGTCAATTGAGTCATCATTTAATACTTCATCAACATTGTCAGTTAATTTAATAGTTACGTCTCTATCTTTATTTAAGTTTGAAACTACACCTAGTACAGGTTCTATCTCAACACCAGCTCTTGCAGTGATAATATCTTTATTATCTCTTAAAATGTTTGCAACACTAGCACCAACAGTTCCTACACCGATAATTCCTACTTTTAACATTGTTTATCCTATTTTTCTAAAGTTTTTAAATAATTCTTTATATTTCTTGCAGCTTGTCTAATTCTTTTTTCATTTTCAATTAGAGCAATTCTTACATATTGGTCACCGTATTTACCAAAACCAACACCAGGGCTCACTGCTACTTTTGCCTCTGTTAATAATTGTTTAGAGAATTCCATACTTCCAAGATGCTGTGCACATTCAGGAATTTTTGCCCAAATGAACATTGATGCATTTGGAGTGTTCATTTCCCAACCTGCATCAGCAAATGCCTCAAGCATTACATCTCTTCTTTTTCTATATTTTTCAATGTGTTCTTCAACACAATCTTGTGGTCCATCAAGTGCAACAGTAGCTGCAACTTGAATAGGTGTAAACATACCATAGTCAAGCCATGATTTGATTCTTTTTAAAGCACCAACAAGTTTTTCATTTCCAACGATGAATCCAACTCTCCATCCTGCCATGTTATATGACTTAGATAAAGTAAATGATTCAACTGCAACATCAAGTGCACCCTCAGCTTGGAAAATAGATGGAGTTTTATATCCATCAAAAGTAATATCCGCATATGCAATATCAGAGATGATATAGAATCTCTCTTTTTTAGCCATGTCTACTAATCTTTGGTAGAACTCTGGAGTTACAGTTGCACATGATGGGTTGTGTGGGAAGTTAACTACTACGTATTTAACTTTTGGAATTGACTCATCAAGAGTTTTTTGTAATCTTTGGAAGAATAGTTCTTCATCTACTTTATAAGTATCATCAAAAGATAATTCAAACTTGTGAATCCCAGCCCCTGCAAGCATAAATGCATATGAGTGAATTGGGTAAGTTGGGTCTGGAACGATTGCAACATCACCAACATTTACAATAGCTTGAACTAAGTGAACATATCCCTCTTTAGAACCCATAGTTGCACAAGCATGTTTGTCTGGGTCTAAATAGTCAACACCATATTTTCTTTTATACCAGTTACAAATAGCTAATCTTAATTTGTAAATACCAGCAGATGCTGAATAACCGTGATTCTTTGGTTTTTCTGCAGCTTCTTTTAACTTATCCACAATATGTTGTGGAGCTGGTCCATCTGGGTTACCCATTGAGAAGTCAATAATGTCTTCACCATTTCTTCTTGCTTCCATTTTTATGTTATTTACTTCTGCAAATACATAGTTTGGAAGTCTTTTCATTCTTTCAAATTCAATTTCTGGAAACACCTTTCTACTCCTTAGTTATCCTAATCCCTTTTCTCAGGTTTGAAAGGGAATATAAATCGTCAATTTTTATATATCTTGTATCAATTGGTACATCAAGCCTAATGCTTTTCTGTAAACTGTCTTCTTTGTAAATTTCTAATATATTTAGCTTTTCATCGTAAAAAACAACATTTGGGTGCCATCTGTTACCTGGTCTTGAGTTAATATTTATTGCGTTTGCATTTGCAACTTCTAACATGTATGGTTTCGATGACTTTTTTAAGCTTAGTTGTTGGTTTAAAACTAAATCATTTGTTCTATATATTTCACTATTTTCAGTATTTAAAAAATAGTAGTAATTATAGTCACCCTCTCTAATTATATCCGTTATCTTACTGTTTCTAAGCGTAAGAGCTTGCGATAATTTGAGAGGGTTGATGGCGGCTTCAGTTTTTAGTTTTATTCTCCACACGAAGTTATTATTTTCAAACTTGGCTTCTTGTGTGAAGTAATAGTAATGTCCTAATGATTTTAATACATCTTTTAAAATTGAAAGTGGTTTTTTAGGTTCACCTGTAAATCTAAAAGTGATATTAATATATTCAGTTGATGGAAATTTTAATTTTAATAAATTATTGTCTTGCAGTTTTTGAGATACTAAAGTATAGTTTACTTCTCCATTAGCAAGATAATATGCTTGTTGATTAGCAAAGATAAAATTGATTAGGTTTTGGTGCGTTGAATACGCAGCTTTACCAATAAGGTTCTCAATCTTTACATTTAAGTTTGCATTTAAAGCAACAGTACAAGCAAGTATTAAAATTAATTTTTTAACCATTGTTTCTCTTTGTTATCTTTTTAGTGTATAAATTAATATTCCAGCAGCAACAGATACGTTTAAAGAGTCAAATTCATGCTCCATTCCAATTGAAACTTTTAGGTCAAGTTTCTTTTGAACTTTTGGATGAATACCTTCTCCTTCACTTCCTAAGAATAAAGCAACTTTATCGTTATTATCGATTTTACCGTATTTCTTAAGATCAGTTCCGTCCATTGTTGCACCAATTAGTGCGAATCCACATTGATGTAATTCATTTGCCAAATCTAAAGTCTTTGGATATAAAGAAAATGGCATATCAGCTAATGCACCAGCACTAGTTCTGAAAATTCCTGAGTTATTCAGTGTTCTTACATTTGAAGCAACGATACCATCTACTCCTAAAGAGTAAGCAGTTCTAATAATAGCTCCAATATTTCCTACATCTGTTAATCCATCTAAAACTAATACAAAGTTCATATCTTTGATGTCTTTGATTGGCGTGTATTCAAACTCGCTAAGCTTTAAAAAGAACCCTTGGTGGTTTCCACCTTTTGAAAGTCCTTGAGCTTTTTTGTTATCAAGTTTGATAATCTTCTTACCAAGCTTTAGAAATTTTGAAAAAAGTTTTTTATCAATCTCTTTTGAGAACATAACTTCTTCAATTAAATGAGGGTGTTTTTCTAGTACGTAAAGTACAATTTGTTTTCCATATATAATCATGGCTAGATTATATCTAAAAGTTATTGATAAACCTCTTTGATATTTTATTATTACCTAGTTAGGGCTTTTACAGCTTTTTTATGTGTGAAAAATAATTGTTAAAAAGTTTAGGTTTTTATTAGTCGTTATTCATCAATTCTTGGTAGATTTCTTTTGTTTTTCTACCTGTCATTTTTGATAAAAGTTTTGCTTTTACTTTTGGTGCCAAGTCTAAATCTTCAATATCTTTTAGCTCTAATGGTGTTCCTGCTGTAACAGTTGGTTCTATTACAACTACCCATTCACCTCTGATATTTTCGCTTTTAAATAACTCATAAAGCTCTAAAGCATTGTTTTTGTAAGTTTTTTGGTGAAGTTTTGAGATCTCTTTTACTAAAAATACTGTTCTATTTTCATCTTTTTTTGCAAGCTCTTCTAATAGTTTTAAAAGTCTGTGTGGTGATTCATATAAAATAGCTAATTTATCATCATTTAAAATAGCATCTAGTTTTGAACTTCTCTCCGCTCCTTTGTGAGCTAAGAAACCATGAAATGCAAAAGTAGTATTTGTAAAACCACTCATTGCATATGCTGTAAGAACTGCATTTGCTCCTGGTAATACATCGTACTCGATATTATTGTTTATACAGTAGTCAACTAAAGTTGCTCCTGGGTCTGAAACACAGGGCATTCCTGCATCACTAACATAAACAACATTTTTAGTAAAAGTGTCACTAGTTAAAGTTTTTAAAACTTGATTTTCATTGTGTGAGTGAAAAGATTTGTAGTCTTTGTCTGAAAAGTTTAGATTGTTTTTTTCACCTAAAAGGTTTAGTAGTTTTTTTGTGACACGAGTGTCTTCACAAAAAATTAGCTCCGCTTCCAATAGGACATTTAGAGCCCTCAAAGATATATCTTCTAGGTTTCCTATTGGAGTGGGAACTAACGTAAGCATAGATATAATTACTTGTTATATTTAGCTTTGAATTTCTCAACTCTACCAGCAGCATCAACGATTTTTTGCTCTCCAGTAAAGAATGGGTGACAAGCTGAACAAATGTCGATTCTCATAGTCTCAACGTTTGACTTTGTCTCAAAAGTGTTTCCACAAGCACAAGTAACTGTACAAGCTTTGTAATCTGGGTGGATATCTTTTTTCACGCCATATTCCTTATTTTAATTAATGTTTTATAAAAGATCAAGTCTATGTTGTCCTTTATAAAACTCTTTGTAAGGCGGGATTATAGCGAAAAATACTTAAGAATGTCTGAATTTAAGTTTTCTATTATGTTTGAAACTTGCATTTGATTAAATTGACCTCTATTAAAAGTGTTCTGTCTTTTTGCTAGTTTTGCAGTGTTTATAGAAATCTTTTCTTCTAATTGCTCTTTATTGATTTTCCCATCTAAGTATTCTAATGTCTCGATAATACCAATAGAACTCATACAGTTTGGCTCTCTTGTGTATTTTCTTTCTAGATATATCACTTCATCGATGATTCCATCTTTGAACATCTGTTTCGTTCTAAGTGAGATTCTACGTCTTAGTTCATCTCTATCCCATAAGATCTCAAATAGCTTTAAATCTGGTGCAATTGGAACTTTTGGGTTTTCTTTGAAGTATTGAGTTGGAGATAGGTTTGAATCTTTGTAGATTGCATAGGCTTTTTCTACTCTATATCTGTCATTTCTTTCAATTTTTTGCATATACTCTTTATCTAAAGAATAAAGCAAATCATATGCTTCATCTACAGGAATATCAAGTTTGATTTTTGAATCAACACCAGTTGAAAGTCCTTCTATTAAGGCTTTTAGGTAGAATCCTGTACCACCTACAATGATTAGGTTGTTTCCATGTTCTTGTGCATAGTTTTTTGCTCTTTTATAGCAATCAATAAACTGTAAAACATCGAACTCTTCATTTGGATAAACTTCATCAATTCCAAAGTGAATAATATCACCTCTTTCATGAGCTGTTGGTTTTGCTGAAGCAATATCGATTTCTTTATATACTGATAGTGAATCTAATGATAATATAATTGAATTTGTTTGTTGGGCTATTTCTAAAGATAAGCCAGTTTTTCCTGAGGCAGTTGAGCCAATAATTGCAATCTCTTTCATATTGCAATTTTAGCTAAGTTTATGTGAAAGCAATCTTTACTATTGACACTGCTTTTTACATTTTTCTAGTTCTAATGTAAGTTGATTTATCTCTTTTTCTTTTTGGATAAGTTTATTTAGTAATTCAGCTACATCTTCTTTGCTAGAGTCTAAAACTTCAGTTTCAGCTTTTGTACTACAAGCTGAGAATGTTAGGGCAATTAACAAAGTAGCAAAAAGTAGTTTTATTGTTTGCATTTTTCCTCTTTATATATGTATAGTATTTTATAATTTAATAATTATTTCATAGATTTTAACGTTTTTATTGTTAAAGCTTTATCATAAAATCTATCTTCAACTTATATTTTTCTTTATTTGGATAAAATCTCGTCTATGGAAAAACTGTTAAAAAAACTTAATGACTTCAATGAACTAGTAATGTTCAAACACTCAATTTTCTCACTACCATTTATTTTTATTGCCATGGTAGTAGCTGCAAATGGTTGGTTTGGTTTCAAACTTATGGTACTTGGTATTTTAGCTGCGTTAACTGCTAGAAACTTTGCAATGGGATTTAATAGATATATGGATAGAGATATCGATGCTTTAAACCCAAGAACAGTAAATAGACCAAATGTTGATGGTAGAATCTCTGCTACTCAAATGTTGATATTTACACTTGCAAATGCTTTAGGATTTGTGGTTGTTGCATATTTTGTAAATGACTTAGCTTTATACTTATCAGTTCCTATTTTAATAGTTATTGGGTCGTACTCTTATTTTAAAAGATTCTCATATTTAGCTCACGTAATACTTGGAATTTCTCTTGCACTTGCTCCTATTGCTGGTGTTGTTGCTGTTAGTGAATCTATTCCTTTATGGTCAGTATTATTAAGTATTGGTGTTATGTTTTGGGTTGCTGGGTTTGATTTACTTTATTCACTTCAAGATATGGAAGTTGATAAAGAGCTTGGGCTTCACTCAATTCCATCAAAATTTGGTGCACAAAAAACAATGCTTATTTCAAAAGTATTCCATATTTTAACAGTTGTATTTTGGTTGCTATTTGTAATAAACTCTGAAAGTTCATACTTTGGATATTTAGCTGTAATAGTAAGTGCTGTTATGCTTGCGTATGAACATTATTTAGTAAACAAAGATTTTACTAAAATTGATAGAGCATTTTTTACTGTAAATGGTTACCTAGGGATAATCTTTTTTGTATTAATTATACTGGACAACATATTTTTCTAGAAATTTATAAGAAATTTGGTTATTTGTTATAAATAATATTAAACTTTATGTATTTTTTATATATAATTTTCCAAATTCTTGTAAGGAATATAGGATATGAGTAATAAATTAAAAGAAATTACTTATTTAACAGTAAAGCATTTAAAGAATAATGAAATTATTCTTCCTGGTGAATACTCAAAAAAGTTTGAGAGATTTGCTAAGGAGTTGGAAGTTGATATTACAAATGATGATGTGGTTTTAAAAGACCTTCACCAAAATTGCGACAAAATGGATAAAATCGTAAAAAGCACAAGCGATAGTTTAGACACAATCCATGATTCTACACAAAAAGCACAAGTAGCAATCGCAAATAAAGATGAAGCTTCACTTGCAAATATCAATAAAGAGTTAAGTGAAATGCAAAAACAGATTAACTTTTTGCAAAAAGAGCTATTTTCAGATGCCTTAACTGGGGCATACAATAGAAAGTGGTTTGCTGACTTTTACTTAAATGATGAAACTTTCCCAACTAATGGGAAGATGGCATTTATTGATTTAAATAAGTTCAAAATTATAAATGATACATATGGTCACCTTTTAGGAGATCAGGTTCTTAAGTATTTAGTTAAATTCTTGAAAAATGAATTAAGCTATGATGGTGTAGATATCGTAAGATATGCTGGAGATGAGTTCTTAGTATTATTCAATGACCAAGCTGTGAATACTCTTGATGCAAATGACCTAATGCTAAAAGCACAAGAAAAGCTATCTAGACAAAAACTAAAATCAGCAAAAGTTGAAGCTTTACAGTTCTCTTTTTCATTTGGAATTGTAGATTTTAAAGCCCACGATAAACTAGATGTGATTCTAGAGAAAGCTGACGAACTTATGTATGAGAATAAACAGAAAAATAGATAAACTATAAATTCTTAAGTTTATCTATGATAATATTTCCGTCTCAAAAATAAGAGCGTCTGTGGCTCAACTGGATAGAGCTCCCGGTTTCGGCCCGGGTGGTTGTGGGTTCGAATCCTACCAGGCGTGCCATAAAGCCAGATATAAAAACTTCATGAGTTTTTGTGTCTGGCTTTTTTTATGCCTAAAAAATGGAGATTCAATCCCTGGGGTGTAATTTTTATCTTGTGGCATGATGATAGCCATAGTCTTTTGGATAGTTGTCTAATATTTTAATGATGTCTGTTATATATGATCACAGTAAACAGGAATTGATATATTTTCATTAGTAATAATTTTAACTTTACTGTTATGAGAAAATATTAAAAAACAATTAGTTATATAATTTGCATCATTCTCTTTTAATTCAGGTATTAAATACTTAATACTGTAGGTAATAACTTGTTTTTTGTTATTTTTATGTTTTCTAGATAGTCATTTTCATTATTAAATTGAAGAAAATTATGTGTTGTAAATTTATTTAATGAATATTCCCATAATTGTCTTTACTTTTTTTCAAAGAGGTTAAAAAATTTGGAAAATACATAACTTAGTATATTTAACTGTTTAAAAGATATAAATTTATTTACATTTTTATTTACGTTTGTATATTGTTATTTTGATAAATTATTCATGAATATATTATATATATGCTTTTCTTAAATATTATTTTTTTATAATATATCCAAAATATTTTAATGGTGGATTAAATGATATTAAGTAGAGTTTATATTGAAAATTTCAAAAGTATAGATATGTTAGAGATAGATTTTAAACAAATTGATGGGAAAAGTTTTTTTACTCTATTAGGAATGAATGAAACTGGGAAAAGTAGTTTTTTACAAGCAATAAATCTAATTAATCAAGATTCATTAGATTATAAAAGTTTTTGTCAAAGAAGTGCTAGAAATAAAGGAGAAGATATTCATATAGAATATACTTTTAAAGCATTAGAGTTTGAGAAATTATTTAAAAATATCTTGACAAAAAATTCATCTATTCCAAGTGAACTAAAAGAACATTTAAAATTGGATTCATTGACATTAGTAATTAATATAAGTAACAATAATCATATAAATAAAAGCTTTTCGTCATTATTCTTAAAAGAAACAGATCAATTACTTAAGATGTTAAGAAATTATATAGTTAATCAGAAAAGTGGAGACATTCAACAAGGTTTAATTCCTAATGATAAACCCTTAGCAATTTTAAGACATATTGAGGAAAAACTTTATGAAGAGATACAATTATTATTCTTTCAAAAAATACCAAAAGTAATTTTCTGGGAACCAAGTCCTGAGTATTTAATTACAGGCCAAATTAATTTGAATGCTTTTAAAGGTAATTTCAATATATCTAAACCTCTATATAATATATTTAAACTTCAAGGCTATAGTGATGAACAGATAGTAAGAAATATTGATAATATTTTAGCTGACCCTGAAGCAAAATATGAGTTTGAGGAACTTTTATCAACAACTACTACTGAATATATTAATTCTATATGGCCAGAACATAATATCGAGGTTGAGATTAAGATGGAAGGAGCAGTTTGTAGCTTGTTTATCAAGGATAAAAATACAACTGGTAGATTTAATATGGATTCAAGAAGTGATGGATTTAAACACTTTATGTCTTTACTATTATCTCTTTCTGTCGAATATAAAAATAGTAGTCTAGAAAATACTATTATATTACTTGATGAACCAGAAAAAAGTTTGCACCCGGGAAGTATTAAATATTTAAGGGATGAGCTATTAAATATTTCAAGAAGTAATACAATTATAGCTTCTTCACATTCTCCATTTATAATTGATAGATATAATCTAGATAGACATTTTATAGTGAATAAAATAGATGGTATTACAACAATTAATAGAGTAGACCCTAATAATCCTATGGAAGAAGAAATTATTTATGAGTCTTTAGGTACAAGTATATTTGATTTAGTGGAACCGGTTGTTCTTATATTTGAAGGTAGAAGTGATAAAGAAATTTTTGATTTAATGAGTAGAAAGCTTTTAGGTAGTAATTCATTAACATCAGAAATTAAAGCAATTTCAGCATCAGGTTGTGAAAAAATTCCTAAGTTAGTAAAGTTTTTTAATAATAAGTTTATTGATGGATTTGTAGTATTTGATGAAGATAAACCGGGTAGAAGTCAAAAAGAATCAATTATAAAAGAAACAAATGAATTTAGTGAAAAGGTTTATACATATAAAGATATATTAGGAGATAAGCATAAAGATAAAACAGATATTCTACTAGAAGATTTATTACCTGAACAGTTTATTTCAGACACTGTTCGCGAATGCTTTGATTATGAATTTGAGCGAAAGAAATCAGATATTTCAATTTTAAATGAATTTAAAAAAGAAAAAAAGTTATCTAATGATGAGGAATTTAAATTAAAAGAAGAAATATGTAAAAAGTTAAAAGAAGATTTATCTTCAAAATCTGAAGAAGATGTAAAGGTTACTTACCCACATTACTTCGAATTTATCGATAATATTTATAAAGTAATAAAAGAGAATAAAAGTTAGTGAAAAATAAATGAATATACTAGAGTTAGAAACTTATTTAACTAAAACATTAATAAATAACATTCAAGAGAATAGAAAAAAGTTTTAGAAACCTTAACAAGTAAAAAATTAATTCAAATAATAAAGAACATCTTAAATGATAATTGTAAAAAATTGTTAGAAAAGATGAATTTAAATATAGATAACTTAATAAATACTGATATAGATCTTATTATAGATATTTATGGTTTTTTATTTCTTATTTTAAATTTCCTATCAGGTATACCATAAAGCCAGATATAAAAACTTCATGAGTTTTTGTGTCTGGCTTTTTTTATGTCAAGTGTTTTTCAATAACCTCTTTCAATACATCAAAATTAATAGGTTTAGTGATGTGTTCATCCATACCTTCATTTTTAAATCTCTCTTCATCCCCTTTGATTGCATTTGCGGTTAGGGCAATGATTGGGGTGTGATGTTGTGAGTCTTTTTCTAGTTCTCTTATTTGTTTTGTTGCTTCTATACCATTGCATTTTGGCATGTTTATATCCATGAAGATTAAATCGTAGTTTTCTTCTTTGTATTTTGCTACTGCTTCATTTCCATCATTTACATACGTTGCTTTTAAGTTCATCATATCAAGCATAACTTCCATTAGTTGTTGGTTCATTGGGTTGTCTTCTGCTACTAGGATGTTTCCTTCTAGGTGAAGTGAACACTCTTTTTTTGACTCTTTTTCTTCTATTTTCTCTTGGTCTTCTACTAAATCAAAGGCAATTTCAAAGAAAAATTCACTTCCTTTATTTTTTTTACTATTTACCTTTATTGATGAGTTCATAAGTTCTAAGATTTTTGAGATGATAGTAAGTCCTAGCCCTGTTCCTCCAAACTCTTTTGAGATACTAGAATCTGCTTGTGAGAAAGGAGAGAAAATCAAGTTAATTTTTTCTTTTGGAATACCAATACCTGTATCTTTTACTTCTACATAGATTTTGGCTTGTTTGTCATCTTTTGATATTAGTTTTGTACTTAGTGTTACAGTTCCTTGTTCTGGTGTGAACTTGATGGCATTTGATAATAGATTTGATATTACTTGTTTCATTCTTGTGTTATCAAAGATTAAATATTCAGGGATAGATTTGTCTTCGTGAAACTCTAAAGTGATGTTTTTTTCACTCGCTTTTGATTCAAAAAGTGTATGTACATCATGGAATAACTCTTTTGTTGATGATACTTCAGGAGTGATTTCTAATTTTCCGCTTTCTACTTTTGAGAAGTCTAAAATTTCATTGATTATATCTAGCAGTGAGTTTGCACTTTTTGAGATGATAGTAGCATAGTTCTTTTCACTTTTTTTAAGCTGTGCATCTTTTAGAATATCCGCAAAGCCTATGATAGCGTTTAGAGGTGTTCTAATCTCATGGGACATATTTGCTAAAAACTGATCTTTTGCTTTGTTTGCACTAACTAAGTCTTCTTTTTGTTTTTCAAGTAGTCCTGTGAATTTCTTCACTTCATTGTTTTGCTGTTTTAGGTCTTCTTGCATTTCATGCATTGAGTTTGAAAGAATACCTATTTCATCTTTTTTGTTTTTGTAAGGGATTTTTACAAACTTGTTTTTACCAATCTTTTGTGCTGTAACTGACAGTTTTGATAGCATTTTTGTAAGTCTTGAACCAATTATATATGATAAAAAAGTTGAGATTATAATCTCAAGCAAAACTATAAGAATAGTATTTTTTTTGTTTTCTTGAATAAAAAATGTATTTTCACTTGTGTCAAATACCATATATAGTGAACCTATTTGGTTTTGCTCTTCAATGATATCTAAATATCGGATTTCATATGTATTATCTCCACTTTCATAAGTTCTATCATTTTTATGTTTTAAAAACTCTTCGATTTTTTCGTATTTAAAGTTGTATTTTTGTGAAAGGATTCTATTTTGAGTATCTAGTACGATTACTGAGTTTATGTATTTTAATTCTTGTGTTTTATCTAGGATATTATCTAATGTTGCTAAGTCATAGATAGATACAGGAACCTTTAGAAGCTCTTCTAAGAAAGTAACTCCTGTTACTATCTTCTCTTCTGTTAGTTTTTTTGATGAACTGTTAATAGTGATAAAATTAACCGATACAATCAATACAATAAAAATGATTTCCAATAATACAAATGAAAGTATAAACCGATATTTAAAAGACATAAGTTATTTGATTCCTATTTGTTTGATTACTTCATATTCAGAAGTATCTGTGATTTTAAACTTCTTGATACTTAGAGTTTTTTTGATATCTTCTGGCATATTTAAAAATGCCTTTTGAAGCTTTTCTATTATCTCTTTATCTACTCTTGGGTGAGCTGCTATTGGGTGGCTTGGATAGGCATTTGTTTTATAAACTATATGAAGATTTTTTTTATCTTGTTTGTTTTGGAAGTTGTTAAATGTCCTAATTATTCCACCACCTAGGTATCCAACCTCTCTTGATACACCTTTATATACAGAGTCATGTGAGTTTACATATAAAACTTGTGCTTGTTTATCTACATCGAAGTTGTATTTTTGCTTTAACTCAAACTTTGTTAGAAGTGTAGCTGCAAAAGCATTTGGAGCAGGGAATAAAAACTTTTTGTTTTCTAGATTTTTTGTAGAGAACTCTACTTTTTCATCTTTTGCAAGTAAAATACCTACGATATTTTTATTTGCTCTTGTAAAGGCTTCATAATTTTGTGTTTTATTTGCAACAATAAAATGATAAGGATTCATATATGAAATATCATACTCCCCAGAGTAAAGAGCCTTTTCAAATTTTGGAATAGATTTTTCTGTTTTAAATACTACATTTATACCTGTTTGTTCTTTTAGATATTGAGTTACTTTAGCCCATTTATTGAAAAGCTTTAGAGGACTTTGCTGTGGTACAACACCAAGTGTTAACTGTGTTGATAATGCATATGTTGTAAGAACTGATAATAAAACTAGCTTTTTAATAATGTATCCTTTTGTTTATAGTATTTAGTATTGTAACTATATAAAAAATAGGTACTAGAATAGTATCAAAGTTGTATATTTTCCAGTTTTTTTTATTAAAACTTGCTGTAATATAGGAGTGTAATTTAGTTATTTTTGTATTTTAGTCTTGAAATTTAGGGCTTTGTAGTATTATGCTAATTTATACAAGCAAAAAATTGCTTGTATAGATTTATAGTTGAGCTTTATTGATTGTGCTTAATGGCTCGTTTGCTACGAAAATTTTTGCTCTTATATTTGAATATCCAAATGACTCTAATCTTTTAGTGTGTTTATCTAAATATTTGTTTGCATCTTCTTTTGTTTCGAAAAGATAAACTCCACCAGCTTCTTTTGTTTCTTCATTTTCTGTCCAGATTTTCCAGATTAATCCGGGTTCATTATTGATATCATGTGCTAATTCTGTAAATGCATTTGAAAACTCTTCACTAAAAATTCCATCGTGAGGAAAGTCTACTTGTAAAAGGTATTTCATGTTATACTCCTTTAAATTTTAGAAAATTATATATCAAAAATTTAATTTTGTCAACTAGGTTTACAATGTCAATATGTTTTTTATCGCTGGAATCAAGTAAAGTTTTTAATAAACTAATTTTAGAAGAATTAGAAAAAGAGGGATTTGATGGGCTTAGTGAAGCTCTTGTAGTTCTATTTCCTTATATTGATACATATGAAAATATTACTATTGCAAAACTTTCAAAACATGTGGGTTATTCAAGACAAGCAATGCATAAAAATATCAAAAAACTTGAAGAATTTGGATATATCACTCTTACTTTACAAAATCAAAAAGAAAAAAGTATTAAGTTTACACCTAAGAGTTTGAAGCTTTTAGAAGTAGCAAATGAGTATATTTCAAAGGTGGAAAATGAGATTTCATCACTTATTGGAAAAGAGCAGTTAGATTCATATAAATCTAACCAACTAAAAATACATCAGTTTCTAAGCTCTTTATAGTTATTTAGAAAAGATTATTTGGAAACTTGCACCAATTTGTGGTGCGTTTTCATATTCAAACTTTTCGTTTGATACTTTTATAGTTGCATTGTGATGTTCTGTGATAATTTGATAAGTCATAGAAAGCCCAATACCTGTACCAATACTTTGATGTTTTGTAGTGAAGTATGGTTCAAATACTTTGTTTATAATCTCTTTTGGGATTCCTCCCGCATTATCTCTTATAGTAATAGTTAGTTCATCTTCATTTGCTTTTGTATTAATAAAGATATATTTTTCTTTATTTTCATTGTTTTCTTTTAATGCATCTTTTGCATTATTTACTATATTTAAAATAGCTTGAATTAGTTGATTTTCATATGCTTCAACTTCTAAATCACACTCTAGTTTTGAGACGATTTCTATATCATTACTTACCATAGATGGGTGCAGAATTGAAAGAGCTTTTTTCACTGTTGTACAAAGTGAGATTCTCTCTTTTTTATTTGTATTTTTGATAAAGTTTCTAAAGTCATCAATAGTATTAGACAGGTATTGAGCTTGTTTGCTAATCACATCCATATCTTGTTTTAGTTCATTATCTTCAAGTCCACCAAATTCACTTTTGAATTTTACACCACTTGAAATAGTAGAGATTACACTTAGTGGTTGTCTCCATTGGTGAGCGATATTTCCTATCATTTCCCCCATTGAAGCTAGTTTTGATTGAGATTCTATTAGTTTTCTTTGTGTTAAGTCTTTTGAAATTCCTAAGTACCCATAAACTTCGTTGTTTTTATCTCTTAGTTCTGAAACTGACAGTAATACTGGGATATTAATACCATCTTTTGAAACATATGTCCATTCATGTTCATTGTCTAAGCCAAGGTTTGATTTACATACAAATAAATCAAAGTTTGGTTCAATTTTCATTTTTAATTCTTGTGAGAACTCTTGAGCTCTTTGAATACATTCTGATTCTAGGTGAATAATCTTTGGAGTGTGTTTATTTACAAGCTCCTCTTCTTTATATCCTAGTATCTCTTCTGCTTCTTTATTGATTTGTTGTATTAGACCATTTTTGTCTGTTCTAATTATCATATATCCAGAGTTATCAAAAATTCTTGTTTGTAAATCAAGTGCTTCATAAAGTTTTGCTTCATTCTCTTTTTCTGATGTAACATCATAAAACCACCCAAGAACAGCCTCTTCATGGTCAAACTCAATTATCATATAAGAAGCAAGTGCCCAAACAGTTTTACCTTCAATTTTTAGTTCAACTAGTTTATTGTAAATCTGTTTTTTTGTTTTTAAAGACTCGATAATCTCATCATAAACTACTTTATCTGTGTAGTAGTCTTGAGGGTTATTATTGATTGTTTTACTTTGATCAATTCTTAGAAGTTCTAAATATGCTCTATTGGCAAAGAATACTTCTTTCCCTTCATTTCTAGCGATTCTAACTGCAATAGGACTCATTTCTAAAAGGTATTTTAGTCTATTTTCACTCTGTGTTAAAATAAGTCTTGATTCTTTGATTGTAGTAATCATATTGTTCATACTATTAGATAGTGTACTAATCTCTTTTGTTTTACTATCTGGAATAAGAGAGATTGGAATACCGTCTTTATCACTGTTGTGAATTGCATCAATGATTTTTGAGATGGGTTTTAAAACTACTTGTCTAATTGTAAAGAATAGTAAAATTGTAAGTAAAACAGATATAGCTATGGTATTAATAAGTGTATCTTTGATGATTTTATTTAACTCTTCATTTATTTTATCATCGTTGATATAGATACTAATAGAACCAAGTTTTTTACCATCATTTGTGATGATATTTGAAGTTTCAGAGAAGAAACAACTAGTTAGTTCATTTTGGTGCTTTAGGTTTTCTGGATTATAGTTGATAATACTATATTTGTTTTGTCTTATTTTTCCACTTGTAAAAGATTTCTCTCCTAGGATTCTTCCCATATTATAATCTTCTACAACAATTGCAAAAATATCTCTTCTTGCAATTTCATTTTGTACTAAATTGTCATATTCATTTACAGCATAAGCAGCCATTAGATTTGTGATATTACTCTTTAGAGAGGTTACTGTTGTTCTTGAATTATCTTTGATATCTTGAATGATTTTATTTTTTGTTTGAAGATAGTTATATGTAGCATTCATTGACATAATAGCAGTTACTGTAAAAACTATTATGATACCAAGGGTGATTAGTAAAGAGAATTTTTGTCTAGACATTCTTATTTTTCAATTCCAAGTACATTCAAGTTTATGTTATTCAACTCTTCTTTAATATTATCATTGGATATTATTAAAATTGGTAGTTGAATACTTTGTTCAACAGTTTGACCTTGTAAATGTTTGTGCATTGCATGTACTGCTTCTTGACCCATTAAATAAGGTTGTTGCATAGCAGAAGCTAAAATAGTTCCTTTTGGAATTAGTTCTAGAAATTCTGGTTCAGCATCAAATGAAAGTAAAATTACTTCATCTTGTTTGTTTAAGTCATTGATTGCTTTAATTGCATCTTTGTATTTATCAGAAGTTTGAAGCCAAATAGCTCTAAGGTTTGGATACTTTTGAATCATATCTTTTGCATAATGATAAGTCTCTTCTTTAGTCCATGTAACAAGCTGCTTAATATCAGCCCCTTTGATTCCATGTTCATCTAAAGCTTTCATAAAGCCAGCTGTTCTTTCTTGACCATTTAATCTTTTTTGAGGAATTGCAATGATTCCTACTTTTCCATCTTGCCAATTTTTTTTGATCATCTTTTGAGCAAGAACTTTTCCTATATTATATGCCCCATTTTTATTGTTTGATGAGATATAGGATACATACTCTCCACCATCTGTTCCAATATCAGCAATTACAACAGGAATATTTGCTCTTTTAGCAAGTTTTAGAATAGTTACACAAGCAGAAGAGTTTGTAGGTGAAACAACAATACCTGCAACTTTATCTTTGATAGCTGCAATTGTAGCTTCTAATTCTTTTTTAGCGATGTTTTCACTACTATATATTTTATAATCATAACCATATGAATCTGTTTTGTTTTTCATTCCTTTTGACATAATATCCCAAAAAGGAATAGAAATATCAGATACTACATATGCGATTGTTTTCTTCTCAGAACCTGCATATAAGACATTGGCTAATAGGAAACATAAAATAAGTAGTGCTTTTTTAAAGTTCATGATCTAATCTTTAATCTTTATATAAATAATTGTGATGTTTTTAATTAACTATAAATATATTACTAAAATTTTACTTTATAGCTAAGAGAAATATTGTAATAAATAAAGAAATTTTCCAAAATATAATTGATTAGTGTGTTATTCTTTTACTTCAATACGGTTTCTACCGTTTGCTTTAGCGTGGTATAGTGCTTCATCACATCTTTTGAAAATAGATTTTAATGAGTCAGTTTTTTTTATTTGAGTGATACCAAAACTACAAGTGATATTTCCTGCTGTAATATGACAAATCTCTTCTACTAAGATTCTTAGTTTTTCACAAAAAACTGTAGCTTCTTGAGCATCAGTATTTGGCATAAGTATTACAAACTCTTCTCCACCCCATCTTGCAAAAGTGTCTGTGTTTCTAATATTGTTATTGATTTTTTCAGCAAGTAAAATAAGTACTTCATCTCCAATTAGGTGACCATATGTATCATTAAACTTTTTAAAGTGATCTATATCTAAAACAGCAATTGAGAAGGTATCTTTATATCTTTGATATTTAGAGAATTCATATGAGAATCTCTCTTCAAATTTATTTCTATTATAAACATTAGTTAGCCCATCAACATAGGCTTTATGTGAGATTTCTATATTTTTTTCTTGCATAAAACTAATATTTGAAAGACTAATTACATATAAGTCTTCTGTTTCAGAGATTTTATCTAGATGAATATGGAAAGCTTTTGGATTAAAGTCTTGTCCTAAAATTAGAACTATTTTATCAATAGCTTTAGCACTCTCAAATCTTTTTAGGAACTCATCTTTTGTTCTTCCATGGATATACTCTTCATGGGGAATAAAAATATCAAGAATATTTTCATATCGATTGAATATTTCATTAGGTACATTTAGATGAAAAAAATCTAAAAAAGATTTTGAAGCAAAAGATATATTCTCAAAGTCAGTTAATATAGCAATTCCTGATTGAGTATGCAAAATATTTTCTAGAGTTTTTCTTTTTTTTATGTTTCTATTTCTAAGGGAATATTTTTTGATAATATAGTTTATTTTTGATATAAATTTTTCATCATTATCAGATTTTAATAAATAAGCATCTAAATCTAAATCAAATGATTGCAACATATAATCACTATTAGAAATTTCTGTTCTAATTAATATAGGTTGAAAAGGATCAATCTCTTTTACTTTTTGAGCAAAATCGAATGTAGAATTACAAATATTTGTGATGATAATATCTGGTGAGTATTCTTTGTATAAATTAAATGCTTGAGTCTCTTCTTTAGAAAAAATGATATTAGAAGCGTATTTATCTAATAATTCATTGTAGTATTGTTCTTCATTTGCATTTTCATCTATGCATAAAATATTTAAGTTATTTGAGTGTTCAATATCCATTTTTACAACTTACATAATAATATCTGTTTATATAGTAAATATTACATCAAAACAATTGATAAATAACTAAATAAAAGCCCTTTTTAGAAAAAATCTCAGAAGAAAAAGTTTATTGTCACTTAATGTCATTTTTTTTATATAGTTTTAGTAGAAGTTTGTTAATCTCGATATTGTTAATAGGGTTTAAATTTGTAAAGCTATTATTGAAAATAATTGTTTTTAAAAAGAAATAGTTTAAATATAAATTAAATAATTAAAAGTAAACTTTTTTGTGACAAAGTATAAATAGCTATTTATTTTTACTATTTATGTATGTTATTAAGTCCTCTTTCACTAATGGTTTACTAAAGTAGTAACCTTGGTAAATTTCACAACCAAGTTTAGTTAGTATATTTAATTCTTCTTTTGTTTCTACACCCTCAGCCACTATGTTTAAATGCATATCTTTACCTATATTTATTATAGATTTTACAAGCATTAAATTTTCCTCTTCTAAAAGCATATTTTGAATAAATGACTTGTCAATTTTTAGTTCACTTAATGGAAGTTTACTAAGAATACTTAATGATGAGTAACCTGTACCAAAATCATCAAGCGATATTCCAATATTGTTAGCTCTAAACTCTTCTAAAATAGTTATGGTTTTTTGTGTTTCTTGAATAAAAATATTTTCTGTCACTTCAAGAATAAAGTACTTGTTATCAAAGTTCTCTGACTTAATTAATTTTTTTAATCTCTTGATATTTTTTTGACTTGATAATTGTCTGGGAGATAGATTTACAGATAAAGAGAATTTAGTATTTGTTTTTTTCCATACATCTTTTATATCAGCTTGCGCAGTATTAATCACATATTCACCTATTTCATTTATCAGACCACTTTTTTCTGCAATTGATATAAATATTTCAGGAGAGATAAAACCAAGTAGCTTATTTTCCCATCTAAGTAGTGCTTCAACTCCTATAACTTTTAGAGTTTTAGAATCAATTTTTGGTTGATAAACCACATGAAACTCATTGTTTTTTATGGCATATCTTAGTTGAGTTTCAATTTGAATAAACTGTTTAGAATTTTTATATAATTCCTCTGTAAAGAAAACATAAGTATTTTTGCTCTCTTTTGCTTTATATAAGGCTATATCTGCTTTATTTAATAGATCTGTTACGCTATCATTTTTATTATCTTGTTTGATAATACCAATACTTGTTCCAGTAAATATTTCATTGTTGTTAATAGTGATTTGCGAACTTACAGTTTCTAATAGTGCATTTGCTATATTTCTAATTGGCTCTTTTTGTTTTTCTTTTATTATCAAAATAAACTCATCACCACCTTGTCTAGAAATATAGTCAGTTTTCAAAATCAGTTTTTTTAACCTATTTGAAATTACTTTTAATAGCTCATCACCAAAATTATGTCCATAGGTGTCATTGATATATTTGAAATTATCTAGGTCTAAAAACAGAAGATAGAAGCTTTCTTTATTTGATATTCTTTTTTCTAGTTCTTCTTGTAAAGCTAGTCTATTTGGTAGGTTTGTAAGAGTATCATGTCTTGCTAAATGTTTTAGATAGCTGTTCATTGACGTTTGTATTCTAATTGTATATTTAAAAACAAAATATAAAACGGCTTGAATAATTAAAAATAAAACCACAAAAACTGAAGCTTTAGTATATAAACTTTTATTTATTTTACTATATGGTAAAGAAACAATTGAATATAAATCATACTCTTTAATATATAGAATAGAAGAGAGTGTAGCCTTTTCTAGAATTTGTGAATCAAAGATGGTAATACCACTTTTATTATAGTTTTTTATTTGAGTAAAAAGCTTTTTATCAAAAGCTTTATCATAAGTATTTGAATAGTCTTTTTTATCTATGGAGTTTTGAAATTGTAAATAGCCATCACTTCTTAGTAATTGAATCAAGGCATTATCGGGAACCTCTTTCACATTTAATGGAGTGTCTCCTCCATCAACTTTTATACCTGCTGTCATTACAAGTGGAGTTTCTCCATGACGGTTTTTTATAGACATTCTTATAGGCATACCCCAAGAGTTGGATGCTTTTAGTTTATATGTTCTTCCTAACATCATCTTATCTGACTCTCTAGCAATTTCAAAACTTACTTTTGATTTGGGATTTTCCATAAGATTAGGAAGTTTTACGCCCTCAGGAATATTTGATACTATCAATAGTTGTCCATTATATTGGGCAAGCCCAAAGGCAACTAGTCCTTTGTTAACTTCAATCATTTCATTAATAGTAATTCTTGCTTCTTCTGGGTAATTGTATGCATCATTTGTAAGTAAATTTTTTCCAAGAATTTTTAAAATGGATTCTTGTTTTCTAAAAGCAGATAGGGTATTTTGAGCGGTTATTCTATTTATATTTGTTATTTCTTCAACAAACTTTTCTTTGTTTGATTTCCATTCATTATAAAAAGCTAAACAGGAAATACAAATAGTTATAAATGTAATTATAAAATATATAATCCATAAATTAATCTCTTTTAATTTGCTCATAATAACTCTTTTTAGTTGAACGTTATTTATTATATCATATTAAAGTGACTTTAATAAAACAATTCATATTTTGTAAATAATCAAGAAGTTTTTAAAAGAAAATGGATTTTTTAAAAGATAATGAAGATATAAATATAGGTTTTGAAGTGTGAATAATTAAAAGCCGAAGCTTTTAATTATCGTGGAAATTTCCAATAATCTCTTTTGCTTTTTGTAAAGCTTTATCAGAAGAGTCTTTGTCGTATGTTAATGCAACAGCCATTCTTCTTCCCTCATGAGATTGAGGTTTTCCAAATACTCTGATGATTGATTCTTTTGTAAAAGATGAATCAAAAATATCAATATTTGGATTGAAGCTATCACCTTTTGCTTTATAAGCAGCACTAGCTCCTGCTCCATAATCAATATAATCTAATGGTAATCCTAAAACTGCTCTTACGTGAAGTGCAAACTCACTAGCACTTTGAGTAATCATAGTAACCATTCCTGTATCGTGTGGTCTAGGACTAACTTCTGAGAAGTATACTTCATCACCTTTGATGAATAACTCAACACCAAAGATTCCTCTTCCACCTAAACCATCAGTGATTTTTTTAGCAACATCTTGAGATCTTTTTTTAGCAAGTTCACTCATGTTCATTGGTTGCCAAGAGAAGATATAATCTCCATCTTCTTGGATGTGACCAATTGGTTCACAAAATACAGTCTCTTTTTCATTTCTAGCAGTTAATAAAGTGATTTCGTAATCAAAAGTGATAAACTCTTCAACGATTAATTCACTAGCATCACCTCTAGCTTCTTTTGCAATTTCCCAAGACTTCTCTAAATCATCAGCAGATTTAGCAATACTTTGACCATGACCAGATGAAGACATTACTGGTTTGATAACACAAGGGAATCCGATATTGTTTGCAGCTTCTTGTAAACCTTCAAAAGTTGTAACAAACTCATATTTAGAAGTTGGTAATCCTAAATCAACAGCAGCAAATTCTCTAATGTTTTTTCTATTCATAGTTTTGTTAACTGCATCAGCATTTGGAATTACATTAAACCCTTCATGTTGTGCTTCAAATAGTGCTTCAATACTTAATGCTTCAACTTCAGGTAAGATGTAAGTAGGTTTCTCTCTTCTAATTACATCAAGTACTTCATTTTTGTTTTTCATATTGATTGTATAAGACTTATTTGCAACTAATTGCGCAGGTGCATTATTGTAAGAATCAACTGCAATAGTTTCAATACCTAATCTTTGTGCTTCAATAACAACTTCTTTACCTAATTCACCGCTTCCTAGTAACATAATCTTAATTGAATCAGATTTTAAAGGTGCTGGAAATTTCATTTTTTATGTATCCTTCTTAGTAATTTAAATTTAGTTTTGACTATAAAATTTTTTGTCGTATTCTTGTAGATTATTTCTTTCAATCACATTTTTTAAAATGCTTAAATAATCATGACCAATACCCGAATAGTTCATCATAGTTTGAGAAAGTATTAATCCATTTGGATTCACGTGCTTTGCTCTCTCTTCTAATCTTTTATCTTGGAACTCTTTATATGCTCGGTTTCTATTTAAGTTCAGCATATACGCACTAATAGAGTCTTGTAAACTTTTAAAGATTCTAATAAAGTGAGTAGCTCCTTCGTCTCTTTGTTCTGGTAACATTCCAATTTTTGGATTATATGTCCAGTGTCCGAAGATATTGTTTGCTTCTTTTATAAATCTACTTTTACCCCAACCACTTTCAACTGCGGCTTGTGCTAATGCCATTGAAGGTGGTACTACATCAATTTTCTTTAGATATTCATCTTGTGAAAATAGTTTTTTAACTCTATATTTCTTCTTTAGTTCTAACAGATGCAAAAATTGAGGGGAGTTTAAATCAATAGATAATAGGTTTGAGCTTAAAAGGTTTTTCACAAAAGCTCTTTGAGCAAGAATATTTTTGTTTTCATTTTTGATTTGCTCATACAAGTAGTTAAAGAAGTATTCTTTGGATTCTTTAACGCTCTTAATTTTGTAATAATCCTCAGGCAAGCCTTTTGCCTGTAAGGCAAAAGTGCTGCTCAAGGCAAACAAAATTCCTAAAAATAAAAATCTTAATTTCTTCATATTAAATAGTTGCTGTAAATACTTTTTTAACTGCACCTTTAAAATAGATTTTTCCATCTATTTTAGAGATAGTCAGTTCTTCATTACTTTTTGGATAAACAAAAGTTTTGTTTTCCACTAAACCTAAATCAAGGGCTCTTAAGAAACATGCAACCATTCCAGTTCCACATGCAAGTGTTTCTCCTTCAACTCCTCTTTCATAAGTTCTAACTTTGATAATGCCATCTTCAACTTTTGCAAAATTAACATTTGCATTATGTTCATATCTCATTTTTGCACTTAAGTCATGGTCATATTTATCTAAATCATCAACTAAAGCTACTAAGTGAGGAACTCCAGTGTCGATTAAATACCAAGTTAAACCCATCTGTTCAAATGGTTCTTTGATAATCACTGGTTCAGTCATTTGTGTTTCAACAATATTTCCATTTACATGAGACTCAATAAGTCCGGCTTCTGTTAAAAATTTCATTGATGATGGTGCTAAACCATTTTTGTAAGCATAATGTGCAACTGCTCTTGTAGCATTACCACACATAGCAGCATCACTTCCATCACTATTATAAAATAACCATTTGAAATCAGCTTCATTACTTGGAACAAGTGCTACAAACCCATCAGCACCAATTCCTTCAGTTCTATTACAAAGCTCTACGGCTTTTTGTGAGTAATCAGCTTCTTCAAATGTATGAAAGATAACAAAATCATTTCCACTAGCAGAATATTTTGTATATGTCATATAATCTCCTCCATGATTCTTTCAACTTCTCTTTGTAAGTTTTTTAAATCTTTTGAGTTATCTATTACCATATCGGCTAACTCTTTTTTCTTTTCAATGTCCCATTGATTTGAGATTTTTAATAAAGCTTCTTCTTCATTAATATTATCTCTTTTCATCAATCTTTGTACCTGTATATCTTTTGGTGTGTAAATCACAAGTGATTTTGGAATTGGATAATGCATTTTTTCAAAAAATAGTGGAATATCTATGAAGTAAGGTTTATTTTGACTTTCAAATAACCTTGATTCTTTGATAATTTCATCTTTGATTAATGGGTGTAATAAAGCTTCAAGTTTAAGTTTATTTTCCTCATTTGAAAAGATGATTTTTCCAAGCTCTTTTCTAATAACCTTTCCATTCTCATCTACATATTGGCTTCCAAACATTTCAGCAATTTTTGCTGAGTTTTGATCTAGAAGTTTATGTGCTATTTTATCAGCATCAATAATTAGAAAACCATGTAGTTTAAATAGGTTACAAACAGTACTTTTTCCAGTTGAGATTCCGCCAGTTAAGGCGATTGCATTTTTAAATAAATCACTATTCATAGTGGGATTCTACAATAATAATGATTTATTTAAAATTAGTGTAAGTTTTTATCTTTTAGCGATACCTGTTAAGGCCTTGTGTTCCGCTGCTGGGAATACAAATACAGCTTTATGAATTTCTGATGAGTAGTATTGTAAATCGTCTAATAAATCAGCTCTTTGTAATACTAGGTCAGCTGTTGGGTGATATTTTTTTGAAGCTAAAATTGAAGTGTTGTGTCCAAATTTAAATGGCATTGCAATCCAGAATTTTTCACCAACAACTCTTAAGTCAGCTTTTAATTTTTCTTCATCTTTAGAGAATGACTCACTTGCAAATGCAATTAAACCATCTTCATTTAATACTCTTTCAATATTTGCTAATAATAATTCATCAACTTCAACATCTGTTAAAATAATTACATCAATATTTTTTTCATCTTTTGATGTTAAAAGTGATACGTCACCAAACTCAATGTTTGATTCTTTATTATGCATAGCAGCCTGCGCTTTTAGTTCTTCATCTGCAGTTCCAATAACTAATACATTTGAAGCTTCTTTATGTGTACATAATGGTAAATGTACCATCATTTCATTAAATGCGTTCTTACTCATAATATATAATCCTTAATATTTATAAACGTTTCGATATAATACCAAAAAAATTTTAAACTAAGTAAGATATTACAATCTCATAATGGAAAAAGGTGAATAATGGCAACAGTTAGTTACAAAGATGCTGGTGTAGATATTGATGCAGGGAATCAGTTTGTAGAAAACATCAAACCACATGTTAAATCAACTATGATCCCAGGTGTATTAGGTGGAATTGGTTCTTTTGCAGGTGCATTTGAATTACCAGAAGGTTACAAAAAACCAGTTATCCTATCAGGAACTGATGGAGTTGGTACAAAATTAAAATTAGCAATTGATGCAAAACAATTTGATACTGTTGGAATTGATTTAGTTGCAATGTGTACAAATGATTTATTATGTAACTTTGGAGAGCCATTATTCTTCTTAGACTACTATGCAACTGCTAAGTTAGAAGTAGAAGAAGCTACTGACGTTGTAAAAGGTATTGCAGAAGGATGTATTAGATCTGAGTGTGCTTTAGTTGGTGGTGAAACTGCTGAAATGCCAGGTATGTATAAAGAGGGTGATTTTGATTTAGCAGGTTTCTGTGTTGGAATTGCTGAAAAAGATGAGTTAAACAGAATTGAAAGAATTGCTGCAGGTGATACATTAATTGCATTACCATCATCAGGTGTTCACTCAAATGGTTTCTCATTAGTTAGAAAATTATTATTAGAAAAATTAGGTATGTCTTTAGATGATGACTTCCAAGGGAAGCCACTTAAAGATGTATTATTAGAGCCAACAAGAATTTATGTAAAAGAATTCAAAGCTAACAAAGAAAACATTAATGCTTTAGCTCACATTACTGGTGGAGGAATCACTGAGAACTTACCAAGAGTTTTACCTGATAACTTAAAAGCAGTAGTAAAAAGAGATTCTATCAAAGTATTACCAATCTTCGAATTTATGTCTCAACACGTAGAGTTAGAAGAAATGTACAGAACATTTAACATGGGTGTAGGAATGGTATTAGTTGTTAATCCTGCAAATGTTGATGCAGTATTAGCAAACACTGACGGTTATGTTATTGGTGAAATTGCTGAAGGTGATAAAGGCGTAGAATTTATTTAATTTTTTGATTAAATATAATTTTTGTAAAAGGGACAAGTTTTTATTGACTTGTCCCTTTTTTTATACCCAAAAAAATATTATTTTCTGTAAAATGTCACTTTAATATCATTCCATTGTCATACAAGTAGTGTAAATTATTAGTATATGATAATGGGAGAGATATATCATGTTTAAGAATCTAAATATTAAGGTGAAAGTACTAGCTACGATACTTATCAGCCTTTTTTTACTCGCAGTAGCAGTGGGATTTATATCAGTAAATAAATCTTCAGATGCATTAATGGAAAAAAGTTATGGTTCCTTAACTTCATCAAGGGATGTAAAGTCACAACAAATTAGAACTTATTTTGCACAAAAAATTGCAAGTATTAATATCTTGGCTAAAACAAAAGATGTTAATGAACTAGCATACGATATGGATAGTATCGGTGGGCAAATGAATATTAATGAAAATGGAAAATTTCCAGTTCATGAAGAGCTTGTTCAAGACATAACAAAACCACATGAAGTTTTCTTTGGTAATTATATGAAAGAGAATGGTTATGCAAATATCTATTTAATCAATTATGAAACAGGTCAAGTTGTATATGCTGCAGATAAAAAATCAGATTATGGTGAAAACCTTAAAACTGGTTCTTTAAAGAACAGTGGTTTAGCAGAAGTTTACAATAAAGTAATGAAAAACCAAAGAGTTACTTTTGTAGATATTAGACCGTATACAGCAAACAAAAATTTACCTACTATGTTTATTGGTGCTCCAGTATTAGAAGATGGTGACCTAACTGCAATTTTAGTATTTCAATTAAGTGTAAAAGAAATCAATAAAGTTATGCAGTTTAGAAAAGGTTATGGGCAAACTCAAGAGGACTATTTAGTAGGAAGTGACTTCTTAATGAGAAGTGATAGTTATTTATCACCAAATACTCATAGTATGAAAGCTTCATTTGCAAAACCTAAGCAAAACAATGTGAAAACAGAAGCTTCACAAGATGCATTTGCTGGGAAGTCTGAAACAAAACTAACTATAAACTATAGAGGTGATGAAGTATTATCAGCATATAGTCTAATCAAAATCGGAAAAGATTTAAAATGGGCAATTATCTCTGAAATTGATCACTCAGAAGTACTTGTAACACCAAGCTCTATTAGAAACCAAATTGTTGTAATCTCTTTAGTGTTTTTGGTAGCCATTATGGTAATCGTTTACTTAGTTATTAGTAGAGAAGTTGTGGCACCTTTAAATAGGTTCCAAAGCGGTCTTATTGAGTTCTTTAAGTATTTAAATAAAGAGAATAAGGATGTTACATTATTAACTTCAACATCAAATGATGAAATAGGGATTATGTCTCAGGTTGTAAATGAAAACATTACTAAAACTAAAACCTTAATGGAAGAGGATATTGCTCTTATTAATGAAGTAAAAGATGTAGTATCTCTTGTAAAAGATGGAAAGATCAAACAAGAAGTAACTAAAAGCACAAGCAATGAAAATCTTGAAGAGTTAAAAAGAATGTTAAATGAAATGCTTGAAGTTATGTCAAAAGATGTGGCAGTAGATTTAAAAAGAATTGAAAATGCTTTAGATGCTTATCAAAGATTAGACTTTACTCATAGAATTGAAAATGCAATGGGTAAAACATCTTTAGGATTAAACTCACTTGCAGATATTATCAACGATATGTTAGTTGAAAATAAATCAAATGGTTTATCATTAGCAAGAAGTAGTGAAGTATTACTTGATAATGTAAATAGTTTAAATAAAAACTCAAATGAATCAGCAGCAGCTCTAGAAGAGACAGCAGCCGCTTTAGAGCAAGTTACAAGTAATATCGTAAATAATACTCAAAATGTTGTAAGAATGTCTGGCTTTGCAAAAGATTTAAACTCTTCAGCAAATGAAGGTAAAAACTTAGCTTCTAAGACAACAACAGCAATGAATGAAATTGATGAGCAAGTAAGTGCTATTAGTGAGGCAATAACAGTTATTGATCAAATTGCTTTCCAAACAAATATTTTATCACTAAACGCAGCAGTAGAAGCAGCAACAGCAGGTGAAGCTGGTAAAGGTTTTGCAGTAGTTGCCCAAGAAGTTAGAAACCTAGCAGCAAGATCAGCAGAAGCAGCAAATGAAATCAAAGCTTTAGTTGAATCTGCAACATCAAAAGCAAATGATGGAAAACAAATAGCTTCAAAAATGATTGAGGGATATAATGGATTAAATGACAATATCTCACAAACAATTGAGTTAATCTCTTCTGTTGAAACAGCAAGTAAAGAACAACAAGCGGGAATTGAGCAGATTAATGATGCAGTAAACTCTCTTGATAGAAAAACTCAAGAAAATGCAAATATCTCAAATAAAACAAAAGATATTGCAGATGAAACAGATAATATTGCAAAAGTAATTTTACAAAGTGCAAATGAAAAAGAGTTCATCGATAAATAAAAATTAGAGCAAGTTTTGAACTTGCTTTAATTAAATTCTTACAATAAAACTATCTTCATGTGAATTATTATCAATTTTTGTATGTTTTTTCATAAATAGATTAAGTAGTGTAATAAGTATAGTACAAATCAAAAAACAAAAAAGAAAAAAGAAAAAGAATAGTTCAGTTAATGTTTCCATGATGTACCCTATATTAAATTAGTTTATTATATTTGTGAAAAGTATCATAAAAATACTATTTTAATTTTTTGCAGGCAATCCCTCTTAAATCCCTTTATTTTGTGTTAGAATTCCGTCAAAAAAGGAATTTTTTGAAAACAGCACAAAATCATATATCACTTATTTTACTATTGGCTGTTTTATCTTCTGTAACACCTCTTGCTATTGATGCTTATCTTCCTTCTATGCCAGATATTGCAAACGATTTAGGGGTGCAGATAAATAAAATTGAATTAACAGTTAGTATCTTTTTAATATTCTTTGCTTTAGGGCAATTACTTGGAGGAATCTTATCAGATAGACTTGGTAGAAAGAAAACAGCAATTGTAGGTCTTTTGGGTTTTTCAATCTCTAGTTTTATTCTATTTTTCTCTAACTCTTTAGAAACACTTTATCTTTTTAGAAGTACACAAGCCTTCTTTGGTGCGATGGCAACGGTAAATGGTGCTGCTGTTGTAAGGGATCTATTTCATGGAAAAGAAGCTGCAAAGATATTCTCAGCAATTGCATCAGTTATGATGATAGCTCCTATGTTAGCACCAGCTTTAGGAAGTGTGATTATCTCATTTTTTACTTGGCAATACATATTTTTATTTTTAGGTTTTTATTCTTTAGTAGTTGTATTTCTAATATATCTGAAACTACCAGTAACGGGAACAAAAACAAATACAAAAATCAAAGAGGCCTATAAAAAAGTATTAACCCATAAAAAGGCTGTTTCATATATTTTAGCAGTATCTTTTGGATTTTCTGGGATGTTTATATTTATTGAAAAAAGTTCATTTATTTATATGGAGTATTTTTCATTATCAAAAGATGTTTTTCCATTTTTATTTGGAGCAAATGTTTTAATGATGATTATCTTAACAAAAGTAAATATGAAACTTGTTCAAACTATTGATCCTAGAAAGGTATTGAAATTTGGTGTTACTATGCAGTTTATAGCTTCACTATTTTTAATAGCCATATCTTTTGATACTTCAATTTATTTGGTCTTTGCAGGTATTGTAGCTTATGTGGGTTCACTTGGATTAATATTTGGAAATGCTATGGCTTTAGCTTTAGAATACTTCAAAAAAGATAGTGGAGTTGCAAACTCTGTAATAGGTGTAACAGAGTTTACTATTGGTGGAATTATTGGATTTATAGCTTCATTGATACATAGTGAGACTTTAACACCAGTATTTATAATGATGGCATTTACTGCTCTTTGTTCGCTTTTATCTCTTAGATTAAACAGATGATTTAAGGTAGTGTTTTAAAATATCCACTACCTTAGAAGCATAACCCCATTCATTGTCATACCATACAAGAAGTTTAATCATATTTTTGTTTTTCACATCTGTATATCTATGATCAATGATTGTAGTTTTTTTCTCTTTTTTAAAATCACTTGATACTAAAGGAGAGTAGTTGTTTAAAACTACTGGATACTCTTGTGTTTTCTCACACTCTTCAAAAAGTTCAATAATCTCTTCTTTACTTGAAGACTCTTTGACAAATAAACTAACGTTTATAGCCCCAACTGTATCTGTTGGAACTCTAAGAGAGTTAGAGGCTATTATGTCGTGATTTATTTCTGGTATTACATATGAACATGCTGTAATAGTTGTAGTTTTATTTGGAATAATATTTTGAGTAGCTGATCTTCCAAACTCAAAGTTATAATCTACGTTTCTAGTTTCACTTCCTACAAAGTGACCATCTAAAACTCTTTGATGATTAAGTAAAGGATGAACTGTAACAATATCTCCACACAAAATTTGTTTTTTATCATTGATTATTTTAAGTGCTGGAAGTAGGGCAGTTGCATTACATGAACTTGTAGATATGATTTTATGTTTTGAGCTATCAAGCTCATTTTCATTTACACCCAAAATGATATTAATATGAGCATTAGCATTTGGGTGAGTTAATAGTACAGCTTTTACAGGAAGTTTTTCTAAAGCTTCTATATCATCTTTAACTCCACTTGCATCTATGATAATATCAATACCATCTAAGTTTGCATCTTTTAGGGATTTATGATTTGAGATTCTGATTTTTGAAGAACTATTTTGAATATAGTTATCTTCTACTACTTTAAACTTATCCTCTAAGTTTCCATAAGTTGAATCATGGTTAATTGAATAAACGATATTTTCTAAATAAGGATTAATTTCATTGATAGCCACAATTTCAAAGTTTTTATTGTGAATTAGTTGTTTTAAAACGGCTTTTCCAATTCGTCCAACACCGTTTAAAAGAATTTTGATTTTCATATTTACAAGACCCGTACTTTAATATGTGGGTATTTTATCATATAAAGTTTTAGTCTTGTAGTTTAATAAACATATTTTCCTAAAATGTATACTCATCTTTATCTAAAGAAGCATGGGAATAGTCACAAAATGGTTTGTTTTTTGAGTTCCCACATCTACATAGGGCAAATTTTTGTTTATTTGCATTTGTTGACCATGAAATTATTTCATTTTCAATATCACCTTTTACTAAGATAGGACCACCTTTGATGATATTAATCTCTTCTTTTTCATATGTTTCTTTAGGTGAGTTTTCCTTTAGTGTATAAGATAAAGCTCCTGAAGGACAGTTTTTTATTGAGTTTATAACTTCTTCAATAGAACCATTATCAGGGTTAATCCAATTTTCACTGGCACTTTTATAGATATTTGGGAATTTATTTACACACTTTGCAGCACCACTACAAATAGAGCGATTAAAGTGTATTTCTATATCTTTGCCATTATAAACTTGAATAATATCTTTTTCTATTTCTTTGTTTGATTTGAAGTTTACTTTTTCATGAGTTCCATCACAGAAAGGTTGATTGTTTGTTCTTCCGCAACGACATATAAATAGATTGGATTTCATTTGTATTGGATTATTATTGAAGAATATAGTTTTTGTTAGTGTCTCATTACTGTTGTTTGTGATTTTTATAGGACCGTTGGGTATAAAATTAATGCCAAGCTTTTTCATAATAAATCCTTTATTTATAAAGCTAAATAGCAAGTTGTCTTTTACGACCTAGAATATTTAAATTGTAACATAAACAAAGAGTTTTATTGACTCTTTGATATGAAGTTGAAATACCAAGTGGATCTTTTGATATCAGTTTTTGAACACTCTTTTACATATAAAGTTCTCCATGTGTGAGCAGGGGAAAATGTTCTTGATGATTCTGCACCCATTTCTAGACATTTATTGGAGTTTTTATGTTTTAGTTTTTTGCTTTTTGTGTATTCAAACTCTTGCATAAACTGGGCTTTTACAAAAGGTGAATCTACTTTACACTCATGTAAAACCAAAGGAGTGTGATCTAAAACATACTCATTTACTCCAGCAATAGTAAGGCATTTATCAAATGCTGGGAAATAGATAGTTCCATCTTTTTTAAATATAAAAGCTTCATCAGCATAAAGACCTGGTTTACAGTTATGACCAATTACGGGCATATCTGGTCGTATATATTGTCCAGAGCCAAGAACATCAAGACAATAGCCATCTTGTGGCCTATCAAGTGGATCAATTAACTTTATTTGATGAGGTGTATTATTGGCAAACAAAAAGTTGAAAAAACATAATGTAAGTAAAATAACTCTTAGCATAATCAATCCTTTTTTAATTAAGCTTCTTTCATTTCAATGAAAAGAAAATGTGAATCACTTAAAGCTTTTATATCAAGTTGTGATTCTTTTGTAATCTCCATGGCATCACCATTACTTAATTCTATGCCATTAATTGTTGAAGTTCCTTCAATTTGTGTGAAGTAAACTTGTCTACCATCTTTAATATCATACTTTATATCTTTACCATTTTCAAGTTCACTAACATAAAAATTCACATCTTGATGAATTTTTATTTGAGCAGAACCTTTAGCTGATGAAACAATATTTAATAGATTGTTTTCTCTTTGTTCTTTTTCAAATTTGTGTGAACCATAAAGTCTTGGTAAACCATGTGCTGGAGGTAAAATCCAAATTTGTAAAAGTCTTAAATCTTTACTAGTATGTTTATTGTATTCTGAGTGAAAGATACCATCTCCCGCACTCATATATTGAACCTCACCTCTTCCTAAAGTCTCTTCATTTCCCATAGAATCTTTATGTGTGATTTCTCCATCAACTACATAAGAGATGATTTCCATGTTTTGATGGGGATGAGGATCAAAACCACTTTTAGGGTGAACAATATCATCATTTAAAACTCTTAATACCCCAAAGTTAATATTATTTGGATTTCTATACTCTGCAAATGAGAAATGAAATCTACTCTCTAACCAACCTAAATTTGAAGTTCCCATATTCTCTTTTGGTAGTTTTTTTAGCATTTTATTATCCTTTTTTCTTATTCTCTATCAAAAACAAAACATTCTAAAGAGAGATTTGAATAAACCATTTCACTATTAAAAGAAATCCCTTTTTTGTTTTGTGCATTTCCAAAAGCTACAAATAGTGGTAAAAAATGCTCAGGTGTTGGATGGTTTTTATAAAAAGTATCTTTATTTACACTATCTATTAGCATTTGTTTATCTCCACTGTTTACAGCATCAATTATATAATCGTTAAAATCTTTTGCATATTTCTTTATTTGAGTACTTGGACTCATATCTCTTAAATTGTGAGTTAAACCTCCACTAGCAATTAGCATAGCTTCATCTTTAAACTCTTTTAAAACTTCCCCCACTTGTATTAATTGTTCACTTGAATAGTTTTGAGGGAGCGAAATTTGTATTACTGGAATATCCAGATTTTTATACATCATGGCAAGTGTTGTCCACACCCCATGGTCATAGCTGTTTTTACCTTTGTCAATAGATATATCAATACCATTTTGATTTAGGTGATTTAATATCTTATGACTTATATTTTTATCACTTTTTATTTCATATTCATAATCATATAGCTCTTTTTCAAAACCGTAAAAATCATATAGAAGTTCAGGCTTTTCATAGTCAAGCATTTTTAATTCATTTGTTACATAATGAGCTGAAAATATGATGATATATTTAGGTTTTTTTAACTCTTTTGAAAATTTGTTTATATTTTTTAAAGTTTTAGAGTTGCCTAAAATCATATTTGGCGCACCATGTGAAATAAATAGTGTAGGGTACATAAGTCAACCTTTCTTATTTTGCGAAATCTACAAACTGTTTTAAAATTCTTTCACTGCTATCAGTTCTTAAAGGAGTTTGATATGTAGTGATAATTTCTCTTGGCATTACAATTGAACCTAATTTTGTGAACTGTGCTCTCATTGCATTCATAACATCAGTTCCTCCACCACCAGAGTGTGTAGCTAATTGGATTGTTTTTAGAGTAAATAACTCTCTAAAGTCATCTCCCACTCTAGAAACCCATGCTACAGTATTTACTAATACAGGAGGAAGTGAATAGTTATATTCAGGAGATACAAAAATATATCCATCAGCTTTTTTCATCTTTTCAATTAGCTCATTTACTTTTGGAGGAATTCCATCGTGTTCTTCTTTGTAACTATCATACATTGGAAGATTTAAATCAACTAAATTGATAATCTCACTTTGTTTATCAAAAGAGTTTAACTGCTCTTTTAAGATATTTGCTAATTTCATGTTTTCATTTAAACTTGCTACGAATATTAATATCATTTTATACTCCTTTATATTTTTAATTATTTAGTGTGAGCTCCATCACAAAAAGGTTCACCTTGTGTCTTTTTACATGGACATAAGTAGTAGTCTTTTGTCTCTTCTACTTTAAATGCAGTAGGTGAAAAATCACTTCCTACATGCGCTCCATCACAGAATAATTTATCTGAACTCTTACCACATGTACAGTAGTAGTAATCTTTGTTTTTTTCTAGATTTACTTTAATTGGTGTCATTATATTCCCTTTAAATTTTAGCTAATTACTTAGCTAAAATCCCTTCTAGTTCGATACTTAATTTTACTTTTTCACCAACTACAACTCCACCAGCTTCTAAAGCTTTATTCCAGTTAAGACCATAATCTTTTCTATTGATTTTTCCACTTAACTCTAATCCAACTCTTGTATTTCCCCATGGATCAACTACTGAACCATTATTTTCAAAGTCTAGTGCAACATTTTTTGAAACACCTTTGATTGTTAAAGTTCCATAAGCTTTGTCATCGTTAATTTTGTCAAGCTTAAATGCTAAACTTGGGTACTTTGCAGCATCAAAGAAATCTGCTGATTTTAAGTGACCATCTCTTTTTTCATTTTCAGTATCAATAGAATTAACTTCAATTTTACCTTCTAATGTTTTTAAAGTGTTTGTTTTTTCATCATAATTAAAGTTTCCAGAGAATGTATTGAACTTCCCTGCAACATTTGAAATCATTAAGTGTTTTACTTTAAATCCTACATTTGAGTGACTTGCGTCTACATTGTATGTTCCTGCGTATAAAGCACCTGCACTTAAAATTGAAGCTAATCCTAATTTTACTAATTTTGTCATTTTCTATCCTTTTATTTTTTTAATTTAGATGGTACTCATAAAAAGAGTACAACAGCTGGCTTATTATCACTATTTAGTTTTTTGTATAAACAAATGTATCATCAGGATACATAGCTTTTAAAACATTGTTTGGAATTGTAGTTGCCTGAGTAACTACCTTTGATTGGGCTTTATTTGCACTATTTGAATAAACAAAAGAATCATCTGGGTAAAGAGCTTTTAATGTGTTATTTGAAATAGATGATCTTGATAATGTTTGAGCTTCATTTTTAGTAAAATGCCCTTTATTTGAGTACTCTTTTGGGTAAAGAGTTTTTTCAATTACATCAGAACTGATGTTCCCTTGAGCAAATAATGCACTTCCTGCAACTAAACTTAATCCTATAATTGTTGTTAATTTTCTCATTTTAAAATCCTATAATTTATATGTATTTAATTTATTACTAGTTAGTAATATATATTTAAAATTTTTTAATTTGCTTTATAAACCTTATTTAAAAGTTCATATAAAGTATCCAACTCTTGGTCACTTAGTACTTCAAGTGATTTATGTAAATTTTTCGCGTGATCTGGGAATACCTTTTCAATTACTTCTGCACCTTTTGATGTTAATGTCAAAATTGATGCTCTACTATCATTAGGGTCTTTTATAGAAGTAATCCATCCATCTCTTTTTAGATTTCTTACAACTACAGTAATATTCCCTGGTGTACTCATAGTAAGTTTTGTAATTGAACCAATATTTAAATCACCTCTGTGATAAAGCACTTCAAGCACTTTAAACTGGTTAAATGTTAAGTCAAATTCATTTAAATAGTTAACCATGTTATTATGAAGTTTTAATCTGATTCTTTCTATTCTAACTATTGTCTTCATAGATTTATCTGTTCTATGTCCATAACTTTTAAGTGGTTTTGTATTCATGTCTCTAACTCCTTGTTGAAATTATAGTACTAATTAGTACTATTTGTCAAGTCATGTGTCACTAAAATATTACTAGTTAGTAGTAAATGGTAAAACTAAACACCAATTTATGGTGTCTAGCTAAATTTGAAAATTTTTTAAGATTTTTTTGCAGTAGACATAAATACAGCTGCTAAGATTAAAAATGCACCTGTAATTCTGTTTTGAATCTTGATAGCTTTAACATCTTTTATTAAGAATTTTAGTTTTGATGCAAGACCAGAATATCCAGTCATTACAAAAATATCTACAATACATAAAGTTAGTCCAATGATTACAAATTGAAGTAGTAATGATTCATTTGGATTTAAAAACTGAGGAATAAAAGCAACTAAAAATACAGTAGCTTTGATGTTTGTTAAGTTTATTAGTGTAGCACTTATAAATGATTTTTTAGCATTGTATGAATTTAGTTGTTCCTCTTCATCAACAATTTCAACCTTCTCAAAAATTTTTGAAAGACCTAAATATACTAGGTATGCAACACCAATCCATTTGATGATATTAAAAAGCATTACAGATTTGGCAATAAGAGCACCTAACCCAACTACAACAATAAAAGCTTGTAAAACATATCCTAATTGTAAACCAAAAATAGCAGCGTAAGATTTTTTTAACCCATATTTAATTCCATGATTCATAGATACAACAGCTCCAGCTCCTGGTGAAACTGAAATAGCAATAGAGGCTAAAAGTAAAGTAATCCAAACATTTAATTCCATAATAAACTCTTTGTTTTAAAGTAAAAATGTATTATATCAAATTAATTAAAAAAACTTTATTTTACTTGCTTAACCGTTTAATAATATACTTTTAGATAAAATATCCCGTTTTGCTATAAAGAAAGATATTTAAGGATATGATATGCTATTAACTCCGGGACCAACTCCAGTACCAGAATTTGTTAGAAAGGCTATGGCTGATGTAACTATCCACCATAGAACTCCAGAGTTTGAAGCAATTTTCAAGAATACTAGGGAACTTTTATTAGAGTTATTTGATATGCCTGAAGCTGTAATGTTAGCTTCAAGTGGAACGGGTGCTATGGAAGCTTGTGTAACTAACTTAACACACAAGAAAGCACTTACAGTTAACTCTGGAAAATTCGGTGAGAGATTTGGAAAAATTTGTGCAGCATTTAACATTGAGTATACTGAAATCAAAAATGAATGGAATACTCCTGTAGATGTTAATGCAGTAGTTGAAGCTGTTAAAGCAGACAGCGAAATTGATGCAATCTTTATTCAACTTTGTGAAAGTGCTGGTGGATTAAGACATCCAGTAGAGCAAATCGCAAAAGCTGTAAAAGAGATTAACAAAGACATCATGATTGTTGCTGATGGTATTACTGCTATTGGTGTTGAAAAAGTTGACACTACAAACTTAGATGCAGTAATTACGGGAAGTCAAAAAGCATTAATGTTACCACCAGGTTTAGCAATGATTGGATTATCAAATGCAGCAGTTGAGAAAATCAACTCAAGACCTACTGGATATTACTTAAACTTAGCAGCTGAAATTAAAAAGCAACAACAAAATACGACAGCTTATACAGCAGCTACTACGTTAATCATTGGACTTGGTGCGATTTTATCAAACATCAAAGAAAATGGTGGGTATGAAGCATTATATGCAAAGACTGCACAAAGAGCAGCAGCAACAAGAGAAGCATTAGTTGCAATTGGTTGTGAGATTTACCCTGCAACTCCAGCAAATGCTATGACAACAGTTTATACTGAAAATGCACCTGCAATTAGAAAGATTTTAAAAACAAAATATAACGTAAATATTGCTGGTGGACAAGATCATATCAAAACATTAATCTTCAGAATCAACCATATGGGACTGGTTGAAGATCATGAAGCTTCATGGGTTGTAAATGCTATTGAGTTAGCTATGGATGAACTTGGACTTAGAGAGTTTGATGGAACTGCAAATAAAGTATTTGCTCAAAATATGTTTAAAGGAAACTAATTAGTTATGGTTTTTGAACACGAGATTCCAAAGGGAAGTAGATTATACTTCGGGAAAGCTGCAAAAGCAAAAAGAACTTTAGAAAATAAAGTTTGTGAGATTTTAGATAATAGTGGGTTTGAAGAGATTCTAACTCCAAACTTCTCTTATTCTCAGCACCAAGCAATTGCAGATGAGAAAAAGTTAATTAAATTCTCAGATGAACAAAATGAGCAAGTTTCATTAAGAGCTGATTCTACACTTGATGTTGTAAGAATTATCTCTAAAAGATTAGGTAGAACAACAGACCACAAAAAATGGTTCTATGTTCAACCAATCTTTACATACCCATCAAATGAAGAGTATCAAATTGGTTGTGAGTGGATTGGTCACAATAATATCGCTGATATTATGAATTTAACTGCTAAGATTTTAAAAGCATTAGATTTACAACCAGTTTTACAAATTTCAAATATCAATATTCCTAAGCTAGTTGCTAGTGAGTTGAATATTGAGATTGATTTATTTAAAAATGGTGAAATAGCATCACTATTTAAATTAAACTGTGATTGGTTAAATGAACTAATCAAAGTAAAAGATATTAAAGATTTAGAAAAAGTAATGGATATTGTTCCTGCTTCAATTAAAGTAGAACTAGAGAAGTTACTTGCTAAAGCAAATGAAGTTGATTATGAAAACATCGTAATTGCACCTTTATACTACGGGTCATTAAAGTACTACAACGATGTTTACTACAGAGTAATTAGCGACAATTTAACAGTATGTAAAGGTGGTATGTACTCAAGTGAGGGTATGTGTTCACTAGGTTTTGCATTATATACAGATAGTTTATTAAAAATTTTAGAGGATTAATATGAGTAAAGCAGATTTAATAGTTGGTATCCAATGGGGAGACGAAGGAAAAGGTAAAATCGTTGATATGCTTGCACAAGATTACGATATGGTTTGTAGAAGCCAAGGTGGTCACAACGCAGGTCATACAATCTGGGTTGATGGTGTAAGATATGCACTTCACTTAATTCCTTCTGGGGTATTAAACCCAAAAGCTGTGAATGTTATTGGTAATGGAGTTGTATTATCTCCTGAGTCAATCATCAAAGAAATGGAACAATTTGGAAGTTTAGTAGGTAGATTATACATCTCTGATAAAGCACACTTAAACTTACCATACCATGCACAAATCGATCAAGCTAAAGAGAGATTAAAAGGTGACAAAGCTATTGGTACTACTGGAAAAGGTATTGGACCAGCTTACGCTGAAAAAATTTCAAGAAGTGGATTTAGAGTTGGTGAGTTATTAAACCCAGCAAAATTAACTACTTCAATTATCGATTTCTTCGAACAAAATAGAGCAATCTTTGATGTATTAGAAATTGCAACTCCAGCTCAAGATGAGTTATTAGAGTTATTAACTTCTTACAAAGATGCTTTAGAGCCATACATTGCAAATACTACAAATATGGTATGGGAAGCAATTGATAAAGACCAAAAGATTTTATTAGAGGGTGCACAAGGTACTTTACTTGATATTGACCATGGTACATACCCATATGTAACTTCTTCTTCTACAGTAAGTGCTGGTGCTTGTACTGGTTTAGGTATCTCTCCAAAAGATATCGGAACAGTAACTGGTATTGTTAAAGCATATACTACTAGAGTTGGTAATGGTCCTTTCCCTTCTGAAGATTTCACAGATGAGGGTCAAAAAATTGCTGATATTGGTAAAGAAGTAGGTACTACAACTGGTAGAGGTAGAAGATGTGGTTGGTTTGATGCTATTGCTGTTAAACACGCTGCAAGATTAAATGGTTGTGACCAACTATCTTTAATGAAACTAGATGTATTAGATGGTTTCCCAAAAATCAAAATTTGTGTAGCATATGATGTTAATGGTGAAAGAGTTGACTATATGCCATCAGATTTAGAAAACGTAAAACCAATTTACGAAGAGATTGATGGATGGGATAGCGTTGTAGGGGTAAGAGATTACGATGCATTACCAGAAAATGCAAAAAAATATATTGAAAGAATTGAAGAAGTAACTTCAACAAAAGTTGGAATTGTTTCGACTTCTCCAGAGAGAGCAGATACTATCATCAGGGGGTAACAGATGAGAATTAAATTACATCATACACCATATATTTCAAGAAGAATCACAAGAGATTTAATCAATTGTGAATTCGTTGAAGTAAGAAAAGATAAAAACAGCATTGAAGCAGAAATAGAAAGAATTATTGATGCAGATATTGAAAAAGAGTTTGATTTAGATGAAAAAGTTGAAGAGATTTTAGATGCTCAAGAAGAGGAAATTGAAATTCTAAATGCCGATAGAAGGCAACTTTTCTGGATGACTAAAAAGAGATTAGCAAATGATTTTGGTGTAATCTTAAATAACGAAGACAGGTTCTCAGATATTGCTCATAAAATATTAGATTATTTATGGGAAGAGGATTATATTCACTACACTTGTTCAGATAACCAAGTGAAGAATATTATCTTCTCTTCTATAGATGAATTTATGAAAGGTTTTGAGCAAGCAGATTCAGCTGTATTAACTAAGCTTAAAAGTTATAAAAGAAAGTTAATCCCTGGAACTGAGGATTATGATTTAGTTTATCATAGATTATATGAAGAGGAATTAATTAAAAGAGGATTGATATAATATGCAAAAAGTTTGGATATATTTAGAGAATGGGGTATTCTTAGAAGCTAAGTCGTTTGGTGCAACAGGTACATCTGTTGGTGAAATCGTATTTAATACGTCATTAACTGGATACCAAGAGATTATTACTGATCCATCATATGCAGGACAATTTGTTACATTTACAATGCCAGAAATTGGTAATGTTGGTGTTAATGCAGATGATATGGAAAGTAAAACTGCTTACTGTAAAGGTGTATTAGTAAGAAACTACCACCACAAGTACTCTAACTACAGAGCTGAGGGTGACTTAGATTCTTTACTAAAAGAGCACGGTGTTTTAGGTATTACTGAAATTGATACTAGATTCTTAACTAAAACTATTAGAGACGAAGGTGCAATGATGATGATTGCTTCTACTGAAATCTCAAATAAAGAAGAGTTAGCTGCTAAATTAGCTGAGTCTCCAAGAATTGAAGACATCAACTACATTGAGCAAGTATCTACTAAAGAGACTTATATCCACAAATCTGGTGCATGGAACCACGAAGCTAAAGCTTATAACAAAGCTGTAATGAGCGACAAAAAAGTTGTAGTTGTTGACTTTGGTGTAAAAAGAAATATCTTAAATGAATTAGTACAATCTGGTTTAGAAGTTGAAGTTGTACCTTCAACATTTAAAGCTGATGAGTTAATTGCTAGATATGAAGCTAAAGAAATTGGTGGTATTTTCTTATCAAATGGTCCTGGTGATCCATTAACATTAACAGAAGAGAAAAAAGAAGTTCAAAAACTAATTGGTGCTGGAATTCCAATGTTCGCAATTTGTTTAGGACACCAAATGTTATCAATTGCTCATGGGCATGATACATACAAATTACCATTTGGACAACATGGTGGAAACCACCCAGTTGCTAACCCAGCAACTAAAGTAGTAGAAATTACTGCACAAAACCACAACTATAATGTTCCTGATTCAATTGTAGAGATTGCTGAGATTACTCACAAGAACTTATTTGATAATACAATTGAAGGTGTTAAATATAAAAATAAAGAGATTTTCTCTGTACAACACCACCCAGAAGCATCTCCTGGACCTCACGAGTCTAAATATATCTTCGATGAGTTTGCTAAGATAGTTAAGTAATTTATTTTATTTAGCTATCAAAAAAGGGAAACTCAGTTATTGAGTTTCCCTTTTTTAGTTTAGATGTAATTTAACATTCCTCAAGTCAAGTAGCGCTCCTCTTTTGCTACTTGGCTTTTTTTATGATTAACTTTCTTGATATAACTCTTTTACTAAATCACTAGTAACAGATGGGTTAATAGCAATTATCGTCTTATTATCTTTTTTATTTTGAGTATATTCTCAAGCATCCGCACCGTAAATAGCTTTTAATGTTGTATTAGAGATTGATGATTTTGCTAATGTAAAGCTAGTTGAATTTTCTGTAGTTGATTCATAATCTTTAATATATGATGGAGAGTCATTGTTCTCTTCTGGGTATAATGCTGCATATTTATCTTCAGCAAAAGATGCAGTTCCTGCTAATAAACTAAAACCTAAAAATGTATTTAAAAACTTGTTCATAATTATCCTTATTTATATTTGATAGTGAAAGTATAAGAATAAAATGAGGGAAAAAAAGGGGAATAAGTTTTTGTAAAACAAATGGCTTATAAGCCATTTATTTAAAAGTATTAAAGAAAGTTAAGTAATAGTTGATAAACTCCACCAGCAGCAACACCACCAGCGATACCTGCTAGAACGTCATCACCCATAACGCCCCAACCACCTTCTACTTTTTCATCTATTTTTCCAATGATTGAAGGTTTCCAAATATCAAATACCCTAAAGAAGATAAATGCTAATACACCAAGAATTATAGCGTGAGTTGTGTTTTCCATATTGATATTACAAATAGAAAGAGCTATCCACATACCAGCTAGTTCATCAATAACTATCTCTTTACTGTCATGTTCACCAACTTCTTTTTCATAGATGTTGATTTGTTTTACAGAGATTACTGTAATAAGTAGTGCTAGTAAAAATAGTGTTGATGAATCAAAATAGTACAACACTGGAATTGCTAAGAAAAGTGAAACTAAACTACCAACTGTTCCAGGAGCTTTTGGAAAAAGTCCTGAGAATCCAACTGTTAAAAAGAATTTTCTAAAGTTCATATATTACCTTACTTCTTTTTTTCAATACCAAGTTTTTTTCTCTTTTCCCAAAGAGATTTTCTTGAAATACCAAGTTTTTTAGATAACTCTGTATCTGGGTATTTTGATTGGTATGATAAAACCATCATTTTTACATAATCATTAATTGTCATGATATTTGTATTTGACATTAGAAGGTTTTGGTTATTAAACTCAATCTTTCTGTATGGGAAGTCCTCTTCTGTTTCAAGTGAAGAGATAACACAGTTTTTATGCTCAATTAGTTTGATTAGATTATCTTTTGCTGTTCTTTTAAGTGAGTGATACTCAGTTAAATAGATAATACCTTTATCATCTAATGCATTTAATTGTTTTTGCCATGTAGAAGAGTTTAAAGAAATAAATGAAATAGGCATATCTAATCTTCTTGATAACTCAAATACCAGTTTATCTGCACATTTTTGTGAGTTAGACTCAATTAGTGATGGGAATGATGGTGGTAAGAATGTATCAGTTGTATCAATATCAGCCATAATAAAGTCAACATATTCTCTTAATGTTTGAAGTTCTCTTCTTAGACTTCTGCACTCTTTATAGTGGTAGATTTTTCTTACTAGCTCATCCATTAAGAATGGTTTCATAATATAATCTTTTGCACCATCCTTTATAGGATTTGTAACGGTTTCGTCGGATATGTACGAAACCAATAATAAAATGATGGAAGTTTCACTATATTTTTTGATAATACTCTTACATAAACTAGATGGAAGAGAAGTTGATAACAATACAATATCGTAATCTTTTGATAGATTATCAATGTTTGGTGATTCTATATAATCACAACTATGTCCGTCGTCAAGTAACCTTGAAACAACTTTCTGAGCTAGATAAATTTCGTTTTCAATAATTAAAATATTCATGTTTACTTCCAGTTATAATATTTTAAAGTTGCAATACTTTGAACTGCAACTCCTTCTTTTCTACCAACAAATCCCATTTTTTCACCTGTTGTTGCTTTTATGTTGATGAATTGTTTTTCAATTCCTAAAAGCTTAGATAACATGGCTTTTATCTCTTTTTTGTGAGGGTTGATTTTTGGTTGTTGTGCTAAGATTGTTAGATCTACATTTACAATTTCATATCCTACATTGTAAACAAATGCAACAATCTCTTCCATTAAAAGTTTAGAATCAGCACCTTTGTATTTAGGGTCTGTATCAGGGAAAAACTCTCCAATATCCCCAGCACCAATAGCACCTAATAATGCATCAATTACAGAGTGAATTAAAACATCTCCATCACTGTGAGCTTTAAATCCATATTCACATGGAATTTCAACTCCACCAAGGTACATTTTTTTACCATCTTCAAATTGGTGAATGTCAATACCTTGACCAGTAAAGAAGTTTTTTGATGGTTCATTAAGACAAGGTATCTCTTTTAATTCATCACCAAATGTTAGTTTTTTACTTTCAATACTTCCTTGAACATATTTAATAGTTCCATTCATTGCTTTTACAGCAGAACTATCATCTGTATATTCAACATTTGTTTCTAGGGCTTTTCTTAAAACTGAAGTTCTTGAAAGTTGTGGAGTTTGGATAAGTTTTACATTATCTCTGTTGATTGTATCTTCATTGTAGATTACTGTGTCAGATACATTTAGAACAGGTACAATACAATCAGCATTGTCTTTTTCATTTAATAGATTTTCAATTACATCTTGAGGGATACATGATCTTGCAACATCAGTAACCATTACATATTCAGAGTTAACTTGAGCTAAAGAGTTCTTAATTGATTCTTGTCTTGTGTTACCACCTGTAACATAGGTGAAATCATCATTAAAGTTTTCCATATATGTCATCTCATTGGCATGAGAAGTTACTATGATTTTATTAAAATTTGCAATTTTGCTTAGTCTTTTTGTTACGAATAACCATAATGGATCATTGTCAATTCTGAGCCACTGTTTCTTAGCTTTGTGTTCGAATCTAGTCGAATTACCCGCACATAAGACGATGAGCGTTACATCCTGCATACAGCCCCTTTGTGTAAAAAAGTTACATATTATAATCTATTGTTTCTTATGTGAAAGTTAAGAGTTTTCTCTAATTTCTGCTTTTATTTCTTCTATAGAATTCTCTAAAAGTTTTTTATCATATCCATATTCATCTGCAAGCTCTAAAGCTTTGGCTACACCATCGTCATTTAGGGGATTTCTAACATCTGCTAATACCTTCACTATCTCTAGTATTTGAGCATTTGTTTTGAAGTTTTCTGGACATGCTTTACTATCCCCTACAAAGCCAATTGAGAAGATTAGATTATGGCTTAGTGACCAGTGTTTAAATACGTTTGCAGTAATCCTAGGACAAGTAAAACCTATGAACTCATCTTCACATCGTGTTACATCGTTAGTTCTGTTTAATGCTTTTAAAAAGTCTTTAGCTTTATCTTCTTGTTCTAATACATTTGCAATGATAAATTTCCCTGTTTCTTGTAAGAAAGCGGGCATGATTAAATCATCTCTTAACGCTGTATCTATCTTCGCAATCCATGTATTAATGATTTTTGTTGATAAAGCACATATTTCTAAAAAGTCATCATTTGAAATACCATAAGGTGAAAGGTTACACTTTACAGTGTTTTGAACAATTGAACCAATTGCAAGAGAGATAGTAAAGTTAATACCTAATAGATTAATTGCTCTACTTAAAGTATCTACTGTACTTCTAAATCCAAACATTGAGGAGTTAGCTACTCTTAGAATAGTTGAAACTAATAAAGGATCTTTTTCAATAATTTCTATTAGTTCTTCAGGGTTAGTATTCTGAACTTTTCTAAAGTCTTCAAGTTCTAACATACTATTTGGTAAAGGAGGTAATGAGTCTATTTTTTCTATTAACTTTTTCATGTTTATCCTGAACTGTTTGATAAATTTTAACAATTCTCAATATCAAAAATTCTTAAAATTTATAAATGAATTAAGTAATATTATATAGAAAAGAAACTTATACATATAATAAAAATAAATTAAGTCTTAGAATTAAGCTTCTCTAAACAAATTTAGATATAATCAGGCTGTTAATTAAAATAAATTTAATTTAAATAAAAATAAATATTATAGGATTTTTAAAATGAGAGATTGGCTAGACAATCACAAAGATGATAAAGTTAGAACTCAAATGTATTATGCGAAACAAGGTATCATTACTCCTGATATGGAGTATGTTGCTAAAGTTGAGAACTTAGATCCTGAATTAGTAAGATCTGAGATCGAAAGAGGAAGATTAATTATTCCTGCAAACATTAACCACAGAAACTTAAAACCAATGGCAATTGGTATTGCTTCTTCTTGTAAAATTAATGCAAACATTGGTTCTTCTGCATTAGCTTCAGACATTGATGGTGAAGTTGAAAAAGTTGACGTTTGTTTAAAATATGGAGCTGATACAATCATGGATTTAAGTACTGGTGGTGACTTAGATGCAATTAGAGAGGCTGTAATTGGTCACTCAAATGTTCCAATTGGTACAGTACCAATGTACCAAATTTTACATGATGTAAATAATAAAATCGAAGACCTATCAATTGATGTAATGTTAAAAGTATTAGAGAAACAAGCACAACAAGGTGTTTCTTACTTTACAATCCACGCTGGATTCTTACTTCAATTTATGCCACACGTAGCAAAAAGAAAAATGGGAATCGTATCAAGAGGTGGTTCTTTAATGGCTGCATGGATGATGCACTACCATAAAGAAAATCCATTCTATGATGCATTTGATGATATCTTAGACATTTGTAGAAGATATGATGTATCTTTATCTTTAGGGGATTCATTAAGACCAGGATGTTTAGCTGATGCTTCAGACCCTGCACAATTAAATGAACTTAAAGTATTAGGTGAATTAACACTTAGAGCTTGGGAAAAAGATGTTCAAGTTATGATTGAAGGACCAGGTCACGTTCCATTAAATCAAATTGAAAGAAATATGAAATTAGAGCAAGAGTATTGTCACGAAGCTCCATTCTATATCCTAGGACCATTAACTACAGATATCGCTGCTGGTTATGACCACATCTCTTCTGCAATTGGTGCAGCTGTTGGTGGATGGCATGGTGCATCTATGTTATGTTATGTAACACCAAAAGAGCACTTAGGATTACCAAATGCAAATGACGTAAGAGAAGGTATTATTGCATATAAAATTGCTGCTCACTCTGCTGATATTGCTAGAGGTAGAAAAAATGCTAGAGATATCGATGATGAAATGTCTGATGCAAGATATGCATTTGATTGGAACAAACAATTCGAATTATGTTTAGATCCAGAAAGAGCAAAAGAGTACCATGATGAAACTCTTCCTCAAGATGTATTTAAAGAAGCAGAGTTTTGTTCTATGTGTGGACCAAAGTTTTGTTCATACAAAATTACTCAAAAAATCGTAGAAGACCATGGTGATGCTATGGTGAATGCTGGAGCATAATTGCAAAGCAATTAGTTCTACTTCAACTAATTTAAAAGCTCAACATTTAATATGTTGGGCTTTTTTTATTTACAACTATTACTAACTCTACAAATATATAAAAAATCTTATTGAATAAGTAAAAAATTCTATCTATTACATAAACTTTTGATAGAATATCAATATAGGATAAATGGTAAAGAATTGTTTACTTTTTTCACACTATAAAAATATAACGGTCTAATTAAGACAAAAATTATCCTATTTCAATTATAATACAAAAAATTAATAAATTTTATAAAGGAATTTTTCTATGGCAACTATAGAAGATATTAAAAAAGAACTAGAAAATGTTAAATATCCTGGTTTCCAAAAATCTATTATGGACTTTGGTTTCGTAAAAGATATTCAATTAGATGGAGACTTAGCTTCAATTGCATTAGATATTACTTCTTCATCACCTGAAGTAGAAGATCAATTAAGAAAAGATATTCATGCCTGTATGAACGCTATTGGACTACAAGCTAGACTTGGATTCAATAAGCCTCAAGCACCAAAGCAGAACTCTAATTCTGTAAGTGGTACAAACATTGCACCTCAAATTAAAAAAGTTGTAATGGTAAGTTCAGGTAAAGGTGGAGTTGGTAAATCAACTACAACTGTAAACTTAGCAGTAGCAGCAGCAATGCAAGGTAAAAAAGTAGGTATCTTAGATGCTGATATTTATGGTCCAAATATCCCTAGAATGATGGGATTACAAGGTCAAGAAGTAGAAGTTATTGGTGATAAAGCAAAACCCTTAATGGCTTATGGTGTAGCTGTAATGTCAATGGGTGTTTTAATGGATGAAGGACAAGCTGTAATCTGGAGAGGTTCTATGATTATGAAAGCAATCCAACAATTATTAAGAGATATTTTATGGGAAAACTTAGATATCTTATTTATTGATATGCCTCCAGGAACTGGTGATGCTCAATTAACATTAGCACAATCAGTACCAGTAGCAGCAGGTATCAATGTAACAACTCCTCAACACGTTGCATTAGATGATTCAAGAAGATCATTAGATATGTTCTCTAAATTACATATTCCAGTAGGTGGAATTGTTGAAAATATGAGTGGATTTATTTGTCCATCTTGTAATGAAGAATCAGATATCTTCGGAATGGGAACTTGTGATGATTTAGCTGATCAATACAATACTCAAGTATTAGGAAACTTACCAATTGAGCCTGCTATTAGAGAAGGTGGAGATTCTGGTAAACCAATTACTTACTTTAACCCAGAATCAGTTTCTGCAAAAAGATATATGGAAGCAGCTTCTAAATTAATTGATTTCTTAGCATCAATTGATGATGATAGAACTAATGCTGATATCCAACCAACTACACCAAAAGGTGTATCTGCTTGTTCAACGTCTGCAGCAGGTGCTAGTTCAGCACAACAATCGCAGCCACAACAGCAGTCTTCTGGTGGATGTGGAACAGGGTGCGGTTGTAACTAATCCCTAATAAAAAGAGCAAAAGCTCTTTTTATTAACTCTCTTTTTCTGTCGCTTTTTTACAATCTAAAACTTTTTTATTTTCATATACTTCTTAAAAAAGGAGATATTATGAATAAAACACTAATACTTATGGCACATGATGATTTGGATAATTCTATACTTAATAAAAGATTTAAATCAGAACTACAAAATGAAGAAAATATAATCTATAAAGATTTAAACAGTTTATATCCAAATTATGAAATTGATGTTCAAAAAGAACAAGAAGAACTAAAAGATATTACAAAAATAGTATTTCAATTTCCAATGTATTGGTATAGTATACCATCAGCTTTAAAAAATTGGATTGATAAGGTTTTGACATATGGTTACTCATATATTATAAATGAAAAAGGAGAGTTTGAAGCAAAAGCTTTAAAAGGTAAAGAGTTTCAAGTAATTGCTACAATGGGCGCTAAAGAAGAATCTTTTAAAGGTGAAGATAGATTAAGTGTGAAAGAGTGTTTAAATTCATGCTTTTATACAATGAAAATGCTAGGACTAAATAATCTTGAACCAATCTTTATTTATGGCGCAGCTTATGGTAATATAAATGAGGAAAAACTAGATTCATATGTGAATAGAATTAAACAGAGTTTATAGGATTAAATATGGGTTATTTCAATAAAGATCTTGATGATATAGGGTTTAAGTTATATGAACCAAATGAAAAATTAAAACCATATATTTATAATTATTGGTCTACAAAAAATAGTTTAGAAAAAGAGAAAACAAATAAAATACTAAGTGATGGAAGTTTAGGTTTTATGATTAACTTTTCTAAACCTTTTAGAATAACCCTAAATGAAAAAACATATTTCTGCAGTGGAAAAACAACATTGATGGGACAAACAAAACACCCATTATTTTTAACTTTTAATGATTATATTGATGCAATTGGAGTACGTTTTACTGTTGCAGGAGCTTATAGATTTTTTGATGAAAAAATTGAATCCTTTCTTGATAAAAATATTAATTATGATAACTCTTTTTGGGACTTTAACTCTTTATATCAAGATTTAGAAAATAGAAAATCCAATAAAGAGAAGATTGAATTATTTGAAGAGTTTTTATTAAAAAGATTAGAAGCCTCAAAAAAAAGAAACAATCCAAATACCTTTGATATTGTGAAGTTTATTGATGATAGAAAAGGGGATATTTCAATAGAATCTTTATGTGATGAGTTTTTATTGTCAAAAAGACAAATTGAGAGAATCTTTAAAAATGAAGTGGGTATTAGTGCGAAGCTTTATTCACGAATTATTAGACTTAGAAATGTGAGAGATTCCCTTAGCTCTTTAGAGGTTGATAATCTTACTTCAACTGCATATGATAGTGGCTTCTTTGATCAAGCACACTTTATAAAAGAGTTTAAATCTTTTATGAAAGAGACACCAAAAAACTATTATGAAAATAAACTAACAATGGCAAAGTTATTGAACTTTAAGAAGTTTGAGGCTTAGTCGCTTTTTTACAATTCAATTTTTTAGAAATTTAATACTATTCATACAATTAATTTGAAAGGATTATTATGAATAATATTAGACAATCACAAGAAAAAATATTCTTATTATTTACTAGATATGTTCTAGCTTTTGCTTTTTTATCTGCAGTTGCTGATAGATTTGGTATTTGGGGTGCTGCAGGGACAGCAAATATTGCTTGGGGGAATTTTGAGAATTTTGAAAACTATGTAGCTTTTTTGAATCCTTATTTACACCTTTCCCTTATTAGTATATTATCATGGTTTGTAACAATAATTGAGTTTGTATTTGCTATGTTTTTAATATTAGGTTTTTTTACTAGAAAAGTGGCTTTATTATCGGGGTTATTATTGGTTTTATTTGCTTTAAGTATGATTTTTGCATCATCAATAAAAGTAGTATTTGACTACTCTGTATTAAGTGCAGCTAGTGCAGCTTTTTTACTTTACTTTTTATCCTCTGAGGATGAAGTATAATAAAGAATAGAAAATTCTATTCTTTATTTTTCAGTTCTTGAGTTTTTTTCTTCAATTCCTGACATTCCAAATCTTCTAGCTAACTCTTGTTTAACTCTATCTGGACTTACGTTTTTAGAAGCCATTGCAACTAACATGTGATAAATCATATCAGCAGCTTCATATACAATCTCTTCTTCATCTTTATCTTTTACTGCAAATGTAAATTCTCCAGCTTCTTCTACAATCTTTTTAAGCATAGAGTTTTCTTTTCCTTGAAGAAGTTTTGCTGTATAAGATTTTGATGGATCATCATTTCTTTTTTCTAGAATAACATGGTAAAGATTATCGATTACTCCATATGCTGCACTTGTATCAACTTTAACTTCTGAGACTTCTTCATTTGTATTTACATCAGTGAAGAAACAAGAAACTCTTCCAGTGTGACAAGCAACACCTGTTTGATTTACTTTTAATAGTAAAGTATCATCATCACAATCAACTAAAGCTTCAACAACTTCTTGAATGTGACCAGAGCTTTCACCTTTCTTCCAGATTCTTTGTTTACTTCTACTAAAGTAGTGTGCAATATTTGTTTTTAAAGTTAATTCTAATGCTTCTTTATCCATATATGCAAGCATTAGTACTTCTTTAGTAGTTGCATCTTGAGTAACTACTGGGATTAGCCCGTCCATTTTGTCCCAGTCAATTTTTTCTAAAATTTCCATGTGTTCTCCTAAAACTTTTTTTCTAGATTGAAATTAAATCCATCTATCTCTTTTTTCTTTTTATCTACATCTACTCCCACATCAAAATCAAAATCTTTTTCATCTTTTTTTGTGCTATTTGAATCAATAGATTTAACTCTATCATATTTTTGATTTTTATAGAATTCATTTTTATCAACTTTTAATTCTAAATCTAGTTTTGGTAAATCTTCTTTAATTGTTTGTTTTTCTTCTTTAGCTTTAGGTTTTACAGTTGTTTTTTTGATTTCTTCTTTTTTAGGGGCAGGTGTTTTTGAAATTGGTTTATCTTTCTTATTCTCTACTTTTAAAGATTCACTCTTTTGAAAATAGAAAAATAAAGCAATTGCAAGTAATGCAGTTATAAGGATTAAGATTGTTTTTTTCATGATAGTAAATAGAGTAGAAATCTACTCTATTTTATACTATTGGCTTACTGCCGCGTCTCTTGTTTTACTCTTTGTGTCAACCCAGATATTTGGAGTTGAACCACCAGGAGTTAAGAAGATTTTAGCATCTTTGTTTTCTCTTAAAGCCTCATTGAATTTACCTTGAACTTTAATTTGTTCCATATGTAATAAATCAGATGTTAAAGATTGTGCAATAGCTTTATTTGCTTCTGCTTGTGCTTTTGCTTCAATAGCAACTGCATCTGCTCTACCTTGAGCTTCAATTCTGTTTTTATCAGCTTGACCTTTTGCAAGTGCAGCTTGTTTTTCAGCTTCTTGTTTAGCTCTTAAAACTTCATATCTAACTCTTTCAGATTCTTGGTTTGCGATCTGAACTCTCTCGATTTGTTCTTTGATTTTTTCAGGTAATACAATCTCTCTTAATTGAACTGATTGTAATTGTACTGGTTGACCTTCTAAACCATTAACTTCTTCTTCAATACCAGCTTGAATTTTTTGAGCAATTTCATTTCTTTTTGTTGGTAATTCTTCTGCAGTATATGTACCAACAACGTTTCTTACAACATCTCTTACAACTGGGTTGATGATTTTATCTTCCCATGATAGACCCCAGTTAGCAATAGTTGCTGGAGCACCATTTGCAGTAAGTCTATATTGTACAGTCATCTCAATAGAAACTGGTAAACCTCTTGCATCAAGGATATTAATTGCTGGGTTAATTCTAATACCAGAATCAAAACCAGAGATATCTTCGATTGTTTTGTAGTTCATTAATCTTACTTTTGTATCAACTACAATAACTTTTTGGAATACAGGAATGTATAAGTGGAAACCTGGAGTTAAAGCTTTTTCGTCATATTTACCAGTAGTAACTTTAATACCTACTTGACCAGATTCGATGATTACGAATGGTTTGAAAATGAATAAAGCGGCTACTAGAATAATAATCACATATAAAAAACCAGCTTTTTTTCCAAAGTTCTTGAAAATTTCAGGTGGCTCAAAAGGAGGTTGGTAGTTACCACCTCCACCATTGTTTCCACCACCAGAGTTTTTATTTTGTTGTTGTCTATTTTTAAAATAGTCGTTATCGATAGGCATTTTTGTCCTTATTTAATTTTTATAAAAAGAGATACTATCTAAGATTAGTTAACATATGTTAAATACTTAGTGTATTTCTCGTTCTTACCTTGAACTACATCAAAGTATGCAGTTTGAAGAGCCTCAGTAATAGGTCCTCTCTCACCTGCACCAATGATTCTAGCGTCAATTTCTCTAATTGGAGTAACTTCAACAGCTGTTCCAGTAAAGAATGCTTCATCAGCAATGTAAACTTCTTCTCTTGTAAGTCTTCTTCTTACTACTTCATAACCTAAATCTTCAGCTAAATCAATTACAGTAGCTTGAGTAATAGACTCTAAAGAGTTATCATTTGGAGGAGTGATAATCACACCATCTCTAACGATGAAGAAACAAGCACCAGAAGCCTCAGCAATATAACCTTGGTCATCTCTTAATAATGCTTCATCATATCCACACTCAACAGCTTCGTGTTTAGCCATTTGAGAGTTTAAGTAGTTAGCAACTGCTTTTGCTTTACCCATACCTGAAGTATTTGAGTTTCTAGTCATAGATGCAATTTTAACCCTAACACCTTTTTTAAGACCTTCTTCTCCTAAGTATGCTCCCCATTCCCATGCAGAAACAGAAACATTTACTGGAGCTTGTTTATGGTAAAGACCCATTACACCGTATCCTAAGTATACAAGTGGTCTAATGTAAGCACCTTCGAAAAGTTCATTTTTTTGTAGTAATTCTACTTGTGCTTTGTTTAACTCTTCAACACTAAATGGTACATCAATTAATGTCATTTTTGATGAGTTAATTAATCTTTTTGTGTGCTCTTCTAATTTGAAGATTGCACATCTACCATCATGAGTTTTGTATGCTTTAGTCCCCTCGATTGCACCGTTCCCATAATGAAGTGTATGTGAAAGAACGTGTACTTTAGCATCATGCCAATTTACAAATTCTCCATCCATCCATATATAGTTTGCTTCAGTCATTTTATAAATTCCTAATGATTTAATTTTTAGCTAATATTTTATCTAAGCTTTTATTAAATTATAGTGATAATAAATAATTAAACGTTTTTTTATAATTTTAAGCGTTTAAATATGGTATATTATCAAAAAAAATTTAGGGTACCGTTTGTGAAAATGAATAGAAAAATTTCGAATATTTTATTTCCACTATTTATAGTGTTATTTATTTCTGGATGTTCTATGAAGGATTTTAATAAAGCTTTAGAACCTCAAGAAAAAGAGTTTGTTTATGAAAGACCAGTTATTGATCAAAAATTACTTTTAAGAGTAAATGAAATCATTAAAGCCATGAGTGAAGACAAACTTGATTTAATTAATAAAAAATATATTCATCCAAAGTTTGGTTTTTATAATCTATATAAACTTGATGGAAGAAGAGTATTTACATTTCAAAAAAAGATTTACGATATAGTTGAACAAAAAAATGAGGAGATCTCTCATTTAATTTACAGAGTACCAAAAAAAGCACCGCTACTACCAATTCAACAAAAAAATACAATCTTTAAATGTAGTCCTACAAATGATGCGTATTATGGATGGACTGATCATGGTTTATTTATTAATGATAAAACAAGAACTTACCTTTCTTCAATGGTAGAGTTTGTAAATTCATATTCAAAAGTAGAGTACTATAAAAAAGATGATAAACATAAAGTTAATCTTATAGAAAAAACGGGATATAAAGTTGTTTTAACACCTGAGATTATTTTTTATATGACATATATTGATGATAATTGGTATTTAACTTTATTTGATAGAATAACTACTGATTGTAGTACACCTAAAAAGAAAAAAGGAGCAAAAAAGTAATGAGTCAACAAGAGTTTTGGAATCAAAAATTTTCAAGAGAAGGTTACCTATATGGTACTAAACCAAATACTTATATCGCTTCAAAATCAAAGCAGTTCCCTAGAGAATCACAACTACTTTGTTTAGGTGAAGGTGAAGGAAGAAATGCCATTTTCTTTGCAAAAAAGAATTTTGAAGTAACTGCTATAGATGCCTCTGATATTGGCCTTTCGAAGTTAAATGAAAGAGCAGAGCAAGAGGGTATAAAAGTACAAACTCAATGTATGGATTTAAATGAGTGGGAAGCTTCTCATCAGTATGATGTAATTATTGCTTCATACTTACATATGTATAAAAGTGAAAGGGATGATTTATTTGAAAAAATAGAAGAATCTTTAAAAGAAGGTGGTTACTTTGTAGGAGAGTTTTTCTCTACAAAACAATTAAACTACACTAGTGGTGGACCAAAGGACGAAGATTTACTTTATACAGTAGATGACTTCAAAAAACACTTTGCACTTTGTCAAGATGTAGAAATTAAAGAGCAAGTAACTATTTTAGATGAAGGTAAAGGTCACCAAGGGGAAGCTTGTGTAATTAGGGTATTTATTCAAAAGTAATAAATACCTTCTCTTTCAATGCAACTTTGTTGCAAAAATCTTAATTTTATAGCCTAGAATAAAGTTGTTTAACGACTTTTTAACGAACTTTTAAATACACTATCTAATAATAAATATCAATAATAATTATAATTTAAATAAAATAATCAAATAGAGTAAAAGATGTTAGAAAAAATCAATAATTTAATTAAAGAAAAAGTATTGGTAATAGACGGAGCTATGGGGACTCAGCTTCAAATTGCCGATATTAAAGATGAAGACTGGTTATATGAAGGAATTAACCTTGAAGGGTGTAATGAACTTCTAAATTTAACTGCTCCTGATGTTTTAAGAACTATTCATGACGCTTATGCAAGTGCGGGTGCAGATTTAATTACTACAAATACTTTTGGTTCTATGCCATGGGTATTAGATGAATATCAAATTCCTCAAACTTCATATGAGTTATCAAAACTTGGAGCTGAACTTGTAAAAGAGTCTTGTGAAAAATTTTCAACTCCTGAAAAACCAAGATTTGTACTTGGTTCAATTGGACCTGGAACTAAACTTCCATCATTAGGTCATATTGCATATGATGAAATGTATGATGGTTATAAAATCATGGCAGAGGGTTTAAGAGATGGTGGAACTGATATTTTCTTATTAGAAACTTGTCAAGACCCATTACAAATCAAAGCTGCACTTCATGCATTAAATGATGTGGCACCGCATATTCCAATTATGGTATCTGTAACTATTGAACTTAGTGGAACAATGCTTATTGGTACTGATGCTATGACTATTGCAGCTATTATGGAACCATTTAATATTTTATCACTTGGATTTAACTGTGGTACGGGACCAAAACAAGTATTTAAACATGTTAAAACATTAAGTGAAGTATGTAGATTCCCTATTTCTGTTCATGCAAATGCAGGTCTTCCTCAAAATAAAGGTGGACAAACTTACTATCCAATGGGACCAGTTGAGTTTACAGAATTATCACAAGAGTTTTTACAGTTTAATGGTGTTTCATTCTTAGGTGGATGTTGTGGTACAACACCAGAACATATTGAAGCTTTAGTAAAAGAGATTGAAGGAGTAGTTCCTAGAAAACCTAGTGGATTCCTAAAAGCTTCTCTTGCTTCACTATTTAACGTAGTACCTTTAAAGCAAGATCCAGCACCATTACTAATAGGTGAAAGATCAAATGCCACTGGTTCAAAAGCCTTTAGAGAACTTCTAAAAGAGAATGACTATGAGGGAACTTTATCTGTTGGTCAACAACAAGTTAGAGCCGGAGCTCACGTAATTGACGTATCTGTTGGATTTGCGGGTAGGGATGAGAGAGAAGATATGGATAAGGTAGTTTCACTTTATTCTCAAAAAGTATCTCTTCCTCTTATGCCAGATTCAACTCAAGTACCAGCTTTAGAAGCAGCACTTAAACAAATTGGTGGAAGACCTATTATCAACTCAGTAAACCTAGAAGATGGGGAAGAGAAGTTTGATGAAGTTTGTAAGTTAGCTAAAAAATATGGAGCTGCATTAGTTTGTCTTGTAATTGATGAAATTGGTATGGCTAAAACTCTTGATAGAAAACTTGAAGTGGCTGAGAGAATCTATGATTTATGTGTAAATAGACATGGATTTAAACCTGATGATTTAGTATTTGATATGCTTACTTTTACTATTGGTTCAGGTGATGATGAATATAGAACAGCTGGTATTGAAACACTTGAAGCTATTAGAGAGTTCCAAAAAAGACATCCAGAAGTTGGAACTACTTTAGGACTTTCAAATATCTCATTTGGTCTAGATATCAAAGCAAGAGTTTATTTAAACTCTATTTATTTAGATCATTGTGTGCAAGCTGGATTAACATCTGCCATTGTAAATGTTAAACATATTTTACCACTAAATAAAATTTCAGAAGAAGATAAAAAAGCTTGTGATGATTTAATTTTTAATAATCAAGAAGATGGTGACCCATTATTTGCATTTATTGAGCACTTCTCAAATGTAGAAGCACAAGATGATACAAGTGATGAAGAGTTCCAAAAATTAGAGCCAATTGAGAAAGTAAAAAAGCTTCTTTTAGATGGTGATAAAGATAGAATGCTTCCTTTAGTTGAAGAATTAAGACATACAGTAAATCCAGAAGTTATCGTAAATGAGTGGCTAATTGATGGAATGAAAGTAATTGGTGAATTATTTGGTTCAGGTCAAATGCAGTTACCCTTTGTACTTCAAAGTGCAGAGACTATGAAAGCAACAGTTGATGCTTTAAACCCATATTTACCAAAAGAAGAGAAAGCTTCTGAGACTGTACTTGTTCTTGGAACTGTAAAAGGTGATGTTCATGATGTTGGTAAAAACTTAGTTGATATTATTCTTTCAAATAATGGATTCAAAGTAATTAACATTGGTATTAAAGCTGATTTAAATGACTTTATTATTGCTGTAAAAGAGCATAAAGCACAAGCTATTGGTATGAGTGGATTACTTGTAAAATCAACTGCTGTTATGAAGGAAAACCTTGAAACTCTTCAAAGCGAAGGTATTGATATTCCAGTACTTTTAGGTGGAGCTGCACTTACAAAAGGTTTTGTAAATGACTATTGTAGACCAATTTATGATGGACCAATCTTCTATTGTAGAGATGCCTTTGATGGGGTTGTTTCAATGCAAAGAATTGAAGAGGGTGATTTAGAAAATACTGCTTTAGCAGCTGATTTAGTTGAAGAAGTAGATACAAGTGATAGAGTAGCTAAAAAAGAAGTAGTTATTCCTCCATATGAAGAGATAAAACTACCAGAACCAACAGAGTTTACTTTCCCTCCAATTTGGGATAGAATCGCAAAAACTGGTAATGCTGTTGATAAAGAGCTTGTATTTAAATGGATTAACCACAGAGTTTTATTTAGACAAAGATGGGGATATAAAAGAGGTAAACAAAACTCAACTGATTTCTTAAAACATGAAGAAGATGTTGTAAAACCAATGTATGAAGAGTTAAAAGCTGAGTTAATTGATAAAAATATCTTTGATCCAATTGCTATTTATGCATATTATCCTTGTATTTCACATGATAATAAACTTTATATTTTTGATAAGAAATATCTGTTTAATTCTCTTGAACAAGCTAAAAATGTACCACCATTAGAAGAAGCAATTAAAGTTATGGAATTCCCAAGACAAGAAAGAAAACCATTTAGATGTATTGCTGATTATTTTGCAAATGATAGACTTGATGTGGTTGCGTTTACACTTGCAAGTGCAGGTCTTAAAGTAGCAGATTATGAAAGGGAATATTATAATAGAGGCGAGTTTACAAAATACTATCAAATCCATGGACTTGGTGTTGAGCTTGCTGAAGCTTTAGCTGAGGTTTTACATAAACAAGTAAGACTTGATTTAGACATTGTTCCAAATGAAGGACATACTTTAAATGATGTTCAAATGAAGCAATATGTAGGGTGTAGATACTCTCCTGGATATGCAGCTTGTCCAGATTTAGCTCAAAATAGAGATATTTTTGACTTACTAAACCCTGAAGAGTTTGGAATAGAACTTTCTGAAACATTCCAAATGCATCCAGAACAAACAACTTGTGCTATAGTTGTTCCTCACCACGAAGCTAAATACTACAACATTTAAAAAGTTAACCCTTCTGGGGTTAACTCAAAATAAAAAAGAATTTTCATAATTATAAAAGTAAGAAAATAATATAATTTTATTTATGAAAAAGTTTAAAATTATATTTTCTATTGCCTTTGTCTTTATCTACATAATTATTTTTAACCTTAATAATATTAATAAACAAAATCAAATAAATATCGAACTTAATGATTCTATAGAAGATTTGAGACTACATTATGATATTACAAGATATTATAATACTCAAACAGCAAATTCTATGGCTTCAACACTAAGTAAAAATAAGAAAATAATGAATATTCTAAAAGAGTCTGTTGATGCAGATGAAAAGAAGAAAATTCAATTAAGAGCACAATTATTTAATATTTTAAAAGAGAAATTTGAAGCTTTAAAACTAGAAGGTGTAAAAGTTATACTTTTTGCAACTAGAGATAATAAAACTTTTTTAAGAATGCACAGACCTGACAAGTTTGGAGATGATTTAAGTTCTGTAAGACATAGTATTGTAAAAGTAAATAAAACTAAAAAATCTCTTCATGGTTTTGAACAAGGTAAAGTAAGTCATGGTTTTAGAAATGTTTATCCTTTATTTGACGAAAACAATAGATATGTAGGTGTTTTTGATATCTCTTTTTCATCTGATTCTATGCAAAAAATTCTTGATGATGTAAATAAAATTCATTCACATTTCTTAGTAAAAAAAGATGTGGTAGGTAAAAAGGTTTGGGAATCAGTTGATTATAACTCAGAGTATTACCAAAGTATTGAACATAGAAAATATCTAATCTCTGAAGTAAAAGAGGTTAACCATATCAAAATTGATATTTCAAAAGAGACTATTCAAAAAAATAAAAAGTATATTGATATAAATATGAAAAAAGCAAAAGAGTTTGCTATATTGGGTGTTAGAGATGATGATTTAATAGTAATATCATTTTTACCAATTAGAAATATTATAAATAAAAGCAAAGCTGATGCTTATATTGTTTCATATACTTATAATGAAGAAATATCAAAGATTCTAAACTACTATAAATGGTTTAATATCTCATCATTTTTTGTATTGATGATAATAATGTATTTACTATATAAACAGTTTGTTCATAAAAGAGAGCTAAGTAAAGAGGTTAAAAAGAAAACAAAAGAGTTACATACCTTAAATGAAAATCTTGAAATAGAGATTGAAAAAGAGACTTCAAAAAATAGAGAAAAAGATAAGCAACTATATGAACATGCAAAAAATGCCCAAATGGGTGAAATGATAGGAAATATAGCTCATCAATGGAGACAACCTCTAAGTCTTATTAGTACAATTGCAAGTGGACAAAAACTAAAATTAGAACTGGGAATAAATGATAAAAGTGAATCTATTAAAGACTTAGAACTATTAAATGATACAGCTCAACACTTATCAGAGACTATTGATATTTTTAGGGATTATATCAAGGATAATAAAGAGTTAAGAAAAGTAGTTTTACAAGATAGAATAGATTATTCAATTACTATAGTTGAAGCCTCTTTATCAAATAAACATATTAAACTAATCAATAATATAGATTATGATAGTAAGGTTGAATTAGAGATAGTATTAGGTGAACTATCTCAGGTTTTAATTAATATCTTTAATAATGCAAAAGATGCTTTTGAAGAAAAAGATATTTTAGATAAATGGATAAAAATTGCCCTTGAAGAAAATGATGGCATTGCATTAATTACCATAGAAGATAATGCTGGTGGAGTACCACAAGAAGTTATCTCAAAGGTGTTTGATCCATATTTTACAACTAAACACCAATCCCAAGGAACGGGTATTGGACTATATATGAGTGCCCAAATAGTTCAAAACCATTTACATGGGAAAATCTACGTTAAGAATACTCAAGATGGAGCAAAATTCTTTATTGAATTACCTTTAATTAAATAGAATTTTGCAAGAGTGCTGACAGCTTTGTTTGTTAAAGTTCCTCTTACAGTTTCAATTAAATATTTATATATTTAAACTCTTATGATAGATATATCTTTTAGAAGACTAGATTATTTGACTTATTATATTCTGCTTCCTATTACTCTTTTTTACGGTGTATCTATCATAAAGTGTTGTTTGTAAATATCCTAAATTGAAATGGTAAGTTTAGGAGAGACAAGATGAAAAAAATTGCAAAATTAAGTTTGATTGCAAGTTTGTCTTTATGTTCACTTTCTATTAATGCATTAGCAGAAAACTCACTAGAAGAAGCATTCTCAAATGGAAAAATAAAAGGTGAAGTAAAGTCATACTACTTTGCACAAAGTTTTGATGGTAGTAAAGAAGATAGCTCAATTTGGGTTAATGGTGGAAATATAAATTATGTAACTGACGAGTTTTATGGTTTTAAGTTTGGGACTACATTCCAAACATCTCATGTTGCAAGTATTGATGATAAAGATAGTGTAACTAAAAAGACTATGGATGCAAGTGGTTCAGTTTTATCTGAAGCATATATTGATTACAAAATCAAAAATACTCAATTTAAATTTGGTAGACAGTATTTAAAACTTCCTTTAGTTCATGGATCAGGTTCTAGAATGATTAAAGAGTCTTTTGAAGCTTACTTTGTAACAAATAAAGATATTCCAGATACTTTAATCTCTTTTGGTAAAGTAACAAAATACCAAAAAAGAACAGATTTAAATGGTAATGTTGGTAAGTTTGAAGATGTAGGTGAAAAAGGTTTATATTCATTATATGTGGAAAACAAATCAATTAAAAACCTAAAATTAAGAGCGCATTATACAGATACTAAAGATGAAGTAGCAGCTTTATATGCAGATGCAAAATATAAGTTTGATTCAAAGTACAAACCATATTTAGCAGTACAATACTATGATACAAATTATGATAGTGCATCAAAAAAAGATAACTCTTTATATGGTGTAAAATCAGGATTTAAAATCTCTAACTTTGGATTATTTGCTGGATATACAAAAGCAGGTGGTAATGAAGGTGATGATAAAGTTTATAAAGGTATTGGTGGAAAAGTTGCAAGTTTCACAAGTGCTGGGAAAACAAGTACACCAGCTTATGAAGCAGGTACAAAAACATGGCAAGTAGGACTTACTCATAAACTAGGTAATTTAAAATCTAAGTTAAGATATTCTCAATTTGATAACCCTGCTAAAGACAAAGATTTAAACCAAACAAATTTAAATTTAGTATATAAATTCTCAAAAACTCTAAGAGCTCATTTAGACTACTCAATCTTAGATTATGAAGATGATACAAAAGATTCAACTGACTTAAGAACAAAACTTATTTACTCTTTCTAAAAGAAATCTTTTAAGCGCGATAAAGTAGAAGAATTAATTCTTCTACTTTAAACACAAAATCAATTTTTTACCTTTTTTGCAAGTTTCATGATAGGCTTCTTTGTTACCATTTTTTATAAGTAATGAAATGGAGATAATTATGAAAAAGCAATTAATTACAGGACTATTAAGTTTAGCAGTAGCAACAAATATTTTTGCAGATACTAAAACAAATCAAGATGAGTACTTTGTAAGTGTATTTGATTCTAGAGTGTATAAAGACCTATTTTCTACACCTGAAGTGAAAAGAATCTTTAGTGATAAGAATATGGTTCAACAATGGTTAAATGTTGAAATAGCTTTAGCAAAAGCACAAGCTGATTTAGGAATTATTCCAAAAAGTGCAGCAAAAGCTATTGAAGATGCAGCAAAAATTGAAAATATGGATTTTGATGCAATTAGAAAGAAAACAAACAAAGTTGGACGTGGAATCAAACCTCTTTTAGGACAAATTAAAAAAGCTGGTAATGCAGAGGTTAAACAGTACTTACACTTTGGTAGTACAACTCAAGATATTATGGATAGTGCAACTGTTTTACAAGTAAAACAAGCAAGTAGTGAGATTAAAAAAGAGTTAGTTAATCTTACTTTAGTTGTGGCAACTTTAGCTTCAAAACATAAAGGTACTGTAATGCTTGCTAGATCAAATGGTCAAGATGCAATCCCTACAACATTTGGACTTCACTTAACTACATATCTAATGGAGTTATACAGAAATGTACAAAGATTAGATGAAGCAACTTCAAGACTACAAGCTCAAATAGGAAGTACAGTAGGAACACTTGCACCTTTTTATGATAAAGGACTTGCTTTACAAAAGAAGTTTTCTGCTAACTTAGGATTAAAATCACCACTTGCTCCTTGGAATCCAAGTAGAGATAACTTTGCTGAGATTGTTCAAACTTTAGGATTAATCAATGCAACATTAGGAAGATTATCTTTAGATATTAATAACCTAAGTAGAACACAAATTGATGAGTTAAAAGAGGGTGAAGGAGGAGCTAGTAGTACTATGCCTCAAAAAAGAAATCCTAGAGCTTCAGAGTTTATGGGAGCCTTTTATAGAATGGCGAAAATGTACAATGCAGCTTCTCTTGATATCATGAGTCATACAGATGCAAGACAAGGTTCACCATGGATTTTAGAGTGGTCTATTATTCCTGAATCATTTATGGTAACTGCTGCATCTATAAATAGAGCTCAAAGAATGTTCTCTAAGCTAATTGTAAAAGAAGAAAATATGATTAAAAACTTCTCTGTTTCAAAAAACTATGCTTTATCTGAAGCATTAATGAACGCTTTAACAAAAGAGTTAGGAAGATCAAAAGCATATAAATTAGTAAAAACTGCTATTAAAAAAGCTGATAAAAATGATGGTTTAGCTGAAGTAATTAATAAAACACCTGAAATCAAAAAACACTTAAGTAAAAAACAAATCGAGCAAGTTTTAACTCCTGCAAACTATATAGGAAGTGCTCCAACTATTGTTGATAGAGCAGTTGCTAAAGTAAGAAGTGAATTAAAATAAAAGTAGATACTTTGTATCTGCTTTGTAAATGTGATAAAATTATATTATGAAAATATTATTACTTGAAGACAATGAAACTTTATCAAATGCCATATCAAAAAAGCTAAAGGCTTTAGGTTTTATTCTTGATTGTTTTTATGACGGTGAAGATGGACTTTATGCTTTGCAAACTAATGTTTATGATTTATTGATTTTAGATTTAGGTCTTCCAAGTATTGATGGTATTGATATAGTAAAAGAGCTTCGAGCTTCTCAAAAAGATATTCCAATTTTAATAATCTCAGCAAGGGACAAGTTAGACCAAAGAATCTTAGGACTTGATACTGGTGCTGATGATTATTTGTGTAAGCCTTTTGAACTTGATGAGGTAGTAGCACGTGTTCAAGCCCTTCTTCGACGTAGTAAAAATCATGTAAATCATGATATCACATATAAAGATTTAGTTTTTGATACTCAAAGTCGAACACTTAAAAGAGGTGATGAATATATAGATTTAAGCAAAAGAGAACTTACAATCTTTGAACATCTTCTTTTAAATCAAAACTCAATTCTAAGCAAAGATACTATTGTTGAACATATCACTTCTATTGATGATGAGTTTAACCCAACTGCCGTTGAAACCTATATCTCAAGGCTTCGTAAAAAACTAGGAGACTCAATAAATCTAAAAACAGTTAGAGGTTTGGGTTATATATTAAGCTGATGAAAAACTCAACTATCCCTTCAATCCAATCCAAGTTAATAAAATGGCTTACTATTCCCCTTGCACTTTTTACTTTGGTGCTTTTTTCAATTATCTATTATGTTTTATATACACAGGTTAATTCCTTTTTTGATGATAGGTTATTTGCTACAGCAAAAAGTATAGAGCAAAGTATTGGTGTAGAAAACTCTAAAGTTGTTGTTGATTTTCCCCGTTTTTCAATTGATTTATTATCTTCAAATGATGAAGGTTTAGTTTATTATTCTGTATTAGATGATGAAAATTCTCTTTTAATAGGACATAAATATCTGTCTGATAAAAGAATATTAAAAAGAAAAACAAAACACTTTTTTACGACAAAATTTGATGGTGAAAAACTAAGAGCAGTGATTTACAAAGCTTCTATTTATAGTTCTGGAAAAAACTACAATGCATATATAACGGTAGCAGAAACCAATGAAGAAAGAGATTCTAATATTACAAAAATTCTATTTTTCCTAAGTATTATTATTGTAGTTGTGATTTTATTTACTTTAGTAATTAGTCTTTTTGCTGTAAAAAAAGGTCTGAACCCTTTACATAAATTAGAGAAGATTATCAAAAAAAGAGATAAAAGAGATTTATCTGCTATTGAGTTTAATGCTCCAAGAGAGATAGAAGATGTATTAAATAGTATTAATATCTTACTTCAAAGAAGTAGGGATAATATTGATTATATTGAACAGTTTAACTCTGATGTTTCCCATCAGTTAAGAACACCTTTGGCCGAGTTAAAAGTGAAAATTGAAGAACATTATAATAAAGATGATAAAGAGTATATTTCTATGATGTCATTGATTAATTCAATGGGACATATAACTGAACAACTTCTTTTATATGCTAAAACAAATCCAAATACCATAAATCTAAATAGATTTGAAAATATAAATCTAAATGCTTTTGTAAAAGAGTATTGTCTAAAAACTGCACCAAGAGTTTATACAAAAGGTTTTGAATTTGCATTTATAGATATGGACGAAAGTGTTGATATAAATGCTGATAAAGTACTACTAGAGAGTATGCTTGATAATATTGTAAACAATGCTTTATATTATGCTGTGGATGAGTTAAATAATCCTATGGGAACAATCTCTATTGGTTTAGAAAAAAAACAGAACCATATAAATCTATATGTTAAAGATGAAGGAAATGGTTTAGAACAAGAGCATTTAAAAAATATCTTTAAAAGAGCCTATAGGGTTGATACAAAAACAAAAGGAACAGGTTTAGGCCTTAGTATTGTAAGACAAATAGCCTTGCTTCATAAAGCAAAGGTAAAAGCTTACAATGATGAAGGTTTAGTAATTAATATTAGTTTTCTAACAAATGATTGTAGGTTTTAAAAATATTATATGACTCTAAAATCAATCTATTAGAGTGTCTTTGCCCTAACCAAAAATATCCTATTCTATTTCTTTTTAGTTCTTTTTGAACTCTTTTTTTTGCAAGTACTTTGGTAAAAGCTTTTTTAAGAACTTCATATCTTTTGGGATATTTTTGTGTGAAGCTTGTAGGAACTGCAAAACCTCTCATTGAACCATGTAAAAAAGGTATTTGAATATTATCGTCTTTTAAAACTTCAAATAAAGTCTTAGCATCCCATCTTTTTGTCCTCTCAGTTGTATTAACAGCAAGGGCTTTAAGCTCTTCCCTATAGCTTTCACTTCCTTGGGCAGGAACTACTATAAAATCGACTTCATTTTTTAATAATGCTTGTCTTACAAGTTCACCACCTGCGTAGGTTTTTAAAATTAGATTTCTTTTTGGAACATCATACTTTTCCAAAATAAGTTCTAATAATAAATGACCACTTGAGTTTTTGTTTACAGCTGCTTTTATCTGTTTTGGATAGGCTTTGATTTTTCTAATAATATCTTGAATGGAGTTGATTGAAGAGTTTTTATTTACTGCAAATAAATCATAATCAAACCATTGAAGATTTATCATAGTAAAGTCTTGGATTTTAAAATCAGCATTTTTTGTAAGTATATTATTTGCTAAGTATGGAGCAAAAGTAGAAGCATAAATAGTATATCCATCATCTTTTGTTAAAACGTAATTTGAAGCATGTAATGCGCCTTCACCTACCATATTAATGATATTTATTTCTTGTTGTAATTGCTCTTCTAAAAAGGGCTTCATTACTCTAGCCATTTCATATGTAGCGCCACCTTTACTAAAACCAACAACTAAGTCTATAGGTTTATTAGGGTAGTTTGCAAATAGTGTGGTAAAAAATAAAAAACAAATAAGTGAAAATCTTGCCATGATAAATTTCTTTTTATTATATTTTATCGAAGAAGTCTATCATGAAACTTACAGATTAAGATAAAGGGATCTTTATTGTAAATAAAGCACCATAAAGATTGATATTTTGATGCAAAAACTCTTCATTTGATGCTTCAATATTCCCTTTCATGTGTTTTGAGATAATCTCATTACTCATATAAAGTCCAATACCTGTTCCTTGGAATTGGTGTTTAGTAGTGAAGTATGGGTCAAAGATTTTATCCATGATATCTTCATTTATTCCGCCACCACTATCTTTGATTTTTATTACTAATTCACCATTTTGTTTTTTTGCACTAATTAAAATATATTTATCTGAGTGTTTAGAACTTAATGCATCTTTTGAGTTATTAAGTATGTTTATTATTACTTGCATAAACTCATTTTTAAAGTTCTCAATTTCTATATTTTCGATATCTTCAACAACAATAATATCGTGGTGTTTTAAAGGTGAATCTAAAATAGATAAAGTTTCTTTAATAGCCTCTTTGATACTAAAAATAGATTTGTGTTTGTTTGAATTAAAGAAGTTTCTAAAATCATCAATAGTTGTTGATAAGTATTGTGATTTTTTATTTATTTCTCTTAATCCTTTGATTAATGATTCATCTTCAAGTAGATTCATCTCTTTTTGAACAATCATTGATGTTGCATTTGAAGTAATAGATGAAAGAGGTTGTCTCCACTGGTGTGCGATATTTCCTATCATTTCCCCCATTGCAGCCATTTTTGCTTGTTGAGCTAGGATTGATTGTTGTTGAACTTTATCTTTTAGATGTTGGTCTATCTCTTTTTTATATCCTAAGAATTTTTTGTTGATAATACTTGCTAAATAGATTGATAAAAATAGTAAAATTAAAGCTAGTATCACTGAAATAATAATAGTATTTTTCATATGATTTAGAATATTTTGATCTAACTCTTTCTTTTTCATATCAATTATTGCATTTACATCATCTTCATAAAAACCTGTTCCAATAACCCAATTCCAGTTGTCCACAGCTTTTATATAACTAGTTTTTTTAGTTGGTACATTATTTTGTGGGTTTGGTATTTTATGGTATGTTACAAAGCCTGACTTTTCATTTTTTGCAAAGTTAATAATATCTAATGTTTGATCTTTTAGATTTGGTATTTCTAAAGCATTTTTATTTAATAAATCATTATTGAAATAGTTTAAAACCACTCCATCATAACTAATTACAAAAATATAACCATACTTATCATACTTTGTTGTTTGAATTCTTTTTAGAACTTTTTCTTGTACTTGTTTTTCAAAATCTTTTACATATTCTCCAGTTCCTATAAACCAGTTAAAGGGTTTAAAGTTTCTGATATATCCAATTTTTTTATGTTGAGTTTTTTTATCACCTGGTTTATACCAATACCATTCAAAAGAAGTTTCATCTTTTTGTTTTAACTTCTCATGCATTTGCCTAATAATAAAATCACCTTTTGCATCTTTTACATTGTAAGAGTTTTTACCCTCTAATTGAGGCATAATAGGGTGCATTGTATTAGCAAATATAGATTTATCGTGGATAAAGAAATATCCTCTTCCATTGTTGAATCTAATAGGTCTAATAGCATCTTTGATAAGTTTTTTTATTTCATCTGCGCTTTTAATATTTTTGTTATTTTCATAAATAGAGTATGCAATAGAATATGCTTTGTCCATTTCACTTTTCAAAGATTTTTTTAGTTCATCTTCTGTTGTTGTTTGCATATGTGAAATATAGTTGTAAGTATTATCAATTCGCTCTTTTACAAGGCTTTTACTTTTTAGTATATAGTTTTTATGGATTTCATTTTTTTGGTCATTAAAAGTTTGAATATTCTCCATATATAGAAAAGATAAAATTATTAAACTAATAGCAATCAAAAAAATTGTTGGTAGGTATTTTATTATTTTTAAAAGTTGATTTTCACTATGAAAGTTCATTCATTTCCCTGAGCATTTCTTATATTATATGAGGAAAGTTATTATTTTTTGATTAACCATTCACTTTTAAGCCATAAAACTACCCCCGTCTAATAAGAAGAGAAAATCAACATAAAAACTCTTGTCTAAAAAAGGAGAACGACACAGAGGCAGTTTTATGGCTTAAGATATATTCCTCATAAGAGGAATATATTCTTAGAATTTATATGTTAATGTCATATTTAATTGGTTTAAATCTGTTTCATCAGAATCTGAATTATCAGCATCAACCATTGTATAACCAAGATTTGCTTTTAAATCTTTTGATACTGGGTATCCTAACCAAAGTGTAGTCTCTTTGTGTTTATAACTATTAGTTGTGTTATCATCGTAGTCTGTAATACCAGAAATTAATGTAGCACTTAAATCACCAAATTTTTTGTTAAGTTTTACATATGTAGTTTTTGCATCATGTGTATAGATTTTATCACCTTCCTCCATGGCATTTGTTGTTCCCATACCAAAGTGTTTAAATGTATCAGTAGTGATTAAGTGTCCAACAGTGGCTGTATATCCAGAGAATTTGTAGAATGCTTTTAATTCAGTATGTGAACCATCTTCAGCACTTGCATCATCTGGTTTATAAGATGTATATTGAGCTGATGCTCCAAAAGTTCCATTGTCATATGCCACTTGTCCACCAAGTAAATCTCTATCATCTGGTGCTGTTAAATAAAATGCCATTAAGTCAACTTCTCCTAAATCATGAGTTAAACCTAATTTATAAACACCTGCATCTGGATCTACTTTATTTAAAAATACTCCATCAGATGCACTTAAAGGTCTATAGTCTCTTGCTGTTACTCTACCCATTTGTCTTGTCCAGATCATTTCAACATTTGTTGCCCCAAGTTTAACATTTGCATTGATTGCGTCATGTGTTTTATTTAACCATTTTGTATTTAATGGTTGTCTACCCATTTTCACAGAAATATTGTCTTTTGCATATGTGATATATAATGATTCAAAATCAGCAGTTTTATTTTTACCAGTTTCCCAGAATCTCTCTGCTGCATCACCAGTACCTTTGTAATGAGTTTCATCTTCCCCACCTTCAAATAGAGTTTTGTATACTCTAAATTTAGCAGTTAAATCTAAGTTATTCCAAACGCCAGATTTATATGCTAAGGCAAAAGAACCAACACTATAAGATGTATTGTTATAGTAGTTGTTCCACTTAGTTAACTCTTTGTCCATATCTCTTTGTTCGTATGTTGTAGTAACTTCCCCACTAAATTTACCAGCTTTTAATGCATCAGTTAAACTGTTTGCACTAGAAACAGAACATACCCCTACAGCTAACGCAGCAATCATGCTTAATTTTAAGTTTTTCATTGTTCATCCTTTTTAAAACTTTCATATACAAATAGAACCAAATATGTAAAATGAATAAAGGTTCATTCTTTATGTAATCGAAAGTCTAATTAAAAAAAATCGAAAAAAAATCGAATTGAATGTACAAAGATAAAATAGTGTATAGAAATAATTAAAAAGGTTTAAATACGATTATTTTTTATTTAAAGTAGATTTTTTACAAGTTGAGAAAAGTTATCCTAAAGAGGTTTTGCCTCTTTTGGTGGATAACCATAATATGATTTGAAGTCTCTTGAAAACTGTGAAATACTTTCATATCCTACAGCATAAGCAGTGCTATTTACTTGAAAGTTCTCTAGTTCGATTAGGTCTTTTGCTTTATTTAGTCTAATCTTTTTTATATATTGTAGTGGTGAGTATGATGTAATCTTTTTAAAGTGAGTATGGAAAGATGAAACACTCATATCTTCAGTTTTTGCTAAACTTGGAATATCAAGCTGTTTATTAAAATTGTCATGTATTGTTTTTAATGATTTAGCAATTCTTGCTTCTTTTTTTCTTTTTAGAAACATTTTGTGAAGGAAGCCCGCATTCTCTCCTGTGGCAACTCTGTAGTATAACTCTTTTAAAATTGGTTCACCAAGAATTTTTGATTCCATTGGAGATTGTAAAACCTTTAGTAATCTATAAATATTATCTTCTATATCTTCAGTGATTTTATCTTGAAAAACTCCACAGTGTACAGTTTTACATTTTTTAGCAGATTCAGCATCTATTGTTGTGATAATACTTTGCATAAGGTTAATATCTATTTCAATAGCCATACCTATAAAAGGTTCTTCTTCACTAGCAAAAGTTTCACACTCAAAAGGAATTGTAGTGGGTACAACAAGATAGTTTTCACTATTGTATTCAAAAACTTTATCAGGGATATGTCCAATCTTTTTACCTTGAAGTACTACAATAAGACAGAAATCATAAGTAATAGGCCCTTTAGCTACGTGCTGTGTGGCTCTATATAAACTAACCCCTTTTAGGTTAGTTTCATTTAGAAAATCTTTTTTAATTAGTTTGTTTGCTTCATCTAATATTTTTTGATTCATTTTTATCCAAATAGTTTTTTATGCATTATACTATAATTTAGTGTTTAAATATATACATATTTATCCAAAAAACATGCTCATTTCTACAAACTATATGGCTAAATTGATTTTGAATTGAGCACCTTTATATCTTTTTGATTCATATTCATACTCAATATTTTCAACACAAATTGAACCTTTCATATGATTTGTAATCATTTGCTCACTCATATAAAGACCAATACCTGTTCCTTGGGCTTGATGTTTTGTTGTAAAGTATGGGTCAAAGACTTTATCTACTATATTCTCATCAATACCACCAGCACTATCTTTAATAGTAATAAGCAACTCATTTTCATTTACATAGGTATTTAAGAAAATATATTTATCTTCATTTTTTTCTATTAAAGCATCCCTTGAATTGTTTAAAATATTGATTAAAACTTGAATCAGTTCATTTTCTAAAGTATAGATTCTTGTATCTTCTATATTCTTGATGATTTTTATATCTTTATTTGTAAATTGAGAACTTACTAGCTCTAAAGCTTTATTTACTATATCCGTAACCTGTACATTTCTAAAGGCTTTATTCTCTTTTAGGAAGTTTCTAAAATCATCAATAGTACTAGATAAAAACTGCGCAGAGTTATTTATAGAGTTTAATGACTCAATAAAATCTTCATCATTTAATTGTCCAAACTCTTTTTTGAATTTAAGTCCAGTTGCTGTTATTGATATTACATTTAATGGCTGTCTCCACTGGTGCGCAATATTCCCAATCATTTCACCCATTGCTGCCATCTTAGCTTGTTGACTTAGTATTTGGTTTTGTTTATCATTCTTTTCAATCTCTTCAACTATTTTTTCATTTAACTCTTTATTTAATTTGTTTAATAAATATTGTCTATATAATAAAGCAAGTAATAAAAGTAAAACAATACCAACTATTAGGATTTTAACCAATAGTTCATAGTTAGCTTCTTGTTGATAATTAACTGAAATCCATTTATTCAAAATATTTTGTTTATCTTCAAAAGAGATTGATTCAATTGCTTTATTAAAAATATCTTTTAGAATTGGTTCATCACTTCTAGTTCCTATTCCTAAATCCCATGTCTCTTCAAATTTACCACTAATTTTTAGTTGTCCAATATAATCTTTTTGGATGTGATAACCAACAGTTGCAAGAGTACCTATAAAACCAAAGATTTTTCCATCTTCTACTTTATTTAATCCATCAGTGATATTTTCAACATCCACAAAATTAATATTTGGGTGTTTTACTCTTAATATTTCACCATAAGCATAATCTTTTACAATACCAACTTTTTTATCTTTTACTTGATTAATATTTTCAATAAATGGGGCATTTAATTTTGAAGCAACAACTAAAGGAATATTCATATATGGTTTAGTAAAGTTTAAAAACTTTTCCCTTTGTGGAGTAGACATAACTAAAGAGAAAATATCACATTTTCTTTCAACTCCATATTGCAAAGATTGACTCCATGATGAAGTATTAATCATTTCTATAGGAGTTGCTATCTTTTTTGAAATAAGACTCATATAATCAGCTGACATACCAATATGTTTTCCATTTTCATTTTTTTCAAATGGCATCCAGTCTGGATCAATACACATACTAATTTCTTTTTTGTTTTTAAGATATCTTTTCTCTTGAAGTGATAGCTCTACGTCTCTTTTTAGATGTTCTGTATAGATTAAATCATCAACATCTAAACTCTCTTTTATAAGTCCCATAATTCTATAACTGTTTTCAATAAGTCTTATTCTTTCATTGGTAATAGTTCCAATTTTCCCTTCTTTATCAAAAACAAGTTTCTTCATTTCTTCTGCTTCAAATAATAAACTCTCTAAAGTTTTATTTTGAACATTATATTCATCATATATAAGTTGTGCAGTTTCAGTTATGTTTTCAAAGGCATACTCCCAACCTTTTATAGTAGCATTGTAGAAGTTTTTAACGGTATTAGGATTTTGTTTTGCGAACTCTTTTGAAGTGAAAATCAACTCTTCATAAAAATCAAAACCATAATCTTTAGGATGAAAGATTTTACCTTTGTAGCCTTTTTCTTGTAAAATAAAAGGTTCATTTGTAGTATACGCAAGCATTAAATCTGCTTTTTTATTTATAATATCATCCACATCAAATGAATGCTCTATAACTTTTAGGTCATTAATCTTTACGTTTTTACTTGCTAACATTGACTGAAGTGTTGCAAAGTGTTGCTGATCTTCTGTTAACATTACTTTTTTGTTTTTAATATCAGCAATAGTTTTAATATTAGAATCTTTTAATCCCAAAAGAATTAAAGGTGAAGATTGAAAAACAGAACCTAATAGAACAATGTCTTTTCCTTTTGATTTATCTATTAGTAAGGAAGTTGAGTTTGTTCCAAAATCAGATTTACCCTCTAGGACTCTATTTGTTACACTCGTATTAACATCAAACTTATGAAAATCAACCTCTAAATCTACATCTTTATAGAAGCCTTTTTCTTTAGCCATATAAAAACCAGCAAATTCAAATTGGTCTAACCACATAAACTGAACAGATACTTTGTTTTTTTCATTTTCATTTGCATTAACAATATTAAGGAATAAAAATAGTAATAGAAATAAAAAACTTTTCACCAATAAACCTTGTATATACATTATATTTATATAGTGTATATCTTTTTATATTAAATACAAATATTGATTTGTAGAAATTGTAATGTTATTTAGATTTTTTGTTATTCTCAAAATTGATTCATACTCCTATAATTCATCCACAAAAAATAAATTATAAGGAAAAGAACAAATGGAATTTTCATATCATAATCCAACAGCAATCGAGTTTGGACAAGGTAAAATCAAAGAGATTTCAAAACTAATCCCTCAAAATCAAAAAGTATTAGTTGTATATGGTGGTGGTTCAATCAAAAACAATGGAGCTTATGATCAAGTTGTAAAAGCTTTAGAAAACCATGAGTGGATTGAGTTCTCAGGAGTTGAGCCAAATCCAACTGTTGAAACTATGAATAAAGCAGTAGAAGTTATCAAAAATGAAAACGTAGATTTCATCTTAGCAGTAGGTGGTGGTTCTGTTATTGATGGCTGTAAGTATTTAGCAGCAGCTGCATTATATGATGGAGATGCTTGGGACTTTTTAGATGGTACTGCTGAGGTTGAAAAAGCTATGCCTTTAGGTGTTGTATTAACTTTAGCAGCAACAGGAAGTGAATCAAATAACTTAACAGTTGTTTCTAGAAAATCGACAAATGAAAAAAGATTATACTTCTCAAATCACTCATATCCACAGTTTGCAATTTTAGATGCAAGTTTCATGAGTACTTTAAGTGACCAACAATTATCAAATGGTTTAGTTGATGCTTTTGTTCATATTTCAGAGCAGTATTTAACAAAACCAAATACTACTTTAGTAAATGATGGTTATGCTGAGACTTTATATAGAGGTTTAGTAAAACTTGCAAATAGATGGGAGGAAAGAAGAACATACCTATGGCAAGAGAACTTAATGCATATTTGTAACCAAGCACTAAACTTCCAAATTGGAGCAGGTGTTGAACAAGATTGGTCAACTCACTTAATTGGTCATGAGTTAACAGCATTCTATGGATTAGACCATGGTAGGTCTTTAACTGTAGTATTACCACACCTTTTAAGAGAAATGATTGATGAAAAAGGTGAAAAAGTAGCTCAACTGGGTGAAAATGTATTTGGAATCACAAATGATAATGAAGCAGTTATTCAAGAGATTGAAAATACTTTCCATAAGGTTACTGTTTCTACAAAATTATCAGATTACGAAATTGATGATAAAGTGATTGAAAACGTTCACAATGCATTTAAATCTCATGGTTATTTAGAGATTGGTGAAAACGGTACAGTTACTTTAGAAAAAGTAGCAAATATCTTAAATAGATCAATGGCAGCATAAGTATCTATTTTTACTCCTTCAAGAAATTACAATTTTAATCAGTTTAGTCAAATATCCTACAAAGAGGCTTTCGCCTCTTTTGGAGGATAGCCAAAATAGTTTTTGAAATCACGAGAGAATTGAGAAGGGTTGTCATAACCTAATTCATAGGCTGTATCAACCACTTGATAGTTGTGTTTAACTAATAAATCTTTTGCTTTAGTAAGTTTTATTTTTTTTATATATTGTAGTGGCGTGTGTGATGTTATGTTTTTAAAGTGTGTGTGAAAAGATGACACACTCATATCTTCAACTCTAGCAAGTGTAGGTACATCAATATTTTTATTATAGTTATCATGAATGTTTTTTAAAGCTCTTGCGATTTTTGCTTCATTATTGTTCTCTAAAAACATTTTATGTAAGAAGTTCGCATTTTCGCCAATAGCTATACGATAGAAAAGTTCTTTTAAAATTGATTCACCCAATATACTTGTTTCTTCTTTTGATTCTAAAACTTCTAGTAGTTTTTTTGTAGTATCTTCAATCTTAGAAGTTACCTTATCAGAAAAAATTCCAAGAATATTCCCTTTTGAGTTTTCAAACTCTCTTTTTTCTAATGATTCTATGATTTCAAACATCATTTTTTTGTCAATTGAGATTAGTAAACATACAAAAGGCTCATCTTCTGAGGCATAAGTTTCACACTCTAAAGGTAGAGTTGTTGGTACAACAAGGTAGTTGTCACAATCAAAGGTAATACTATTATTAGCTAGGTTTGCTATTTTTTTACCTTGAAGCACCAAAATTAGACAAACATCGTAAATTAGGGGGCTTTTAGGTTCATATTGATCTGTTTTAAATACTTTTACACTTTCTAAAAAGGTATCATGAAGCCCATTGTCTTTTTGTAAAAAGTTTGTATTTAATAAAATGTTTTTATTCATAAGTACCTATTCCTCGCCTCTTTTTCTATAAATTACTCAATAAATGCTTTATTTTTATTAAATGCTCGTTTATTCGATTTTTTTTCGATTTTTTGTTGTTAAACTTTCAGTATAAATCAAATAAAGGATTGAAGATGAACAATTCAAGAAGAAACTTTCTGAAAGGTACAGCTGCAACTGCAGGTGTTGTTGGTGCAGCTTCGTTAAGTGCAAACCCATTAGGTAGTTTAGATATTACAACTAAAATTCCTCATGCTACACACTTTGGTGCATTTTATGCAAAAGTTAAAAATGGAAAAGTATACGACTTAGAGCCACAAGAGTCAGATATGGCACCAACTGTATTAACTAAAGGTTTAATTGATAGAGTTTACTCTCCAAGTAGAATCAAATACCCAGTAGTTAGAAAATCTTTCTTAGAAGGTAAAGCAAACAATAAAGCTTTAAGAGGTAAAGATGAGTTTGTTAGAGTTTCTTGGGAGACAGCTTTAGATTTAGTAGCCAAAAAATTAAAAGATACACCAAACAAGAACATTTATAATGGTTCATATGGTGGATGGGGACACCCAGGTAGAGTTTCTAGATCAAATGTATTAACTGGTAGATTCTTCAATTCAATTGGTGGTGCAGTTAGAACTCAAGGTGAGTATTCAAATGGTGCAGCTGGACAAGTAAACCCTTACTTAGTTGGTGATATGGAAGTTTATTCATTACAAACAGCTCATGAACAATTCTTAGAAAACTCAGAAGTAATCGTACTTTGGGGATGTGACTGGTTAAAAGATAATAAAATTGACTTTGCTGTTGCAAACAGAAAAAATGATGCTTATTATAAAAAATATAGAGACTCAAACATCAAATTTATCTCTATTGACCCAATCTCAACTAATACATCAAAATTCTTTGGTGCCCAAGAGATTAAGATTAGACCAAACACGGATGTTGCTTTAATGTTAGGAATGATGAACTACTTATACAAAAGTGGAAAATACGATAAAAAGTTTGTTCAAAAATATACTCATGGTTTTGATAAATTCCTACCTTACTTATTAGGTAAAACAGATGGAATTGAAAAAACTCCTGAATGGGCAGCAAAAATTACAGAAGTACCTGCTAAAACTATTAAATATTTAGCAGATTTATTTGTATCAAAAAGAACATTCCTTTCTGGTAACTGGGCTAACCAAAGAGCACACCACGGTGAGCAAGCTGACTGGGGTATTATTACTTTAGCTTCTATGATTGGTCAAGTTGGTCTTCCTGGTGGAGGATTCGGATTCTCTATGCACTATGCAGGTGGTGGACAAGCTAGATCTGGTCAAAGAATTGTTCCAGGTTTATCTCAAGGTAAAGGTAGAGTTAAAGATTTTGTTCCTGCATCTAGAATCTCTGATATGTTATTAAACCCAGGAAAAACTATTGAGTACAAAGGTTCTCCTGTAACTTATAACCAAATTGATGTAATGTATGTGTGTGGATCAAATGTTGTTGGTCACCACCCAGATACAAATGAGTTAGTTGAAGCTATGAGAAAACCAGATATGGTAGTTGTACATGAGCCATGGTGGACAGCAACTGCAAGAATGGCAGATGTTGTATTCCCATCAACAACAACATTTGAAAGAGATGATTTAACATTTGGTGGATCTTACTCTCAAGATTACGTTTACGCAATGAAAAAAGTAATTGAGCCATTATATGAATCAAGAGATGATTATGAGATTTATGCAGAGCTAGCTAAAAGAGTTAGTAAAAAAGCTTGGAAAAAATTCACTAAGAAAAAATCTCAAATGGATTGGATCAAATACTTATATGCTAAAACAGATGCAGCAAAAACTGTTTCATTTGAAGAGTTCTGGAAAAAAGGTTTTGTTAAATATGAAATTCCTGCAAGTGCTTACAAATATGTTAGACACTCAGAGTTTAGAAAAGATCCAGTTAAAAATGCTCTAAAAACAGAGTCTGGAAAAATTCAAATTTACTTTGAAAAATTTGCAAAATTCGGATACAACGACTTTAAAGGTCATGTAACTTGGTTTGAACCAGCAGAGTACTTAGGGTCAAAAGAGGCTAAAAAATACCCATTACACTTAGTTTCTCCTCACCCAACATATAGAATTCACTCTCAATTAGATAATACTTGGGTTCAAAGAGTTCATAAAGTTCAAGGTAGAGAACCAATCAGAATTAACCCAGCAGATGCAAAGAAATTTGGAGTTAAAGATGGTGAGTTAGTTGAAGTATTTAACGGTAGAGGTAGAATCTTAGCAGGTGCGGTAGTAACTAATGATATTAGAGCTGGAGTAGTTGCAATTGAAGAGGGTGCATGGTATATGCCAGTTGATCCTAAAGAGGATAAATCTTTATGTAACAATGGTCATGTAAATGTATTAACATCATCAAGACCAACTTCAACAATGGCACAAGCAACTTCTGTTAATACAACATTAGTAGCAGTAAAACCATATAAAGGTGCAGTGATGCCAAATGTGCATGCAATTTCACCTAAAATTATTGAAATATAACTAATAAAGGATAAAAGATGAAAGTATTAAGAAACACTTTACTTTCTCTTTTAGTAGCAGTGGTGGCAAATGCCTCTACTGTTTACTTAACAGAGGATGTAAATGCAAATGATGTAAATGTGATTGCAGGTGTTCCTGTTGAAAAATCAGGTGACAAAGTAGTAGTTAGTGGTTACTTAAAAGGTAAAGAGTTATTCGCAACAAAAAACTTATCTTTAAAAATTGCAGATGTAAATAACATGGGTGCAGTTAAAAAAGATGGTTCAAAAGCAAAAATTACATTTGCAGCAGCAGATGATATTTTAGCTGAAGATTACTATGATGCATGGGAAGAGAAAGAAGAAATTTTCCTAGAAAAATGTTCTCAATGTCATGCGGCTCCAGATATTGCTCACCATACAATGTTAGAGTGGGAAGGATTATTTGCAAGTATGAAAGGCTTTGCTCAACCAACTGAAGAAGAAGAAGTTGTTATAATGCAATATTTGAAAACATTTGCTAAAGATGGTATTATTAAAGAGGAATAAAATTATTTTAAAACCTAGAAAACAAGGGGATAGTCATGAATAAAGAGTTTTTAGCAAAGTTAAAAAACATGACAATTCTTTATGCAGAAGATGAGGATGGCTTAAGGGAAAATATAGCCGATTCTTTAAGGTATTATGCCAAAGAGGTTTTTGAAGCCGCTAATGGTATTGAAGCATATGATATTTATGAAGAGAAAAGTCCAGATATTATATTAACTGATATTCATATGCCGAAAATGGATGGGCTAGAACTAGTTAAAAAGATTAGACTAGAAAATAGAGATCTTCCAATAGTGATGATTACTGCGCATACAGATAAAGAGTATCTATTAAAAGCAGTAGAGTTACATATGGAAAAGTATATTGTAAAGCCTATTGATATAGATGATCTATTTGAAACTTTAGAAAAATGTGTAAATTTATTAGACTCAAATAGAAAAGTTAATTTAGATGTTGATACAAATTACTTATATGACTTTGATAGAAAAGAGTTATTGTATAAGTGTCAAAGTGTTGTTCTTAACAAAAAAGAGATGAATTTTATAGAAGTATTAATCTCAAATCAAAATAGAATTGTAACTTATGAAGAGTTACAAGATAAGGTTTGGGGTGATGATATTATGACTGATAGTGCACTTAGGTCACTTGTTAGGAACCTTAGAAAAAAACTTCCTACAGATATTATTATGAACTTATCTGGGGTAGGATATAGACTTGTTTAAGTTAATTACGATTTTAATTTTATTATGTAGCAGTATGTTCGCAGATTCTAAGTTTAGGGATGATGACTCTAAAAATAGAACTGCAGCCCCTCTTCATCCAAAATCTCACATAAAAATATTTTTACCATCAATTCCATATTCGTATATTGCAAAAAATACAAATGCTGGGCTTATTAGATCAGCAGATAATAAAAGAGGTTGGGTTTATGACCTTGCTAAATCTCATAAAAGAATAGATGATTATACTTTTATATTTGAGATTAGAAAGAATCTAAAGTTCCAAGATGGAAGTGATTTTAATATTGATAATGTGATTAAAAATCTAGAAAACTTTAGAATGTATCCCATTTTGTATACAAATATTGATAAGGTTGGTTTTTCTATAACAAAACTTGATGAATATAGAGTAAAAATAGTTTTAGAAAAAAAATATGAGATGTTTTTATATGATCTTGCAAGGGTTTATTTTTATACAGATGAATATCTAGATAAATATAAACCTAAAGGAGCCCAAACTGGGTCTGCAAATAAAATACCAGGACCATTTGGCATGGGCCCATATATTTTAAGAAGTGGTTATGCTTTGGGTGAAAAACAAACTTCAAAATTAGAACTTATTGCAAACCCATACTATTGGAATAAAAAGTTCCCAAAAATTAAAAAAGTGACTGTCTATACCCAACTTGAGACAAGTCAGGCAATAGAAGATATTACAACTTTTGAAGGAAAACTTGATTTAATGCCTCTTCCTTTTAATAAAAAACTAGAGGTATTACTATCGGATTATTCAAAACTAATAGTTTCTAAATCTACTGATAACTTTGTAATTTTCTTTAATCTTATAAATGGAGATAAAAGACTTCAAAATAAAGAAGTTAGACGGGCTTTAAATGAAGCTATAAACCAAGAAAATCTTCTAAATTTTGTATATAAAAAAGAGGGTGTAGTATCACCTTTTACAGCCTCTGTAAATTATAAAGTAGTAAATAAAATAGTAAAAAAAGGTGACTATAAAAACTATAACTTTTCAGAAAAAAGAAAAAAAGAGCTTTTAAATGGCCTTGAATTAAACTTATTTACACAAGATAGATTTGTATTTTTAATTAAAGGAATTGAGTTTCAATTGAAAAAATATGGAGTTCATATAAACTATTTAGTTACTAACAGTGAAAAAGATATTTATGAACAGTTATTAAATACAAGAGCTTCAAAAAACACAAAAGATTGGGATATGTTAGTTTGGGGAGATGATGACTGGTATTACCAAAATCCGTGGACAGTATTTTTTATATATGAAAATGACTCCCCATGGTCAACTATAAAAAATGATCAAAAAATGAATCTTTATATACAAAAGTTTTTTGAAACCAAAATGAATACTAAAGAGTATGAAGAAGTAGTGAGTAAAATATTAAATAGAGCAAGAGATATGGCTTATACTCTTAGGGTTCCTTCACCAAATAAAGTAATTGCTGCAAATAAAGAGATAGTTTATAAACCTTATCAAGGAGGGATTATCCCTCTATGGGATATTGAAATTACAAAAGATCATTGGTCTGTTAGGGAAGAGAAAGAATACCCAAAGCATTTAAGAAAACCAGTAAAACCAAAAAGAATAAAAGATGAAACTAATGAATAAAATAAATATAAAATTTAAACTAGGTGTATTGTTTTTTATTTTATGTGCTTCAATCGCAGTTCTTGCATATAAATCTATAAATATTAGTGAGCATAATAAAGATACTTTAAAAGAAGTTCATAGTAAATCTCAAACTGTATTACTACTTCAAGATAGAATTATCACACCACTTTATAAGTTAAGAGAACTTACTCAATCTTTAGTTATGGCACCTAATAGTTCCATTAGAAAAAGTATTGAAGAGGATTTAGATTTACTAATTTTATTTTTAGATAAAGAGTTTAAACAAGTAGAAAGAAATAATTTAGAGATAATTCATATGTGGAGTGACTATAAGAGCCTAATTTCTCAAACAAGACAGTATTTAGAATATGAGTTTGAAGAGGGCGCTTATATTAATGTAACTACATCAAGTAGAGAACAATTTCAAAAACTTTTAAATAAACTCTTAAATACTCAAAGTACGTATCTTAATAATGCAACAGTTGCTTATTCTGGTGCGGTTGATGAAGCAAAAGAGTTAAGAATTTCAATTATTATTTCAGTACTTCTAATCTTTGTTGTATCTACTATTATTGGATGGTTAGTTGCTAGAAATATTATAAATTCAATTCATACTGTACAAAATGGATTAAATGACTTCTTCTCTTACTTAAATCATAAAAAAGATAGTGTAGAGAGAATTGAAATTAATTCCAAAGATGAATTCCACCAGATGGCATCTAAAATTAATCTAAATGTTGCAAATATTCAAAAAAATATTCAACAAAATGAAAAAGTTATCAAAGATGCTACATATGTACTAGAAAATATCAAACAAGGTAATATTGGTGAGAGGGTAACTACAGAAGGTAATAATGAAGCATTAAATGAATTAAAAGTTATGATGAATGACATGCTTGATGATTTAGAAGACAAAATCCAAAAAGAGATATCTCAAAGATTAGAGCAAGAACAGATTTTGATTCAACAAAGTAAACTAGCTTCAATGGGTGAAATGATTGGGAATATCGCTCACCAGTGGAGACAACCTTTAGCTCAAATTTCTGCAATTCATATGAATATGAAAGTTACATATGATTTTGATAAGTTCACAAAAGAGTATTTAAACAACAAAATAAAAGAGGCAAATAAACTAACTTCATATATGTCTCAAACTATTTCAGATTTCCAAAACTTCTTTAAACCTCAGGGTGAAAAAGAGTGTTTCTCAATTGAAAAAGCTTGTAAAGAAGCCTATTTTATTTTAGAGTCTTCAATGAAATATCATGGAATAAATATTGAGTTTGATGTGAAAGAGGATAGTGAAGTATATGGTTACAAAAATGAGTACTCACAAGTAATCCTAAATATTCTAAGTAATGCAAAAGATGTATTGTTAGAAAGAGAGATAGAAGAACCATCAATTAATGTTCAAATCAAAGAGGGTGAAAACTTTGCAATTGTAAAAATAAAAGACAATGGTGGAGGGGTAAAAGAAGAGATTTTAGATAAAATTTTTGAACCATATTTTACAACAAGACATAAAACACAAGGTACAGGTATTGGACTTTATATGTCAAAAAATATTATTGAAAGAAATATGAGTGGATATATAAATGTAAGAAATGTTGATGATGGTGCCTTGTTTACCATAAAGGTAGCTCGGAAGTAGAATATTATCTTTAATTAGATAAAATATGTGCAATAAATTTTATAGGGAAAATAGATGCCTAAAGAAAAAACAGTAAAAGATAGAATTTTAGAGTATATTTATATTATTTCTAAACAGCCAATTTTATTAAGAGACCTATTACTTGCAAATAGACAACATAAAGAGGGTATGCATGTTGATCCGGCAAAATTAGGGTTTAGACTAAGACTTGCTAGAGCATATTTTGTATATGTTGCAATGGTATTAGCTATTTTGGTACCACTTTCAGCCTTAACACACAAAGGTCTTGCAAAGATTGATTCACACGTTTCTATTGTTGGTGCGATGATTATTACAGCTGTTATTTTTATTGGATTTAACTTTTTTAGAGCAAGAATGAGAGATTCAATCACAAAAATGTTGATTATAAGGTCTTGGAAGTTACACTTCCCATTTTTCCCATACGAAGAGTACTCAAATAAAATAGAAGAAATCTTTGAACAATCACTTAGAGATGAGGTTTCAAAAAGAGATTTAGAGAAGTATATTTTAGATAATCTTAGTGAATAAATGTAAGTAGATTACTTACATTTTTCTTCACATTCCTGCACTGTGTGAAAAGGAATATTTCCTCCACATCCTCCCCAAATAAACTGCTTACATTTTTTTTCATTCGTATCAAAATAATATTTTGAGAACATTGCTTTACACATTCCACTTTGTGGAGCCTCATAACATTTAGCGTCTAATTGCACATCATCCTTGCTACTACAGCCCGTAAAACCAATGATTAATAATAAAAGTATTGCTATATTTTTATACATAAGAATAACCTTTTTTATAATTTTTATGTTAGTATTGATAGTACAATAAATCTAATTATAAAAAGTTGGTGCAACTTGATTTTCGACAAATTTACAAACGGGTATGTATTTACGTTGGGATCAGAGTTAGAACTAAGAATTCTTAACGCTGATGACCTTAGTTGTGCAAACGAATATGACTATTTCAAAGAAAATCTAAGTGAGAAATATAGGGACAATATCACTTCAGAATTTCTAAAATCTATGATTGAAATAAACACACCAGTTTTTACAAAACTGACAGATTTAATTGCTTATTTCAAAGAGATTATTGAAGAGTTAAATTCACTAGCAAAAAAGAAAAATTTGCTTTTACAATCTAGTGGGGCTAGTGCGTTAAAGCAGAATAATTTGGAATTATCAACAAATCCAAGATACCAAGAACTATCAAATGAACATAAAATTCTTTTGGATGATTTCTCTATTTGTGGTTTACATGTTCATATTGGATTTAAGACTTTTGATAAGGCTTTAAAGGCTTATAACTTTTCATTGTGTTATATGCCAATGTTTGTTGCCTTATCAGCAGCTTCTGTTTATTCAAATGGTATTGATACTGGTATCCACTCATATAGAACAAAAATTTTTGATAGATTACCAAAAGCTTCTATTCCTGAATATTTTGACTCATATGAACATATGAAAAGTGTTTATGATGTTTTATATAACTCTGAGGTAATTAGTAGTGAAAAAGATATTTGGTGGGATGTTAGAATTCAACCACACTTTAAAACTATAGAGTTTAGAGTATGTGATGCTATCAATGATTTTGATAGACTTGAAGTGATTATTGGTTTGTTTAAAGCCATGTGTAAACTATCTCAAATCAAAGAGACAGTTTATGAGCCAATGCAAGTTTTAAAACAAAATATGTGGAAAGCTTCAAGATACTCAATGGAAGCAGATTTTATAAAAAATAGTAAAATTATAAAAATTAGAGATGCAATAAAAATGCTAATAGAAGAAGCAGACAAAGAGAATATCTTTGCTGATGGTTTTAAAGAAAAAGCATTAAAAGTAGTAAATCAAAATTCAATAGCACAAGATATGATTGATTTATATGAAAAAACAGAAGACTTGAATGAAGTAGAGAGATTAGGAGTGTTTAAATGAAAGGTGTAGTTGCCGCAGGTGACAAAAACTCAGCACAAGCAGGAGCTGATATATTAAAAGAGGGTGGAAATGCATATGATGCAGCATTAGCAGTAATGTTAGCAGCACCAATATGTGAACCACTTTTTACATCTCTTGGTGGAGGAGGTTTTTTACTAGGTCTTGAAAATGGTAAAAAGCCAGAGTTATATGATTTCTTTGTTGAAGTACCTAAAAAAAGAGTAGATGAACCAGAGTTTTATCCAATTTATGTGGACTTTGGAGCTGCTGTTCAAGAGTTTCATATTGGAGCTGGATCAGTTGCAATTCCAGGACTTGTAGAGGGTATTTATCAAGTATATAAAGAAAAAGCTACTCTTCCAATGTCTAAGATTATAGAACCCGCTGTAAAGTATGCAAGAGAGGGTGTTTATCTATCTGAAATGCAAGCAAGTTTTGTAAAACTTCTTGAGCCAATCTTTACATCAACAAAATCATCAATGGATGTATATGGTATGGGTGACAATGAACTAATAGATGAAACACACCTATTTAAAAATCCAGCATATGCAGACTTTTTAGAAGCCTTCGCAAAAGAAGGAAGTAGAGTATTTTATGAAGGTGCAGTTGCTGATGAAATAGAGAAAATCATGAAAGATAATGATGGACTTATTTTAAAAGAGGATTTAAAAAACTATAAGTGTATCAAAAGAGATCCAATTGATTTTAACTATAAAGGTTACGAGATTGTTACAAACCCACCGCCAAGTGGTGGAGGAATTTTGATTGCTTTTACTATGAAGATTTTAGAGAACTATGATTTAAAAGATTATAGGTCATTTGAGTATGTAAAAGGAATGATTGAAGCTTACAATACAACATCTGACTTCAGACGAGAACATGTTGATGAGTTCTTACATGATGAGAAATTAAAAGAGATTTTATCAAATGAAAGACTTATCAAAAACTACTGTACTACAATGCATTCAAGACTGAACTTATGGGGAAATACAACTCACTTAGCAGTTATTGATGAAGAAGGAAATGCTGTATCTTGTACTACTACAAATGGTGAAGGTTCAGGTCATGTAATTCCTAGTTCAGGAATTATGCTAAATAACATGATGGGTGAAGAAGACTTAAATCCTCATGGTTGGTTTTCATGGGATGCAGGAATTAGACTTCCATCTATGATGGCACCAACAGCAGTATTAAAAGATGGTCACCCGCAACTAATCCTTGGAAGTGCAGGAAGTAATAGAATTAGATCAGCTATTACTCAAACGATGATTAATAATCTTGAATATGGTAAAGATTTACATGAAAGTATCAACAGCCCTAGAATTCACTTTGAAAAAGGGAGTGTTTGTATGGAGCCAGAGTGTGATGAAGTTATTAGAAAAGAGTTAGAAAAACACTATGAATTACAATACTTCGATGGATTAAATGTATTCTTTGGTGGAGTTCAAGCCGTAGATGGTAACCTAAATGGTGGTTGTGATAGCAGACGTGGAGCTGCTGTGATAAAAGTAGATTAGATTTAATCTACTTTTTTTATAGGCACAATTATTTTAAAAGAAGCGCCTTTATAGCTTTTATGATTGTGCTTAAACTCTTTGTTTTCAACCTTTAACAGTCCATCCATATGTTGAGTGATGATTTCATTACTCATATATAAACCTATTCCTGTTCCTTGAGATTGATGTTTTGTAGTGAAATATGGCTCAAAGATTTTATCAATTATCTCTTCACTTATTCCACCTGCGGTATCTGTAACACTTAGGATTAATTTATCTTTTTTTACTTTACTTTCTATAAAAATAAACTTTTCATCGGCACTTTCTAAAAGCACATCTTTTGCATTGTTAATGATATTTATTAGAACTTGAATAAATTTATTTTTATTGTTATAAACTCTTATATCTTCTACATTTGTAATAATAGAGATATTGTTTTGTTTTAGTTGAGAGTCAATTAGACTTAGGGTCTCACCTATACATGACTCAAGTGAAAACTCTGATTTTCTTTCATCATTGTTATAGAAGTTTCTAAAATCATCTATAGTTTTAGATAAGAATTTTGCTTTATTACTTATATTTTCAAGTCCATCAATTAAAGAGTTATCATCTAAAATATCCATCTTTTTTTCAACTATCATAGCTGTGGCACTAGAAGTAATAGATGAGAGTGGTTGTCTCCATTGGTGGGCAATATTACCTATCATTTCACCCATTGCTGCCATTTTGGTTTGTTGGGATAGAAGTTTATGTTGTTCAACTTCTTTACTTAGATATTTCTTTATGGCTTTTTTGTATTCAATGATTTTTTTATTTACAATTTTTGATAAATATAAAGATAGTATTAGTATTGTAAAAGCAAGAATAATAGAGATAATAATAGTGTTTTTCATATGAGTTACTATAGTTTTATCATACTCATCTTTTTTCATGGCAATACTTTTGTTTACATCATCTTTATAAAAACCAGTTCCAATAACCCATTGCCAGTTAGTTAAGGCTTTTACATAACTAGTTTTATCAGATGGTTTAAGACTTCTTGGATGTTTTACATGTGAATAAGATACATAATCTCCATCTGGATTCTTTTTTGCTGTATCTAGTAGTTTTCTTATTGCCTCTTTTACCCTTGGGATTAAAAGGGCATTTTTGTAAAGACTATCTTTGTTGTAGTGACTTAAAACTGTACCATCATAATTTAAAATAAATATATATCCATTGTTATCAAAGTGGGTATTTTGGATTCTTTCAAGAACTTGCTCTTGCATTTGTTTTTCAAAATCTTTTACATATTCACCCGTACCAATAAACCAATCATAGGGTTTGAAGTTTTTTACAAAACCTATTTTTTTATACTGTTTCTTTTTATCCCCTGGTTTGTACCAATACCATTGAAGAACTGCTTCATCTTGATGTTTTAGAACCTTATACATTTGCCTTGCTATAAACACGCCCCTTGCGTCTGTTAGGTTATATAAACTTATATTTTCAAGGTGTGGCATTGTGGCATGAAGAAGGTTTTTATGTGTTTTTTTATCATTGATAAAGAAGTAACCTCTACCATTGTTAAACCGTATAGGTTTAATAGCACTTCTTACAATATCTTTTATCTCTTCTTCTGTTTTTGTATCTTTGTATCTTTCATAAATAGAGTAAATTATAGAGTGAACTTTGTTTGTTTCATCTCTTAGGGTTTTTATTAGTTCTTCTTCAGTGTTTTGTTGTTTGTGTTTTATATAGTCGTAGGTATTGTCAATTCGCTCTTTTATTAGGGCTTTACTTTTTATAATATAGTTTGAGTGTAGTTCTTCTTTGTGTTTAGCAAAGTTATTAAGATTTTCAAAATACAAGAATATTAAGATGGTAATAGTAATAATCGCTAAAACTAAGATTGGTATATATCTAATTAATCTAAGAAGTTGTTTTTCATTTTCATAAATCATTTTATATCCCTTGCTTACTATATAAGTATAGCAAATTAATTACAAATTAAACATGTTATTGATTATTATATAATGAATTATAAAATATAAATTAAAAAAGAAAAGGTAGATTAAATTAATCTACCTTTTTTAAGTCTAAGTTGAAGTGAGTCTTCATAAATTCTAATATAGAGCTAACCATTGCTTTGGCAGTCTCTTTTCTATTTTTTTCATTTTCTCTACAGTAGTATGGAAACTCTATTTGTATAGAGGATACACTGCTTCCGTTTGTTGACGCATATGTTTTTGTGTTGTATGCTCCTTCAAAATACTCATCATCCTTTGATGTATGAGGTATATCATGTGAAGGAACTGAAGCAAAACCTTTTTTGCTCATTAATGTTCCAAGTGAAAAATCACCTTTTAATTGCTCTATAAAACTATAATCAGAAAAATCTGAAATAGTAGCAATACTTGACATTTTAGCATATGCGCTTAACTTGTCATTTTCAAGTCTTAAAATATCGTTTGTCAAAAGATATCCAAACTCTATGGCCTTATGTGGGTGCGACTGGCCGTGAATATCTAAATATAAACCTTTATGATACTTTCTCTCTACTTTTTCTATGGAGTCTTGTATATAATTATGGAAGCTTCTATATGTTGCTAGTGATTGTCTATCTTCACTTACGGCTTCTTTTTCTTCTCTGTTAGCATCGACTTTTGTTCTACATAAATCCATCATAATTGTATGAGGATAACAGTTTGTTTGTTTAAAGAACTCTTCAACTATTTCTAATGTTAACTCTTTAGTATAATCATCCCTATCAAAAACACCATTTGTTCTACTAACAATATCTTCGGGAGCATTAGCTCCACCATGGGGTGCTGAGATTATGATGGGAAGAGAGCCTTCTAGATATTCTATAAAATTTTCATGAATCGAGGGTCTTCTTGTCATATATTGCTCTAGCGTCCTTATTTCGTTGTTTTTTTAGTTCCATATCCACAAACTTTCCAATCTTGTCTTGTTTGTGTTTAAAGCATAAAGTGTTTTTTCTCTTTATAGGAGCGTATTGGTATACACAATATTTTGCTTCATACATGGATAATCTTACTGGTGTTGCAATAGCATATGTTGTCATGATTGAGTCTTGTTTTGAGATTCTATATAAATCATCAAAATACTCTTTTGTCCATAACTCCATATTTACGTCACTTGAAAATGCATCTTGATATACCACATCAAAAAACTCATCTTCAAAGCTTTGTATATAGTCTCTAGCATCACCAACATGAACTTCTATTTTTATAAACTCATCTTCATATTTGCCTGTGTTAGCTACGCAGTGGATAATATCTTGGATATCTTTGAATTCTTCAGGATATTCGAATTCTTGTAAGGATTTTACTAAGTCTCCATCAAGTTCAGGAGAGTAGAAATTTGCTTTTATATTTAGTTTATGTTTTTTTATAAAATATATTGTGCTTAAGGTATTATAACCTAATCCAAAACAAATGTCTAAAATATTAAGCTCACGCTTATTTTCATGATATTCAAAAGCTGGGATTATATGTTTTGATAGTGCTTCTACAATAGCACCTTCATCTATATTATGATAGTGCTGATTGTATTTTGATGAGTAAAGAGTGTTTGACCCATCTTTTGTTTTTACTATTGTTGCCAAGTTTTATAGACCATTTCCCCAATGATGCATTTTTTTAGCAGTGAATATATAGTACTCTTCAAAAAGTTCAATTGTATTTGAAGCCATAAATCCAAGCTTATCAAGTAGGTCTAAAATTTCATCTTTGTTATTGTGAGATTTCTTTTCTAAAATGATAATATTTCCTGAATTTTCTATTGCTTGATACATAAGTTTTAGGATTTTATCTTTATTTGGACATGAAGATAAAATATCACCTAATACTATATACTCGTACTCTCTTGCAGTTGCTCTAAGTCTTGCATCTGATTCTTTTTCAAACTCTATGTATTTGATATTTCCATCATTTGTAGATCTTACTTCTTCAAGGGCATCATTGATTAGATTTAAAGAGTTATTTACATGTAGTATTGCTATGTTTGGGCAATCTGTAAATAACTCTTTGAAAAGTACTAGCTCTTTTGACACTAAATTAGTTTCCTAAAGAGTTTAGTTTTTCATCAGATAAGAATAAATCGTCGTTAGACATAACACCGATTTCACCATCTAAGATATCTTGTGCGATTTGTTTTGCTTCTTCTAATGAGTGCATTTTGTAAGTACCACATTGGAATTCGTTTAATTCTGGAATATCATTTTGAGTTTCAACTTTTAGTACATCTTCCATAGATGCTCTCCAAGCTTTTGCTACTTGCTCTTCAGTAGGCTCACCTAATAAACTCATATAGAATCCAGTTCTACATCCCATTGGAGAAACGTCGATAATCTCAACTTTATCAGAGTTAAGGTGATTTCTAATAAATCCAGCAAAAAGGTGCTCTAATGTATGAATACCTCTCTCTCCTAACATCTTCTCATTTGGAACACAGAATCTTAAATCAAATACTGTGATAACATCACCAGATGGTGAAGTCATTGTTTTTGCAACTCTTACAGCAGGTGCAGGCATAATAGTGTGGTCAACTCTAAAACTATCTAATAATGGCATATTATAATCCTTTTAATTTATATAAAAAATAAATGTTTCTATGTATTAAGTCGTGATTATATCCAAAGTAATGTAAAGGAGGAATTAGTACAAAAAGAATATTCTCCCATGAAGGGAGATGAGGTTTATTTAGTTATTGCTAGTGCTGCTTCTTTTGCACATTTGATATCATTTTCAATAGCGCTTCCAGCTACTCCAATAGCACCAATAAGTTGCTTATCTTGTGAAAATAGTGGAATTCCTCCACCAATTGGTAATAGTCCTGGGAATTGTTTGAAGTTTGGTTCAGCTTTTACATACTGTGCAACTTGCTCTGTTGGTGAAAACCAAGATAAAGCTGTTTTTGCTTTTAGTGTTGCTCCTGTAGTTGCTGCGTCTAATGAACCATCCATTCTTGACATTGCTTTGATGTTTGATCCTCTATCAACAATTACAATTGACATAGCCCACTTGTTTTTAGTAGCCATATCAGTACAAGCTTTTATTGCATTTGCCGCTTGCTCTAATGATACAGTTTTGATATTTAAAGGTTGTGCAGCAAATAGTGATGCTGACGTTAAAATCGTAGCTAGTAATAGTTTTTTCATCTATATCCCTTATAAAAAATTATAATAATTATATATCAATATTATAAGAAAGAGATTTAAAAACAAACACTTTTTGAAATTTTTAGATAACCTCTTTTTATATAGTGGATACCTAAATGGATTTATTTTATTCTAAAGCAGAGTAGTTATCAATCAAGGCTTTTAGGTGTTTGGTAGCTTTGATTTTTTGAAAATAAACAAAAGCTATGATAGGAACTACTGCAGTACCATATGTGAACAAAATAGCAAGTATTATCAAAACTGTGATAAACAGTGTATAGTTGTTGTCAAGTTTTGCATCTACATATAAAGTAGGAGAGCTGAACTCTATATTTAGATTGTACTTCAATGATGTTGTAATAGGGTTCTTTTCTATTGATAGGCTGTTTCTTTCAATAGCGTGTTCATATTTTTGTCCATCTGATAATTTTTTGTTAAGGAAAGCGTATAAATCTTTTTGATTCTTTTTTAGTTGAACTTTTTTGTCAAATTGAACATCAAATAATCCCATAGTAAGCCTTTGTTTTTTTCAGTATAACTAAAATCAAAGGCTAGGACTAGGGATGTGCAGTATATAAATTATACAGTTGTATATAAAATCATAAACCAAATGTTACTAATAACTCTTTGTCTTGAACCTTTATATCTTTTACGAAACTACCTCTAAATGAGTTCTTTGGGATAGTATAAATAGGCATAGTTTTAAATATCTCATCAACCAAAGGTTTAAGGGATGAAAATAGATTTTTGTTTATGATGTTTGATACTTCTTTGTTTGTGAAGTTTAGTTCGTCTACTTCTACATGTTTTAGGAAGATTGCTGATTTTTCTTTGTCAAAGTAGGGTTTACCTGATATTTCTATACTTCCTTTTGAAGTAGGTAAAAACACCATATTTAAAACCATATCTAAAGAAGCAGAGATTCTATCCTCTTCTTTTATGAAAATATTTGGTTTATCTATCTCTACATTTGCAATCACAAAACTTTTCTCTATTGGAAACTTCTTGGATGTAGAGCTGTTTAACTCAGACTCATCAAGCTTCAAAGTCAAACCATCACTACCTATGTTTCTAACACATCCAGTAAATAAAACAACAGCAAACAAAACAAATAAAATATGAGCTTTTTTATATAAATACATAATTGACCTCCACAAGTTATATATTAATTTAAATTCAATAAAGTCAGAATAAAATGAGTTTTTTAAAATTCAGTCATATAAAATTATTAATAATTATTTATATAAAATATAATAAATTATTAGTTAAAATAAATTTTATATTGATGTAAGGATGACTATGAAAAAAATGAATATTTTATTACCAGTTTTATCTGCAAGTATTTTTTTTAGTGGATGCGCTAATGTTAATGAGTTGACAACACAGATAGAACAAGTAATTATACCTAAAAAAGAAAGTAGTGATGTAAAAAAAAGTTCTTTAAAAAATGAGAATAAAATAACGTATAAAAAAGAACATAATGACAACGGAAAATTAGTAGTATTAAGTAAAATAAAAAATGGGTTTGAAATAGAAAGAATAACTTACAAGTATTCAGAAGTTGGAAAACTAAAAGAAGAGGCAACATATATAAATGGGAGTTTGAAATATAAAAAATATTATTATAAGGATGGTTCTTTACTAGCAGAAGACTTTTTTTCTAACAACAAGTTAGATGGTATTTCTTATGATTACTACAAAAATGGAAATAAACTAAAAGTTACAGAATATTTAGATGGTAAGAAAAATGGAATATCAAAACTTTTTGATAAAAAAGGTAATATAAAAATTGAAACATTATATGATAATGATAAAGAAATCGAATATTATGATTATTCATATTATGATACTGGAGAGCTTGAATTTAAAAGAAAATATATAAATGATGTTTTAAATGGAAGAAGTGTAAGTTTCTATAAAAATGGTCTTATAAAATTGACAGCTAGTTTTGTTAATGGCATTATTGAAGGAAAAGTTGAAGAGTTTTATGATAATGGAGCTTTAAAAGATATACAAATTATAAAAAATAAAAAGAAAAATGGTTTAAGGAAACACTATAATGAAGATGGAACATTGTTATGGGAAGCTAACTATAAGAATGGTTTAATAGATGGAGTATTTAAAGATTATTATAAAAATGGAAATGTAAAAAATCTTATTATATATAAAAAAGATATTATGGCAGGAGAAAAAAAAGGTTATTATGAAAATGGTAATTTAGAATTCTCAGGTGTAATAAAAAATAAGTTTTGGACAGGGAAATTATATGAATATTTTAAAACAGGAAACTTGAAGAGTATAGATATTTATAAAAATCAAAAAAAGAATGGAAAATCAATTAAATATTTTGAGAATGGTAATATGTCAATAGAAGCCATATATAAAAATGGTAAAAAAAATGGACTATATAGAGACTTTTTCAAAACAGGGGAATTAAGTTGGGAAACAATATATAAAAATGGTAAAAAGACTAAATCTAAACAATATTATAAAGGTGGTCAATTAGCTTCTTTAATTTATTTTAAAAATAATAAGGCTATAAAAGGGTTTAATTATACTTATGAGGGGAAAGAATCTAAAATGACTAATGCTCATTTTCATAACTTAGGATACGAATATTAAAAAGTTTAGTTTTAACCCTTTATCTTTTTAGCAAAAATAGGTGCAATATTCATAACAATAAAAAGCCGTACTATATGATGTAGTGTGATATAGGGTACATTTGCAGCTACTAGTATGGCTATTAGGTTTAGTTCTGCTTGACCACCAGGACTAAATGCTAGTAGTGTAGAAATAACTGGAAAACCAAAACTATAGTAAGCTATCACTATAAAAGTTGTAGAGATTATAGCTAGTATTATAAAATGCCCCAGTGTTGCAAACAGTGTTTTAAATATTTCTTTTAACTTCACACCAATAAAAGTAAATCCGATTATTGTACCAAACACAACTTGTACAAACTTCAAGAACTCATCAGGAATAGTAGTAGTGATTATCCCCGTTGCATGAACAAAGATACTTATTAACATTGGACCTATTAGATATGCAGCTGATAGTCTTATTTTCTTAGCTACAAAACCTGCTATTACTCCCAATACAAACAGTACTGCAAACTCAGGTATATTTATCTGTGAGATAGGTGTAGTAATCAGTTTATTACCACTAATATCTATTTTAAATACATACTGAATAATAAAAGGCAAACTTACAACTATAAAGAAAAGCCGTGAAGACTGAACCAAAGTAATCTTCACAATATCAGCTTTTATCTCTTCACCGATTATTACCATCTCAACTACACCACCAGGCATGGCACTAAGATAGGCAGTCTTTTTATCAAAACCTTGATATCTATAGTAGTAATACATCCCTGCAATAATAGTGATAATAGTATAAGGAATCACAAGTAGTAAACTATAAAGATATATATCAATAAACTCTAAAATCTCAGGAGTAAAAGCACTACCAATAGTAAGACCTATTAGTATCCTAGCAGGTGCTGAGAAAGGCTTTGGACTTTGTATAGGAAGACTTTCAAATCTCATAGCAATAGATGAAGCAAAAATCGCTCCCAAAAGCCAAGGAAGAGGTAACTGTAAATATATAAATAAAATAGCCCCAACCACACCAATACTTAGTGCAAACAACATTTGAATGAGGCTTTGTAGTTTAGTCATATATCAGATACCTTGTTTTATTTAGTGTATAGTAGTAAATAATAGGTTTGAGTTATATTATAAACCCTATGTTTCACCTCTTTATGTATAAAGATGAAACATGAATTTGATTAGTTTAGTCTTGAAGGTGTGATGATGATACCATCTTCATCTGCATAGATGTAGTCATTTTCTTTGAAGTTTACTCCTCCAAAAGATAGTTCAACTCCTCTTTTAGCTTCTGTCTTCTCAAAGTTTCTAAGAGGACAAGTCCCAACTGCATATAAAGCTATAGGAAACTTCTTTGTCTCTTTTGTATCTCTTACATATCCATTTATGATTATGGCTTTGTAGTTGTTTCTATGAGCGTATGCACTTAGTTTATCTCCTACAACTCCAAAGAACTCTTTGTCTACGTCAACAACTACGATTTTTCCCTCTCCATCTTCGTGTTTTAACATATCTAGTAAGTCCCAGTTACTTTTGTCTAGTTTGATAGTTGTGATTTCTCCTTGGAAGCTTTTTAATCCTCCATAGTTTATATAATCACTTGAAAGTACTTGTATTTGTTTATCTTGGTTTAAATCACATAAGTCCGCTGTACTGATTTCCATAATTCTATCCTTTATTCTATCTCTTCGAATATATTTTCTTTTTCATTGTAGGCTTGAAGACTACCATCACTTAGGTTGTAGTACCAACCATGTATTGTTAGTTTGTTTTGCTCTAGTTTTTGTTTTACTATTGGGTATGTTAGAAGATTTTGTAGTTGGTAAACTATAGAGTTCTTCTCTGTTGCTCTGTATAACTCATCTTTTGTTTTAAAACTCTTTTCATCTTTTAATGTGATGTGTTTTACAGGTTCACTTATTTGTAGCCATTTTTTGATATTTTCATTTTCATCTGGAATATCTTTGTATAGACTTTCACACGCTCCACAATGTGAATGACCACATACTATGATATTTGAAACTTCCAATATATTTACAGCATACTCAATAGCAGCAGCAACACTGAAGAAATCACTAGTAGATTGATGAGGTGGCACAAAGTTTCCTATGTTTCTCACCACAAACAAATCTCCTGGTTTATTGCCAAACATAAAATCAGTTGTAACTCTACTATCACAACAACTAATGAGTAAAACCTCAGGTTTTTGACCATTGATTATTGAATAGTCAAGCCCCTCTTTGAACTCATCTAAATGATATTTTTTAAAAAGCCTATTGCCTCTGATTAAATTATTGATTATATTCATAAGATAAATTGTAAAAAAGAAAAATGTAATAAAAATCAAATGGGAAAGTAAATTTTGAAGTTTCATATGAAGTAGCAATCTTTTTTGAATGACATGATTTTCTTCTAAGTCATAAGGAAAGCAGTTTTGTTTGAAAGGAGGCAAAAAAGATTTGGTTCTCGCTACTTCATATAATATTGGATATTAACAGTAAAAAATGTAAAAAAAGTAAAAGTTAAACTTTTATAGAAAAAACTGCTCCATTTTCTGAGTTATTCACATCTATAGTTCCATTCATCTTCTCTTCGATGATAAGCTTAGTCATATATAGTCCAATACCAGTACCATAGTCATATTTTGTAGTAAAGTATGGATCAAAGATTTTATCGATAATCTCACTATCAACTCCCCCTGCATTATCTTCTATGCATAAGGTATTTGTATCTTTTAGATAGACTCTAACTTGAGGATTCTCTACTTTTCTATCTATTAGTATATCTTTGGCATTTGATAGTATATTTACTATTACTTGGGCATATTCATTTTTGTATCCGTGAATACTATGATTTAGGTTTCTTTGGATATCTATTTTGATATTGTGATGTTTTAGTGTTGAACTTACTATTTTTAGAGCACTTTGTACTGCTTCATCTATCAAGAAATCCTCTTTTGAACTATTTGGATTGAAGAAGTTTCTGAAATCATCTATAGTTTTAGACATATATTCTAATAAATCATTTGCTTCATCTACCCTTTGAGATAGGTACTTTTTATCAAGCTCTTTGAAATCATAAGCAGATTCTATATCAAAGAACAATCCAGATACTTGTGATAGTGGTTGTCTCCATTGGTGAGCGATATTTCCTATCATTTCACCCATAGCTGCCATTTTTGATTTTTGGATTAGCATATTTTGTTGTTTTGCTTTTTCTTCTTTTAGAAGAACTCTTTCCGTTACATCTCTTAAAGATGCAAAAAGTAGATTTTTCTTTTCATAGCTGTAAACTATGGCATTTATTTCTACTGTTTTGATTAGATTGTTTTTGGTTCTTAGTTTTACGGTTCTAAATAACTCTTTTGAGTTTAGAGTCTCTTGGAAGTCAAGATTATCAAACAGTCTAAAGAAGTCTTGATACAAAATCTCTCTTTGTTCATAAGCAGTCATATTAAGAGCTGTATTATTTAGACTTAAAATACTTGCAAAGCCTTCATCATTAAACTCAGAGATTATATATCCATCATTACTGTGATTGAAAAGTAGGGCGTATTTCTCTTCGTTTTGTTTTACTCTTCTTCTGTGTTCATTAAACAGTTTTTCAATTTTTCTTGTAAATACAAGGGAAAAGACAAAAAACACTACAGTCATAATAGAGATGATAAATACAAGTTTCATAATCTTTGAATACATATTTTCCAAAGAAATCTCTTTTTCTTTTGCCACAATCTCATCAATATGTGATAGATTAGTCCCATAACCTATAAAGTATCGAAGTCTATTTAAAAATGTCCCGTATAAAAGCTTGTTATTGTACTCATAAAGAATATAGTCATTTCCTTTATAGTTGGAGTTGATTAGTAGTTGTTTTACAGCTTTTAGCTCATTTATAGTTGTTTGCAGGTTCTTTTCTATTAGCAAGTTGCTTTGTGTTGTTATGTTGTTTAGTGAGTTGATTTTGTAAATAAACAGATATTTCTCTTCACTGATATTTTGTAAAACAATTTTCTTTAGAAGTTTATCTTTTAGTTCTTCGTTTCTACTCTCTAGAAATGAAGCAGAACCGATGATGATTCCAAGCTCTTTTAAATGCCTTGAATATGTGATTCTTTTGTTTGGTTTATACCAAAAATACTCTATATAGTTTTGTTGGTTTTTGTTGGCATTTATCATCTCATTTGTAAACCTAACGCCATTGATATCTTCAAAGTCCAAGAAGTTTACACCTTCATCTCTAGGGTTTTCAGTGTTTAAAAGTAAGTTTCCATTTGTATCTAATATAAAATAGTGAATATCATTTTGTTTTTGCGCGATTTGTTTGATTGAGGTTTTTATTAGATTTATCAACTCTTCTTTTGAGTGGTTTTTTGAGTTTTCAAAAAGATTAAATGCCAAGTTATAAGCGATAATTGATTGGTTTTTTATTCTTTGTTTTTTGCTGTTTAGTATAGAGATTTTTTCAAACTCTATATCGTTTTTTAGGTTTTCTACTGAGGTTTTAAGGGAGTACATTTCCCTTTCAACCAAAGTATCCCTAAATGTTTTAATATGATTTTTAAAATTACTGTATTCTGTCTTGATAAGCACTATTCCAATAATAGTAGCAACGATGAAAATAATAATAGTAGAACTAAGTAGGGTAGTTCTTTTTATACTGTCTTCTATTGTTCGTTTACTTTTTTTCAAGATTTAGTTTATACCCCATATTTGATATATTTTTAATACAGTTAAATGGAATCTTTTTACGTAAGAATCCAATAGTAGTTCTAAGGGAGTTTAGACTCATATACTCTTCTTCCCAAACAAACTGTTCAATCTCTTCATATGATACAACTCTATTTTCATTTAATACTAAAAGTTTTAAAAATAGTAGCTCTTTTTTTGTCATTTCTAACTCTTCATCATCTAAATAAAAAAGTGAGGTTTTACTATCAAAATAGAAGTTATCATCTAAATAAAACTTGATATCTTTTTTCTCTTCAAGACCTTCTACAGCTTTTGTAAGAGCTGGCAATAAGTTTCTACTTGTCAAAGGTTTGATTATATATTTTTCAAGTTGTAATTCGATTGCTTCAAGTAAGTAGTTTTTATCACTAAAGGCAGTTGATATTATGATTTTTGTAGTTTTGTCTGTGGCTCTGATTTTCTTTGCAAGAGTTATTCCATCCATTTTAGGCATGTTTATATCTGTTAGTATTATATCTGGATGGTATTTTTTATAAAGCTCAAAGCCTTCTTCTCCATCTTGTGCTTCATAAAGTTCATTGAACATACGAGTAAGAAATCTAGAGTTTACAGTTCTAACTCCCTCATCATCTTCAATATATAAAATAGTGTATTGTTTGAACTTTTCCATGGTTACTCCAAAGAAGCGTAGACAAGCTTAAATAGCTTGTCTTTTTGCTTTCATTTTAGCGAAATATTCACTAATTACTGGCATGAATAAAACTATAACTGTAAGAATTAAGATAGTTAAAGTTATTGGTCTTTCCCATAAAAATGCCAATGACCCATCACTAATAGTAAGTGCTCTTCTTAAGTTATCTTCCATCATTCCACCTAAAATAAATCCTAAAATCATAGGAGCCATTGGGAAGTCAATGATTCTTAAGAATAGGGCAATAACAGCAAAGATAGTCATCATGTAAATATCAAAGTTGTTAAACGTTACTAAATATACTCCAATTAATGAGAAGAATATAATTAGTGGTAACAATAACTGTCTTGGTAATGTTAATAACTTAGCGATATATGGAATTAACGGTAAGTTTAAAATTAACAGAACTATATTTCCAATATACATAGAGATAATTACAGACCAAAATAGTGCTGGATTATCCACATACATAGTAGGTCCTGGTTGGATTCCATAAGAAATCAATGCACCTAAAATAATAGCAGTTGTACCTGACCCTGGAATACCAAGAGTTAATAGTGGCACAAATGAACCAGAACAAGCAGCATTGTTAGCACTCTCAGGAGCTGCTAAACCTTTTACACTACCTTTACCAAATTTTAGTTTCTCTTTTACATTTGCAAAACTTCTCTCCATACCATATGCTAAAAATGAAGCAATAGTTGCACCCGCACCTGGTAAAACACCAACAAAGAATCCAAGAACTGAAGACCTACCAACAGTTGGTACCATCTCTTTTACTTCTTCTTTTGTAAGTTTTAATGAACCAATATCTTTTTTTAGTTCTTTTTGTTCTTCATCAGTATGGTCTTTTGCTTCAAGTACATTCATAAGTGCTTCAGATAAAGCAAAGGCTGCCATAGCTAATAGTAAAAATGAAATACCATCAATTAAGTCCATTCTTCCAAATGTAAATCTAGCAATACCTGAATCACTATCAGTTCCTACCGTTGCAAGCATAAGACCAAAGATAGTCATAATAGCTGCTTTGATAAATTTACCTTTTCCAGCAAATGCTGCAACAGCTGTAAGACCTAACACCATAAGTGCAAAGTAATCAGATGATTGGAAACTCAAAGACACAGAAGCAAGTGCAGGAGCAGCAAACAATAAGAAAATAGCTGCAATAGTACCACCAGTAAATGATGAATAAGCTGCAATTGCTAATGCTTTACCAGCTTGACCTTTTTTTGCTAATGGATAACCATCAAAAGATGAAGCAACAGTTCCAGCAACACCTGGAGCGTTGATTAAAATTGATGAAGTTGAACCACCAAAAATTGCACCATAATAAACACCTGCAATTAAAATAAGTCCAGAAGCTGGATCCATACCATAAGTAATAGGAATCATTAAAGCAATAGCTGAAATTGGTCCAAGTCCTGGAAGCATTCCAATAAACGTACCAGCAAAACACCCAATGGCAACCATAAAAATGTTATAACCAGAAAGGGCTGTACTTATCCCTTGAAAAACACCTTCCATCATGCTTCACCTCCGGTGAAATACTCAACTAACATTCCAGGGTCAATATATACACCTAGTAAGTTGTTTAAAATTAGGTAGAATCCTATAGATACACCCACTGAGATTAAGAATATTCTTTTTACATTTCTCTCTTTTAAAATAATAAAACCAATTCCTAAGAAAATGATTGTCGCAATAATAAACCCTAATGTTCTGATTGTAAATCCATAAAAAATCATTGCAACGATAAATAATGCCGTAGTTTTAAAATCTAAACTTTTTAAATATGACATAGAGATTGAGTCTTCATCTTTATTTACAAAAGTTAAGATAAGTAATATTGTTGATATTATAATTCCAGCTAATCCTATGTAAAATGGAAATGTTGAAGCAGTCATTACTTCAAACTGTGATCCGGGCATTTTCTTAATGCTAAAAACATTAAAAAAATAGAAACTAGAAAAAGCTAAAAAGAATATTGATCCGATTCTATTTTTAGTCATGATAAATCCTTTCAATAAAAAGAGGAGAACCTCTTTTTATCCTATAGGAACCCCATTTCTTTCATTAAAGAAGAAACAGTTTTCTCTTGGTTCTCTAAGAATCTCTCAAATGACTTAGTTGGTTTATATAAGTTTGCCCAACCATTTCTTTTTCTTACAGTCTCCCACGCATCAGTTTTATACATATCAGCTAATACTTTTGCGAATGCTGTAGTTTTCTCTTGTGAAAGGTTCGGAGCACCGAAGAATCCTCTCCAGTTAGCAAAGTATGCATCTACACCCATACCTTTAAATGAAGGAATACCTTGAATATCTTTATCAGCAGTTACACCAATGATTTTAACTTCACCTTTTGCATGTTTTTCTAAAACTTCACCAAGTCCTGTAGATAATACATCTACTTCACCAGTTAATAATCCAGCAAGTGCTTTTCCACCCGCATCATATGGTACATATCTAACAGCAGTTGGATTTCCACCCGCAGCTTTAAATACTTGTGCTGCAACTAAGTGGTCCATAGAACCTCTTGAGCTTCCACCTGCGATTTTTACTTTTCTTGGATTTTTATCAAATGCAGCTTTTACATCACTCCATGATTGATATTTTGAATCAGGTCTTACTACTAATACACCATAATCAGCAACAACAGCTGATACTAATGTTAAGTCTCTAAATGATTGAGGAAATACACCTTGTAATGATCTAATTACAATAGGAGTAGAGTTAACCATTAATGTATTTTTTTGTTTTTTAGCAGTTTCGATTAAATAAGCGATGGCTTTACCACCTCCACCACCTGACATATTTTCAAATGAAGTTTCTTTTACTAGGTTTGATTTTTTTAATGCTTCACCAACACCTCTGGCAGTTCCATCCCAACCACCACCAGCTCCACCTGGAATTAAGAAGTGGATTTTTTCAACATTAGATGCTAATGTGTTTGATGCAGAACCTGCAACTAATAAACCTGCGATTGTTAAACTTTTGAAAAGTTTTGTAGCTGTAATTTTCATTTTTTCAATCCTTTAATTTAATTATAAAACAAGTTTAAATGAAAAAAATGTAAAAAAAATAAAATAAATTTGATTTTTTGAAAAAAAGTTAAAAGTGAATCATATAAACCTTTCGCCCCTGGAAGGAAGCGAAAAATAGGAGCGAAAGGCTTATATACTATTTCATGTTAGTTTTAAGTGTTTTGTATTAAAGTTTTTGCTGCCCTAGAAAAAGGAGCGATCTAGAGCAAGCAAAAGAAATTACATTCTAATTTCTTCTCTTTTTTGTAAGAATTCCCATCTACCGTCAATTCTTTTTTGCCATTCTTCGATTAAGTATTCGTTTTCAGGCTTGAATAAGTGCTTAAATCTTGGTTGAGCACCTAAGTAGTCTCTTACTGGGATAATGTTTTTTGGTCTATATGTGATGTTTAATTCTCTACCTTCGATAATCTCGTATAATGGGAATACAAGAGAATCTACAGCTAAGTCAGAAACCTCAATAGTTTGGTTTGGTGCGAATTTCCACTCAGTTGTACAAGCAGACATTGCATTAATAAATACAGGACCGTTTGTATCAAAACCTCTTTGGATTTTCTTAACCATATCTTTCCATTTGTTTGGCGCAACTTGTGCAACATATGGTGAACCATGTGCAGCCATAATAGAAACGATATCTTTTTTCTGTCTTTTCTCACCATAAGAGTGAGATCCAGCTGGTGCAGTTGTTGTAGATGAACCAATTGGAGTTGATGATGATCTTTGACCACCAGTATTTGCATATACTTCATTGTCTAAACAAACGTACATGAAGTTGTGTCCTCTTTCGAAACAACCTGAAATCCATTGGAATCCGATATCGTAAGTAGAACCGTCTCCACCGAATGTAACGAATTTTGGCTCAGGCGTATCTGCAGAGATTCTTCCTTTGTTTCTTAAAGCTTTGTTCATAGTCTCAACACCTGCCATTGCAGTTGAAGAGTTTTCGAATCCAATGTGAATCCAAGAACAATCCCAAGAAGTGTGTGGGTAAATTGCTGTACAAACCTCTAAACATCCAGTAGAAGCAGATACAACTAAGTTATCGTTAGTTGCATTTAAAACTTCTCTTACAATAATAGAGTGAGCACAACCAGGACATAAAAGGTGAGAACCCTCAAATCTTTCTGCCGCTGTTGAGAATGTTTTTAAGTTTTTAATTACTTTTTGTGTACTCATATTTATTTTCCTTCTACGTTGTAGTAGCTTAATTCTGGTCCTCTAACTCCAATTAATTTTTGGATGTTACCAGAAATTTTTCCAGCTTTTGCATCTGCATCAAGTTGTCTGAAGATATCTTTTAATCCAGCAACTGTCATATCTCTACCACCTAAACCATAAATTAAGTTAGTAACTAATGGTCTTGCAGGTGTATTGATTAATGCACCAGAAATTTCGTTGTATAATGTACCAACAGTTCCACCAGGAGCAGATCTATCCATACAAGCGATAGCTTTAACGTTTTGTAATTCTGCAGCAACTTCTTCTAGAGGGAATGGTCTAAATAATCTAGGTGCAACAACACCTACTTTAATACCTTCTTCTTCTCTAATTTGATCAATTGCTAACATAGCAGTTTCATAAGTAGAACCTAAACATACAATAGCAACTTCAGCATCTTCCATACCGTAAGTTTCAACTAATTTGTATTCTCTACCTGTTAATTCTTTGAATTCAGCAAATGTTTCTTCGATTACTTTTTTAGAACCCATTAAAGCAGCGTGTTGCTTAGCTTTGTGCTCAAAGTGCCAATCTTGCTCAGTTTGTACACCGTGAGTTACTGGTTTATCAAAGTTTAATAATGCATTTACTTGTGTGTAATCACCTACGAATTTCGAAGCCACTTCATCTTTTAAAGGAGTCACATTTTGTGCAGTGTGTGAAGTCATAAATCCATCTTGGTTAGAAATTACTGGTAATCTTACATCTTTGTGCTCAGAAATTTTAAATGCCATTAAAGTCATATCATAAGCTTCTTGTGGGTTGAATGCATCAATTGAAATCCATCCACAATCTCTTGTTAAGTATAAGTCAGAGTGGTCACCGTTTACGTTAAGTGGAGCAGCTAAAGCTCTGTTAACTAAACATAATACAGCTGGAATTCTCATACCAGAAGCTTGGTATAAAGTTTCAACCATAAGTGCTAGACCTTGAGATGAAGTAGCAGTAGCAACTCTACCTCCAGCAGCTCCAGCTCCGATACATGCAGACATAGCAGCGTGTTCAGATTCAACCATGATTACTTCACCATCGATGTAACCATTAGCGTGGAACATTGCGTAATTTTCAACTGTAGCAGTTGATGGTGTAATAGGATAAGCAGCAACTACGTCAACATTAGCTTGTCTAATAGCTTGCGAGTTTGCCATGTTTCCATCCCAAACTTCAACGTCTTTTAAATCCATTTCTCTACTATTCATTACTTTTCACCTCTTTTCTTTTTCTCTGGCCATTTAGCAAGTGCATCTTCAACTGTTTCATACTCGTTGAACATTAATAAAGATTTTGGATTTGTAGGACATACACTTACACATAAACCACATCCCTTACAGTGTTCGTAATCTACACCCTTCATCTCTTTGTTTCTAGCGATGATAGATGTGTCTGGACAGAACACCCAACAGTTTTGACAGTCAATACATGTCTCAGAGTTCCATACTGGTTTAATAATTCTCCAATCTCCAACAGACATACTTTTTGAACTTGTTTCAGAATAATTTCTTTCTTCTGGTTGCATTTCAGCGATATTGTAGTCAATATCTCCCTCGAATGTATATAAAGCTGCACCAGGTACAAGCTCATCCCATCCCATTTCATTAATCGGTTTACTCATATTTCTATCCTTTAGTGAACTTCGTCGTAAGCTCTTTGGATTGCAATCATATTTGCATCAATCACATTTTGTGGTAATTTCTTTAGTACGCCTTGCATCTTTCCTTTGAATTCTTCAATATCGTACATACCACTAACTTTCATAAATGCTCCTAGCATTGGAGTATTAGGAATTGCTCTACCGATAGTGTCTCTTGCAATTTGTAAACAGTCTAAAATAAATACTCTATCTTCAATACCTTGTAATGCTGGAACTAAATCTATTAATTCATCTTTGCTTAGGTGAGTTGTAATAATGTATTGTGTTGTGTCTTTACCATTAGCAGTAATATCATCTGTTAAAGCTAGACCTGGATCTAAAATAAATACAAAATCAGGACTCATATATTTTTCGTGGTTTAAAATAGGTTGTTCATCAATTCTATTATAGGCAGTCATTGACGCACCTCTTTTAGCTGATCCATAGAATGCGAAAGCTTGAACTTGCTTTCCTGACTCAGCAACAATAGAACCTAAACCTTTTGCACCAGTTACAGCACCTTGCCCTGCACGGCTGTGCCATCTAATTTCTAACATAGCGGCTCCTTAAAATTAAATATGACTTAAATTTTTTAATTAGTCTGATCTATTATACTTACTTTTAACTTAGAGTGTACTTTTATTAAGCTTTATGAGGGTAAAAGTGTAACTATAGTTAACACTCAACTGGACAGAAAACACTAGCTTTTTACTGGTGTTTGCACATAAATAACCTACTGTTTATAATTAAATAATCGTTATAAGTAATACGATAATAGGCAATGTTTCCTATTTTGTGGCGATTATAAATGTTGTAAGTAAAATTATTTATTTATGTATCAATTATAGAACTTCAGTCTTAAAGTAATGTGGATAAAAATTAGTAAATTTAAAATTTAAGTTAAAAATAAGTTTAAAGTTTTTAAGAAAACTTGAAATTAGAGCAAAAATTTCTTAATTTTTTTGCTCTTTTATAAATTTTACTGCTTCTAAAGCATTGTTTTTGATAAATTTTGTATATAAAGATAGTTCATCTTCTTTTCCATAACCACATAAAACAGCAACAGAATTAACATTTGCATCGTTTGCTGCAATTAGATCAAGTTTAGTATCTCCAATCATCCAAACATCATGTTCATTTTTATTATAAGACATTTGTTCTAATGTAATATTGATTGGTTCAGGATGCGGTTTTGGATTTTCTACATTTTCTCTACCTGTAACTATTTCAAAATGATGAGCGATATTTAAGTTTTCAAGTAGTGGAATTGTATACATTCTAGTTTTTGTAGTAACTACTGAAACTCTTGCAAATGATGAGGCATACTCAACCGCTTCAATTGCATTTTCTAAAAGGTATGTTTGTTCTTTTGAGATTAGTTTGTATCTTCTTTTATACGCATCAACGAAATCCCATTTCTTTTCATCTGCCACACCTAAGTTTACATACATTACATCTAAAGGATAACCAATAAGTCCCTTTATATCTTCATCTGTTCCTTGAAAATCAAACTCTAATTCTTTAAATGAGTTGTTAAAAGATGCAAGGATCGCATCTGTAGAGTCAATAAGTGTTCCATCTAAGTCAAATAGTATAATAGTATCTTTATTCATATATTGTTTTAATTCCTTTATTCTTTTATCCAATCTTTTTGATTGTGTGTTACACCTGTAAATGCAGGTTCAACATTTTTTATTTGGCTATTTATTACAGTTATTGAGTTTGGAATATATAAAAATAGGTAGGGTAAATCATCTGCAATAATTTTAAATATCTTTTTATAGATTTTCCCAAGCTCTTCTCTATCTACTGTAATACTACCTTTTTCAATTAGTTTATCAACTTCATCATTTCTATATCCTACAAAGTTAAATCTTCCTAGTTTATCAGAATCACTATGCCATAAAGGATAAGCATCTGGCATAAGTGCTAATCCCCAACCAAGAATTACAGCTTCAAAGTTTCTTGGGTGAACAATAGTATTTAAAAATGCTTGCCATTCCATAACTCTTATTTTCATTTTTACGCCAATTTTTGCTAATTGGTATTGAAGTATTTGTGCTGCATTAATTCTCGTGTCATTTCCTGTATTAGTTACAACTTCAAAGGTAAATGGGTTCTTTTCATCAAAACCTAACTCTTTTAATAAGGCTTTAGCTTTTTTGATATTTGGTTTAATCTCTTTTACTTCTGGATTATATGCAAATGTTCCTGGTAAAAATGGCCCATTACATACTTTTCCATGTCCAAAAAACAAAATATCAACTAGTTCTTGTTTATCTATAGCATATGATAATGCTTGTCTAATTCTTATATTTTTGAACTTTTCATGTTTTAGATTAAAACCTAAATAGCTATATCCAAAACTTTGTTTTTCAATGATTTTAAAGTTCTTTTTGAATTTATCACTTATTTGTCTATCTATTTGAAGTGGAGTTAATCCTCCTAAATCTAATCTTTTTTGTTTTAGAAATAGAAAAGAGGTATTTGGATCAGGCAAAAACTTATATAAAATCTCATCAATTTTTGGTTTACCTTCAAAATAAGTTTTATTTGCATAAAGCTTAATATCTTTACCAACTTCAAAACTTTTAATAGTATAAGGACCAGTTCCTATTGGTTTTTTATTAAATGCACTAGTCATAAGATTTTTTTCATCTTTTAATAAGTGATAAGGTAAAAGTCCAACCATCCATGTTTCAATAGATTTAAAATATGGTTTTTTATAAATTACTTCAATTGTATATTCATCAAGTGCTTTTACACTTTTTACTTCTTTGAAGTTTGATTTTATAGATGTGAATATCTTTGGGTCAATGATTTTTTCATAAGTAAAGATTACATCTTTTGATGTAACTTTTGCCCCATCATGCCAAAGAGCATTTTTTCTCATTTGAATAATTAGCTTAGTATCTGTTTCAAATTTATATGATTTTGCTAAATCAACTGCAGGTTTGCCTTCTTTATCATATTTAAACAATCCATTAAAAAGCCATTGGGATATATCTGAGCTGGCGCTGTCATTTGAAAGAATAGGATTTAACCTTGCAGGACTTGAACTCATAGACAAATTTAATGTAGATGAATAAACAAATGATGTGATCAATGATAAAAAGATTACTAGTTTAAATAAATGTTTCATAAGGTATTTTATAGTTTTTTTATAAAAAAGGGCATAAAAAAAGGAGCAACATTTGTCGCTCCTTCTTTGAAAAAAGTGAAGATTGAATCTTCGAAGTAAAAAGTGTCGATTATCTTTTTGAGAATTGACCGCTTTTTCTTGCTTTTCTTCTTCCGTATTTTTTTCTTTCTACAGATCTTGCATCTCTTGTTAATAAACCGTAAGGCTTTAAGATAGTTCTGAATTGCTCATCATAAGCAACTAATGCTCTAGAAACTCCGTGTCTAACAGCATCAGCTTGTGCAGAATAACCACCACCTAAAGTTTTAACAACGATATTAACTGAAGTTTCTTGCTTAGATACTTCTAATGGTTGCATAACTCTTTTTTTGATAGCTTCGTGTCCACCTAACCATGCGTCTAAAGATTGACCATTGATTGTAAGTTGACCGTTACCTGCTTCTAACCATACTTTAGCTACAGCAGTTTTTCTTCTTCCAGTTGCATATACTTTTGCCATTAGTCTTATCCTTTAATTTGTGCAGAGTGTGGGTGTTCAGAATCTGCGTATACTTTTAATTTTTTTAACATTGCTTTACCTAAAGTAGTCTTTGGTAACATACCTCTAGTAGCAAGTTTATATAATTTTTCTGGGTTGTTTACTAACATATCAGACATTTTGTGAGTCTTAGTCGATCCAAAGTAACCTGAGTGAGTGTAGTAATTTTTATCTTCTAATTTAGCACCTGTAAATTTAGCTTTAGATGCGTTAATGATTACAACGTAATCTCCACAGTCTACGTGTGGTGTAAAGTTAGGCTTGTTTTTACCTCTTAAGATAGTTGCAACTTCAGTAATGATTCTACCGAATACTTTACCTTCTGCATCTACTACTATCCAATCTCTTTCGATTTCGTTAGCTTTTGCCATTTGAGTAAATTTCATTTATTTTCTCCGCTTTTATTAATGAGGTGGAATAATAGTGTAGTCATACTTAAACAAGGCTTAAATTAAGCCTTGTTTAATACTTTATTGTAAATTTAGAACCAACATGATGTTCAGAGCTGATATCAAGGTTAAATGAATGTAATGAAAGTATTGATTGAACGATGAAAAGTCCAAGTCCAAGGGAGTTGTTCCAACCATTTTTTGAAACTCTATAGAATTTGTGTTTAATTTTCTCTAACTCTTTTGGTTCAATACCAATTCCCTTATCAATAACTTCAATACAATCTGATGAAATTTTTACTGTAACTTCATCTTCTGAGTATTTTAAAGCATTTTCTATTAGGTTTGATAATGCCATTGAAATTAAAGTCTCATCAACATTTAAAGTTACATCATCACCCTCAATATAAATTTCTCTAGTTTTATAGTTATCTTTTAAATCTGAGATTATATCTTCAAGTAGAGTTCTCATTGAACAAGGTGTTAGCATTAACTCTTGTTTACCCTCTTCAAGTTTAAGAGTAAGTCTAAGCTTGTCAATAATATGAGACATTTTATTTGCATTTGAATGAATTTTAGTTAAAAACTTAGTTTTCATAGATGCAGGCATATCTTCATCACTCATAATTGTTTCAGAATATCCAGAGATAATTGCAATAGGATTTTTGAACTCATGGGATAAAGCAGAGATAATCTCATCTTTTTGTCTATTTGCAAGTTTTAACTTTGCATTTTGTTTAGCTTTTTGTTTCTCTTTTTTTGAAAGTTTTATGGCAACTTTATTTAGAAGTTTTGTAATCTTGTGAAACTCTAAAGTAAAAGTAGAATGAAGAGCAAAGGATGGTTTTTTTGTTGATAACTCCGTTAAGAACTTTAGTATAGTTTCTGTTTCTGTTTTAATACGTAATGAAATATAGTAAGAAGCTACAAATCCAACAATTAAGAAAAAGGCTACAAACCCAAAAATTTGTGCAGTAAGCTTCATAAAGTTCTCAGTAATCTTATCAGTATAATCAGCCATTCTAATAAAATAGATTCTTTTATTGATAGTTACTTTTTTAGCAATATATAAAAGTTCCTTATTAATTGTAGTTGAGTATCTAAGACTTTTTCCTATTCCATAATCTTTTGCTTCAAGAACTTCTGCTCTTGTTCCATGATTTTCTAAAAGGGTTTTATCTTTATCACTCTCTGCAATAACATTACCTTTTTCATCAATGATTGTAATTCTAAGATTAATACCTGCTTTTAAATCTTTGATGATAGTATCAATATGGTCAAGGTCTTTTAATACAATTGAGAAAGTATCAATATTTTGAATTAGGTTTTTTTCAATTTGGTCTAAATAGATATTTTTTGACCAAAAGTATGTAATAACACTAAGACTTAGTGTTATTGCTATGAAGATTAGTATAAATGTACGAATAAAAAGCTGGTGAATTTTTAACAAAAGATGTAACCTTCACCTCTAATTGATTTAATATAGTTTTTTTCACCATCTGGATCAATTTTTGCTTTTAATCTTTTAACTGCAACATTTACAGTTTTCATTTTTTTATCAAGTGAGTCTTCCCAAACTGAGTTTAGTAAATGTTCTCTTGTCATTAAAATATCTCTATTTTTAATAAATTCAAGCAATAAGTCATGCTCTAAGTGAGTTAGTTCCACTTCTCCATCTTCGATATAAAATTTTTTATTTGATGATTTATAAGTAATATCTCTAACTTTTAAAACATCAACATCTTTTGATGTTCTTTTAATTACAGCTTTTACTCTAGCTGTTAACTCTTTTAGATTAAATGGTTTTGTGATGTAATCATCTGCATGAGATTCAAAACCTTCTATGATATCTTCATCTCTATCTTTAGCAGTTACATAGATTACTGGATTGTTATAACCTTTGCTTCTAATATCTTCAATAAATGAAGTACCTTCACAACCAGGTAGGTTTCTATCCATTAGGATTAAATCAATTTTTTCTTCTTCAAAGATTTTTTCTAAATTTTTATCAACATTTAAAAAACCAATTGTTTCAAATCCCTCTTTTTGTAATGTATACTCTAAAAGTTCTAGAATATCCTCTTCGTCTTCTACAATTAAAATTAGTCTATTATCCATTATTGTTTAACTCTTTCTTTTGATTGTTTAACTCTACTTCTTTGCTTTTTTTATCTCCTCCCGGAGAGAACTTAATTGCTAAAATTCTAAAAATAAAGAATACAAAAATTACAGCCAATAAAAATGCAATATCAAAGTAATCTTTGTTTACATCTGTAGATAGTATTATAACGTCTCTAATTAAAAAGATGATAAAAATATCTATTACAAATCTAAGTCGTAACTTCTCTTTTTTGATAAAATCAGAAATCATTTTCACAACTTCCATAACAACAATAAATTCTAGCATTAAGATGATGGCTTTGTAGAACTCTAGCCCAACTGCAAATATTGCAATGAATATTATAGTTGCTGCTAGAACTTCGAAGTTTGAGTTAAAGTAGTTTTTTATTTTATTTAAGGCTTGTTTCATAATAAAGAGCAATCAATTATGACTGCTCAATATCTCCTCCAACTTCTGCAAATAATAATAAGTTAGCGATTGAAGCAGCTCTATCAGCTGTTTTTTCTAATTTTCTTAATGCACTTAATGTATCAAAGTACTCTTTTGATAACTCTAAGTTTTTAGAGATTAACTTTAAGATGTTCTTTTCAATCATTGCATATAAGTCATCAGTTTTACTTTCTTCAACAACAACTCTTTGATATTTTTCTTCAATATGTTTAGGGTTGTGCTCTTCAATCATAGACATAGTTGTTTTTAATGCTAAGATTGTTGATTTATGTAAAGGAATTGCATACTCTAAGATTGTTTTAGTATTTAAATCTTCAGTAAATGCTTTTCTAAACATTTTTGCATAACTCTTAGTATTAGCACCAGCTCTTACTAATTCATTTGTAATTTTTAAGTAAGAAACTAACTCTCTTAAATCTTTTGCTTCTGGAGAGTATAAAGCAAGAGTTGTAACTATTAAGTTATCAATCTCATTTGATTTAGCAGAGATTTTCTTTACTGATAAATCAATCTCTTTTAATAAAGAGATATCATCATCTTTTAATGCTTTTAGTGAAAGCTCTAATGCTTCAACAACACCATTACCAATATTTAAAATCTCTTCTTGGATTCTTTGTTTTTTAGCTTCATAAGTTTTTAACATTATCCGAACCTTCCTGTAATATAGTCTTCAGTTTTTTTGTTGTTAGGATTAACAAAAATTGTTTCTGTTTCATCATACTCAATTAGTTTTCCTAAGTGGAAGAATGCTGTATAATCAGCAACTCTTGCTGCTTGTTGCATATTGTGAGTAACTGTGATGATTGTATAATCTTTTTTAAGCTCTAACATTAATGCTTCAATTTTCTCTGTTGAGATAGGGTCAAGTGCTGATGTTGGCTCATCCATTAAGATAACTTGTGGTTTAACTGCAATAGTTCTAGCAATACATAATCTTTGTTGCTGTCCACCAGATAAAGAAGTACCAGGCTCATTTAACTTATCTTTTACTTCTTCCCATAATCCAGATTTTTCTAGTGATGTTTTAACTAATTCATCACACTCAGGACCTTTTTTTACAAGACCGTGTTTTAATGGTGCATAAGCAACATTATCATAGATTGATTTTGGGAAAGGATTTGGTTGTTGGAATACCATACCAATTCTTTTTCTAACTGATACTTCATCTACATCTTTGTCATAAATGTTTTTGTCATCAATAACAACTTCACCATCAATTTTAACAATATTGATTAAGTCATTCATTCTATTTAAACATCTTAAGAATGTAGATTTACCACATCCAGAAGGTCCAATTAATGCTGTGATTTTGTTTTCGTATAGTTCACAAGAAATTCCATGTAAAGCATGGTTATCTCCATACCATAGATTTAATTCGTCAACTTTGATTTTTGTTTTATTATTCTTACCCATATTAATTTTTCCTTCTTACCATTTAACTTCGAATTTTTTTCTTAAATAAATTGCTAATGCATTCAGTGAAATAAGTACTGATAAAAGTACCATAATACCTGCTGCAGTTTTTTCAATATACATTCTCTCTGGCATACCTGCCCATGTGAATAATTGTGCTGGCATAACTGTTGCCGCTTCTGTTACCATACCTGGTGCATCTGGAATAAATGCAATCATACCAATAATAATCAGTGGTGCAGTTTCCCCCATTGCTTGAGCTAAACCAATAATAGAACCTGTTAATACCCCTGGGAACGCTAGTGGTAAAACGTGGTCTTTAGTAACTTGGATTTTTGTTAATCCTAAACCATATCCTGCTTGTCTAATTGAATCTGGAACAGCTCTTAAAGCAGCTCTTGAAGAAACAATAATAATTGGTAGTGTCATAAGTGCAAGAGTTAAACCACCAACTAGTGGTGATGATCTTGGCATACCAAACAGGTTAATAAAAATTGCTAAACCTAATAAACCAAATAGGATTGATGGAATAGCTGCAAGGTTATTGATATTTACTTCAATAAATCTTGTAAACTTGTTGTCTTCAGCAAACTCTTCTAAATAAATTGCTGTCATTACTCCTAATGGGAATGCAACAAGCATTGTAATAATTAGAGTTAAAACAGATCCAACCATTGCTGAGAATAAACCAGCATACTCAGGAATCTTTGAATCACCTCTTGTAAAGAAAATAGAGTTGAATCTTTGCTCGATTTTTCCATCAGCTTTTAATTCGTCAACTAAAGCTCTATCTTTTCTTTTTAGCTTATAGTGGTGACCTTTGATATATTGGTCAACTTGATCATCTGCCAAAACCCATAGAGTTTGAGTAGTGTTCATAAGTTTTGGATCTGCTTCTACATGTCTTGGTAATTCTCTAAGCCAAGCTCTTGAAACAATCTTTCTATACTTTCTTTCAACTGCATGTCTTGAGTCATCTAAAGACTTTTCATTGTATGAAACATCTACTTGAATGTAAGCAATGTTAAATGCAGGTGTACCTTTTCCAATAATATCAAAAAGGAAAAATGCTAAGAATGCAATAGAGAAAATTAAAGAAGTTAATGTGAACTTCTTAAATCTCTTTGCACTTGCGTGTCTCTTCTTTAGAGAAGGATCAAAAAACGGATTGTTTTCTTGTTTCTTATTCTTTTTTCTAAGTATCATAATGTATTCACTTTATATTTTTCTTTGAATTTTCTAATTAACGATAATGAAATCATGTTTAGGATTAATGTCACAACAAATAGGATTAAACCTAAAGCAAATGCTGATAAAGTTTCAGGCGAATTAAACTCGAAGTCACCAACAAGTGAGTTAACAATTGTTACTGTAACAGTTGTCATATCCTCTAATGGATTCCATGATAAGTTTGGTCTTAAACCTGCAGCCATAACAACAATCATAGTTTCACCTAATGCTTTTGATAAACCTAGAAGTGATGCTGAAATAATACCTGGTAAAGCAGATGGTAAAACAATATTTTTAATTACTTCACCTTGAGTCATACCTAAACCAAAAGCAGCCTTTCTCTGAGAATCGGGAACTGATCTAATAACATCATCAGATAAAGATGAAATAACTGGAATAATCATAATCCCCATTACAATACCAGATGCTAATGCTGAGTTAAATGTAGCTTCAAGTCCTACAAAGTCAGCAGCTTTTACAATAAATGGAGCTACAGTAATAGCAGCAAAGAAACCATATACAACAGTTGGAATACCTGCAAGTACCTCTAAAATAGGTTTTAAGTAATCTCTTACTCTTGGTGATGCATATTCACTCATGTAAACAGCAGAACCTAAACCAATAGGGATTGCAACTAATAGTGCAATAATTGTAATAACAAATGTTCCTGCGAAAATTGGAACTGCACCAAATTTACTACCTTCTACCCCTGGTGACCATTCAGTACCAGTAATAAAGTACCAAAAACTCCTCATCTGGAAGAATTCAATTGCTTCAAATAAAATTGAGAATAGAATACCAAATGTTGTAAGGATTGCGATAACTGAAGCTACAATTAAAGATAGTTTAATTAGCTTTTCTGTCATCTCTCTTTGTTTATTTCTCGATTCAAAAGTGCTCAATACTTTTGCCTTTGTGTATAGAATTTAATCAGGATTATAAAAAAAGATGGTTACAACATGGTTACAAAAGTGGTCTAGTGCCTATATAGAGGCACTTAGAGGGAAGTCATACTTCTTTGAATGTTTCTTTAAAATATTTAGAGAATAGTCAAGATTTTCTATTTTTGAGTGTTCTGTGATTTCAATTAGTGCACAAGCAGTAGAAAGTAAATTGAAATTTCTTTTTACATTGAACCTATCAAAAGTGGTTATATAACCATTTTTCTTATCAGTTTTATTATAAAGATTTTTTACTGTATCTTTAAATTCAATTAAGACATTGTTTGTTAGTTCAAATACTTGTTCAAAACTGTAGTTCTTCATTCCAATAAAGAAATCATCTCCCCCAATATGAGCAATGAATGCATCATTAGGATATTTCTTTTGAATAAGTTCTGCAAAAATCAGAATAGCTCTGTCCCCTTGTCTAAAACCATAATAATCGTTAAATGGTTTGAAATCGTTAAAATCAAAATACAACATATGTGTTGTATGTCGATCTTTATTTGTCAGATTTTCATGGATAAAGTTCTCAATTTGCTGGTTACCTGGTAATTTTGTTAATGGATTCTGGTTAGAAGCAATCTCAACATTTCTTTTATGTGATAAAGTCAGAAGTGATTTTAAATCAATAAAACCTTTATATTTATCAGCATGGGTAATAAAAATACCAGAAGTATCTTTTTTGTTGTGATTAAATCTATTTAGTGTTTTATCAATACCCCAAGATGATTCAACTGATAATACTTTTTTAACATATTTTTTAAGTGTTGATGACATATTGTTGTTTTTTGCAAGTGATAAACCATATTGTGAATAAGATATTTTTTTGATATCAATTTCGTAAATAACACCAAGTAGATTATCAAACTCATCAATAATAGGAACAAAAGTATTGTTTGGATTCTCTTTGAAGTATAAAAATAATCCATGTAAAGAGGTATTTACATTTAGAGGTTCAATGAACTGGATATACTCTTGATCAATTACAGTTGAAATTTCATTTCTTTGATCTTCTCTAATCAGTTTTTCAATATCTTTGTATAGTGGTTTAATTTCATCAATCTTTGTTGTTGGTTTTTGAACTAAAAAACCTTGAATAAAATCTACACCTATCTCTTTACAAGTATAAAATTCATGCTCTGTTTCAACACCTTCTGCAATAACTTTCATACCCATAGTATGGGCCATATCTACAATAGATGAACAAAATAGTTTCTTCTTTGAATCTGTATCAATATTTGTGATAAAAAATCTATCAAGTTTAATAATATCTGCTTCAGAGAAATATAATAGCTTAAGTCCTGATACTCCAATTCCAAAGTCATCAATTGCAATTTGGTAATTGCTTTTTTTATAGGCTTGAAGCATAGTTGATAAGGCATTTTGTTCAATATGTGTGCCTTTTTCACTAAGTTCAAAACAAATAGTATTCTTTGATAAATTGTATTTTGCAAGGATTTTTGATGTATTTCCAGGTGCAAAAGTTTTATTGTAAATAATTCTATTGTCTAGGTTATAAAAAAGTCTTAGATTTTCAATATTAATATTTGAGAATTTTTTAATAGCTTTTTCTCTTAGTAGTAAATCAATTTCATAAAGAATATCTTCTTCAAAAGCTAAATCAAAAAGGTTTTGTATAGTACCAATATAATCAACTTTGTGAACATTTCTAATTAATGCTTCAACAGCAAAAATCTTACCTGAGTGCGAGTGAATAATAGGCTGAAAAGCATAATCTAGCTTTTCTATAATTTTTGACCATTTTTTGTTCATATTAGTTTTCCAAAGAGCAATAACCTTACTTATAGACTTTTTTCTCTTTGTTCGCGTTAAACAGAAAAAAGTCTATGAGTAAGGTTACTTGATGGGATAAAAGAGGAGTAAAACTTCTCCTCTTTTTGTTTAATTATTATATATAATTAGTGTTTTTTTAATGCGTCTAAAGTTAACTTTTCTCTTTTTGCAACAGAAGCTCTAATAGCGTTTCTTTGTGCATCTGGTAAAGCGATTAATCCGATTTCACCTAAGATTCCTTCTTTACCAATCATTTTCTCAGACATGAATAAGTCAACATATTTGTTCATTGCAGGTACTTTTGCAGTGTGAGAGTTTTTGATGTAGAAGAATAATGATCTAGATACTGGGTATTTAGAAGATGAAATATTCTCTGGAGTTGGTTGAACACCATTGATTGTAGCACCTTTAATCATATCATCATTTTCAACTAAGAAAGAGAATCCAAATACACCGAATGCATTTTTGTTTTTATCTAATTTTTGAACGATTAAGTTATCGTTTTCACCAGACTCAACATAAACACCGTCAGTTCTAACTACAGAGTATTTTTTGTATTTTTTGTTAGCTTTTTTGTCAGCTTTGTATAAATCAGTATATACTGACATTTTTTTGAAAGTTTTTTGCATTACTAATTCTTCGAATGCATCTCTTGTTCCTGAAGATTTTGGTGGTCCATAAACAATAATTTCTCTATTTGGTAAAGAAGCATCAATATCTGACCATTTTTTGTATGGGTTAGCGATTAATTTTTTACCATCTTTAGAAGGTACTTCTTTTGCAACTGCTAATGCTAATTGCTCTCTAGTTACATCAAAATCAGAGTTTGATCTAGATTGTGCAAATGCAATACCATCGTATCCAATAACAGACTCAGTAATATCAGTTACACCATTTTTTTCACACATTTTGAATTCTTTAGATTTCATTCTTCTTGAAGCATTAGTGATGTCTGGAGTATTCATTTCGTTACCAGCACAGAATAATTTCATACCACCACCTGAACCAGTTGACTCAACTACTGGAGTAGGGAATTTAGAAGTTGCACCTAATTCTTCTGCAACTGAAGAAGCGAATGGATAAACTGTTGAAGAACCAACGATTTTGATTTGGTCTCTTGCACTTAAAGATACTGTTAAAGCAGCAGAAGCTAATAAAGCAATTGTTGTTTTTTTCATTTTTTAATTTCTCCGTAAAATTTTTATGTTGGAAGTTTAATATTTGTTGGTTACATTTCGGTTACTCTTTTATGTTATATATTATGGTTTTTTTTAATTTTGATTATTCTATATAACTTTAATAACTATATTAAGAGCGGTAAAATAGGAGTAAATAAGATAAATAATGTCTTGATTACAAAGATGTAATTATTTGAAAATATTACATAAAAAACTGTAATCTAAATATAAAATGAAATAAAACTATTAAAAAGTAGTGTTAGTTAGATGATTTCTTGATGAATTTTTCTTCAAATTCACTGTAAGATCTTACAAAAAGACCATCTTCATCTTCTGGTTTATAGATAACTGCTTTAACCCAAAGATCATTTTCTTGGATTTTACAAAAATCTAATGTAATGTAAGTTTGATTGTTTTTATAGTGAGTGTATTTTTGATTAAGTTCTAGCATAATTAAAACAAATGGATATTATAATCCATTTGCCTCAATTAATTTTGCTTGATGATCAGCAATAAGAGGATCAATTACTTCATCAAATAGACCGTCATTCATAATCGCATCTAATCTGTAAAGAGTTAGATTGATTCTATGGTCAGATATTCTTCCTTGTGGATAATTATAAGTTCTAATTCTTCCACTTCTATCTCCAGTACCAACTTGTTCTTTTCTGTCAGCACCTTCTTTTTCCATTTTCTCTTGCATTTGAATATCATAAAGCCTAGCTTTTAAAACTTTCATAGCTTTATCTTTATTCTTATGCTGCGATTTTTGATCTTGGTTTGTTACAACAAGTCCAGTAGGAATGTGAGTGATTCTTACAGCCGAGTCTGTAGTATTTACAGATTGACCACCGTTTCCACTGGCTCTCATAACATCAATTTTTAGATCATTAGGATCTATTTCAATTTCAACATCATCAACTTCAGGCATTACAGCTACAGTAATTGCAGATGTATGGACACGGCCTTGAGATTCTGTTGCTGGTACTCTTTGTACCCTGTGTGTACCACCTTCAAATTTAAGCTTTGAATATACGTGGTCACCTTTTACTAAAAATACAACTTCTTTGTATCCACCAGACTCACTTTCACTTGAGTTCATGATTTCAACTTTCCATCCGTTATTATCAGCATATCTTAAATAAGCTCTAAAAAGATCACCAACAAATATAGCAGCTTCATCACCACCAGTTCCTGCTCTTAATTCTAAATAGATATTTTTATCATCATTAGGATCTTTAGGAATCATTAAAAATTTAATTTCTTCCTCAAGTTCAGGTTTTCTTGCTTCTAAATCTTTTAGTTCTTCTTTAGCAAGCTCTCCAAGTTCAGCATCGTCAAGAAGCATTTTGTTCTCTTCGATATCTTCAATAACTTGAATATACTCTTTAGCTTTATTAACAATAGGTTCAATGCTTGACTGCTCTTTTGAAAGGTCAGTCATCCTTTTAATATCACTAGTTATATCTGGAGAGATTAATAGATCGTTAATCTCATTATATCTATTGATAAAAGGTTGTAGTTTATCTTGAATCATGTAATTATATACTATTCAATATTACTATATAGCGTTAACTTTAGTTTGTAATCTAGAAACTTTTCTAGCAGCGTTACCTTTCTTTAAAATACCTTTAGACACACAGTGGTGGATGTATTTGTTAGCAGTAGCCATTGCAGTAGTTGCAGCTTCTTTGTCAGCAGCTTCAACAGCAGCTAATACAGCTTTGATTACGTTTTTAATTCTTGTTTTGTAGAATCTGTTTCTTTCAGTTCTAACCTTAGTTTGTCTAGCTCTCTTTTCAGCAGATTTGTGATTTGCCATTTTATTTAACCTCTTTATAAATTTTTTAAGGCTAGAATGTTATCTAAAATAACTTAAACTTAGTTTAATTTTAGGAAGGTTTAATGAAGCTATTTGGAACTGATGGTGTAAGAGGAAAAGCCGGAGAGTATTTAGATGCGATGAAAGTATTGAAACTGGCTATGGCTGCTGGTATTTATTTTAGAAAACATTCAACAACTAAAAAAATATTAGTAGGTAAAGATACAAGAAGAAGTGGTTATATGATTGAAAATGCCCTTGTTTCTGGTCTTACAGCTGTTGGTTATGATGTTATTCAAATTGGTCCTATGCCAACACCAGCTATTGCTTATTTAACAGAATCAATGAGATGTGATGCTGGTATTATGATATCGGCTTCTCATAATCCATATGAAGATAATGGTATTAAATTCTTTGATAACCATGGTAATAAATTAGGTGTTTCTTGTGAAAAGAAAATTGAAGATATTTTTAATGATGAAGAGTTATTAAATAATGAGCAAGTTACAGGAAGAAAAGTAGGTTCATCAAAGAGAATTGATGATGTTATTGGAAGATATATTGTTGCTATTAAAAGTTCATTTCCAACTGACTTAACTCTAAGTGGACTAAGAATTGTTCTTGATTGTGCAAATGGTGCAGCTTACAAAGTAGGACCTACAATCTTAGAAGAATTAGGTGCTGATATTATCACTGTAAATGATAAACCAAATGGATTTAATATCAATGAAAACTGCGGTGCTATGCATCCAGAAAACGTTGGTAACTTAGTAAGAGAGTATAGAGCTGATATTGGTCTAGCACTTGATGGAGATGCTGATAGATTAGTTGTAATTGATGAAAATGGTGATGTAATTGATGGTGATAAACTTATTGGTGCATTATGTAAATATTTATCAGACGAAAAACTATTAAAAGGTTCTGCTTGTGTTGCTACAATTATGTCAAATAAGGCATTAGAAGATTTCTTAGCACAGGATGATATTGATTTACATAGATCAAAAGTTGGTGATAAGTATGTTTTAGAGACTATGACAAACGAAAGTATTAACTTCGGTGGTGAGCAAAGTGGACACATTATCTTCTCTGATGCAGCAAAAACTGGTGATGGATTAGCTTCAGCACTTCAAGTTTTAGCATTAGTTATTAAATCAGGTAAAAAAGCTAGTGAAGTTTTAAATCCATTTGATTTATATCCACAAGCACAACACAATATGAAAGTTGATGAAAAAATTCCTTTAGAGAAAATTGAAGGTTATGAAGAGTTAATTACTGAACTTAGAGCTAGGGACTTAAGAGAAGTAGTTAGATACTCTGGAACTGAGAACAAAATCAGACTTCTACTTGAAGGAAAAAATAAAAAAGTTGTTGAAGAGTCAATGGATGAATTAATAGCTTTCTTTAAAAAAGCACTATGAGAAAAAAACTAAACATAGCACTTATACTATTTGTTTGTTTATTTATAATAGATCAAGTAGTTAAATACGGTTTTGCACATTATGACTGGAATGTGGAAGGCCCTGTTATGTCATTACAGTTGGCTTATAACTATGGAGTAGCATTTTCAATGTTTGCTTTTTTAGCTGAGTATTTAAAATATATTCAGTTAGCAATAGTATTAGGTGCAACAATATATTTGTTTAAAAATAAAGATGTATTTGAAGAGTATTACCTTCCTATTGCATTGCTTTATGCAGGAGGATTATCAAATATCTTAGATAGGTTTACCTATGGTGGTGTAGTAGACTATCTATATTGGCATTATGGATTTGAATTTGCAATATTCAATTTTGCTGATGTGATTATTGATATAGGTGTAGTAATCATCATTTATAAACAAATAAAAGCGGCTAGGGACGAAAAAAAACAAAAAAACGCATAATTATATCTAATTTGGGAGCTTAAAATAAATTTAGATATAATCGCAAAAAATTATATAAAACTATAGGGAAGAATATAATATGGGTCAAACGATAACAGAAAAAATTTTTAGTGAACACGTAGGGAAAGAAGTTTTCGCTGGAGAGATTGTAAGAAGTCCAATTGATATGGTAATTGGAAATGATATTACAACTCCAATTTCAATTAGAGCATTTGAAGAGGGTGGTTTTGAGAAATTAGCTAATCCAGAAGGATTCGCAATTGTATTAGATCACTTTATTCCTGCAAAAGATATTGCATCTGCAAATCAAGCAAAAATCTCTAGAGATTTTGCTATGAAGCATGATTTAAAATACTTCTTTGATGAAAAAGATATGGGTATTGAGCATGCATTATTACCAGAGAAAGGTTTAGTATTACCAGGAGATGTGATCATTGGGGCTGATTCACATACATGTACTCACGGTGGTTTAGGTGCATTCTCAACGGGTATGGGATCTACTGATATTTCATTTGGTATGATTACTGGTGGAAACTGGTTTAAAGTACCTGAGTCAATCAAAGTTGTTATGACTGGTAAACCAAGTGAATATGTATCTGGAAAAGATATTATTCTTGAAGTAATTAGAATCTTAGGTGTTGATGGTGCTTTATATCAAACATTAGAGTTTGTAGGTGACACAGTTCAATACTTATCAATGGATGATAGATTCTCAATTTGTAACATGGCTATTGAAGCTGGTGCAAAAAATGGTATCTTTGCATACGATGAAATTACAGAAGAGTTCTTAAAGAAAACAAAAGAGTTAAATGATGGTTTAAGAGCTGAACCAAAAATTCACTACTCTGATGAAGATGCAAAATATACTAGAGTAATTGAAATTGATGTTGCTGAATTAGAACCAGTAATTGCATATCCATTCTTACCAGATAATGGGCACTCTGTATCTCAGGCTGTTGCAGATGAAATTAGAGTTGATCAAGTATTTATTGGTTCATGTACTAATGGTAGATTATCTGACTTTAAAGTAGCTGCAGAAATCTTAAAAGGTAAAAAAGTAGCTAGACATGTTAGATTAATTTTAACTCCAGGTACTCAAAAAATCTTAAGAGATGCTACAAAAGCAGGATACATTGATGATTTAGTTGATGCTGGTGCTGTTGTATCAAACCCTACATGTGGAGCATGTTTAGGTGGATATATGGGTATCTTAGGGGATGATGAAGTATGTATCTCTACTACTAACAGAAACTTTGTTGGTAGAATGGGTTCTAGATCTTCAAAAATCTACTTAGCAAACTCAGCAGTTGCTGCAGCTTCTGCAATCTCTGGATATATTACAGACCCAAGAGGATTATAAAAATGAACACTCCATTTGAAATACCATGTGTAATTTTATGTGGAGGGAAAAGTTCACGAATGGGAGAAGATAAAGCTCTTCTTCCCTTTGATAACTCAAATACACTTACTGCCTATCAATATGATAGATTAAAACCTTATTTTACAAATGTATATATCTCTTCAAAAATTAATAAATTTGACTTTTTAGAAAATGAAAATGATTTGATTTTAGATGAAGGTGAAATATATTCTCCAATTGTTGCGCTTCAAACTATAATGAAAAGATTTGAGAATCAAAAAATTTTTATTATAACAGTTGACACTCCTTTAGTTTCTGTTGGTTCAATAAGTAAAATTATAGATAACTCAAAAGAGTTTGATATTACAGTTGCACAAACACAAAGAACTCATAATTTATGTGGAGTTTTTTCTACAGCTATAAGTAAAAGTATAGATAAAATGTTAGAAGAAGATATACATAAAGTTGGATTCCTATTAAAAAATAATAAAACTAATATTGTAGAGCTACCAAATAATGATGAATTTATCAATTTAAATAATAAAGAAGAGTACCAAAAAGCCATTTCTATTATAACTTCTACTAATAATTAATATTATATTATTAAAGCTTCTTATAAGTCTTAATTTATTTCTTTTTTGCTATTCTTGTGCTATACAAATAATAAGAAAAATTTATAATAATATTAGAAGGAAAACTTATGTCAAAAAAAGAGTTTAATGAAGCATTAGAACTAATTGACGAAGAGATTAAAAACTCTGGCATTTCTAGAAGGGACGCATTTAAGCTTGCAGGATTAGGCTCTGCTGCATTTTTATTAAACCCAAATGAATCATCTGCTGCAACTGTTGCAAATGCAAGTGAAGCAAAAGGAAAGATATTAATTATCGGTGGTGGTCTTGCAGGAATTGCTACTGCTGCTAGATTATCAAATAGATTATCAAATCCAGATATAACTATCGTAGAACCAAATTCTAAATCAGTATCTTATCAACCAGGAAATACCCTAATTGGTGCAGGTATTTATGAAAAATCAGATGTAATGTATGATACAAAAGATTATTTGCCATCAGGAACCACTCTTATAAAAGATAAGGCTGTAGAGTTTGAACCTACTAATAATAAAGTAGTTTTAGAATCAGGAAAAACTCTATCTTATGACTACTTAATAGTTGCTGCTGGTTTAGTATTAGATTTTGGAAGTATTAAAGGATTAGAATCTATAGGTGATGCTTATTCACTTGGAGATTCAAAAAAGATCCTTGACACTTTTTCTAACTCAGGGGTTTGTTCAATCTATAATACAGATTCAGCTGTTGCTACTTGGGAGCAGATGCAAAAGTTTATTAATAAAGCTAAGAATAAAGAAAAAGTAAAAGGGATTTTTACTCATCCAAAGGGTGCAATTAAATGTGGTGGTGCACCAAAAAAGATAATGTATTTAACTAATTCTAGATTAGAAGAAGCAGGAGCTAGAGCTAATGCTGAATTAACTTTCTATCCAAATGGTGGAAGTATGTTTGGAGTTAAAGAGTATCATGAAGCAATTGTAAAACAGTTTGAACAAAGAGATATGAAATGGAACTATAGACATAATTTAGTTGCTGTTGATTTAGAAAATAAAATTGCAACTTTTGATAAGTCATGGGAAGTAAAAGGTGAATATGACGAAGACATAGAAGAGTATGAAATGATTACAAAACATGAAAATGTTGAAGTGGCTTTTGATTTTATGCACATTACACCCCCTATGAAAGCACCTGATGAGATTGGAAAATCACCTATTGGTTCAAGAAAGGGTTGGATTCCAGTAAATAAAGAGACTTTACAACACGTTAAATATGAAAATATATTCGCAATTGGAGATATTGCTGCTGTTCCTATGGGTAAAACAGGTGGGAGTGTTAGAAAGCAATATAAAGTGTTAGTTGACAATCTAGTTTCTGTTATGGAAGGAAAAGAGTTAAGTTCTAAATATGAGGGGTATACAGTATGTCCATTAATTACAGATATTGGAAAAGTAATGCTTGCTGAGTTTAACTGGAGTAAAAAACCAACTCCTTCATTCCCTCTTGATCCAGCACAAGAGAGGTATATTTGGTGGTTAATGAAAGTTTATATGTTAAAACCTATGACAATGTATGGAATGTTATCAGGAAAGGCATAATTTAAAATCTAAGCTTTATGCTTAGGTTTTAAAAAACTAACATGAAAAAAGAGATATACATTTATACAATACTATTTTTACTTTTGTCTTTACTAATGCATTTTCCTCAATGGATTTCCACTCCTTTAATACATCTTAGTAGTTTAGAAAATTCAGGAGCATATGGCTTTGGTTTTATTCACCCATTTTTATTTACTTTTCTTATATATTTACTCTTTTTTATTCCTAGAATTATAATAAAATTCTTTAAACATAGATTCACTAAATAACTATTTATAAGAAAGACTAATTAATTTTATAATCCTTATTAATAAACCTATTTTAGGTGTCTTGTACAATTATAATGTTGTTAAATTGTAATCATAATCTTATACTATTATTATTAATATTTTCTTCTTAAAATAATGAATACTTATTCATTTGTCTATTTACAAGTATAAAAATTTATAATATAATTGTATTAAGAAGAGTTATAAAAGGAGGGGAAGATGAAAGATAAATTATTAGAAGAATTTGAAAAAGAATTGGTTAAAAGTGGAATTTCAAGAAGAGATGCATTAAAAATGATGGGTCTTGGTGGTGCAATGTTATTACCCTATGAAAAACTTGAGGCCTCAAGTACTACAAGTGATATAAAAGCTAAAATTGTAATAGTTGGTGGTGGTTTAGCAGGTATATCAACCGCAGCTAGATTAGCTAATAGTCTATCTTCTCCTGATATAACAATTATAGAACCAAATGATAGGTCTGTTTCATATCAACCTGGAAATACATTTATTGGGGCAGGTTTATATGAAAAGAAAGATGTTATGTATGATACAAGAGATTTCCTACCCTCAAATGTAAAACTAATAAAAGATAAAGCTATAGAGTTTTCACCTAATGAAAATAAATTAACTATTTCAAGTGGAGATATTATTGATTATGATTTTTTAGTTATTGCAGCTGGTTTAGTATTAGACTTTACACAAATTAAAGGGCTTGAAGAGTTGGGGCATATGTATACTGTTCAAGACTCACAAAATATAAATAAGTTTTTTGCAAATACTAATACAAGCACAATTTATAATATAGATGCAGCAGTACTTACTTGGAAAAATATCCAAAAAACAATTAACGAAGCTAAAAAAGGTAAAGATCTAAAAGCAATATTCTCTCATCCAAATACCGCTTTAAAATGTGGGGGAGCTCCAAAGAAAATTATGTATCTTATGAATGCGAGATTAGAAGAAGAGGGTATTAGGGATAGAATCGATATGACTTTTTTTAGTAATAGTTCAAAAATGTTCTCAGTAAAAGAGTATGAACAAGCGATAATTGAACAATATAAAGCAAGAAATATGAATTATAAACTTCAGCATAATTTAGTAGAAGTTGATTTAAAAAATAAAATAGCAACTTTTGATAATTATTGGTTTGAAAAAGGTGAATATGATGAGGACTTAGAAGAGTATGATATGGTGAAGAAAAGACAAAGTGTTCAAGTGCCATATGACTTTTTACATATTGCACCTCCTATGATTGCAGCACCTGAGATTGGTAATTCTCAAATAGGCTCTAGAAGAGGTTGGGTTCCAGTTGATAAAGAGACTTTACAACATGTAAAATTTAAAAATATATTTTCATTAGGGGATATTGCAGCAGTTCCTCTTGGCAAAACAGGAGGGAGTGTTAGAAAACAATACAAAGTATTATGCGATAACTTAATCTCTGCAATGGAAGGAAAAGAGTTAAAAGCAAAATATGATGGATATACAGTTTGTCCAATAATTACAGATATTGGAAAAGTAATGCTTGCTGAGTTTGATTGGTCGATGAAACCAAAACCTTCATTTCCATTAGACCCAACTCAAGAGAGATATATTTGGTGGTTATTAAAAGCATATATTTTAAAACCAATGACACAGTATGGAATGTTATCAGGAAAAGCTTAAAGGAGAAAAGATGAAAACTAAAAATATTTTAATTTCAGTTGCATTAGCAACTTCATTAATGTTAACAGGTTGTGCAAGATCACAAACAAATATGGCAAAACCAAGTGAAAAAGTTCAAATGTTAATTGATAAACACCAACTATCAGTTGTAGATTTTGAATATACTAAAAAAGCAATAGGTAAGGGGACTAGAAAAAGTGCAAAAGCAATATTAGTTGATGCAAGACCTGAAACAAAATATTTAAAAAGTGCAATTCCTTCAAGTATAAACATTCCAGATACGAAATTTGATGAGTATTATAAACAATTAGAAGGGGTAGATAAAAATAAAGAGATTATTGTTTATTGTGGTGGTTGGAAATGTGGTAAGTCACCAAAGGTTGCAGCTATGTTAAAGAAAAAAGGCTTTGTTAATGTAAAACTTTATCAAGCTGGTGAACCTCAGTGGATTAAAAAATCATATAAAGAGGTATCAACAGCAGTAACAAAAACTGCTCAAAAAAACAATACAGCTTTAATTGTAGATGCAAGACCATATAAGAAGTTTATGAGCGAAACTATTGCAGGGTCAATTGCTGTACCTGATACAAAACTAGATGAATTAATTGGAAGATTCCCTTCAAATAAAGAAGAGAAAGTTATTATATTTTGTGGTGGGTATGTTTGTGGTAAATCACATAAGGTTGCAAATAAATTAGTGTCTTTAGGTTATAAAAATGTTGCTGTTTATGCAGGAGGTTTACCTCAATGGAAAAAAGAAGGATTAGCTACAACAAAAAGTGTTGCAAAAGTAGTTGAAAAAAAAGAAGAAGTAAAAGCAATGTTCTCAAAAAATGGTTTAAAACTTGGAACTGATGAGGGAACTGTTGATGGAGAATGGTTTGCTAAACTACTTAAAGAAAACACAGTTCCATCATATGTACAAATTATAGATGTAACAGCTCCAGAAGAGTTTAAAGTAGGGCATTTAAAAAATGCAATAAATATTGAAGCAGAAAAATTATCAGCAAAAGATTTATATGTAAAGCTACCAAAAAATAAAACTATTGTATTTAACTGTACGGCAGGTGGAAGATCAACGGAAGCTTGGGCAAAACTAAAAGATGCTAAATATGATGTAAGTGAGATTTATTATTTTGATGCAAATATAGATTGTAAAGGTAATGATTGTAAAGTTGAAGCAAATGAGCCAATAGAGTAGGCATAAAAAAAGGGTTAAGGCTTAAGCCTCAACCCTTTTATATTATCTGCAAATTTTTATTAGTTTAATGCTTCTTTAGCTTTAACAACTAAAGATGCGAATGCAGCAGAATCATTCATAGCCATATCAGCTAAGATTTTTCTATCTAATTCAATTCCAGCTAATTTCATACCGTTCATGAATCTTGAGTAGTTAATATCATTTAATCTACAAGCTGCATTGATTCTTACAATCCAAAGCTTTCTAATATCTCTTTTCTTTTGTCTTCTATCTCTGTAAGCATATACTAAAGAGTGCTCTAATTGCTCTTTTGCTTTTCTAAAGTGTTTTCTTCTACCAGAGAAAAATCCTCTAGCTTGCTTTAATACTTTTTTGTGTCTTCTTCTTCTAACTACACCAGTTTTTACTCTAGGCATTTCTTTCCTTTACCGTATATTATAAATTTTTTAATATTAGGTGTCGCTCTTTTTAATAAGAGTCGAACTTGTCCACATAAGTGGAGGGACTAATAATTATTTAGAAAATCTAAATAATTATGCTTGACATAACATTCTTTTGATTCTAGTAGCGTCAGTTGCTGCAACTACTTTAGGACCTCTAAGATTTCTTTTTCTCTTTTGAGTCATTTTAGTTAAGATGTGGCTTCTGTAAGCTGATCCTCTTTTGATAGAACCATTTTTCTTCACTTTAAATCTTTTTAAAGCGCCACTGTTACTCTTCATCTTTGGCATTGAAGAATCCTCCTATTTAAATTTGCATTTTCATATATTATGAAAAAGGTGTGAGATTTTACTTAAATTTTACTTAATATATCTTTAAAGGAGTATTTGAAGAGTAGAAGAGAGAAGTTTCTCTCTTCTAAATTTGAATAGTTGTTTGTATTTTTAATATGTGCTTTTTTATTAGTTTTTGTGGTGTTCGTTTTTAGGAACAACGTACATGTTTACGTATCTTCCTTCTAACTTTGGAGATTTGTCCATAGTACCGATTTCTTCTACCATTGGCCAAACTCTTTTTAGAACTTCCACACCAGCTTCAGGATGAGCCATCTCTCTACCTTTTAGGAATACTCTAAATTTAACGTGCTTACCAGCTTCTAAGAATTCGATTGCATGTTTAACTTTATAGTTAATATCATTGTCAGCAATTTTAACAGAAAGTTTAATCTCTTTAACTTCGATAACTTTTTGCTTTTTCTTTGCTTCTTTTTTCTTTTTCTCTTGTTGGTATTTAAATTTACCGTAATCCATGATTTTTGCAACTGGTGGCTTACCATCTGGTGCGATTAATACTAAATCTAATCCTAAATCATCTGCTGTTGCTTGTGCATCTCTAGTTGAGATGATACCATAGTTAGTACCATCATCTCCCATACATCTTACTTCTTTTGCAGTGATTGATTCATTCATAATCACATCTGGTTTTTTGTTTTGTCTACTCAAATTCTACTCCCATTTTTAATTTCATTTAACATAGAGATAAACTCAGCTTTAGTCATATTTGACTGTTCTCTTTTTCTTCTATCTCTTAATGCAACAGTTTTGTTTTCAACTTCCTCATCACCAACAACAACGATCATTGGTACTCTTTGTTTCTCAGCCATTCTAATTCTTTTGTTTAGTGACTCATTCATATCAAAGATTTTAGAATCCATTTCTTCATATAATAACTCTTTTTGAAGCTCTTTTGCATACTCAACATGAGTATCAGCAATAGGTACAAAAATTACTTGAGTTGGAGCAATTACAAATGGGAATTCCCCAGCGCAGTGCTCAGTTAAAATACCGATGAATCTCTCAAATGATCCTAAGATTGCTCTGTGAATCATAACTGGTTGGTCTTTTTGACCTTCATCGTTAACAAATTCTACATTGAATCTCTCTGGTAAGTTCATATCTACTTGAACAGTACCACATTGCCATTTTCTTCCAATAGCATCTAAGATTTTAATATCGATTTTTGGTCCGTAGAATGCTCCACCACCTTCATCAATACCGTAAGCTACACTATTTTCATCTAAGGCATCCATGATTCCCTTAGTTGTTTTTTCCCAGAACTCATCTGATCCGATAGCTTTTTTAGGTTTAGTAGATACTTCAATTTCATATTTGAAATCAAATAGTTTCATTAATGAATCAACGAACTCTAATACGTCCATGATTACATCTTTTACTTGTGATTGCATACAGAAGATGTGTGCATCATCTTGAGTAAATTCTCTAACTCTAAATAATCCGTGCATTGCACCAGACATTTCATGTCTGTGAACTACACCATATTCAAATAGTTTAAGAGGTAAGTCTTTGTATGATACTAAATCATTTTTAAAGATTTGAATATGACCAACACAGTTCATTGGTTTAATACCATACTCTTGCTCATCTATAGTAGTAAAGTACATATTCTCTTTATAGTTTTGGTAGTGACCAGAAATCTTCCACATGTCAGATTTTAACATCTCTGGACCTCTTACTGGTTCATAGCCTCTAACTCTGTGAGCTTTATATAAGATATGCTCTAATTTAGATCTTAATCTTGCACCATTTGGTAACCATAAAGGTAACCCAGCACCTACATCTTCATTAAATGTAAATAGTTCAAGTTCAGTACCTAATTTTCTATGGTCTCTTTTTTTAGCTTCTTCTAACATTCTAACGTAGTCGTTTAACTCTTTTTTGTCAAAGAATGCAATACCATAGATTCTAGTGATCATTTCATTTTCTTCATCACCACCTAAGTATGCACCTGCAACTCTAATTAGTTTGAATGCTCTGATCATTCTAGTATTTGGTAAGTGTGGACCTCTACATAAGTCTTCGAATTCACCTTGCTTATATAGGGTTAATGTATCATCCGTGATATTCTGTAAAACAGCTTGTTTTAACTCATCGTCAGCAAATTTTGTTAAGATTTCTTCTCTTGAAGTTTCATATCTTTCAATAGCTAATTTTCTATTTGCAATCTCTTTCATCTTCTTTTCAATCTTTGGAAGATCTTCATCAGAGATTTTAGAATCAACTTTAAAGTCATAGTAGAAACCTTCAGTAACTACAGGACCTACGAAAAATTTTGCTTCTGGATATAACTCTTTGATAGCTTGGGCCATCATGTGAGCACATGAGTGTCTTAGAATTTCTAAAGACTCGGCAGAATTATCAGCTTTGATAACATCACCTTCGATGTTTAAAGCTTCAGCAGTTTGAAGATCATAGATTTGACCATCATTTAATACACCAATTGGTTCCAATAATTTCCTTTATATTTTTGTTCTTTTTATTAAATTTAGCTTATTTTATCGCAAAGAGACTTAAATTAAATCAGATATAACGTAATTTAATAAATTTTTGTTACAATAAAGTATGATTTTAAACCTATCAAAGATAAAAACTGAAAGCCTATTATTATTTTGTAAAGATTTGATTTTATCTTATAAAGATAAAGAGGATATCAAAACATATGGTGTTGATGAAGAACTAATAAAAAAGTTCAATGCTATTGGTGATGATATGTTAAAACAAATCACTAATGTTACTATGACAAATGAGTATTATTTGGAAAATAGAAAACATTATAAAATCAAAGCAATTCTAGATGCATACAATTTTATAAATAAAGAGATAACTTTAGCTTTACAAGTTAATCCTTCTTTTAATCCTTCAATGTTGTACTTTTCTTTATTAGCAGTTTGGTTTAAAGAGTTAAATAAAGAACCTCGTTCAAAAGAGTATATCTATTTTACTATTTATCCCTATGCGAATGTTTATGATGAGTTTTTAGTTGGTATTAAAAATGAAGATTTTAAAGCTTTAAATATCAAAATGATTGAATTGGCTGAGCAAATTATCTTTAAATTAGATTCTTACTCTTTTAAATAAAAAGAGGAATAAATCCCCTTTTTTCTAAAATTTATATCTCATATATGCTTTTATATCTTGCGCTGATTTTACAGCATTTGAAGCTGAGCTAGAATTTGAATCAATAGGAGTTCCAAAATCTCCAAAGAAACCATTACTTCCCGTATAATCATAATCTATATATAAATAACTCATCCCAAAACTTAGGGCTTTTGTTAATTGTTGATGTCTATAAATTTCCCACGCAGTTCCACGTGCAGCGATTTTTGAACCAGCCATTGTATCTTCAGCATAAGTCATAGGTCTCCAATATTTACTTCCTTTATTCCATTCAATTCCAATTTTTGAATCATCTGGACTTATAGGACAAGGTGCATTTACTCCTAACCAAAATGAATGACCAGTTTGAGAAGAGTTTGAACCTAACATTTTTTTACCTGCATCAGGGTTTGTTTTACTTTGCGCATATGATGCAAAGAAAATAGTTTCATCAAGATAATCACTAATCCCATCACCAATTCCATCTACTTTAAACATAGTTGTAAAATATTCAATATCTCCAAAATCTTTAAAGGCTTGTTCATTTGTATCTAATTTTCCATTTGAATTATAATCTTCATTTCCTATTAGATTCCAAGATTTTGCATAATTCATATGAACTGAATATTGCCCATTATCATAGGGTACAGCAATAAGTCCAGCCATGTCGATATTTTGAGTAGTTGAGTCCTTAGTATAATCTAAGCCATCAGAGGTAAATCTAAGTTTTGAATTTGTAAGGCCTCTACCTGCACAAACTTTTACCCATGAACCTTCAAGTCCTGTTAAATTTTCAGTATCAAACTTTACACTAGCACCATCAAACTCCACATTTACTGTATGGGCTAAAGCAGATTTTCTTTTTTGATCTGCTCTATAGTTTATTGCTAATCCATCAGTAGAAGGTCTTCTTCCAACACTTGCAGTCCATGGAATATCACTACCTAAAAATGTATCATTTTTGTATAACCAGTATGCCTCTTTTAGTTTTATTTCATTATCATTTGTAGCACTTTCGTTTGTTACCCAATCAAAATTTGAATTATTTGAGCTATTTGAAGAGTTTTCTCCATATAGTTTATTGTATGAAAGTGTTCCATAGAACATTGAGTTGTCGTCAGCTTTATATTTCATACCTAACCAAAGTCTATTTGTCATTAATGCTTCATTTTTTACTTTTTTACCATTTCCTAATTTATATTGAAGATTATTGATCTGTGTTCTAAAGTCAACATTCCATTTTAAATTATCTCCTGAACTTTGAGCTTTTGCAAGATTAGCTTTTTTTGAAACTTTGTTTAATTTCTTTTCAATTTTTACAATTCTTTTCTCATTTATTAAAGGGTTTGATTTTTTAATACTTTTTTGTTGATTTATTTGTTTTTCTAATGCTTCAATTTTTGATTTTAGTATTTGAATTTGTTCAAACATTTCTTTGTTAATATCATCAGCCATTGATGCAGTAGCTAGTGAAGCAAAAAATGAAAGTGATATAATTCCTTTTTTCATAAGTATCCTTTATGATTTTATTTTTGGAATTATAAGTTTAATTGATTTAATTTAATATTAATCAATATAATTATATCTTATTAAAATATGATAATTAATATTTATGAAAATAAAATTAGACATAAAAAAAGGCATCTCCTATGAGATGCCGTAAATCAGCTTTTAGTTGTTTAGATTAACAAGAGGGTACATTTCCTGAATCATTAGCAAATTCGTATGAAAAATCATAAATATGTGGGATCCATTTATCTTTGATTTTTGATTCTTCAATATTTGGACAAATTTTCATTAACTCTTCTTTAAATTTTCCATCATTCATGATTTGTTCCCATTCATCTTGTGAGTGCTTAGCAGCAAATTTAGCACCATTAAAACTACAAGGCTTTTTGAATTTTTTGATGAATAACTTTTGACCTTTTACCGGATCAGCAACTAATGATGTAGTAGCTACAGATGCCATTAAAGCACCTGCTAAGGCAATTTTAACTAATTTCATATTTAACTCCTAATGATAAGTTTGATATAATAATATCTAATAATTATATAAAAAAATCTTAGAAATATAAAAAAAGCGAATACAATATGAAACATTTTTTACTAAAACAAGTTGTGGAATATCTTATAGAAAATGCCCAGAATATAAGGCTTTGTAAGAGAATTGACAATAACATAATTATAATAGAATTTAATAATAGAAATATTTTATATTTTGATATGTTAAAAGGCAATAGTTCAATTTTCAAATACGAAAAGATATTAAAATCAAAAAAAGACTTTAATGCCCCTTTTGATGTGGTATTACAAAAGAGGTTCAATAACTCAAAAGTTGAAGAGGTTAATTTATACAACGACGATAAGATCATCAATATAAAAGTGAATTCATCTTCCTCTTATAAAAAATTAACAACGATATTACAGTTAGAGTTTACAGGTAAACATACGAATATTATTCTTTTGGATGAAAATAGAGTTATTTTAGAGGCCTTAAGGCATATTGATGAGTTTTCTTCTTCAAGGGTTGTTAAAGTTGGTATAAAATTAGATGAAATCCCAAAACAAGACTTTATTCCCAAAGTTGATAGAGTAGAAGATATTGATGCTTATCTTTATGATGTGTACAAACAAAAAGAAGCAAAAAATCTTGAGAATTTAAAGAAACAAAAGATTCAACAAATTCAAAAAAAGATTAAAAAGTTAGAAAAGACTATAAACTCTCTTCCTAAAAAAGAAGATTTAGAAATAGAATCAAATGAGTTATATGAAAAAGCAAATTTAATTTTGGCTAATCTTCACACGATTAAACCATATCAAAATAGTTTAACTACTTATGATTATTCTGGTAATGAAGTAGAGATTGATTTGCAAGAGTGTGCATCAGCTTCAAAATACTCAAATGATCTATTTAGAAAAGCAAAAAGAGCAAAACAAAAAGCAGAAAATATCTCAATGGAAAAAGATAATCTAGATGAGAAATTAGCTTTCTTAAATAGAATGGTATCAAATCTTCAAACTGCAAAAACAATAGAAGAGTGTGAATTCTTATATCCTAAAAAAGAGAGAAATCAAGCAAAGGTTAAAAAAGCCCAACAATACGAAAGTTTCTTTTTTGAAGGTTATAAGATTATGTTAGGAACTAGTGAAAGAGAAAATATCTATTTACTTAAGAATTCAAAAGCAAGTGATTTTTGGTTTCATTTAAAAGATAGAACATCGTCACATGTAATAGTTCAAAATAGCAAAAAAACAATACCAGAATCAGTAATAGAACAAGCAGCAATTTTATGTGCAAAATTCTCAATGGATTATGAAGGGGTGTATGAAGTTGACTATACACAAAGAAGAAATGTGAATGTACAGTCAGGTTCTAATGTATTATATAATCCATATACAACAATAAGAGTAAAAATTTAGAAATTTTTACTCTTTTATTTTTTACAATAAAATTCACTAAAATAAATTATTTATTATATTAAAATATTGATTTTTTACATATTTAAATAATATAACATATTATATAACATTTAGTATTCATTATTTATTCATTTACTCTTTGTTATTATTTTTCAAATTTTATTACGTAGGGGACGAAATGAAAAGTTTTGTAAAATTATTTTTACTAACAATCAGCGCTGTTGTTGTTATGTTAACATTAACTGGATGTGGTGCTTTATCAACAGCAATTGAAAAAAGAAATTTAGATGTTCAAACGAAAATGAGTGATTCTATTTTCTTAGAGCCAGTAGCTCCTGAGCAACAAGTTGTATATGTAAGAGTAAGAAATACTACTGACAAAGATATTTCAATTGAAGAAAATATCAAAAATGCATTTATAGCAAATGGATTTAAAGTAACTAGAAATCCTAAAGAAGCAGAGTTTATGGTTCAAGCTAACTTATTGCAAGTTGGTAAGGGTGATGCAAGAAGCGCAAGAAGTGCTTTAGAATCTGGATTTGGTGGAGTTATTGCAGGTGTTGGTATAGCTGCAGCATCAGGTGCATCAAGTTCTAGAAGTTATGGTGTTGCTGGATTAGTTGGTGGACTAGTTGGAACGGTTGCAAATGCAATGGTTAAAGATGTTTACTATACTATGATTACAGATGTTGAGATTAGACAAAGACCTTCAGAAGGTGAAACTATTGACCAAACTATGGATGGTAAGTCTAAACAAGGAATGTCTGCATCAGTAAATCAAAATATCAAAAATTCTAATGCTAAATGGAAAATCTATAGAACTAGAGTTGTAAGTACTGCAAACAAAGTAAACTTAGAATTCCCAGAAGCAAAACCTGTATTAGTAAAAGGTTTAACTAGATCTCTTTCTGGATTATTATAATAACTCAGGAGTCTTAAGACTCTTGAGTTAATTCTTCTTTATTTTATATATCTCAAAAATTTATTCAAAAGCCAAACTTTAGTATAATCTTCATAATTTATACAAACACAAGGTTTACTTTATGGCTAATATTATTAAAGAAAGTTCTACTCGAATTAAAACAGGTTTAGTTTTAATTATTGGTATGCTAGTTGTAGGATACATCGATTCTTATTTTATCATGTGGTTATTGTTTGGTACAATGCTAATGATTTCAATTTCTGAAGCAAAAAAGCTTTTTCAATTAGACGGTGATAGTATTTATGTATATACAGCACTTTTATGGTTTGCTGCATATTTCCATCCAAATCCAGAAGATCTAATTTTTATTGTTTTCATAGGTTTTGCATCACAACTTGCTTACAAAAAAACAATCAATAAAAAGATGATTTTACCTCTTTTATATCCAACTGCATCTTTCCTTTTCTTACTTTCACTTTATAGTGAATATGGAGTTATGACTCTATTATGGTTATTAGTTATTGTTGCTGGTGCTGATACTGGAGCTTATTTTGTTGGTAAAAGTATTGGAAAAACTAAGTTTTGTGAAACAAGTCCAAATAAAACAATCGAAGGTGTTTTAGGTGGTGTTATAACTGCTGGTATCTTAGGTACTATTTTTGCCCATGATGATTTACACTTTGTAACTGCTATTGTTGTTTCAGTTATTGTAGCTTTTGCTTCAGTATTTGGTGATTTATTTGAATCATACTTAAAAAGAGAAGCAGGTGTAAAAGATAGTGGAAATATCTTACCAGGACATGGTGGAGTTTTAGATAGAACTGATGGATATTTATTTGGTGCAATTGTAATGCTTGTTCTTCTTAGGATTGTAATGTGATTATATTAGGAAGTACAGGTTCTATTGGTGTAAATACTTTAAATATTGCAAGAAAATTTAACTTAAATGTTGAAGTTTTAGTTGCAGGTAGAAATATAGAAGTATTAAACAAACAAATTGAAGAGTTTAACCCTAAAAAGGTTGTAATTGCTTCACAAGATGATATTAAAAAAGTAAACCATAAAAATGTGTTATTTGGGCAAGAAGCAATTTTACAAGCTATTGAAGAAAGTTCTTCAAAAACTGTAGTAAACGCTTTAGTTGGTTTTTTAGGATTAAGACCAACACTAAAAGCTATAGAGTGTGGAAAGAAGATTGCCTTAGCAAATAAAGAATCTCTTGTAGTTGCAGGTAAGTTTATAGACCAAACGAATTTAAGTCCAATCGATTCTGAACACTTCGGTCTTTGGTACTTATTACAAGACAAAAAAATTAACTCTATGTTAGTTACAGCAAGTGGTGGTTCATTTAGAGATTATCCACTTGATCAACTAGCAAATGTATCAATCAAAGAAGCATTAGCTCATCCAAACTGGTCAATGGGAAGTAAAATTACTATTGATTCTGCAACAATGACAAACAAAATGTTTGAACTTATGGAAGCTGCTTGGTTATTTGATATTAGAAAATTAGATGCAATAGTTGAAACAAAATCACTTATTCATGCACTTATTAATTACGAGGATGGTAGTACAACAGCACATATAGCAAATGCTTCTATGCAACTTCCTATTGCATATGCAATTTTAGGTAAGTGTGATGAGCAAATTTTAGAACCTGTAGATTTAGTAGAAGTAGCAAATTTAGAGTTTAGAAAAATAGAAACAAATAGATATCCAATCTGGGAAATAAAAGATGAAATTTTAAATAATCTTGATTTAGGTGTAGTTTTAAACGCAGCAAATGAAGTTGCTGTGTCAAAGTTTTTAAATGGACAAATTGGATTCTTAGATGTATCAAAAATGAGTTTAGATGCAATTAATAAATTTAACCATGTAAAACCTTCAACTATTGAAGATATTTTTGCAATTGATGAGGAAGTGAGAAAATACTGTGAGTCTTGATATGTTAATTCCTTTTGGAATATTACTAGTATTAGTGGTATACTTAATTTATACTAGAAGTAATTTCGAAAAAGATATTGTACAATTGTATGAAAAGAAATTTGAAGAGTGGAAAGAAACTTCTACTCCTTCTCAAAAAGAAGAGAAAGTTTGTAAAGAGTTAGTAGCTTTAGTTTATAAAGAAGGTTATAAATTAAATGTAGAGTTATTAAATGAAGATGTAAAAGAGAACTTAGAAAAAGGAAAGTTCAAAGTAACTAACCTAAAAGGATAAGTTATGAAGTTTTTAGCAATTGTTTTAGTTTTATTTACTTTTCTAGATGCAAATATTTTTAGAAAAGCAAACATAGAAGTTGTGCTTGATACAAAAAGTAATCTAATGTGGGTAGATGATACATCTGTTATTAAAATTAAAAAGACCCATGAAGATGCTACAGCTTACTGTGAAGAGTTAATATTTGCTGGTTACTCTAATTGGAGAATACCAGAGATTGAAGAGTTTGAAACTATTGTAAATAAAAGCAATTATAAAAACTATATAAAAAAACCATTTAAATATAATGTTCCAGATGGATATTGGGCGAGAAAAGCACACTGGAGAACATTATGGTTTTATGCTGATTATATGCATTTTATTAGTGGAACACCATATTATGATAGTAGACACAAAACTAAGTATGTTAGATGTGTTAGATATATAAAATAAGGATTATTATGAATAAAAGAGTTTTAATACTACATGGACTTGGGGGAAGTGATTATCCTCACTGGCAATCATGTTTAGCTGCAGATTTGATTAAACAAAATGCAACAGTATCATTTCCAGCTTTTCCAAAAAGAGATAATCCTCAACTAGAACAGTGGAAAGAGAATCTAAAAAAAGAGATAAATCACTTTAAACCAGAGATAGTAATTTGTCACTCTTTAGCAAATGTATTATGGTTCCATACTTGTGATGAACTTGATATTGAACTGGAGAAGCTAATGCTAGTTGCTCCTGTTAGTAGAAATAGAGTAGTAGAAGCAGCAAAAACATTTTACCCATATCCAATAGCAAAAGATTTAAAAGCAAAAGAGATTATTATGTTAGCTTCTACAAATGATCCATATATGACTGAAGATGAAGCTATGGAATTAAAAGAAGCATTAAATGTAGAAATCAACATAATGAAAGATGCTGGACATATAAATGCAGATTCTGGATTTGGTAGTCATGATTTTGCATTAGAGTGGTTAACAAGTGAAGAAAATAGTAAGGGTTATTTATAAATGAGTGAATCGTTGATTTTAAGTATTGAATCATCTTGTGATGATAGTTCTATTGCAATTACAAATATTGATACGCTAGAGCTTGTTTATCACAAAAAAATATCTCAAGAACTACAACATAGCGTTTATGGTGGTGTAGTTCCTGAATTAGCTGCAAGACTTCATGTTGAAGCATTACCTAAAATATTAGAAGAGTGTAAAGAATACTTCCCAAAACTAAAAGCTATTGCTGTTACAAATGCACCAGGTTTATCAGTGACTTTAATGGAAGGTGTAACTATGGCAAAAGCTTTGTCTTTGAGTTTAAATCTTCCTCTTATTGCAGTAAATCACCTAAAAGGTCATATCTATTCACTATTTATAGAAAAAAAAGAAGTATTACCAATGACTATTTTATTAGTGTCAGGTGGTCACACTCAAATTATTGAAGCTAAATCATTAAATGATATGAATATTATTGCAACAACTATTGATGATTCTTTTGGTGAGAGTTTTGATAAAGTATCTAAAATGATGGGACTTGGATATCCTGGTGGTCCAGTTGTTCAAGAATATGGATTAAAAGGTGATGAAAATAGATTTGATTTACCAGTACCATTAAGACAAAGCCCTGATATTATGTTTTCATATAGTGGACTTAAAAATGCCGTTAGAATGCAAATAGAGAAACTTGAAAACAGTGAGGGTGGAATTACTGAACAAGATAAATATGATGTATGTGCTTCTTTTCAAAAAACAGCAGTTGCTCATATTATGCAAAAAACAAAAAAACTATTCAAAAAAGGTGCTCCAAAAAACTTTGCTATTGTTGGAGGAGCGAGTGCAAATATCTATTTAAGAGGTGCACTTGAAGAGTTGTGTGCTAAACATAAAACAGATTTATACCTAAGTGAATTAAAATACTGTTCTGATAATGCAGCTATGATTGGAAGAGTTGCTGTTGAACAATACAAAAATAAAGAGTTTGTATCTATTGATGAAATAGATGTTCAAACTAGAATAAAGGCTTTCAATTGATTTTTGAAATGGGTGCAAAACTTGATGGTGATTCTTACGATACATCAAAAAATGATAAAAAGAAAAAAACATCATCTGAAATACTACCAAAAAACCAACATCAATTAGTTTTTACTTATGAAAAAAGAAAAGGTAAACCAGTAACTTTAGTTGGAAGATTTTACCTTGAAGAAAAAGAAAAAAAAGAAGTACTTAAACTTCTAAAGAAAAAATTAGCTTGTGGTGGAGCCATTAAAGATGAATGGATTGAACTGCAAGGTGATGTAAAAGATAAAATAAAAACTACTTTAGAAGCAAATGGATGGAAATTTAAAAAGTAGTATTAGGAGATTAAATGCAAAAGTTATTTGATGAGGTAAACTCTTTAGATAAGAGATGTTATGAAGAACTGGCTTTAAGTGAAGATATTCTTATGGAACATGCAGCTTCATCAATAGCTTTGCATATTGAACAAAACTTTTACGATAAAAAATCTATTTTAATTGTTTGCGGTTCTGGAAATAATGGTGCAGATGGTATAGCTCTATGCCGACTTCTTTATAAAAGATTTGATGTAAATCTTTATTTAACTTCAAAGCCAAAATCTCAAATGGCACAACTACAATATAAAAGAGTACAGAACTTAGGTGTAAATATCACAGATTCATTATATGAAAGTGATATTATTATAGATTGTATTTTTGGCAGTGGATTAAATAAACCTTTAAATGATAAATACAATGAGTTAATAGAAAAATTAAATTCATTTGGTAGTATTAAAATTGCTTGTGATATTCCAAGCGGTATTAATAATAAAGGGCAAGTTGAAACAACAGCATTTTTTGCTGACACTACTATAACAATGGGTGCATTAAAAACTTCACTTTATACTGATATTGCAAAAGATTATGTTGGAGATATAATTGTTGCAAATTTAGGGATTCAAAGAGAAGTTTATGAAACATCTTCTAATAAATATTTATTAGATATAGATGATTTAGTTTTACCTTTAAGAAGTAAAAAGAATTCTCATAAAGGAACTTTTGGACATCTAAATGTAATTGTTGGATGTAAAAAAGGTGCTAGTATTATTGCTGCAAAGGCTGCATTTGGTTTTGGTGCAGGTTTAGTTAGTGTTGTATCCCATGAGGATTTAGATTTACCATATCATATTATGCAAACACATTTTTTAACTGATAATTGTTCAGCCATTGCAATTGGTATGGGCTTAGGTAAATTTGAAACTAATGAAGTTAAATCTATTTTATCAAAAGATATTCCTATTATTATAGATGCTGACTTATTCTATGAAGAACTTATCTTAGAAGTTCTAGAAAAACAGGTTGTTTTAACTCCCCATCCAAAAGAGTTTATATCCTTGCTAAAACTTTGTAATATTGCAGATATATCAATAAATGAATTACAAAACAATAGATTTGAATATGTTCAAAAATTTTCTTCTAAATATCCAAGTGTAGTACTTTTATTAAAAGGTGCAAATGTGATTATCTCACAAGGAGAGAAATTGTATGTAAACTCATTTGGTACATCAGCTTTAAGCAAAGGTGGTAGTGGTGATGTTTTAAGTGGACTAGTAGCTTCACTTTTAGCTCAAGGCTATAAGCCATTAGACGCTGCAATTAGTGCAAGTTTAGCACATGCTCTTGCAGCAAGAAGGTTTAAGAAAAATGATTATGCACTTATTCCTTCTGATTTAGTAGAAGAGGTAAAAAAACTATGAATGCAGTAATTATTCAGACAACATGTGCTGATGAAAAAGAAGCGAAAAATATAGCAAAGGCTTTAGTAATTGAAAAACTAGCAGCTTGTGTACAACTACATGATGTGGAATCTATATATGCTTGGCAGGGTGATTTATGTTGTGATAATGAAACAATTCTAAATATAAAAACAAGAAAAGAAAACTTTGAAAAAGTCAAAAGCAAAATCAAAGAATTACATAGCTATGATGTGCCTGAAATTATACAAATAGATATAACAAATTCAAGTAAAAAATATTTAAAATTTATAGGAGAAAATACAATATGAATGATAATATTCTAAAAGTTGGTGATTACGAATTTAATAGTAGACTTATTGTTGGTTCTGGTAAATACGATTCTTTCCAAACTACAAGAGATGCAACTTTAGCTTCTGGATCAGAATTAATTACAGTTGCTATTAGAAGAGTTAACATTACAAATCCTAATGAAGAGAACTTATTAGACTATTTTAAAGATACTAATGTAAAACTACTTCCAAACTCAGCTGGATGTTTCACTGCAGAAGAAGCAATTACAACATTTAGACTTATGAGAGAAGCAACAGGTATTGATATTATTAAATTAGAAGTAATTGGTGATGCTCAAAAAACTTTATATCCAGATGTAATTGAAACTATTAAAGCTTGTGAAGTTTTAAAGAAAGATGGATTTACAATTATGGCATATACTTCTGATGATCCAATTGTTGCAAAACAACTAGAATCAGCAGGTGCAGATGCAATTATGCCTTTAGCTGCTCCAATTGGTTCAGGTCTTGGTATTCAAAACCCATATAACATTGCATTTATTAGAGATGCAGTAAATGTTCCAGTATTAGTTGATGCAGGACTTGGTTGTGCATCTGATGCATCTTATGCTATGGAATTAGGTGCAGATGGTATTTTAGCAAATACAGCAATTGCACAAGCACAAGATCCAATGGCAATGGCAGAAGCATTTAAATACGCAACAATTGCAGGAAGATTATCTTATAAAGCAGGTAGAATTCCAAAAAAACCTTATGCAACTGCTTCATCTCCAGTAGATGGATTAATTCAATTCTAATCAAATAAATAAAAAGAGTTTTCTCTTTTTATTTATATTCTTCACTCTTTTTCTAAAAAATTTAGTCACTTTTAATCAAAAACTCTTCATAATATCAGCATCATTTTTAAATAGTTAGTCAAATTTAATTAAAAATCGTAGAAAACTACAATAAAAAAATAGTTTTTTGAAGAAATTTCAAAAAAAAATGAAAAAAACTCAAAAAGCTCTTGACAAACAAAAAAAAATGTAATATAATTCCGTCCACTTTTTGAGAGAAACAACTCAAAAGTATGATTTGTCGGGGCGTAGCGCAGTCTGGTTAGCGCACCTGGTTTGGGACCAGGGGGCCGGAGGTTCGAATCCTCTCGCCCCGACCATTTTAAAATTCATGTGGTAGGTATAGCTCAGTTGGTTAGAGCATCTGGTTGTGGTTCAGAGGGTCGCCGGTTCGAATCCGGTTACTTACCCCATTTTTTATTCAAGTGCCTCCTTAGCTCAGCTGGATAGAGCAACGCCCTTCTAAGGCGTAGGTCAGACGTTCGAATCGTCTAGGGGGTACCACTGGTTTACAAAGGTAAATCATTTTTAGTTTTTTTGTGAAAAGACATCGCGGATGTGGTGAAATTGGTAGACACGCCAGACTTAGGATCTGGTGCCTCACGGTGTGGAGGTTCGAGTCCTCTCATCCGCACCATACACTTTAAAGTATCTTCACTTAGGTGAACTTATACTTTTGCGGGAATAGCTCAGTTGGCTAGAGCCTCTGCCTTCCAAGCAGATTGTCGCGAGTTCGAGTCTCGTTTCCCGCTCCATTTAAAAAGCCTTATAAAAGAACTTTAAAAGTTTTTCTATAAGGCTTTTTAGCTTTTTAACAGTGCCTCCTTAGCTCAGCTGGATAGAGCAACGCCCTTCTAAGGCGTAGGTCAGACGTTCGAATCGTCTAGGGGGTACCACCTTACTTATTAAAAATCAAAAACACTTTTCAACATTCACTTAATTAAATCATTAAGCAGTATAATTTATCATGCTTATTTCAATCTACATATAAAATAATATAATATAATTTTTTTTGTAACAAAATTATATTCGATAAAATAGTATTCTTAAAGCTCTGAAGTGTTATATTTTATGTTATACTAAAAATAAATAATTTTTAGGATAGTAAAATGAAAAAAACACTAGCATTCTCATCATCATTGGCAGCAATATCTGCTCTTATTATTGGATGTGGTGGCGGAGGCGGCGGTACAGCATCTGTAACTACAAACTCATATAGTGGTCCAGGGTCAGATTATTCATTAAATATGAGTTCTAATAATCAATTTACTCTTACAGAATCAGATTCATCACTTAGTTTAACAGGTTCATGGGCTTCATTGACAAGTGGTTTTAGAAAGTTAACTGTATCTACATCTAATCAAACTGGTAATGTTCCAGTAGGTTCAAGTGCATATGTATTAGAAGTTCCTGGTGTAATGACACTTCTAAAACCAATTGGTTCAAATACTCAGATTATTAATATGGTAACATCAGGTAACTGTCCTACATCAAATGTAACTGCTAACTGGGTTAATACTAATAAAAATATTGACATGGCAACTCAAAAAAGTAATAGAGACTTATTTGGAACTTATGCATATACTCATTCAACTACAAGTGCAATATTACCTCAAAAATATGCATTTGATGAAACTGGTTTAGGTACATCTAATTTAGGAACATTAAGTTGTAGTAATGGAATAGTTACGGGAAGCTCATTTAAAATGTATTTAACTCAAGCAGGTGGAGCAATTGTAAGAACTGAAGGTTCAGACAATACATTAGGAAATGCAGATGATGACTTAATTATTTCTTTCCCAACTGATACCTTAGCTGCTGGTGAATTAGATGGCACATATTCAGGACTTGTATTTGAAGAATCAGGAGCAAGTGAAAATATATTCCCAGTTAGTATGACATTTAGTGGAAATTCTGGAAGTGGATTTGCATTTACAGATGTAGACACAAATACTTTATCAACAACAGATTCAGTAGCTGTATCTATTACTAGTTCCCTAAATCAACCTGCTAATGGATTCTTTTCTATTCAAATAACTGATAAAAACAGTAATACTGGAACAGCTAAATGTATGGCGAACTCTGATGTTGTTAATTCAGGTAAAAACTTAATATATTGTATTGGTGAAAATCCAGGGGATAATTCAAAGCTTTATAACCTACTATTAGTTAGTAAATAGAAAATCATTTATATAGAAAGTCATATTTTAAATGATTTTCTATATTAAAAATCTCAATATCTATACTTAATATAATAAATAAACATAAATTCACAACATAAACCTAGCAAAAATAATAAAAATCACACAAATCCAAAAATTTAAGCGAGAAATAAGAAAATTCACTTGACAAAGGGAATATTTTTGTCTATAATTCCCGTCCAATTTCAGAGGAACGACGTAAAGTTCTAAAGAGATAGCGATCTTTAAAAACGAAGGTTTGTGAAAGAAGTAACTTTTATAAACCGAATATAGAAACACAAATATAAC